>ENA-UOJL01000163-UOJL01000163.1-human-gut-metagenome-genome-assembly--contig:-P47-NODE-163-length-108095-cov-10.084450_pt1 | contig 108095 bp, 103 predicted proteins | sample MGYA00242347_ERZ723894 | MGnify/ENA metagenome assembly ERZ723894
CAGGACTGAATTCCACCGACCCGTGGGGAAGTGGAATTTAAAATTTCATTTTAGGGATCGGAAATAATAGATTTGGAATATTTGACAATAAAATGACACGTATGATAAAATGATGGTATCTGTGAAGTGCTTCACAGATACCATCATTGATTTTAAGGGGGTATCTTATATGAAGAAAAGATGTTTTAGGCTGTTCGCTGGGGTGTTAGCGCTTGCGGTTATGATGACCTACACGGTTATCTGGAATCCGAGCCAGGCAAAGACGACAAAGAGCAAAGATGTAAAAAAAGTTGAGGTTACGAATGTCCAAGGCAAAAATATCACACTTGGTAAAGGCAAGAAACTGAAACTTTCCGTGAATGTTATTCTAAAAAAAGGAAGTAAGGCAAGCAAAGCGGTCAAGTTTGAGTCTTCCAAAAAATCGGTTGTTACGGTTTCTAAAAAGGGCGTTTTGAAAGCAAAAAAAATAGGAAAAGCTAAGATTACAGTGAAATCCAAAGCGAATCCGGCGAAACAGGTAAAATTTACTGTTACCGTTGCAAAAAAGAATGTTTTGATTAAAAAAATCAGCATGAAGAAAAAGTTAACACTTCATATGCCATTGGTTGAAGAAGAGGACGATTCCGATGATGATTCGGATGATGACACAGAGGATTCGGATGAGGATTCGGATGATGAAGACGATGAGGATGAAGATGATGAGGACGAAGAAGATTATGAATTTGAACCTCGCATTTCCCCATCCAATGCAACAAACCAGACATTGAAATGGACCAGTTCCAATAAAAAAGTGGTTAAAGTAGATGAGGATGGTTATGTTTATATCGTAGATGCCGGTAAGGCAGTGATTACGGCAATGGCAACTGACGGAAGCGGTGTAAAAGCAAAATGTACCGTTACTGTTATAGATGATGCAGATACAGATGATGAAGATGACGATGAATAATGGAGGCTTATTATGATTGAGATGAGAAGAGAAAAACGTTGGCCGGCAAAATTGAATTTGGAAATTTCCAATTTATTTAAGCAGGATCACGTAAAGGTGGAAAATATTAATGCACCGATTGAGGTAATTGATGTTTCCAAAGCGGGCATTGGTTTCCGTTCAGCCAGTGTACTGCCGATGGGGTATTACTTTAATGCGAGACTTACTTTGGCAGAAAACGATTCGCTCAATTGTGTTGTTCGAATTATCCGTCAGCAGAAAAGCGGAGATGACTATATTTATGGATGTGAAATTGTAGGAACGGCATCCATTATGGATTATGTAATTAATGATTATGCTGCGTCTCTGCAGAAATAATAAGAATGAAACAATGCACCGGTGCTTAGAAGGAGACTTTTTTGTACCGGTGTTTTTATTTTGAAAAAAATTTTTACAAACCCTATTGACAAAGGCAACACAAGGTGGTATCTTTAGTTTAGTCAATAATTAGCACTCTTTGATAGCGAGTGCTAACAAAAAGGAAGCGAGGTGGTATTTTGGAACTGAATGAGAGAAAACAAAAGATACTCGAAGCGATTATTCGTAATTATATGGAGACAGGCGAGCCGGTTGGTTCCCGAACCGTTTCCAAGTACACGGATTTGAATCTTAGTTCCGCAACCATCCGTAATGAGATGTCGGATCTAGAAGAGATGGGTTACATTTTACAGCCACACACTTCTGCCGGCAGAATTCCTTCGGATAAAGCATACCGACTATATGTAGACACGATTTTACAGAGAAAAGATGAAGAAGTGTCTGAGATGAAGGAGTTGATGGTCGAGAAGGCAGACAAGATTGACCTTCTGTTACAGCAGGTTGCAAAGTTACTTGCACAGAATACGAATTACACTTCCATGGTGACCAAGCCAAAGTATCAGCATAAGCGGATTAAGTTTATCCAGCTAAATCAGATGAGTGAACGACAGCTGCTTGTGATTGTTGTTCTTGATAACAACCACGTAAGCAATAAGTTCATTAACCTTATGACGGATGCCGATGAGAATGTGATTGCTCAGATGAATTTTTTGATGAACACGGCACTCACCGGACTTGATTTTACTGAGATTAACATGGCGATTATGCAGCAAATCAAGGAAAAAGCAGGGGAATACGGAGAATTGGCATCCAGCATTTTGGATTGTATTTCGGAAGTTATGACAGAAGAGGATGACTCAGAGATTTACACATCGGGCGCCACGAATATTTTGAAATATCCGGAGTTATCGGATAAGGAGAAAATGACCGGACTGCTTTCCACATTTGAAGAAAAACAGATGTTGTCAGCATGGGCCAACGATGAACCACCGGAGGATGACAAAGAACATGGCATTCAGGTGTACATTGGTGAGGAATCACCGGTAGAGTCAATGAAAGATTGCTCCGTTGTAACTGCCACGTACCGAATTAAAGAAGGCGTTTATGGAAAGATAGGTATTGTCGGACCAAAGCGTATGGACTACGAAAAAGTAGTTGGCACATTGGAAAACTGCATGCAGCAGCTAGATGACATATTTAAAAAGAAATAGCGAGGTGAAGTGAATTGGCTGAAGAGATGAAAAACGAAGACGTTAAAGAAGAAGTAAAGGAAGAAGAAACCGTAGAAGAAACGGTGGAACAAGCCGATAAAGAAGAAACAAAAGAAAAGAAAAAAACGGAAAAGTCAGAAAAAGCGGTTAAGAAGAAAGCAAAAAAAGACAAAAAAGATGAAAAGATTGAAGAGTTGAATGACCGCCTGATGAGAAATCTGGCAGAGTTTGAAAACTTTAGAAACCGCTCGGAAAAAGAAAAAAGTGCCATGTTTGAAATTGGTGCGAAGTCAGTTGTTGAAAAGATGCTTCCGGTTGTGGATAACTTGGAGCGAGGTTTTGACGGACTTTCCGATGAAGAAAAAGAGACACCATTTGCCAAAGGAATTGAGGCCGTTTACAAACAGCTTCTTACTGGATTAGAAGAAATCGGCGTGACACCGATTGAGGCTGTTGGCAAAGAGTTTGACCCGAATTTCCATAATGCCGTTATGCATGATGAAGATGATTCAGATGCATCCAATCAGGTCATTGAGGAATTCCAAAAGGGTTATATGTATAAAGATTCAGTAGTCAGACACAGTATGGTTAAAGTGTTAAACTAATAAAGAAAATAACAGTCATGGTATAGACAGAAAGGAAGTATTATTATGAGCAAGATTATTGGTATTGACTTAGGAACAACAAACAGTTGTGTAGCAGTAATGGAAGGTGGTAAACCGGTTGTTGTAGCAAACGCTGAGGGCGCAAGAACAACCCCATCTGTTGTAGCATTTACAAAGACTGGTGAGCGTTTAGTTGGTGAGCCGGCAAAGCGTCAGGCAGTAACAAATGCAGAAAAGACCATTTCTTCTATTAAGAGACATATGGGTACGGATTACCGTGCAACAATTGATGACAAGAAATACACACCACAGGAAATTTCCGCTATGATTCTTCAGAAATTGAAAGGCGATGCAGAGAATTACCTTGGTGGTGAGAAGGTAACAGAGGCTGTAATTACAGTTCCTGCTTACTTTAACGACGCACAGCGTCAGGCAACCAAAGATGCAGGTAAAATTGCAGGTTTGGATGTAAAACGTATCATCAACGAGCCAACAGCAGCAGCACTTGCTTATGGTTTGGATAATGAAGGCGAGCAGAAGATTATGGTATACGACCTTGGTGGTGGTACATTTGATGTTTCCATCATTGAGATTGGTGATGGCGTCATCGAAGTACTTTCTACTTCCGGTGATAACAAACTTGGTGGTGACGACTTTGATAATAAAGTATGTGACTACATGGTTTCTGAATTTAAGAAGGCAGAAGGTGTAGATCTTTCTACTGATAAGATGGCAATGCAGCGTTTGAAAGAAGCAGCAGAGAAAGCAAAGAAAGAGTTGTCCTCTGCAACTACAACAAACATCAACCTGCCATTTATCACAGCTACAGCTGAGGGACCAAAGCACTTTGATATGAACTTAACACGTGCAAAATTCGATGAATTGACCGCTGACCTTGTAGAGAGAACAACAACACCGGTTCAGAATGCATTGAAAGATGCCGGTATTACCGCTTCTGAATTAGGAAAAGTATTGTTGGTTGGTGGTTCAACACGTATCCCTGCTGTACAGGACAAAGTAAAACAGTTGACCGGACATGAGCCAAACAAATCCTTGAACCCGGATGAGTGTGTAGCACTTGGTGCTTCGATTCAGGGTGGTAAACTGGCTGGAGATTCCGGTGCCGGCGACATCCTTCTTCTGGATGTAACTCCATTGTCACTTGCTATCGAGACAATGGGTGGTGTGGCTACCAAACTTATCGAGAGAAATACAACAATTCCTACTAAGAAGAGTCAGATTTTCTCTACCGCAGCAGATAACCAGACCGCTGTAGACATTAACGTAGTACAGGGCGAGAGACAGTTCGCTAGAGATAATAAATCTCTTGGACAGTTCCGCTTGGATGGTATTCCTCCGGCAATGCGTGGAGTACCACAGATTGAGGTTACATTTGATATCGATGCAAATGGTATTGTAAATGTATCCGCTAAGGACTTGGGAACAGGAAAAGAACAGCACATCACAATTACTGCTGGTTCTAACATGAATGATGAAGAAATCGAAAAAGCAGTTAAAGAAGCTGCTGAATTCGAAGCACAGGATAAGAAGAGAAAAGAAGGCATTGATGCCCGCAACGAAGCTGACAGTATGGTATTCCAGACTGAGAAAGCATTGCAGGACGTTGGCGATGGCGTAGATGCAGCAGAGAAAGAAAAAGTACAGGCTGAGATTGATAAAGTAAAAGCAATCTTGGAGCGTACAACACCGGAGAACATGAGCGATGCCGATGTTGATGAGTTGAAAGCAGCAAAAGAATCTTTGATGACAAATGCACAGCAGGTATTCGCAAAAGTATACGAGCAGGCACAGCAGGCAGCCGGTGGTGCACAGGGAGCAGGCCCTGACATGAGCGGTGCAGGTGCCGGACCAAACCCTGGAGCAGGAGCAGCTCAGGATAACAGCGGCGACGACGTAGTAGATGGGGACTTCCGCGAACTCTAATGAGCCGTGCGACAAGGAAACAAATGATTTTCTTGTGCTTGCACAAGAGAAAAACATTTGTTTCCTTGTCATAGGGCGAATGCCCGCGATGATGAGCAGCGAAGCTGCGAAGAATCACGGCTCATTAGAGAACTGGGAGCTGAGAAGGGCGAATGCCCGCGATGATGAGAATCACGCGGGTTATTTGCACGTAAAAGGATAGAAAGAGAGTGGAGGAGACATGGCAGACAAGAGAGATTATTACGAAGTTCTTGGTGTAGACAAGAATGCCGATGAGGCAGCGCTGAAAAAGGCCTATCGTGTATTAGCCAAAAAGTACCACCCCGATACGAATCCGGGTGATAAAGAAGCAGAAGCAAAATTCAAGGAAGCTTCTGAGGCTTATGCCGTATTAAGTGACCCGGAAAAGAGACGCCAGTATGATCAGTTTGGTCATGCCGCTTTTGATGGTGGTGCCGGTGGCGGCGGTGGATTCACCAATATGAATATGGATGATATCTTTGGCAGTTTCGGAGATATTTTCGGAGATTTATTCGGTGGAGGATTTGGCGGCGGCAGAAGCCGGCGTGCAGATCCGAACGCCCCACAGCGCGGAGCAAATCTGCGGACACAGGTAAAAATTACATTTGAAGAAGCTTGTTTTGGTACGGAAAAAGAAATTGAAATTCCATCCAAAGTTGAATGTAAAACTTGTGGGGGAAGCGGAGCCAAAGCAGGAACCAGCCCGGTCAAATGTGAGCGATGCGGCGGACGAGGACAGATTGTTCAGACACAGCAGTCACTTTTTGGAATGGTACAGAATGTTACTACATGTCCGGCTTGTGGCGGTAAAGGTACAATTATTAAGGAAAAATGTCCGGCTTGTCACGGACAGGGTTATACAAGCAAAAAAGAGAAATTGCAGGTCAGTATTCCGGCAGGAATCGACCACGGACAGAGCGTTCGTCTGCGTGGCAAAGGAGAACCGGGTAAAAATGGCGGTGCCCGCGGTGATTTGCTTGTAGAAGTATATGTAGAACGCCACAAAGATTTCCAGCGCATGGATTATGATATTTACTCAACCGTACGGATTTCTTATCCAAGAGCTGTTCTTGGCGGAGATGTGGTTATCCCGACAATTGATGGCGATGTCGCATACAATGTAAAGGCAGGAACGCAGACCGGTACAAGAGTTCGTTTGCGTGGTAAGGGAGTTCCGTCCCTTCGTAACCGCAAAATGCGAGGCAACCATTATGTGGATTTGGTTGTGGATGTGCCGACAAAGCTTACCAAAGAGCAGAAAAAACTGTTAGAGCAGTTGGATAAGTCGTTTGAGGACGAGGAAAATAAGAAAAATAAAAAGCACAAAAAATAATCGTATAGGAAAGAAGCCTTCTGTTTATACTAATCGAAAACAGGAGGCTTTTTTTATGATACAGACATTTCGAATTAATACGATACGAGGAAGAGAGATTTTAGATTCCAGAGGAAATCCAACGATTGAGGTGGAGGTAAAATTGTGTGGAGGGGCAGCGGGCAGAGCATCCGTTCCCTCTGGGGCGTCTACGGGGGCGTTTGAAGCAGTGGAACTGCGAGACAGTGAATTGCCGCGTTACCGTGGAAATGGCGTAAAGCGTGCGGTAGAAAATATCAATGACATTCTTGCCGATAAATTGGAAGGGAAAAATGCATTGAATCAGGTGGAAATTGATACGCTGATGATACGTGAAGATGGTACCGCAAACAAAGCAAAACTGGGTGCTAATGCAATTTTGGGTACATCGCTTGCTGTGGCAAAGGCGGCAGCAAAACAGCTCGGTGTTCCGTTGTATCAGTATCTGGGCGGACCAAATGCGCGTGTTATGCCGATTCCGATGATGAATATTATGAATGGTGGAAAACATGCGGACAGTAGTTTAACGATTCAGGAGTTTATGATTATGCCGATAGGAGCATCTTCCTTTCATCAGTGTTTGGAGTGGTGCGCGAATGTATACGCTACCTTGAAGAAACTGTTGGCAGAAAAGGGATTTGCCACCTCTATTGGTGATGAGGGTGGATTCGCACCGCATCTTGCTCATGAGGACGAGGCGCTTTCTTTTATTACAGGGGCTATTGAAAAAGCAGGATACCGTCCGGGCGAGGATTTTTCGATTGCTATGGATGGTGCCAGCACAGAAATGTATGAGGAGGCTGTGAAAGCAGGAAGACCGGGCGAGTATTTGTTCTGGAAATCCGGTGAGTACAAAAGTACTGATGAAATGATTGATTTTTGGTGTGATTTGTGCCGCAAGTACCCAATTGTTTCGATTGAAGACGGGCTGGCAGAAGAGGATTGGTCGGGCTGGCAGAAACTCATGGATAAATTAGGAGATAAAGTGCAGCTTGTTGGTGATGATTTGTTTGTTACAAATACCAAACGTATCGAAAAGGGAATTAAACTTCAGGCGGCAAATGCGGTTTTAATCAAGCCAAATCAGATTGGAACCGTGACAGAAACTCTCGAGGCGATTCGAATGACACAGACGACCGGATGGAATGCTATTGTCAGTCATCGCTCGGGTGAAACGGAAGACACTACGATTGCAGACATTGCAGTCGGCATGAATGCCGGACAGATTAAAACCGGTGCGCCGGCGCGCACAGACCGAGTGGCTAAGTATAACCAGCTTCTTAGAATTGAAGAAGAACTTGGTGAGTGCGCTGTGTATGGTGGGTAAAGTAAAAAGCTGAAAAAAGTAAAATAAAAATGGCTGTGTCAACAAGTTTTGACACAGCCATAAATTCATTTACATGGGAAAGCCCGTTTCATTAAATTATACAATCCGTGCAGATAAACGACATTTTGGTGGCCGCCACCTCCGCGGTTTACAGCATCTCCGCCCATGGTTTCATAATAAATGTGCGGAACATTATTTTTTTCCAAGGCCTTATGGTAAAGGATAGGATTGTTACCTACCGTTGTGTCATTTTTCCCTTTTACAATCATAACTAACGTGTTTTCTTTATAAGCATCCGGCAGTGTGAAAGTATCTTCGGTAAAAATCCCTTTTTCTGCACTATATGGGAGAACGCCCGGAGCGGGACAAAAGGCACCGATATAACCAAATTTATCCGGATGTTTAAATCCTGCATTCAAAGCTTCTCTGCCACCCATTGAGAATCCCCAGACGGCTGTATTGAGACGTCCGGTTTTGACGCTGTAATGTTTGTTAATAGCAGGCATTAAGCAGTTTACGATATCGTTCACACAATTGTCATAGGCGTCATAAGTTTCTTGATTGTATCCTGCTCCCTGACCGGATTCATTGGCACAGATATTAGGGAAAACCATAATTACTTCTTCCATAACATCATTGGCATAGCCGTTCCAAACAACATCTGTGGCACCATCTTGAGCAAGATTATAGATGCCCCAGCCATAACCGTGTAAACCGTAGACAACCGGATATTTTTTCTTTGGATTGTATCCATCCGGAAGTCCAACTAAGGCTTTTCTGGTCACTGTTTTTCCTTCTGCTACAGCAGTGGACTCGTATTCGAATTCCTCCGTTGTTCCTTTTACTCCATCTTTTCTTAATGCACCTGCCGGAACGGTTACATTTGGTTTGAAAATATTTTTCATAAAATTGTAGAAACCATGCTGGTAAACTGCTTTTTCATGGTTGCCACTGCCGCTGCCGCTTGGATCACCACCCATCGTTTCGTAGTAAACATGAGGTGTGTTTGTTTTTTGCAGAGCCTGATGATACAAAAGTGGGTGCTGTTTTACAACATCATCTTTAAATCCTTTTGTTATCTGTACATAAGTGTCATTTAAATATTCGCTTGGCAGCGTAAATGTGGAATCCGTATAAAATCCGGGTTCAGTAACTCCATTCATCGTGTAAGGCAAAAGACCCGGAGCCGGACAAAAAGCACCAATGTAACCAAATAAATCCGGTCGTTCAAATCCAATTTGCAAACTCACACGTCCGCCCATGGAAAATCCGCATACAGCAGTATTTTCACGGCCTGTCAGTGTGGAATATTTTTTGTTGATAGCAGGCATAAGGCACTTTGTCAAGTCATTGATAAAGTTGTCATAGGCTTTGTAATGCTCCAAACTAAAGCCGGTTCCTTTTCCTTCTTTGTTTGCACAAACATTAGCAAAAACAACAATGGCATCTTTCATATCATCATTTGCCATAGCGTTCCAGGCAACATATTGTGTATTGTCTCCGGTAAGAGAATATTCGTTACCGAAAATACCGTGCTGCATATAGATGACCGGATATTTTTTTGACTCGGTATATCCTTTTGGCAGTGCAACGCGTGCATGACGTTTTACGGTTTCGCCCTCTGACACTTCTGTAGAATCGTAGTAGAATTCTTCCACAGTGCCACTGTTAGACTCGTTTTTATTCATGAATCCGAATGGCAGATCAGAATAATCCGGATTTTCTTTTGGACGCGGGGTGGCAGTAGGCTCCGGAGAGGCGGTTTGAGGAGGGGTCCGTGTTGGTGTGGCTGATGCTGTTGGTGCAGTCGTTGGTTTTTTACCGGTATTTCCGGAATTTGTGGCTGCCGGCTGCGCACTTGCGATCGACTTTTTATTTGATACTTTGCTCTTTATTATAATTGTAACGACCCCAATCTTCTTAGTTTTTTTCTTAAGTTTTTCCTTTACGGTAATTTTTGTTTTTCCGGCTTTTTTTGCGGTAACAACTCCTTTTTTGTTTACCGAAACTTTTTTGTTAGAAGCCTTAAATGTGTACTTCGCTTTTTTCTTTTTTCCCTTTATTGTAATCTTTTTCTTTTGTCCTACGGTTAATGTGATTTTTGTTTTTGCTAGTTTTGCCTTTGCAAAAACATCTGCCGAGAACGATGGGCTCAGGGCAGATGCTAAAAGTGCAAAGGACAAACTGAAGCAGAGAAATGTTTTTTTCATGTTTCAGAATCCCCCTTCTTTTTTACTTGAAAATACGTTTTAAGAAATTATACAAACCGTGCTGATATACAGTTGCCCAGTGACCACCGTTTCCTTTGCCTGCAGGGTCGCCGCCCATTGTTTCATAGTAAGAACATGGGATGCCGGCAGCCTTTAGTGCATTGTAATAATTGGTTGGATTACTGTTAACAACTGTGTCGGTAGCACCTTTTGTAATCTGAATATAAGTGCTGTTTATGTACTCATCGGCAAGTTTTAAATCCGCTTTTGTAAGCATGTCACCGCCATCTAAAGCACCCGGTGCCGGGTTAAATAATCCGATACCGCTAAATAAATCAGGACGTCTTATACCAATGTTCAATGTCTCGCGTCCGCCCATAGAAAATCCACAAACCGCCGTGTTTTCTCGTCCGGTCAGTGTGGAATATTCTTTATTAATGGCAGGCATTAATACTTTTGTTAAGTCATTAATGATGTAGTCATAATAAGAGGCTGTTTTTGCATCTGTATTAAAACTGCTTTTTCCTTCTTCGTTACAGCATACACATGGGTAAACGACGATACATTCTTTGACATCACCATTGGCAATGGCATTCCATACCACATACTGTGTACCTGCACCATCATTAAGAATTCCGTTTCCAACCATGGATTCCGGCGTGTCGCTTAATCCGTGGAGCATATAAACAACCGGATATTTTTTCGTTTTTGAATAGTCTTTTGGAAGAACAACCATAGCATAGCGGTCAATTGGTGTCTTTTTTGCAGATTCATCGTCACTGATGTATTCTGTTGATTCATATTCAAAGCGTTCTACTTCTCCTTTGTTAGCCTGATTTTTTGCGGTATAACCATTTGGAATATTTGAAAATTCAGGGTTCTCAGGAAATGGAGTAGGGGTGGCTTTAGGAGCCGGTATTGCAGTAGCGGTAGTGGTCGGTTCGGCAGTTGGTTCATTGCTCGGAGACGCTGCTGGGGTAGCTGTAACGACGGGTGTTGGCGTATTAAGTGCCGGAACTGTCGTGTTTTGTGCTGTTTTCTTTTTGATAGTAACCGTAATGGTTCCCACCTTTCTTGTTTTTTTCTTCAACTTCTCTTTTACGGTAATTTTAACTTTGCCGGCTTTTTTTGCCGTGATAACACCGGATTTACTTACGGAAGCTTTTTTGTTGGAAGCTTTGAAAGAATATTTTGCTTTTTTCTTTTTTGATTTTATCGCAATCTTTTTCTTTTGTCCAACGGTTAATGTAAGTTTCTTTTTGACCAGTTTTGCTTTTGCAGCCGCTGTTGCCGGAGTAAAGGCACTAAATGTCGATACGGCAAGCGCAAAGCATAAACCGATACTGATGGTTTGTTTTTTTAATATGTTCATGGTAACCCTCCTCATATAATCTTATGGTTATACTTTAGCATAATGTGATTAGTATGAACATGATTTATCATGTCCAAAATATGAATTATTCACGCTTTTTGTAGAGGATGATTTGACTACTGTTTACTATTATGCAACAAATACGGAATTAACTCCGATTGATAAATGGATTGTAAAGATTCAATTGGAAGATTTATAAAAACTTTGAGCGTAGAACGCCCCTCCCATTGGCGGTGTCGTTTTACGCTCTTTTTATATGCCGAAATTTGGTTTGTTTGGTACGATTTAAGGTTCTTTTTGAGGGGCGTAAGTCGCCTGACGATTGTAAGCAAATATATTGACTTTGCACTTTGATTGTGCTAGTATATATACAAACAAGGGTGGGGCGCAGATGTTCTCCTTGTAGTGATAGAAATAAAAGAATTTAGGTAATTAAGGAGGATACTGTTTGGGAGCAAAAGATTTAGCAGAGAAAAATTTATTACAATACAGAGATGTATTTTCAGACATTGTAAACGTAAACTTATTTGGTGGCAGATGTTATGTGTCGGCGGAAGAGTTGTCGAGAGAACCTGGCGAGTTGATTACGAAAGCCGTATCGGATGATAAACTTCGGCAGTTACAGATGGATGTGCCGATGAAGTGTAAGAAGCACAATAGAAGTTTTTTCTTATGTCTGGAAAATCAGAGTGACAAAAACAACGTTATGCCGGTGCGCGATATGGGATACCAGCACGCCAAATATATGGAGCAGATCAAGGAAGCGAAAGAAAGGAATCGGAAAACCGGAAATTATCCAAATCCGATGACAAAAGAACTTAACGATTCACAGAAATTAAGTCCGGTCATCACTCTGGCTTTGAATTACAGTCAGAATGAATGGGCAAAGCCAAGATGTCTGAATGATATGCTGGAGTTTCCAGAGGATATGAAATGTGAGTTGGAGCCATGGATACCCTCGTATTCGGTTTGTGTGATTAACCTAGCCAGTCAGCCGGAAACGACAATTCGCCAGTATCAATCGGATTTTAAATACATAGTCCGTTACCTGTCCTGCGGAAATGACAGAAGAAAACTGGATGAATATTTCCAAACAACAGAGTTTCAGTTAGACCACCCGGAAGCATTTTTAGATTGGCTGTCTGCGGTGACAAATGACAGGAGATATCGGAAAGCAAAAGAATTAATTGAGACAACAGAAGGAAAAGGAGGAAAAATCGATATGTGTGTATTGTTAGATATGTATGAAGAACGTGGAGAAGCGCGAGGAATAGAGAAAGGGATTTCGCAGGGAATTTCACAAGGAATCTTACAGGGAATCGAAGAAATCAACGCATTATATCATTGCTTGTTGGCAGATAACCGAATGGAAGATATACAAAAAGCAATCATGGATACAGAATATCAGAAGGAATTGTTGCGGGAGTATGGGATTGGAGAGTAAGAACGGAAACAGCCATAGAACAAAAACCTTCTTCATGGAACAAAAATCTTCTTCATTTTCCCTTGCCAAATTTTTTGTTCCGTCATATAATGGAGAAAAGAAAGGCCGGAGGATAGAGAATGACACCACAAGAGATTTTTGCAAAGAGTTTGGTTACTTACGATAAAACCAGTCGCTCGAATGATTCTTTTTATTATCATTTGCCTTATCACAAGGATTATGATTTATGCAACTGGAATCCGATGCGTATGTATAGTGGTAACGTAATTAAATATTATCAATATCATTTGTCCAAACCGGTTATCCTTTTTACGGATACTGATGAATGAGATAGTTTATGGCATCCTGTCTTACTGAGGGGGTGCCATTTTGTTGCATAGGAAAAGGTGAAAGGACAATATTGTATTTATGAACGCACAGAAGTTATTTTCAAAAAAATGGATTGTGTTTGCAACGGCGGTGTTGTGTACCCTGCTCTGGGGAAGTGCATTTCCCGGTATAAAAACCGGATACCGTATGTTTCGGATTGCTAGTCAGGATACCGCAGACCAGCTTATGTTTGCCGGTGCGAGATTTTTGATTGCAGGTATTTTGACTCTTTTGATTTCTTTTTTTGTGGAGAAAAAGGAGCATAAAAAGGAACGGAGAAAGCAGTGGCCAAAAGGACAGATTGTACTTGTGGCATTTGTCCAGACTGCTTTGCAGTATGTTTTTTATTATATTGGCATGGCGCACGTGACAGGAGTAAAAGGTGCAATTTTGAACGGGAGTACAGCGTTTTTCTGTGTCGTAACGGCATGCATTTTTTATCATGAATCAATTAATGGAAGAAAAGTTGCGGGGTGTCTTTTGGGCCTTCTTGGCGTGTTTGTGGTAAATCTCGGAAAAGGGAGTATTGGCGGTTCGTTTTCCTTTTTAGGAGAAGGTTTTATGCTTTGCTCTGCTGTGTCATCGGCACTTGGCTCGCTGTGTAATAAAGAAGCGGCAAAGAAAATGGGACCGGTTACTCTTTGTGGGTGGCAGCTTATTCTGGGTGCGGTTTTGTTGATTGGTGTGGGTTTTTTATTTGGAGGGAGAATTTCGATTTTGGAAGTACCTGCCACCGGCTGGCTGCTGCTTTTGTATTTAGCATTCTTGTCGGCAGCAGCCTTTTCCCTATGGACTGTTTTGTTAAAATATAATCCGATGGGTAGGGTGACAGTTTTTAATTTCTTAATTCCGGTATTTGGAAGCCTCTTATCAGTTATTTTTCTGAAAGACAGCCTATGGAATGTAAATACGCTTTTTGCACTTTTGCTTGTATGTGCAGGAATTTATTTAGTCAACCGTGAACCAAAAAATATTTCTAAATAAGAATATCGCCGCCACATGCATCCAGTGTAATTTCAATTGAACCATTCTGCACCATATAATCTTTGCCGGATAGTGCACCTTTAAACTGTGTTTTTGGTCCCTGATACGGAATATGGAGAGTTGTCGACTGCTCATCGTTATTGACGGCAGTAATCACGTCTTCATCTTCATAACAGCGTGCAAAAGCATATTGGCGGTTTGTAAGAAGAAGTTCTTTGTATTCACCATAACACAATGCTTTTTGCGCTTGATGGATAGAACCGAGTTTGGCAATCAGCGCAGTCAGCGGATTGTCAGTCATTGCATCGGCATAGTCACTAAGTTCTAAGTGTGGTCGGAGTGAAGCATCGGAACCTTGTTCTTTTTTTCCTTCGATACCAAATTCGGAGCCGTAGTAAATAGACGGAATCCCCGGAAGTGTGTACATCAAAGTGTAGATTACGCCGAGATGGTCTTTGTTTATTATCTTACTTGCAATTCGCTCAACATCATGGTTGTCGGCAAAACTGTACAATTCCAAGTTCCGGTAATGGCATCCACCCATGTCATAAAGACGCTTTACCGTGTGTGCAATTTCAAAAAAGTTATGCTCGTTGCAGCCGGACCAAAGAGCTTTATTCAGGTTATAATTGGTTACAGAATGCAAAGTTTCCGAATTAACCCAGCGTGTATATTCGCCATGAATGACTTCGCCCATCAGCCAGAAATCCGGTTTTACTTCATTGGCAACCTGACGCATTCCCTTCATAAAATCAAAATCAAGAACATCCGCTGCGTCAAGCCGGATGCCATCAATGTCAAATTCAGAAACCCAGAAGCGGATTACATCGTAAATATAATCTTTTACCTGTGGATTCCACTGGTTCAGTTTTACTAACAGATTATAACCGCCCCAGTTATCATAGGAAAATCCATCGTTGTATTCATTATTTCCACCAAAATTCACATTGCAGTACCAGTCTTTGTACTGTGAATTCTCACGGTTTTTCTGCAGGTCTTTGAAAGCAAAAAAATCTCTTCCTGTGTGATTGAAAACACCGTCAAAGATAACCCGCACTCCTTTTTCGTGACACGTACGGACAAATTCTTTTAAATCGTCATTGTCGCCGAGACGTCTGTCGAGTGTTCGGTAATCCGTTGTTTCATAGCCATGTCCTACGGATTCAAAAAGCGGTCCGATGTAAATTGCATTGCATCCGATTTCTTTTATATGGTCAATCCATGGGAGCAGCTTAGGAAGCCTGTGGACAACCTCGCCATAATCATTCTGCGCCGGTGCGCCCGTTAATCCCAAAGGGTAAATATGATAAAATACTGATTCGTCATACCAAGCCATGTTTATTCCTCTTTTCTTTGTGAAGTATTTTTACTGAATTATTATAACATAAAATGCTACTGTAAAGAAGTTGTTTCGCGACTTTTTGTGGCGCGAAACAATGCTTGACATGACACATGCAACAATATATAATATAAATATCTAGAAAAGCAATGGTTCAGACTTAGTATCCAGATTCTATGATTATTTTATAAAAGACTCTTGCTTTATTCCGGAAAAAAGAATAGGGCAGGATTGTATATAAATGTTCCTGCCTTTTGTGACAACATCACAGGAAAGGAGGAAATGATTTTATGAATCAGACAATATTTGAAAACCTGCCTCAGAAGATGAATCTTATCAGTGATTTGTTTTCAAGAGTAGTGTTCCGAGACAAGGAGGCCTGCCAAGACTTAGTGAAGATTATTCTGGGAGAGGGATATGAGGTTACAGGGGTGACGTCGCAGTATGATATTACCAATCTGCAATTTCGCAGTGTGGTACTGGATATTCTGGTAGAGACGGCGGGAGAAGAACCAATTCATGTGGAATTTCAGATATCCGATGACGACGACCATATGCGGCGTGTGAGGTACTGCAATGGAAGTATTGATACACACCTTTTACAGAAAGGGAAAGCGTATAAGGAACTGCCTGATGTGTACCATATTTATATTACAATGAACGATTTTATTGGAGGCGGTCAGACAGTGTATGAAATTTTTCGTACAGTGCGTGACAGGGAAGGAACATACAGCACGCAGTATCCGGTGGAAAACGGAGTGCATGAGTTGTATATCAATTTGGAAATTCCATTGGATGATGGCAGTGAATTAGACCATTTACTGCGCTACATAAAAGAAACAACGGAAGAAAATGAAGATGCATGTTTTGGACATATCGTGAAAAGTGTGAAGGAATGCCGGGAAGGAGAAGATGAGATTATGAAATACTATAGTTCACATGAATTTTTTGAGGAAGGGAAGAAAGAAGGAAGAGAGGAAGGAGAAAAAAGAACACAGAATAGCATTATCAAAAAGATGCTGTCTATGGGGCAGCCATTAGAATTTATCAGCGAGTGTACCGACAAACCGGTAGAATATATCCGTGAGATAGCTATTGAGGAACCAATGCTTGTGAGAGAAGAAGGGACGTATAGTGTAGATGAGGGAGGAACAGAGAATGAATGAAACAATATTTGAAAACCTGCCTCAGAAGATGAATCTTATCAGTGATTTGTTTTCAAGAGTAGTGTTCCGAGACAAGGAGGCCTGCCAAGACCTGGTACGGATTATTTTAGGGGAAGACTATGAGGTTACAGGGGTGACGTCGCAGTATGATATTACCAATCTGCAGTATCGCAGTGTAGTGCTGGATATTCTGGCAGAGACGGCGGGAGAAGAGCCGATTCATGTAGAGTTTCAGATATCGGATGACGACGACCATATGCGGCGCGTGAGATACTGCAATGGAAGTATTGACACACACCTTTTGAAAAAAGGAAAATCATACAAGGAACTGCCGGATGTGTATCATATATATATCACAATGAATGATTTTATTGGAGGCGGTCAGACGGTGTATGAAATTTTTCGCACGGTACGTGACCGGGAGGAAACATACAGCACACAGTATCCTGTGGGAAATGGAGTGCATGAGTTGTATATTAATTTGGAAATTCCATTGGATGATGGCAGTGAATTAGACCATTTACTGCGCTACATAAAAGAAACAACGGAAGAAAATGAAGATGCATGTTTTGGACATATCGTGAAAAGTGTGAAGGAATGCCGGGAAGGAGACGATGAGATTATGAAGTATTACAGTTCACATGAATTTTTTGAAGAAGGCAAAAAAGAAGGCCGAGAAGAAGGAAGAGAGGAAGGAGAAAAAAGAGCACAGAATAGCATTATCAAAAAGATGCTATCTATGGGGCAGCCATTAGAATTTATCAGCGAGTGTACCGACAAACCAGTAGAATATATCCGTGAGATAGCGACTGAGGAACCGATGCTTGTGAGGGAAGAGAATACCTATGGTAGATATAATAAAAAAAAGAGTGTGGAGTGATGGGAGACAATTGTTCGCGCCGGTTTCTACGGAATTACAGAAAACAAAAAACATTTGTCACAACCCAAATCACCAACAAACCTTGACTTTTTATCAAAATTCTCGTATGATATTGAAAGAAATGTAGTGCAGGAGAGGAGTACACAAGTGGCACTGACAGAGAAGGAAATTCATTGGCTGTAAGATTTCCCCGGAAAAAACTTGTGGAAGGTAGCTCTGAAACAGCGGTTCTGAATGTGGCAGATATGGCCAGTAGGAATTGACGGTTTGTCACGTTATAGACAAAATGAGGAACATAGTGATTATGCTGTGTTTGAAAAAAGGTGGTACCACGGCTGTTAGGTCGTCCTTTATGATGCCGTGGACAATGAGGATTTTGATGACTTGTCGAAAACGGCAGGTCTTTTTTGATGTTGGTTGGCAGATGCCACTGGCATCTAGTTTGATGAATGGAGGTTATGAAACAAAATGAAAAAGGAACTGGAAAAGACATATAATCCGGCGGATATCGAAGACCGGTTATATGCAAAATGGGTAAACAAAAAATATTTTCATGCAGAAGTTAATGCAAACAAAAAACCTTATACGATTGTGATTCCACCACCGAATATTACCGGTCAGCTTCACATGGGACATGCGCTTGATAATACGCTGCAGGATATCATTATTCGTTCTAAACGTATGCAGGGATATGAAACTTTGTGGATGCCTGGAACAGACCACGCATCAATTGCAACTGAAGCCAAAATTGTTGAGGCAATGAAAGAAGAAGGACTCACAAAAGACGATATTGGCAGAGAAAAGTTTTTGGAGCGTGCATGGGCATGGAAAGATAAATTCGGCGGACGAATTGTATCGCAGCTTAAGAAAATGGGCTCTTCCTGTGATTGGGACAGAGAGCGTTTTACGATGGATGAGGGCTGTAATAAAGCAGTCAAGGAAGTTTTTGTAAATCTTTATAATAAAGGTTTGATTTACCGTGGGGAGCGAATCATCAACTGGTGTCCACACTGCCTGACTTCGATTTCTGATGCGGAAGTAGAGTATGAAGATCAGAAAGGACATTTTTGGCATCTGCGCTATGCGTTTGCGGATGGAAGCGGTTATATTAATCTGGCTACAACACGTCCGGAGACACTTCTTGGTGATACAGCAGTAGCCGTGAATCCGAATGATGAGCGGTATAAAGATTTGGTTGGAAAAAAACTGATTCTGCCTCTGGTACACCGTGAAATTCCGTTGATTGCTGATGATTATGTAGATATGGAATTTGGTACCGGTGTCGTAAAAATCACGCCGGCACATGACCCAAATGACTTTGAGGTTGGACTGCGTCATGACCTGCCGATTATTAATGTGATGACAGACGATGCTAAAATCGTGGATGAATATGAGAAGTATGCGGGCATGGATCGATATGAAGCAAGAAAAGCCATCGTAGAAGATTTGGAAAAAGAGGGCGCTCTTGTAAAAATTGAGGACCACGATCATAACGTAGGAACTTGTTACCGTTGTGGAACAACAGTAGAGCCGCGTGTATCCAAACAGTGGTTTGTAAAAATGAAACCACTTGCCGGTCCGGCGATTGATGCGGTAAAAGAAGGAAAAACAAAATTTGTTCCGGAGCATTTTAATAAAACGTATTTCCACTGGCTTGAGAATATCCGCGACTGGTGTATTTCCCGTCAGCTCTGGTGGGGACATCAGATTCCGGCATTTTACTGTGATGACTGCGGTGAATTGGTAGTAACCAAAGAAAATAGTGCAGTATGTCCGAAATGTGGCAAGCCGATGCGTCAGGATCCAGATACACTGGATACGTGGTTTAGTTCAGCTCTTTGGCCATTCTCAACACTTGGATGGCCGGATAAGACGGAGGAGATGGATTATTTCTATCCGACGAACACATTGGTAACCGGTTACGATATCATTCCGTTCTGGGTTATGCGAATGATGTTCAGCGGACTTGAGCATACAGGACAAGTTCCGTTTGATACGGTGCTGATTCATGGACTTGTGCGCGATTCTCAAGGTAGAAAAATGAGTAAATCACTTGGCAACGGAATTGACCCACTTGAAGTGATTGATAAATATGGTGCCGATGCGCTGCGTCTGACGCTGGTAACCGGAAATGCACCGGGAAATGATATGCGTTTTTATTGGGAGCGTGTTGAGGCGAGCCGTAATTTTGCCAATAAAGTATGGAATGCTTCCCGTTTCATTATGATGAACTTTGACCAGAATGAAGATGTCGATTATGAAAATGTAACCGCAGATGAGCTGACTCAGGCAGATAAGTGGATTCTTTCCAAGGTGAATACACTTGCCAAGGATGTTACTGTATTGATGGATTCCTTTGACTTGGGAATTGCCGTTCAGAAAATTTATGATTTCATTTGGGAAGAATTCTGCGACTGGTATATTGAAATGGTAAAACCACGTTTGTACAACGATGCGGATGAAACAAAAGCAGCAGCTTTGCACACATTGAAAACCGTTTTAATTGATGCACTGAAATTACTGCATCCGTATATGCCGTTTATCACAGAGGAAATTTATTGTACACTTATGGGTGATGAAGAAATTTCCATCATGGTAAGTGAATGGCCAAAGTATAAAGAGAGCCGTAACTTTGCTGAGGATGAGGCAAAAGTTGAGCGAATTAAGGAAGCAGTAAAAGGCATCCGAAACATCCGCGGTGAGATGAATGTGCCACCAAGCAAAAAAGCGTCGGTTATCGTTGTTTCAGAAAAAGAAGAAGTGTTAAAAATCTTCGAGGAAAATAAAGTATTTTTTGCAACGCTTGGTCTTGCCAGTGATGTGACACTGCAGTCAACGAAAGAAAATATTGGCGAGGATGCGGTTTCTGTTGTTATTGCGGATGGAACCATCTATATTCCGTTTGCAGAATTGGTTGACATTGACAAAGAAATTGAGCGTTTGAAGAAAGAAGAAAAGAAACTTACCGGCGAAATCAAACGCTGTGAAGGTATGCTTGGTAATCCGAATTTCGTAAACAAAGCACCGGAGAAAAAGATTGCTGAGGAAAGAGAAAAATTAGAGAAATATAAGGGAATGATGGAGCAGGTTAAGGAGCGTTTGGCGCATTTTACAAAACCGTGACGTAATTTGTGAAGGAAACTTATGTTTTGTCGAAGGATTCTCGTATTTCCTACTTGCTTTTTTTACTCAAAATAGGTATTATGAATACCAAAGGGAATGAGTGACAGTGAAAGAGCAAATAGGAGGTACGAGAATGCTTAATTTTGAGGAAGAACTTGAAAAATTTCAGCCGAGCATGGACATCGAGAAAGTCGAAGATGTTGTTTATCATAATAATTTAGCAGATGTGACAGATATTGTAAAAGAGTTGATACAGGATGCTAAAGGAACATTGTGATGAAAAACAGGAAGGGGTTATCAAAGATGAGATGTCCAAGATGCGACGCTAATGTGAGTGACACAGCGACACTCTGCACATTTTGCGGTCAGAATCTTTCGGTGATTCATTATATTCGCAGAGTATCCAATACTTATTATAATCTGGGATTGGAAAAGGCGAAAGTGCGTGACTTATCAGGTGCGATTGTTGTTTTGAAAAAAAGTTTAGAGTTTAATAAGAAAAATACCAACGCAAGAAATCTCCTTGGGTTGATTTATTATGAGATGGGTGAGACCGTAGCAGCTTTGAGCGAGTGGGTGTTGAGTAAATACCTGCAGGCCGATGACAATGCAGCGGATTACTATATTAATACGATTCAGAAGAATCAGACGGCACTGGATGCGACAAATCAAACGATTAAAAAGTATAATTCTGCATTGGCGGCAGCACAGGCAGGAAATGATGATTTGGCAATTATCCAATTAAAAAAAGTAGTGAGTCTGAATCCGCATTTTGTGCGTGCACAGCAGTTGCTTGCATTATTGTATATTCATGACAAAGACTATCATAAAGCAGCAAAATGCTTAAACCGCGCCAGGCGAATTGACTTTAATAATACGACAACACTGCGCTATATGCAGGAAGTTGGTGACTTAGCTGCTTCCTCAGAGAAAGAGTTAGTGAAAAAGCCGTCAAAGAAAGACCCTCTTTCGAATGTAACCCCGGTGGGTACTTACAAGGAAGAAAAGCGGTCGTTAATGCCGGTTATCTATGTGATTATCGGTGCCATTGTCGGGCTTGCCGTAGCGTTTGTTCTGCTTTGGCCGACGATGAAAAACAGCGGAAGTGGAGATGGCTCACATATTTCAGATACAAATGATCAGTTAGCCGTGCAATCTTCCCAGATTTCCGGATTGAAGAAAGAGAAAGAACTTTTGCAGGAACAGGTTGACAAACTGCAAAAACAGATAAAGGATGCGGATTCGTCTGCACAGAAACAAACGGCAAGTTACGAAAAGTTATTGACAGGAGTCAAGGCTTATCTTGCGGATGATAAGATTCAGGCAGCAATTGCCGTGGCGGACTGTAAAAAATCCGATTTTGGAAGCAGTGAAGCAAAAGAAATTTACACAACCATTCATACCGTGACGGATGCACAGATTCAAGCCCTTTTAAATGAAGGAAAGCGTACGGCGTATACGTCTTATGATGGAGCGATTGCAATTTACCGCAATGTGCTGAAACTGAAACCAAAACATCAGGATGCGATGTGCCAGATTGGTTATTGTTATCAGAAAAAGCAGGATAACAAAAAAGCAAAGAAGTGGTATCGAAAAGCAATTAAGGTAGATCCAAACAGCGCAATTGCGAATAAGGCAAATAACTATTTGCAGCAGATTGAGCAGCAAGGTACACAAGGACAATAAGAATAAAAGAACGAATGAGAAGACCTATAGAAGAAAATTTCTATGGGTCTTTTTCGAATGACTAAAAAAGGAAGGAAAGAAAAAAATGGAGCAATTTTCAATGGAGCGAACGGGCTCTCAGCTTGTGTTACACATTTGTGAGGAATTGGATCATCATACAGCAGGACAAATCAGTAAAGTAGTGGATTTACAAATAGAGAAGGGAAATGTCAGAACATTAATATTTGACTTTTCAGGCATAACATTTATGGACAGCTCAGGAATTGGCATGGTAATGGGAAGACACCGAAAAATGAATTTTTTAGGAGGAAGAACTTTTGTGACCGGAATTGGAGATAATGTTGACCGCATTTTTAGAATGTCGGGGCTTTATCGGATTATTCCTAAATATCAGGAAAGGACGGAAGTTTTATAATGGAAAAAACGGAGATTATGTTTGAATTTGACAGCAATTCGGAAAATGAAAGTCTGGCGCGGACGGTTGTTGCCGCATTTTTAGCAAGGCTTGACCCGACCTTAGAAGAACTTGGTGATGTCAAGACAGCAGTTTCCGAGGCGGTTACAAATGCCATCATTCACGGATATGATGGCAAGCCGGGGAAGGTTAAGATACATAGCTGGATTGAGGAAAATACCATATGGATTGAGGTGGCGGACCAAGGTGTTGGAATCGGTGACGTAAATCGTGCCATGGAACCGTTGTTTACGACCAGACCGGAAATGGAACGTTCCGGAATGGGCTTTGCTTTCATGGAAGCTTTCATGGATGAACTGCATGTGGAGTCACAGGTGGGGCAGGGAACAACGATTCGTATGAAGAAAAAAATTTATAGTTCATTTATTTTGTCATAAGGGAGTCTGCCAATGGAAACCATAGAACTGATTAAACGTTCACGAGCAGGGGATAAATTGGCAAGAGAACAAGTGATTAAGGCGAATATGCCGTTGGTATACAGTATCGTGAAGCGATTTGCGGGAAGAGGATATGATGCCGAAGATTTGAGCCAGATTGGTGCAATTGGTTTGATTAAAGCAGTCGATAATTTCAATGTGAATTTTGAAGTGAAATTTTCTACTTATGCAGTGCCGGTAATTAGTGGTGAAATCAAGCGATTTTTACGCGATGATGGAATGGTCAAAGTCAGCCGGACATTAAAGGAAAATGGAATACGGATTAAGCGTGCAGCTGAAATGTTGGCCATTCAACTGGGGCGTGATGCGACGTTAGAGGAACTAAGCGCAGCAACAGAATTGGCAAGAGAAGATATCGTAATGGCACTTGAAGCCGGCAGCGAAGTGGAGTCTCTGCATAAAACGGTATTTCAAAAAGAAGGAAGCGAAATTCTTCTTATGGACAAAATTCCATCGAAAAAAAATGAATCGGAGCATATTGTTAATCAAATCTTGTTAGAGCAGCTTTTGGGTGAGCTTGGCGAGAAAGAGAGAAAATTGATTGAACTACGTTATTTTGAAGATAAAACACAAACACAGACCGCAAAACTTTTGGATATGAGTCAGGTACAGGTCAGTCGTTTGGAAAAGAAAATTATTGGCTCGATGAGGAAACATTTTGTATGTCGCAGTCATGAATAAAAATATAGAAAATGGCAATGGTAATACCGAAAGGAAGTGTTTGTATGAAAAAAGCAGGTATTTGTACCATTGTCATTCTTGTATTTGCGGCATTGGCGGTCTGGATTTACCGCTCGGGTAATCACGATGAGAAAACACCGGTACAAGGAAAGGGAACATTGGTGAAGGAGTATAAAGAATGGAAGAGATACTATATGTAAAAATCGCGCAGAATATCCCGGTTGCAAAGCGTCAGGTTACATTTCATGATCTGGCAACTTTACATTGTACGAATAAAAAAGTTGTACAGGAATTAAATCAAATGGTATTTTATACGTTGCCCGCTCATGGCCCGCAAAAAACGATGTTCACGATTGCGAAAGTATATGAGGTGATTCATCAGAAATATCCGAATTTAAAAATTGAAAATTTGGGCGAACGTGATTTTGTTATTGATTATGAAAAGCCGGATGAAAAGGAGAAACAGAAAAAGTGGGAATATGTACGGACTATTTTTGTTTCTTTTATCGTTTTTATGGGAGCAGCTTTTACCATTATGACATTTAACGAGGATGTCAGTGTTGCGGATGTCTTTGACAAAGTATACCGTCTGGTGCTGGGGCAGGAAAAACAAGGCGGTTCCATCATTGAGATTTGTTATGCTATTGGTTTGCCTGTGGGAATTCTCGTTTTTTATAATCATTTCCGAAGGAGAAAAATAAAAGATGACCCGACACCGATTCAGGTTGAAATGCACACATATGAGGAGCAGGTAAACAAAACACTGATTGCGGCAGCATCAAGGGAGGGAAAAACGATTGACAGTGATTCAGTATAGCGTTCTCATTCTGATTGGTTTGGCGAGCGGTTTTGCTGTCGCATCGGGAATATTTGCATTTATTACGATGCTTGGCATTATACCGAGACTGGCGGCAAGGACGAATACAGCAAATCACGTGGTGTGGTATGAAACGATGATTATAGCGGGCGGTGCATTGGGAAATATTTGGATTGTGTTTGAAATTCCGATGCCGCTGACTTCGATTTTTTTGGCGGTTTATGGGCTTTTTGCAGGTGTATATGTCGGATGTCTGGTAATGGCACTGGCAGAAATGCTGCGTGTAATTCCCATTTTAGTGAACCGTCTGCAAATTAAAGAAGCGTTTTATCTTATTCCGCTTGCAATTGCAATTGGGAAAATAACAGGAACTTTATTTCAATATTTTTATCAAGGCTAAAGGAGCAGAAAATGAATCAGGATAATATCGACATTCAAGAGGTTTTACAGGAAAGGGAACAGAAAAAGAAGGATGAAAAGTATAATGCTTACGTAAAAAATCACACGCCGAAAAAGAGCTGGTGCCTCAATTTACTGAAAGCATATGCGATTGGAGGATTTATTTGTGTCGTAGGACAGGCTCTTTCGAATGCTTATATGAGTTTGGGGATGGAAAAAGAAACAGCGGGATTATATACGACATTATCGCTGATTTTTCTCAGTGTGCTGTTTACCGGTTTGAATTTATATCAGAAGCTCGCCAATTTTGCAGGTGCAGGAACGATTGTACCGATTACCGGATTTGCCAATTCAGTAGCCGCACCGGCAATTGAATTTAAGGAAGAAGGATGGGTATTTGGCGTTGGATGTAAAATTTTCACGATTGCCGGACCGGTTATTTTGTATGGCGTGTTTTGCAGCTGGGTGCTTGGTGTGATATACTGGGTGTGGTAACCGATACACAAAGATAACAAGACAATCTTTTTTGCATATTAATAAATAATGAAAGATGTGCGGAAACGGATTGTTGTCAGAAAAAAGGGGGTAATCGATGATTTTTTCAGGATTAATGATTCCTTTTTTGGGAACAACATTGGGAGCAGGCATGGTATTTTTCATGAAGGGAAGTATGAATCAAAAGTTGGAGAAAATGCTTTTTGGATTTGCCGCCGGTGTTATGATTGCAGCTTCGGTGTGGTCGCTTCTTATACCTTCAATTGAGATGACGGAGCAGGCGGGCGGCATTGCGTGGATTCCTTCGTGTGTTGGTGTTACTTTTGCGGGAGTGTTAATTGACAATACAGGAATTACACTTTCGGGTGCTTTTGCGCTGGCCCTTGGAATTGCGATTCAGAATTTTCCAGAAGGGGCGATTATCTCAATGCCTCTTTGCAGATTGCTCTTGTTCCCTGGCTGCCTCTGCGGTGGTCAGGAATTTTTCTGTTGTTAATGTTTCGTAGTAGTTCAGATAAAATTGTAAGCGTTTTTTCATGACGGTATCCTCCCAAAAGTATATAGTTCTGTTAATTTTATTTTAATTTAGATGACGGGAAAATACCAGTTATTTTCAAAAAAGTTTTCTAACCGGTAGGAAATATTTGCTACTATAGACATGAAAGCTTTCAAAACAATAGTTCGAAAAGGAGAACCTATGACAAAGAAACAGATAGAAACAATTATTCAGGAGAATATGCAGAAAATATATTTATATTGTGTTAAGAGACTTGAAAACACTGTTGCGGCACAAGATGTTGCATCCGATATCATTTTGGAGATGCTTCGTTCGTATCGAAGGATTCAGAGTGATGAAGCAGTATATGGATATATGTGGCGTGTTGCCAACAATCTGTGTAAAAATTATTGGCGGGAAAGTGCAAAAGAAAGGCATACGGAAATTCCCGATGATTTTGAAGGCGCCTGCTGTATTTCTCCTGAGGAAAATATGTTAAAGGCGGAGGAAATAATGCTTTTGCGAAGAGAGTTATCGCTTCTTAGGGAAAGGTACCGCCGGATTATGATTAGCTATTACATTGGTGGCAGGACTTGCAGGGAAATAGCGAATCAATACAATCTATCTGTATCGAATGTAAAACAGTATCTTTTTGAGGGCAGAAAAAAGCTGAAAGAAGGAATGGATATGGTTAGAGAATATGGCAGATTAAGTTACGCTCCGGAAAAATTTACTATGAATTTTTGGGGAAATAGTTCGAGTGGATACTGGGAATTATTTGAAAGAAAACTTCCGGGCAATCTGATTATTGCTGCATATGAGAGCCCGAAGACATTAGAAGAACTGAGTCTTGAAATGGGTGTTGGAGTTCCTTATCTTGAAGATGAAGTTGCAATATTGGAAAAGATGGGACTACTTGTAAGAAAAGGAAAAACTTATCAGAGTAATATGGTTTTGTATGATGAACAGTGGAGAAAAACAGTATATGACAAGGCAGTCGAATTACTTTATTCGAAACTGGAGAAGGTAAAGAAACTTGTTGATAAGGGAGTGGAATACCTGGCAGAGACGGATTATTGCTATGAGGCGGCAGATCTCAATACAAAAAAGTGGTTTATACTACTGTTGATTATCTGGGAAGCAGGTATGATGTCTGAACAAAAGATGAATACGAAGCTTACATTCCCTTTGTTACAGAATGGCAGTAATGGATATGTTATGGGAATTCGAGGAGAGTATCATACAGATACGAAGGGAATTTATGGACAATATGATATGAGCAAAGGCTATATGCGTATTATGAACTTTGTAAAATTGTCAGATAAGGTTCTGAACCCTTTTGAATATCAAAATGCGGTTGGTCAGATGCTCGAGGCAGCAGTTGAAAGAAAACAGGAACCTGAAGAAGTAGCGGCGTTATCTACACTGTTAAAAAATCGTTTTGTCAGTGTGAAGGATGGTAAACTCTTACCGGAATTTGCAGCTATTTCCAATGAAGATTATAAGACGCTAAAAGGTAAATTAGGCGAAGGGATTAATCAGTTGGCAGAATTGATTGGCAGGCATAGAGATATGGCAGGAAATGAACTTCGTAAAAAGACACCTGCCGTAATAGCAGAAGCAAACGAGGTTGGCGCAATTGTTTCTATGTGGAGCATGATGGAGGGCATGATTGCACTCGCACTGGAAGATGGTTTTGTGACAAAAGGGAATGGTCAGAACTTGTCAGCATTTTATTTTAGAACTAAGTTTTAAGTGGATTGGATGGTGTCAAATATTCGCTACCGGTTTTTTTGGATTCCAGTAATTGCGTAGGAAAATTTTGTGACTCGTGGGTTTGAGTACGTCGGTATGAGTTGCAAGAAGTCCGGTGGACTTCTGTTATGCAACGACCGAAGCGGAGCGGAGACCACTGGGCCCATACCGCTACGCACTCAACGAGCGGGAGCGCCCACGAGACGCAAAATTTTTCTACGGAATTACGGAAAACAAAAAAATGACAGCGAACATTTGACACAAACAAAGCAACGGAAAACATTGAAAAAAAATCTCATTTGTGTTATCCTTAACACAGTTGCGCAAGCAGCCAATTTTGATACTATCGGGGGAAATTATTATGTACAAATATGATCCAAAATCGAGTATCGCAGATGAATTTATTAACGATGCAGAAATTTTAGAATCACTGGCATATGCCAGAGAAAATAAGGCAAATAAACAGGTAATTGATGCGATTTTGCAGAAAGCACGCGAGATGAAAGGAATCAGCCACAAAGAGGCGGCGGTTCTTTTGGAATGTGAATTGGAAGAGGAAAATAAGGAAATTGAAAAACTTGCAAAAGAGATTAAAGAGCGGTTTTATGGCAAGCGAATTGTAATGTTTGCGCCACTTTATTTATCCAATTACTGTATTAACAGTTGTGTGTACTGTCCGTATCATGTAAAAAATAAACATATTGCAAGAAAAAAACTGTCGCAGGAAGAAATTAAGCAGGAAGTAATTGCGCTGCAGGATATGGGGCATAAGCGTCTGGCGATAGAAGCGGGCGAAGACCCGGAGAATAATCCGCTTGAGTACATTTTGGAGAGTATTCGTACGATATACAGCATTAAGCACAAAAATGGAGCGATTCGTCGTGTCAATGTAAATATTGCAGCGACTTCTGTTGAAAATTATAAGAAACTCAAAGATGCAGGGATTGGAACTTATATTCTGTTTCAGGAGACTTATAATAAAGAAGCTTACAAAGAACTACATCCGGCAGGGCCAAAAAGTGATTATGCGTACCATACAGAGGCGATGGACCGTGCCATGGAAGCTGGGATTGATGATGTAGGCTGCGGTGTTTTGTTCGGCCTGGATAAATACCGATATGAATTGGTTGGTATTATTATGCACGCAGAGCATTTGGAGGCTAAGTTTGGTGTTGGACCGCATACCATCAGTGTGCCTCGTGTCTGCCCGGCTGATGACATTGATCCGGAAGAATTAAATGCCATTCCGGATGAAATCTTTGAGAAGATTGTATCGGTTATCCGCATTGCGGTGCCATATACCGGAATGATTGTTTCAACCCGTGAATCGAAGGCAACGAGAGAAAAAGTATTAGACCTTGGAATCAGCCAGATTAGCGGTGGTTCCCGCACAAGTGTGGGCGGCTACGTTGAGGAAGAGCCGGAAGAAGAGAATTCCGCTCAATTTGATGTGTCCGATAGAAGAAGTCTGGATGAGGTTGTGAACTGGCTGCTTGGACTTGGATATATTCCGAGTTTCTGTACGGCTTGTTACCGGGAAGGACGAACCGGTGACCGGTTTATGAAATTATTGAAATCGGGGCAGATTGTAAACTGTTGTCAGCCAAATGCTCTGATGACACTTAAGGAGTATTTAGAGGACTATGCTTCTGCGGACACGAAAGAAAAAGGGGAAAAAGTGATTCGGGAGCAGTTGGAAATTATTACAAATCCGGTAGTGAAAGAGAAGGCAAAAGAGTATATTGAAAATATTCATGAAGGCAAAAGAGATTTCCGATTCTAGTGAACAAATCGAAAGGCACTTGGGGTTTTAAGTGCCTTTCGGTCAAAATAAAGGAGGTAGCATTTGTTTTATAGTATATTGGGTAAAGAGAAGTGTGAGGATTCGGAAAAAATCAGTATTTTTACGGATTTTAATTTGAATGTGTGCATTTCTTACATGAACAATTTGGTTAAGGGATATGATTTACAAAAATTGTATGAGAATATTCCGAAAGAATCTGAGACAACAAAGTATCGGAGAAAAATCACCTCAGATATGCAGAATGAGGCAGTTTTCAAGGCGTTTGACAGGTATGCAAAGCAGGTGGCGAGGGCAGTTTCTTATGAGAAAAAAAGCACTTACAGTAATCTGATTTATCAAAAGCAGAAATGGCATTTAGATTCCCTTCTTATTTACATACAGGCAGTTGAACAATTATTGGATGACTTAAAAAGGCAGTCATCTTATTCGGATGCAATGGAAGAACTTGTTTCGTATCTTTGCGAGGTGACAAAAAGTGAAGCATTTGTAAAGGGCAAAGAATTGGCGCAAAATCTGCATCAGTCGATGGAAGAAACGAAAATGATATTTTCCCTTCAAAAAAATAAGGTTGTGTGGGAAGATAAATCAGAGGGCGAATTTTTTGCAGAGAGAATGGCAAAGGCTTTTGCTGTCAACAAAAAGCCGGGGCAGGCGGTGAATGTAAACAAGGAGACAGAGCTTACGCTTCTTGAGAAAAATCTGGCGGAACGGCAGATTAAGAGACAAAACTGGGATGGTATGTTAGAAACACTGTTACAGATTCAGATGGATGAAAAACTCGTGCAGTTAGCGGAAGATGTGCAGTATTATCTTGGTTTTTTCCTGCTTGTGCGGGACATGAAAGGAAGAGGTTATTCATTTTGTATGCCGGAGGAAACGGATAAACTGGAAGTGAAGCAGGGATATGATCTTGCCTTAGCTCTTCGCAGTGAAAAGGAAGTGATTGCAAATGACTGTAATCTGCAAAAAGATGAGCGGTTCTTTGTGATTACGGGAGCCAATGGAGGCGGCAAGACGACCTATGCGCGCATGATTGGACAAATTCTGTATTTTGCAAAAATGGGTCTTTTAGTTCCATGTGAAAAGGCAGGTGTGCCAAATTACACAACGATTTTATCGCATTTTTCAAATGACGAATCGGAGATGTCCGGAAAAGGAAAGTTAGTGGAGGAATTAACCCGCTTAAAACCGATGATGCAGGAAAAATGGAGTGGAAGTTTTGTGATTTTGAATGAGCTTTTTACGACAGCGGCAACGTGGGATGCCGGTATTATGGGGCAGAAAGTGCTTGATTATTTCATGTCGCATGACTGCTATGGAATTTATGTGACACATATCCAGTCGCTTGCAAAAGAGAGGGATGGGTTAGTGAGTCTGGTTGCGGAACTGGCAGATGACCATCATACGCGTTCTTTCAAAATAACAAGAAAACCGGCGAGTGAGGCAGAATATGAGGATTCACTGATTACCAAATACAATATGACCGAAAATCAGATGAAGGCGGTGATAGGACATGAAGATTGAATTTTTTGAGGAGACAAATTTTTCGTATCGGAGAAAGCAGGATTTGGAAAAGGACTTAAATCTGCACTGGATTGCCAGAAATATGGCAGGTGACAAAGTAGGTGACATTCCCGCTATTTTGCAAGTTCTTCAGCATCCTCTTACGACGGAAAGTGAGATTGAAAAAAGGCAGCAGGTTGTTACGGCTGCCTGTGAAAAGGCATCGGTAACATATCAGCTGCGGGACCGGATTGTTTCGCTTTCGGAAAATCTGACCCGTGGACTGCATGCGATTTTAGACAGCCGCGGGAAACATTTGATGGAACAGACGATGATTGGTGTGCATGTAGAAACGATACGGGAATTGGTGCAGGGACTTTCTGAGATTTCGCAAATGGGAGCGAAAAATCCGGAGATTTTCAAGGAGACTGCATTTAACTATTTTTATGACAGTTTTTGTGAGGCAGAGCCGGCCGAAAGATTAGAAGAGCAGCTTGCACTGGTGCAGAATCTGGATGCTTTTAAAGGAAACGGAGAAATTGTGCTGGAGGGAGCAATTGGGGAGGGATTTTCCCTGGAAAATGTGGAAGTTGTTTCCGTATGTGACAAGGCAAAGCGGGCAGGAAGCGGTATTTTCTCAGGAAAGAAGGGGCGCGTAATTGCCAGTGAGGAAGTTTACCAGAGCGGTGTTCAGTTTGCCAACCGGGTTGTCCTTGAATTATTAGAGCAGTGTTCGCCGTTTCTGCAGCAGTGGGAGGAGATTTTACAGACGCTGTCAAGGCAGATTATCTTTTTGGCGGGCTGTGCGAGAATGTATGAGCGTGGTTTGTCGGCTGGGTTTTATTTTTGTATGCCAAAAGCTTGTGAAGAAGAGGCTGAAAAATTATATGAATTGGCACTTGCTTTGCAGAGTATGGAGCAGCCAATTCCAAATACTGTGAGTCTGAAAGAACAACGGGCCCTTATCGTGACGGGAGCTAACCAAGGCGGAAAATCAACCTTTTTGCGCAGTCTTGGTATTGCGCAGGTGCTTTGTCAGGCGGGAATGTATGTGCCGGCAAAGAAATATCCGCTTTATGCGTATGAGGATATTTTCACGCATTTTACCAGACGCGAAGATGCAACGATGAACATGGGTAAATTTGAAGAAGAGTTAAAGCGTATGGAGCAGATTTTACGTGGGGCAAAGAAAAATACGCTGATTCTTTTGAATGAATCGTTTGCGACTACAACAGAAGTGACGGCTTACCAGATTGCAATGGATTTAGTGCATACTTGTCTTTCGGAGGCGGTAACGGTATGGATGGTGACTCATATTACGAAATTTGCAAAAGAATTGTATGGGGAACACCCTGAGAATGTGCTGTTTTTGTCGGCGGGCAGAACGGAAGAAAATGAAATTCGTTTTCAAATGTATGAAAAAGTGCCAGGCGACACAAGTTATGGCCTGACACTTTATGAACAAATGATTGGAAAAATAAATTAGCCCTGATATAAGTTTCTCTTATCAATGACGCGGACTGCTTTTCCTTCGCTGCGTGCGATGGTTTTCGGCTCTACTAAAGTAACTTCAGCTAAAATACCAAGCATGGCTTTCAGACCGGATACTAATTTTTTGCGAGCCAGATCGCGGTTGAAGGAAGCGTCAGCTGCCATGACCGGAGTCATTTCTACCTGAACTTCAATATTATCACTGTTTTTAGCACGGGTAACGATAATCTGATAATTTGCCGGGAATCCCTGATTGATTAATACCGTTTCAATCTGTGAAGGGAATACATTGACACCTTTTACAATCAGCATATCATCACTTCGTCCCATTGGTTTTGTCATTTTTACATGAGTACGTCCGCAGGAACATTTCTCGCGGCTTAATATACAGATATCACGTGTACGGTAGCGGAGAAGCGGAAATGCTTCTTTTGTAATACTCGAAAATACTAATTCACCTTTTTCACCGTCCGGAAGAACTTCACCGGTCTCCGGATTGATAATTTCGGCAATAAAGTGGTCCTCATTAATATGCATGCCGCTCTGTGCTTCACACTCAAAAGCAACACCCGGTCCGGAAATTTCGGTCAGACCATAAATGTCATAAGCTTTGATGCCAAGTGACTGCTCGATATCGTGGCGCATTTCTTCTGTCCATGCCTCTGCACCAAAGATGCCGGCTTTCAGTTTAATCTGATCTTTTACACCACGTTCTTCGATGGTCTCTGCTAAATAGGCGGCTTAGGATGGTGTTCAGCATAAAATAGTCGGTCCGTAGTCTGTCATAATCTGAGTCTGACGGTCTGTATTACCGGAGGACATCGGAAGTGTCAAACTTCCTAATTTATGAGAACCGCCATTTAATCCAAACCCGCCGGTAAATAAGCCATAGCCATAACTGACATGAACTACATCTTCTTTTGTACCGCCGGCAGCAACAATCGCGCGGGCACAGCAGTCTTCCCATAAATCAAGGTCGTGCTGGGTATAGAAAGCTACAACACGGCGTCCGGTCGTTCCACTTGTTGACTGCATGCGGACACAATCTTTTAAAGGACGTGCCAAAAGTCCATATGGATAAGCATCTCTTAAGTCATCCTTTGTAATAAAAGGAAGTTTATGTAAATCATCAATCGATTTAATATCGCCTGGTTCAAGACCTTTGTTCTGCATGCGTGTGCGGTAGTAAGGAACGTTGTCATAGATGTTTTTTACCTGCTTTACCAAACGCTCACTCTGCCATGCGCGAATCTGGTCTGGGGATGCGCATTCAATTTCTTTTTGAAAATAGTTTCCCATTACATTAATCCTCCATTTTGTAAATATCTTTTTCATGTAAGTGCGAATGTCATTTTGTCATTTTGACCTAAGATTCATTTTACATGAATCTATATAAAAAAGCAAGGTGCTCCACGAATGAAGCACCTTTTGTTACAACCCTTTTAACTTATATAACTTTTATTCAAAAATTATTTCATTAACAATCGATTATAACTTTGTTACGTTTGCTGCCTGAGGACCTTTCTCGCCATCGATAACTTCGAATTCTACTTCGTCGCCTTCATCGAGAACTTTGAATCCGTCCATCTGCAGAGCAGAAAAGTGTACGAATACATCATTTCCTTCTTCATCGGAGATAAATCCGAAACCTTTTTTGGCATTAAACCATTTAACTGTACCTTTCATGTGTTTTGCCTCCTAAAAATATAATTTAACACCCTTTAACAATAGCACATTAGGAAACAAAAGTCAAAGAGTAATTTTGTAGTAAGTTTTTAGCAAAAAGAAGAGCCCAAACCTTTACCATTCGGGAACGTTCTCACTAAAGGAACACACGCAGCGGTGCCTGAGGGCAAACTACGCCCTCTATGCACCGGCGGTGTTCAAAATCCCTCATGGTAAAGGTTTGGGCTCTTCTTTCTGATAACGAAACTTACTACAAAATATTGACTTGTTGGGGGGATTTTTTCACTGTTTCGTTGTTTCACAAAGGCCAGCAAGAAGCTTAGGCAACCGAAAGTGTCAAAAAAGGCAAAAAGAGTTGTCGTAGAACCGGTAGACTGGAGAGTGAACCTCTGTTACTTCTGCTTCAAACGAGTAGAATCAATTTTGATGAGAAGTTGCTAGTGTTTTTCAACTTCCGGTGATTCCCCTAAAATAAATCTGCAACGATTGCGCTTCAAATACGTGGGTATCTGGCATGTGTAGTTTACATGCCGATACCCTTACGCATTTGATAAGCGGGAGCGGCGCAAGAGATGGAGATTTATTTTAGGGGAATTTGGAAAGTGAAAAAACACTCAAATTTTTGACATTCCCCCACCAAATGTGATACTGTATAAATATCTGAAAAAAGATAGAAAATAAGAAGAAAAGAATAGATTGGAGAGTCGCGATGAATGTTTCAAATTGCAGCGCATACGAATTAATTGAAGAAAGCAAAATATCGGATTTAAACAGTATAGGATATTTGCTCCGCCATAAAAAGAGCGGTGCCAGAGTGGCAGTTTTGGAAAATGATGATGAGAATAAAGTGTTTAACATAGGTTTTCGGACACCGCCAAAGGATTCGACCGGAGTTGCCCATATTGTCGAGCATACGGTGTTATGCGGTTCGGATAAGTTTCCGGTGAAAGACCCATTTATTGAACTTGCAAAGGGTTCCTTAAACACATTCTTAAATGCGATGACCTACCCGGATAAGACAGTTTATCCGGTGGCAAGCTGTAATGACAAGGATTTTCAAAACCTTATGCATGTGTATCTGGATGCGGTTTTTTATCCGAACATTTATAAAGAAGAAAAAATCTTTCGTCAGGAAGGATGGCACTATGAATTAGAGAGCGTGGATGGAGAACTGATTTACAATGGTGTTGTATTTAATGAGATGAAGGGCGTATTTTCATCGGCGAAGCAGTTGTTAGACCGTAACATCCAGCAGTCGTTGTTCCCAGATACGGCATATGGCGTGGAGTCCGGCGGAGACCCGGCATCAATACCGGATTTGACCTATGAGGATTATCTGGCATTTCATAAAAAATATTATCATCCATCGAATAGTTATCTGTATTTGTATGGAAATATGGATATGGAAGAAAAGTTAAACTGGATTGATGAAAATTATCTGAGCCATTTTGAGAAAATTGAAGTGGATTCCGAGGTGCGGCTGCAAAAGCCATTTGCCGAAAGAAAAGAGGAGTATGGTTTTTATTCGGTGACGGAAGGGGAGGATACCGAAGGAAAGGCATATTTCAGTTATAATACCGTGTGTGGCGACGGACTTGACAGAAATTTGTACCGGGCATTTCCGGTTCTTTCCTATGTATTAGTGCAGTCGATTGGAGCACCGTTAAAACAGGCTTTATTGGACGCGGGCATTGGAAATGACATCAGTTGTTATTATGAAGAGAGTGTCAGACAGCCGTTTTTCTCGATTATTGCGAAAAATGTAAAAATGGAGCAGAAACAGCAGTTTATTAATGTGATTGAGACTGAGTTGAAAAAAATCGTCAAAGAGGGATTGAATCAGCAGTCACTGCTTGCGGCAATCAACGGATATGAATTTCAGTACCGGGAGGCGGATTTTGGAAACTTCCCGAAAGGGCTTATGTATGGACTTCAGATTTTTGACAGCTGGCTGTATGATGAAAATAAACCGTTTATTCATATTCAGGCAAACGATACATTTGCATTTTTGAAAAAGCAGGTTGGCACGGATTATTTTGAAAAAATCATTGAAAAATATCTGCTCAAAAATCCGCATGCGACATTTGTCAGTGTGCAGCCAAAAGTGGGCTTGACTACGCTTATGGAAGAGGAAGAAAAGAAAAAGCTGGCAGACTATATGGAAACTTTGAGCGATGAACAGAAAGCGGCACTCGTGAAAGAAACAGAGGAACTCAAAAAGTATCAGGAGGAGCCGACTCCTTCGGAGGATTTAAAATGCATTCCGCTTCTTACGAGAGAGGATATGAAGAAAGAAGCGCAGCCATTTAAAAATGAAATGAAAGAAATGGTGGGAGTTCCGGTTTTGCATCATGATATTTTTACGAATGGCATTGAGTATTTTCGCTGCTTTTTCGATGTCAAAGATTTGGAAGAGTATACACCGTATTTGTCACTTTTGAGCGAATTAATTTCGGCTATGGATACGGAAAAGTATACGAAACTGGAACTTAGTAATGAGATTCTTTTGCATGCCGGCGGTATTTCGACAGATTTGGTTGTGTACACAAACCGTCATAATGACGATTACCGGTATTTATGGGAGATTAGTGGAAAAGCATTAACCGGAGAGACGGAAAAGGTGTTTGACCTTTTGGCGGAAATGCTTACCAATACAAAGCTTTTCAATGAAAAACGACTGTATGAGATTATTGCGGAGAGCCGCTCGATTAAGCAGTCATCGCTTTTGTCGGCAGGGCACACAACAGCGGTTGGCCGTGCGATGGCATATATGAAAAAGAACGCATATCTTACGGAATATATCCGAGGAATTGCCTACTATGACTTTTTGTGCGATTTGGAAGAGCATTTTGATGAGAGAAAGGAGAATTTGATTTCTGTTTTACAGGCATTGGCAAAGAAGGTTTTTGTAAAGGAGCGTCTGTCTGTCGATTTAACTTCTGGCAAAGAAGGCTTAAAACCGCTTGAAAATGGAATTTCACGGTTGATTGACCGGTTGCCGGATTCTGTGGAGGAAAAACTTTTAAAACCGGAATATTCGATGAAACCGATTGTAGGAAATGAGGGATTTAAGACGGCTGGAAAAGTGCAGTATGTGGCACGGGTCGGAAATTCTTCGGAAAAAGGAATTGCTTACAACGGTGTCAATAAGGTATTAAAAACAATTCTTGGATATGATTACTTGTGGAATGAAGTCCGCGTCAAAGGCGGCGCCTATGGTGTTATGTGTGCTTTTACGGATATGGGAAATGGTTATATGGTATCGTACCGCGATCCGAACCTTGCAGAAACGAATGAAGTATTTGAAAAAGTACCGGATTACTTGGAATCTTTCGATGCTGATGAGCGCGATATGATGAAATATATTATTGGTACGGTTAGTGAATTAGATACGCCATTAACACCGAGAGCCGAGGGACGACGTTCGAGTCAGGCATGGCTTACCGATATTACCTTTGAGCAGATTCAAAAAGAGAGAGATGAGGTGCTTTCGGCAGACTGTGAACAGGTTCGCGAGGCTGCAAAAATGGTTTCCACGGTACTTAGTGATGGATATATTTGTGCAATCGGAAGCGAAGGAAAAGTGGAAGATGCAAAAGATTTATTTAATGAAATACGTGTTTTGAATTAGAAAGAAAATGGAGGATAAGATGGGACAGGAATTTAAATCAGGTTTTGTTACGTTAGTGGGCAGACCAAATGTGGGAAAATCTACGTTGATGAATCAAATGATTGGTCAGAAAATAGCGATTACTTCAAATAAACCGCAGACTACGAGAAACCGGATTCAGACGGTGTATCATGATGAGCGTGGACAGATCGTTTTTTTGGACACGCCAGGTATCCACAAGGCAAAAAATAAGCTTGGTGAATATATGGTAGGTGTGGCAGAAAAAACATTTTCAGAAGTTGACCTTGTGCTCTGGCTTGTTGAGGCAACAACATTTATCGGCAGAGGCGAGCGCTATATTGCAGAGGAGTTAAAACAGTCCAAAGCGCCGGTTATTCTTGTCATGAATAAAATTGATACGATTAAGAAAGACGAATTGTTAGAATGTATTGCTGCCTATAAAGATATGATGGAATTTGCAGAAATTATACCGGTTTCTGCGTGGACGGGCGAAAATGTCGATGAACTTATTACGACCATGTTTTCTTATCTGGAAGAGGGACCGGCATTTTACGATGAGGATACGATTACGGACCAGCCGGTGCGCCAGATTGTGGCGGAATTGATTCGCGAAAAAGCACTTCGTCTGCTTTCGGATGAAATTCCACACGGAATTGCTGTTGCCATTGACCAGATGAAAAACAGGCCGGGAAAAAGAAATTTGATTGACATTGATGCTACTATTATCTGCGAGAGAAGTTCCCATAAGGGAATTATCATTGGAAAACAGGGCAGTATGCTCAAACGAATTGGAACCGATGCCAGAAGGGAAATTGAAGAATTTTTGCAGGCAAAGGTAAATCTGAAACTTTGGGTTAAGGTGAAAAAAGACTGGCGTGACAGTGATTTTCTTCTTAAGAATTTTGGCTATAAAGAAAAAGACTGATTACCAATATGTGTTAGCATAGCCGGTTTGAAATCGGGATATCCTATTGCTAGGGTGTAAAGCAATTTACATCCGGACAAAAGTATAAAAGCCGCAAAAGGACTGCGGCGAGGAGGAACGCAATGGGAAATGAAGCAAACTGGAATACATTTACACAGACGGGGAAAGTGTCTGATTATCTGGCGTATGTGAGGGAAGAAAAAGGAAGAAACGGATGGGAAAATGCAGCAAAGGAAGAGAGGGGAACACGTGAAAGAGAGAGTGACAGGAATGGTGCTTTCGGCAGCTACCATTGGTGAATACGACAAACGTGTTGTCCTTTTGACGAAAGAGCGGGGGCGCATCTCCGCCTTCGCCAGAGGGGCAAGGCGCCCCAGAAGTCCGCTGTCTGCTGCAACGGAACCGTTTACCTTTGGGGAGTTTTTTATTTATAGAGGACGGGATTCTTATAGCATAGAGCAGGTTGAGGTGGAAAATTATTTCCCGGAATTAAGGCAGAATCTGGAGCATTTATATCTGGCACTTTATTTTTGCGAGGTGGCAGATTATTTTACGAGGGAAGGAATGACAGCGAAGCATGAATTGAATCTTTTGTATTTGTCGCTGCGGGCGTTATCGGTGGCTTCTCTGCCGGAAGAACTGGTGCGTTACATATATGAATTCCGGATGTTAGCGATTGCCGGGGAGGCACCGCGTATTTTTGAGTGCATAAGGTGTGGAAAAACGGAAAATCTGCACCATTTTTATGTGGGGGATGCGGGCATTGTCTGCGATGACTGCCACGACGGAAAGACCGGTATTTTGTTATCGGAAACTGCTATTTACACCTTGCAGAGGATTCTCTCCTCGCCGCTTCAAAAATTGTATACTTTTTCTGTCAGCGAGGCAGTGCTTTTCCAGCTAAAAGAAGTTGTCTCACGATATTTTAAGGCGCACACAGACCGTGTGTTTCACTCACTGGATATGTTGGATATAGAATTTTGATTCCTTATTTTTACCACTTACAAACGAAATAGAACCACTTACGGAAAATGGGTTTACAATCCATTTTCTTTTGCTATAATGGCATTACACACGAAGAGGGAGGCGATTATGAAGATTACCATTGAGTTGGATGAGAATCTGCCGGATGATGAAATAAGGATTCACTGCCGCCGGATGACTGAGGAACTGAAAAAAATTCAGGAGGCATTTGCATCCGGTCATACGGAGACAAAACGGCTGGTTCTTTATCAGGGAGATTTGGAGTGTTATGTGGATGTTTTGGATATTTTGTTTTTTGAAACCGAAGGAACAATAGTTCAGGTTCACACAAGAGATGAAATATATGAGACGAAACAGCGGCTCTACGAATTGGAGGAGATTCTTCCAAATCAATTTCTGCGTGTTTCCAAATCGACGATTGCAAATGTGGCGGAAATTTATTCGCTGCAAAAGAGTAATCTGTCGACAACGAGCTGTGCGGCATTTCGAAATTCCCATAAGCAGATTTTTGTATCCAGACATTATAGCAGAGTATTAAAAGAAAAATTAGTAGAAATGAGGATGAGATGATGAAAAAAAATTATTTTTGGGGCGTATTTTTAATTTTGGCGGGTGCCTATCTGGTTGTGAGCCAGCTTGGATACCTTCCGGCAGTAGGCGTATTTTCACTGTTGTTTACCGTTGTATGCATCGCCGTGATTGTGGCGAGTATCCCACATGTTCACTTTGGCGGAATTTTATTTCCACTTGCTTTTATCGCAATTATCTACGATAAACCGCTTGGAATCACGGCAATCACACCATGGACGGTTTTACTGGCAGCCCTTCTTTTGACGATTGGCCTGCACCTGATCTTTGGGCGTTTTCGGAAAAAAATAGTCCATCGCGGACACTCTAAAAAAAGAGATGATTGGGACGAAGTCAAGGGTGAAAAACTCAATGATGACGAACTGGATATTTCGTCAACCTTTGGCAGTGTCATCCGTTACATCACATCGGAAGATTTTCGCTATGCGGAAATAGATGCCAGTTTTGCAGGGGTTAAGGTGTATCTTGACCAGGCAAGAATCCCATCGGGAAATGCAACAATAAACATTGATTCATCATTTGCCGGTGTCGAACTTTTCGTGCCAAAGGAATGGCAGATCGTGAACCATGTAGAGAGCAGTTTTGGCGGAATTGATGAAAAAAATAACAGAAACGGCGAAGTCACGGCAACACTCACATTAGAGGGAAGCAATAACTTTGGTGGAATTACGATTTACTATGTGTAAGCAAAAGACCGTAGTCCCTCATGGCGGAATCTACGGTCTTTTTTGCTCTGCCCAGCATCATCTCCCCATTTGAGAAAATTATTTGCAGGAAATATTCCATGTTGATCTTTGAGAATTCCAGTAATTCACTAAGAAAAGATTTGCATCGAGTGGGTTTTGAGTGCGTCAGCAGGTGGCACTGGTAGTTTCAGTGCCCCTGCTGTTACGCAACTCAACCAGGCGGGAGCCGTCCCACGAGATGCAAACTTTTCTTAATGAATTACGGAAACCTCAAAAACCACCATATAGAATATCCCCCACAAATAGAAGAAGTTCATTGTAAAATACATATAAATCTAGTAAAATATAATTTATTGACAGTTTAGTTTATCGGAAAATTGGTAAACTATATAGAAAATAAGGAGGAGAAAACGCATTGGACGAAAAGGAAATTTTGAATATTCTCAGTAAAGGTGAGAATCATACGACTGAGTTTAAAAAATCTCAAACCAGTATCACGAAAGATGTATATGAAAGTGTTTGTGCGTTTTCCAATAGGGATGGGGGAAACATATTTCTTGGGGTGAAAGATAATGGTGAGATATTGGGAATAGAACCAAACTGTGTAGAACAGATAAAAAAGGATTTCGTGACAGCCATCAATAATTCAAATAAGATGTATCCGCCTTTGTTCTTGTCTCCGAAAGAGTATAAGATTGAGGGTAAAATAATTCTGCATATATATGTTCCGGTTGGAACGCAGGTAAGTAGGTGCGCTGGAAGGATATATGATAGAAATAATGAATCGGATATAGATATTACAAATAATGAAGAACTTGTATATAAATTATATGCACGAAAACAGGACACATATTTTGTCAACAGAGTGTTTCCAGAGTGGGGGTTAGATGTCCTTCGGACTGATCTAATTGACAAAGCACGTAAGATGACTCGTGTCAGAAGTGATAATCATCCATGGCAGTCTATGGATGATGAGGAATTGTTGAGAAGTGCCGGATTGATTTTGATGGATCGCGAGAGTAGGGAAGAAGGCATTACATTAGCTGCAATTTTGTTATTTGGAAAAGATACTACAATCATGTCTGCACTTCCGCAGCATAAAACAGACATGATATTTCGTGTTGAAAATCTGGATCGGTACGATGATAGAGATGTCATTGTGACGAATCTTTTAGATATGTATGAACGAATGAGTGAATTTGCCAAAAAGCATTTAAGTAATCCGTTTGTTTTAGATGGTATGCAGTCGGTGAGCGCAAGGGATGCAATATTGAGGGAGATAATTTCTAACAGTTTAGCACACCGAGATTATTCAAGTGGTTATGTAGCCAAAATGATTATTGAAAAGAATCGGATATTAGCTGAGAACAGTAATAGGACACATGGATATGGAAATTTGGATCTGAATACGTTTCAACCATTTCCGAAAAATCCTGCTATTTCAAAGGTGTTTAGAGAAATCGGGCTTGCAGATGAACTTGGCTCAGGAATGCGAAACACTTACAAATATACGAAAATGTATTCAGGAGGAGTTCCGCAATTTGTGGAGGGTGACATATTTCGAACAGTTATACCATTAAATGATGCGGCAACATTAAAATCGGGGCCAAAGGTTAGTGACCAAGATAGTGACCAAGTCAGTGACCAAGTCAGTGACCAAGATAATAGTATAGCACTCGAATGGGAAATATTGAAATTTTGCAGGAAACCAAAAAGCAAAAAAGAGATATTGGATTATCTTGGATATAAAAATCGGACGTATATGACCAGAAAAATTTTAAAGCCTATGATAGAAAGTGGAAAATTGACATATACAATACCGGATAAACCAACGAGCCGTTTGCAGAAATATAGAACAGTAGAATAAAAGACCGTAGTTTCGCATGAGGGACCACTTTCGTTAGAGAACACACGTAACGGTGCGTAAGGACAGAATACGTCCTTAGCGCACCGACGGTGTTCAAGTCCCTCATGGCGGAATCTACGGTCTTTTTTGCTCTGCCCAGCATCATCTCCCCATTTGAGAAAATTATTTGCAGGAAATATTCCATGTTGATCTTTGAGAATTCCAGTAATTCACTAAGAAAAGATTTGCATCGAGTGGGTTTTGAGTGCGTCAGCAGGTGGCACTGGTAGTTTCAGTGCCCCTGCTGTTACGCAACTCAACCAGGCGGGAGCCGTCCCACGAGATGCAAACTTTTCTTAATGAATTACGGAAACCTCAAAAACCACCATATAGAATATCCCCCACAAATTATTTTACTTGCAAAAACATCGTTAAAATAGTACAATATTGAGAGAAAATGAAAGCAATGGAGGAAGACGATGGAAAAGACAATGGACAAAATCGTTGCACTGGCTAAGAGCCGTGGATTTATCTATCCGGGTTCTGAGATTTACGGTGGTTTAGCGAATACATGGGATTATGGAAATCTCGGTGTAGAATTAAAAAATAATGTAAAAAAAGCATGGTGGCAGAAGTTTATTCAGGAGAATAAATACAATGTTGGCGTGGACTGTGCGATTCTTATGAATCCGCAGACCTGGGTAGCATCCGGACACCTTGGCGGCTTTTCCGACCCTCTGATGGATTGTAAAGAGTGTCATGAGCGTTTCCGTGCAGACCAGTTGATTGAAGAGTTTGCAGGAGACAATGACATTGAATTAGATGGTTCTGTAGATGGCTGGTCCAATGAGCAGATGGAACAGTTTATCGAAGAACACAAAATTGCATGCCCAAGTTGTGGAAAACACAATTTTACGGAAATTCGTCAGTTTAACCTGATGTTTAAAACATTCCAGGGTGTAACCGAAGATGCAAAAAATACTGTATATCTTCGTCCGGAGACGGCACAGGGTATTTTTGTAAACTTTAAAAATGTACAGCGTACATCACGCAAAAAAATTCCGTTTGGTATTGGACAGATTGGTAAGTCATTCCGTAATGAGATTACGCCGGGTAACTTTACATTCCGTACCCGTGAGTTTGAACAGATGGAACTTGAATTTTTCTGTGAGCCGGGAACGGATTTGGAGTGGTTTAACTACTGGCGTCAGTTCTGTATCGATTGGCTGCAGAGCCTTGGCATCAAAGAAGATGAGATGCGTGCGCGTGACCATTCACCGGAAGAACTTTGCTTCTACAGTAAGGGAACGACAGACCTTGAGTTCTTGTTCCCATTTGGCTGGGGTGAACTTTGGGGAATCGCAGACCGTACAGATTACGATTTGACACAGCATCAGAATACTTCCGGCGAGCCGATGGAATATTTTGATGATGAAAAGCGTGAGAAATACATTCCTTATGTAATTGAGCCTTCACTGGGAGCAGACCGTGTAACACTTGCCTTCCTTTGCAGTGCTTATGATGAAGAAAATATTGGAACGGAAGAAAAACCGGATGTTCGTACGGTTCTTCATTTCCATCCGGCATTGGCACCGGTTAAAATTGGTGTACTGCCATTGTCAAAGAAATTGAATGAGAATGCTGAAAAAGTATTTGAAGAGCTTAGCAAGACTTATAACTGTGAATATGACGACCGTGGTAATATCGGTAAACGCTACCGCCGTCAGGATGAAATCGGTACACCATATTGTGTTACTTATGATTTTGATTCAGAAGAAGATGGTATGGTTACGGTACGTGACCGTGATACTATGGAACAGGAAAGAGTCAAAATTGCAGATTTGAAAGAGTATTTTGCGGATAAATTTACATTTTAGGAGACTTTATGCAGAAACGCGAAGTTACTAAAAAGCAACTGGCTGTCATCATCTTGTTAAGCATCGGGATGCTGGCAGCCGCTGCTTTATTAAATCAGTTTTTCCCGGCCGGATCAAAGCAGACAAAAGAAACATTAAAACAGACAGCGGTTACGCCGAAGGTGACCGCTTTGCCGTCGTTGTCTCCAACACAAAAACCGACACCGACGCCTGACCCGACCAAAAAAGTAGCAACTTTCTTTCAGGGACCAAAGGCTTATGAGGGACGCAGAGAGTGGTCCGGTAAATGGGGCAAAGAGTTTTATGATGGTGGCTCCTTTGGTGCTTTTGGATGCGGTTTGTGCTGCATGGCAAATATTTATACGACATTTTCTTCGTATGAAAGTTCGCCGGTTGACATGTACCGGTATGCAAAAAAAGTGAGTGGCTATGGCGGTGGTGGTGCCATCGACTGGGGCTATATGAAGGCTACGTTAAAAGAACTTGGTTTTACGTCAGATGTTTTTCGTAAGCCCGGGAAATACGAAGCGTTTCAGAAGTTAGTGAAAGAATCACTGGCATGTATTGTTGTGGTGAGCAGTAATGACAGCGATTGTTATTGGAAAGAGACGCCGGGGCATTATGTGACATTGTTTTTATATGATGAGAAAAGTGATAAAATTTTTCTCGGGGATTCCGGAGATTTGACGCATAACAGACAGTGGGTACCTTTGAAAAAAGTGTATCGTTCTTTGAAAAAATCAAACCCATGGCAGATTTTGCAGGTGACATCGTTTGATAAGTCGAAGGACAATTGGAAACATAAAGGATTTGGAGGAAATGCGATACTTCCGAAAGAATGGAAATAAATACGCAGGCAGGTGATACGCAGTGAATATTGCAATTTGTGATGATGACAAAGGCGTATGCTCTCAGCTTGAGGGGTGGATTGAACAATATAACTATAAAAATGCAACGCGTCTCTATGTTGACGTGTATCATAGTGCGGAGACATTGCAGCAGCAGTTACAGACCGGTCAGTGGTATGACATGCTGTTTCTTGATATTGAACTGCCACAGAAAAATGGAATTGAACTGGGGCAGATGATTCGCAGTGCATGGAAAATGGATTTGATTTATTTGGTTTTTATCTCCGGAAAATCAAATTATTGTATGGATTTATTTGATGTGCATCCATTGAATTTTCATTTAAAACCGTTAAAACACAAGGATGTTGTAAAAGATATTGACCTCGTGCGTGAGCGTGTTAATACGGGAACGCTTGCTTTTCGGTACCGTGAAGATGGCGTTTATAAAAGTGTATGTTTGAAGGATGTTGTGTATTTTGTAGGAGCGGGAAAAGGTGTTGAAGTTCATTGTAAGGACGGGAGAGTGGCTTTTGCGGGGAATTCGCTGCAGCAGCTTTGTGACATTTACGAAAAACATGGATTCAGCCGTTGTCATAAGAGTTATCTGATTAACCTGAATTATGTTTCGGAATATTCTATGTCAAAGGTGAAGATGTCAGATGGCAAAGAGATTATAATAGGAAAAAGCCGTAGAAAACAATTTAAAGATGAATTTATTAATCATGAACTGATGGAGGACTGAGATGTTTTTTGCTACTTTTTATATTATTGCCAATATATTTCAATCTTACGAATTATGGCTGTTGTACCGATGCTTTTTTGGGAAAAGCAAGCGTGGGGCAGGCATTGAATTTTTAGCCTTTGTGCTGTTTTTTGCGGTAACCATGCTGTTAAATGTTTTTATAGATATTCCAATTCTTACGGGACTTAGTTCTTATGTTATGCTTGTATTGATTGCCTTTTTTGGGTACGAGAGCGGCTGGAAACAAGGCCTTTTGTATTCAGTCTTTGCTTTTGTCAGCATGACTTTAGCAGAATGTATCGTGGGACTTGCAACCGGATTTTTGGATTTAAATGTATTCCAGTCGAGAGAATATTATAACGTCTGGGGCATGGTGGCACTGCCGGTCGTGCAGTATCTTGTCGTGCTTATGATACGAAACTTCCGCAATCTGCAGAAAGGAAGAGAGATTCCGATTCTTTACTGGGCGGTAACGATTGTGCTCCCGGTGTTTTCACTTTACCTTGATTTGATGATTTGCCAGCAGAATTTTTACTGGTTAAATATGCTTGGCTGTACGGTTATTTTGTTTGTCATGAATGTTTTGGTATTTTATCTGTGTGACGTTCAGATTGAAAATATGCGCGTGCGTTTTGAAAAGGAAAAGCTGGAGCAGCTAAATGTGTATCAGAACCGTCAGCTTAAACTGATGCATCAGATGGATGAAGAACTTAGAATTCAGCGGCATGATTTTCAGCAACATATTTCCATGCTTGCATTTATGAACAGTCAGGGCGAAAAAGAAAAACTGACAGCGTACTTAAATGAAATGCAGGAAGGGGAACTTTTCCAGACGAAGTTTGAGCGAACGGACAATTTTGTCATTGACAGTATTCTCAGCTATAAATTGCAGGAGGCAGACCGCCTTGGGATTGAAACTAAAATGGATGTCAAAGTTCCAAAAGATTTGAATGTTTCTGCCTATGTGCTTACGGGAATCCTGACAAATCTTCTTGACAATGCAATGGAAGCATGCGAAAAAGTACAAGATAAAAAAATTAAGATTACTATAAAATATGCAAAGAAAATGCTCATTATCCGAATTTCCAATACCTATGACGGCAAAGAGAAATTTAATTCTGTAACGGGAATTAAAACGTCGAAAAAAGATAAAGAGCTTCATGGTTATGGAATTAAAAGTATTCGTCACATGGTCGAGAGTGTTGACGGAGATTTTGAGATACATACAAAAGAGGAGTGGTTTGTTGCTGATGTGGTGATTCCGCTGGTGTAAAAATGTCCGTTCACTCCCAATTTTTGTCCGTTCACGAATTTTAGAATCTGTTATCGTTAGAATGTGTTATCATAATTATAATAATATAAAGTATGAAAGGGGGAAGATGTACATGATTACGTATTTATTACCAGCCATTTTGTTTGTGCAGTTTGTTGTATTTGCCGGTGTGCTTTTGTTTTGTATGCATGAATGGGATATAAGGACGAAGAGTGGAATTTATTTATTCATATCATATGTGATGGCTTTGTTTACTCTGGCAGGGATATTTGTTGTGGTGTATTTTCCGTTTCCAATACAACAAGAGGAAATTGCATTGAATATTGAATATGAATTGGGGCAAACAAATAATTTTGTACCTTTTCGTAGTATCTTTGGGTATATAAAAGATTTTTTCTCAGGATATCAAAGTGTATTTGTATTTCAATGTATAGGAAATATATTGTTGTTTGTTCCATATGGTTTTTTTACTGCGATTTTAAGCTGGAAACAGAAACATAAAAAGAAAACGGTTTTTATCATATGTTTTCTTACCAGCTTATCAATTGAAATTTTGCAGGGCGTATTTAACTCTGCCTTAGGTTATTGTTATCGAAGTGTCGATGTGGATGATTTTTTATTAAATCTTTTAGGAGGGGTGATAGGAAGTATGGCAGCAGAGATTGTTTATAAAAAGTGGTTTGGTGGTAAAAGAACAAAAATTGTGATGGGTGTTTTTGTGTTTATGTTACTTGCTGTGGCATCGCCACTAACGGCAAAAGTAAGCAAAGCAGACACGCCGGCTGCAACTGAAAAACCGGTTGTAAGGGAAGATACGGTGGAGGATTGGCGCGATACTGGTGCTTTTGTAAAAAGCGGGAAATACTCTTATCGTGTGATTGATGCGGCAAAAAAGGAAAATGGATTAAACATGTGAAAAACGTTCCAACTAAATAAAAATATGGTATATAAAAAAACTGCGTCTTGTGTTTACAAGACGCAGCTTTTTTTGTTGTAGATAAATTATTTATCAGAAATTTCACTGTGAATCTGCTGCAAGGATTTTACCTCACCATTGCCATGTTTCTGAACATACAGGATTCCTTTAATACTTGCTTTGGCAGCAGCGATAGTTGTCATATAAGGGATTTTTGCCTTAATTGCTGCCTTGCGCAGGTAACTGTCATCGTGTACGCTGTCTTTGCCAACCGGTGAGTTGATGATTAAATCGATATCGCCGTTTGTAATCAAATCCAGTACATTTGGACGACCTTCATACAATTTCAATACTTTCTCTGCCTCAATGCCGGCATCGGTAATAATTTCGTATGTCTTACCGGTTGCCAGAATCTTAAAGCCTGCCTCAGCAAATAATTTAGCAACTTCAACCACTTCCGGTTTGTCTTTGCGGTTTACGGAAATTAATACAGTTCCTTTCAAAGGAAGTTTTGTCTGTGTTGCTTCTTGTGCTTTGTAAAATGCCTCGCCATAATAGGTGGAAAGACCAAGTACCTCGCCGGTCGAGCGCATTTCCGGTCCGAGCAGAGGGTCAACCTCTGGGAACATGTTGAATGGGAATACGGCTTCTTTGACGCCGAAATATGGAATGTTTTGTTCCTTCAAAGAGGATACCGGTGATGGGCGGCCGGTAAGTTCCGAAGTAATAATGTCGGTAGCTAAAGGCACCATGCGGATGTTACATACTTTGGAAACAAGCGGTACCGTACGGGAAGCTCTTGGATTTGCTTCCAGAACGTAAACCGTTCCATTTTCAATGGCATACTGCATATTCATGAGACCTTTAACATGCATCTCTTCTGCAATTTTTTTCGTGTATTCTTTGATTGTCGCAACATTTTCCTCGGAAATATGAACCGATGGAATAATGCAGGCAGAGTCTCCGGAGTGTACACCGGCAAGCTCGATATGCTCCATAACAGCAGGAACGAAAGCGTGTGTTCCATCGCTGATGGCATCTGCTTCACATTCCAATGCGTGATTTAAGAAACGGTCAATCAAAATCGGACGGTCCGGTGTAACACCTACGGCTGCTTTCATGTAGTCGGTAAGACTTTCGTCATCATATACAACTTCCATGCCGCGTCCGCCAAGTACATAAGAAGGACGAACCATAACCGGATAACCAATTTTTTTCGCGATTTCCAGTGCTTCATCAACGGTTGTTGCCATGCCTGCTTCCGGCATTGGGATTCCTAATTTGTCCATCATTGCACGGAACAAATCGCGGTCTTCTGCCAAGTCAATAACGGACGGAGAAGTGCCGAGAATTTTGACTCCGTTTTTCTCCAGTTCGGCTGCCAAATTAAGTGGTGTCTGTCCACCAAACTGAGCAATTACGCCGAGTGGTTTTTCTTTTTTGTAAATACTTAAAACATCTTCCAATGTTAAAGGCTCAAAGTACAATTTGTCGGATGTATCGTAGTCGGTGGATACCGTCTCCGGATTACAGTTTACGATAATCGTCTCAAAGCCGAGTTTTTTCAAAGCAAGTGCTGCGTGAACACAGCAGTAGTCAAATTCGATACCCTGACCGATTCGGTTTGGACCACCACCGAGAATCATGATTTTATTCTTTTCTTCGCTGACAGGATTTTTGTCATCAGCATTGTAAGTTGAATAATAATAAGCGCTGTCTTTGGTTCCGCTTACGTGAACACCCTCCCAGGCTTCTTCAATACCAAGCTCAATTCTCTTATTGCGGATGTCATCTTCCGGAATAGCAAGAATCTGGCTCAAGTATTTATCCGAGAAGCCATTTTTCTTAGCGGAAATAAGCTGCTCATCGGATGGGAGAGAACCTTTGGATTTTGCGATGGCTTCTTCTTCCTCAACAAGCTCTTTCATCTGTTCAACAAAGTAGTGTTTTACTTTTGTAATATCAAAGATTTCGTCTACGGTAGCACCTTTTCTAAGTGCCTCATACATAATGAAATGGCGGTCACTCGAAGGAGTGGCTAACATACGAAGTAGTTCTTCTTTTGATTTTTCATTATAATCTTTGGCAAAACCTAAACCATAGCGGCCGGTCTCTAAGCTTCGGATTGCTTTCTGGAAAGCCTCTTTATAAGTTTTTCCAATGCTCATTACTTCGCCGACGGCACGCATCTGAGTTCCTAATTTATCTTCTACACCTTTGAATTTTTCAAAAGCCCAGCGCGCAAATTTAATTACAATATAGTCACCGTCCGGTTTGTATTTATCTAAGGTTCCGTATTTTCCACATTCGATGTCTTTCAAAGTAAGACCGGCAGCAAGCATAGCGGAAACTAAAGCGATTGGGAAACCGGTAGCTTTGGATGCCAGTGCAGAAGATCGGGAAGTTCTTGGGTTGATTTCGATAACAACGATTCGATCGGAAACCGGATCATGAGCAAACTGTACATTAGTGCCGCCGATTACTTTGACGGAATCGACAATGCGGTATGCCTGTTCCTGAAGACGTTTCTGCACTTCTTCGGAAATGGTAAGCATCGGTGCGGAACAGAAAGAATCACCGGTATGCGTTCCCATTGGGTCAATGTTTTCAATGAAGCAGACGGTAATCATATTGCCATCGGCGTCACGTACAATTTCAAGCTCTAATTCTTCCCAGCCAAGGATGGATTCCTCGACAAGAACCTGTCCAACTAAACTTGCCTGAAGTCCACGGGCACAAACAGTTTTTAATTCTTCTTTATTATAGACAAGACCGCCGCCGGCGCCGCCCATTGTGTAGGCAGGGCGTAAAACAACCGGATATCCTAATTCATCCGCAATGGCTAACGCTTCATCTACGCTGTAAGATACCTGGCTTCTTGCCATTTCAACGCCAATGGCATCCATGGATTTCTTGAATTCGATACGGTCTTCTCCACGTTCAATGGCATCGACCTGCACACCAATTACCTGTACGCCGTATTTGTCAAGAATTCCCTCACTTGCCAATTCGGCACAAAGGTTTAAGCCGGACTGACCGCCGAGGTTTGGTAAAACGGCATCCGGACGCTCTTTGGCAATGATTTGCTCCAAACGGTTTACGTTCAGTGGCTCGATGTAAGTTACGTCTGCAATTTCCGGGTCTGTCATAATGGTTGCCGGGTTGGAATTGACCAAAACGATTTCGTAACCAAGTTTTCTGAGCGCCTTGCAGGCCTGTGTTCCGGAGTAGTCAAACTCGCAGGCTTGTCCGATGATAATCGGACCGGAACCGATGATTAATACTTTGTTAATGTCTTCTCTTTTAGGCATAGTTGTCTCCTTTATATATAGTTTTTTTGTTCTCTATCCATTTTATTTATTTGGTGATATATCCAATTCCCAAACAGTTTGGACCGATATGTGTTCCTACGACCGGTCCGATGCAGGTGGTCAGAATTTCATTTTTAATACCTGCCTCACGAAGTTGTTCTTCAAATGCTTTTGCCCGCTCCGGCGCATTTGAATGTCCGATTACGAGTTTATAATTTTCATCTGCCGGCTGGTCTTTTAATTTGTTAATCAGCCATGCATTTGCGGATTTCTTTCCTTTTACCTTATCAATTGGTTTTGCACCGTCGGCAATAACCTGTAAAACCGGATGTACTTTCATCAGGCCGCCAAGCAGTGCTGCACTTTTACTGATTCGTCCGCCACGTTTTAAGTATTCCAGTGAATCTACGACGATATAGGTTGCGGTTTTCTTTAAAAGGGCCTGAATGGTGTCGGCAATTTCTTTTGCGGATTTTCCCTCGTCACGCAAAGTGACAGCAGTTTCAACTAAAAGTCCCTGTCCCATGGCTCCCGTTTCACAGTCAATCAAATACAGACGGTCAGAATTGATGTTTTCTGCGGCAATGGATGCGGACTGAAATGTTGCACTCATGTATTTGGAAAAGAGGACTGCCACGACTTCATCGCCGGCATCGATGTATTTTTTGAAAATTTCCTCGAATTCAAATGGATTGACAGCGGCAGTAGAAGGATTGTTACTGTCGTTTGTAAGTTTGTCATAGAAAGCTTCGTTGGTGAGATCAATACCACATTTAAAATCGTCTTCCCCAAAACGAACGGTAAGCGGCATGATATCGATGTTTAATTCTTTTGCATAGTCCATGGTTAAATCGCACAGACTGTCCGTAATTATGCGTATCATAGGAACCTCCATTATTTCATTGTAAATGTATTTGCAGGGCATTTTATATAAAAAATTATCTTCTTATATATAATACCGCAGTTATAAAAATTATAGTGTGATTGCAATGGTTTGTCAATTAAATTACCAAAAAATCGGATAAGACGAAAAAAGTGCTTTTCTCTCGGCGTTCTTTATGTTACAATGGAGTCAGCGACCGCAGAACTGTTGCGTTATTTCTATGCAAATGTTTCTGTGTCAAAATACATTATTATATTATTTTAGGAGGAAATAAGTATCATGGCAAACAAATGGGTTTATACCTTCAAAGAAGGTAACATGACCATGCGTAATCTGCTTGGTGGTAAAGGTGCTAACCTTGCTGAGATGACAGAAATCGGTCTTCCGGTACCACAGGGTTTCACTATCAGTACAGAAGCATGTACGCAGTATTATGAAGATGGCCGTAAAATCAATGATGAGATTATGGCTCAGACAATGGAAGGTGTTAAATGGATGGAGGAAGTGAACGGTAAAAAGTTCGGTGACCTCAAAAATCCACTTCTCGTTTCCGTACGTTCCGGTGCTCGTGCATCCATGCCTGGTATGATGGATACCATCCTTAACCTTGGTTTGAATGACGAAGTAGTAGCTGCAATGATCGAAGGAAACCCGGATCCTAAATTCGAGCGTTTCGTATACGATTCTTACAGACGTTTCATCCAGATGTTCTCCGATGTCGTTATGGAAGTTGGTAAGAAATATTTCGAGCAGCTCATTGATAAAATGAAAGCTGAAAAAGGCGTTGAGTATGACGTAGATTTGACAGCAGCTGATCTTAAGACTTTGGCTGAGCAGTTCAAAGCTGAGTACAAAAAACAGCTTGGTGAAGATTTCCCATCAGATCCAGTTGAGCAGTTGAAACTTGCTATCGAGGCTGTATTCCGTTCTTGGGACAACCCTCGTGCAAACGTATACCGTCGTGACAACGATATCCCTTATTCATGGGGAACAGCAGTTAACGTAATGCCTATGGTATTCGGTAACTTGAATGATGAGTCCGGTACAGGTGTTGCCTTCACTCGTGACCCTGCTACAGGCGAGAATAAATTGATGGGTGAGTTCCTTAAGAACGCACAGGGCGAGGACGTAGTTGCCGGTGTTCGTACACCAATGCCAATCGCTCAGATGGAGCAGGAATTCCCAGAAGCATATGCTGAATTTATCAAAGTATGTGATATCCTTGAGAATCACTACCATGATATGCAGGATATGGAGTTTACTGTAGAGAACAAAAAACTTTACATGCTTCAGTGCCGTAACGGTAAGAGAACCGCTCCGGCTGCTTTGAAGATTGCTTGTGACCTCGTTGATGAAGGACATAAGACAGAAGAAGAAGCAGTAGCAATGATCGATCCTCGTAACTTGGATACACTTCTTCACCCACAGTTTGATGCAGCAGAATTGAAAGCTGCTACTCCAATCGGTAAAGCACTTGGTGCTTCTCCGGGAGCTGCTTGTGGTAAAATCGTATTTACAGCAGAGGATGCTGTAGAGTGGAATGAGAGAGGCGAGAAAGTCGTACTTGTACGTCTTGAGACTTCTCCGGAAGATATCACTGGTATGAAAGCATCTCAGGGTATCTTGACTGTTCGTGGTGGTATGACAAGCCACGCTGCCGTAGTTGCACGTGGTATGGGTACATGCTGTGTATCCGGTTGTGGCGATATCAACATGGATGAGGAAAATAAGAAATTCACATTGGCCGGCAAAGAGTACCATGAAGGAGATTATATCTCAATTGATGGTTCTACCGGTAACATCTATGATGGCGTTATCAAAACTGTTGATGCTACAATCGCAGGTGAGTTCGGCCGTGTTATGGAATGGGCTGACAAGTTCCGTACAATGAAAGTTCGTACAAATGCAGATACACCGGCAGATGCTAAGAAAGCTCGTGAGCTTGGTGCAGAAGGTATCGGACTTTGCCGTACAGAGCATATGTTCTTCGAGGAAGACAGAATTGCTGCTTTCCGTGAGATGATCTGCTCCGATACAGTAGAAGAGCGTGAGGCTGCTCTTGATAAGATTCTTCCATATCAGCAGGGAGACTTCAAAGCATTGTATGAAGCTTTGGAAGGAAATCCGGTTACCATCCGTTTCCTGGATCCACCTCTTCATGAGTTCGTTCCTACAGAGGAAGCTGATATTAAGAAATTGGCTGATGCACAGGGTAAATCCGTTGAGGATATCAAAGCAATCATCGCTTCCCTGCATGAGTTCAACCCAATGATGGGACATCGTGGATGTCGTCTTGCTGTAACTTATCCGGAAATCGCTAAGATGCAGACAAAGGCAGTTATCCGCGCTGCAATCGAAGTTCAGAAAGAGCATCCGGACTGGAATGTTAAACCTGAAATTATGATTCCATTGGTTGGCGAAGTAAAAGAGTTGAAATATGTTAAGAATTTCGTTGTTGAGACAGCAGATGCTGAAATCGCAGCAGCAGGTGTAAACCTTGAGTATGAGGTTGGTACTATGATCGAGATTCCTCGTGCAGCATTGACTGCTGACGAAATCGCTAAAGAGGCTGACTTCTTCTGCTTCGGAACAAACGATTTGACTCAGATGACATTCGGTTTCTCCCGTGATGATGCTGGTAAGTTCTTGGATGCATACTATGATGCTAAAATCTTCGAGAACGATCCATTTGCTAAACTTGACCAGGAAGGTGTTGGCAAGTTGATGGAAACAGCTCTGAAACTTGGAAAACCTGTAAACAGCAAACTTCACTGCGGTATTTGTGGTGAGCACGGTGGTGACCCATCGTCTGTTGAGTTCTGCAACAAGATTGGTCTTGACTATGTATCCTGCTCTCCATTCCGTGTACCGATTGCACGTTTGGCAGCAGCTCAGGCAGCTATATCACAAAGATAGGCGAAAACCATTTTGGACTTTTACCATAGGCTTTGAGGAAGCACAGGCTTTCCGCAGAGCGAATGGTGGCTATCTTAGAAAAAATCAATGGGAAGATTTGACCGTTGATGTTTATATCTAAATAATCATAAGCGTATCATTAGAAATAGTGGTACGCTTATTTTTTTGCCCCAATTTTGCATATTTGAGCCGATTGCCTTTTCTTTATATAATGAAAGCAAAAAAGGACGGTGGCAATTATGAGGGAGAAACTTAATCATTTGTATGTAAACAGCCAAGAAAGGACAATCCTGCTACATAGCCTTGTCGAGCTGAAAAATCAGCTCATACAGCAAGGCAGATATACCGACCCTGTTGATGAGCTTATCTTCAAGGTCAGCAATGCTCCCATTAAAAAATTAAAGGTTGTGGTAAGTTAAGGGGAGGTCATGCGGCATGGAGTTTGAAAAGTTGGTAACATTAGCATTGGAAAATCTGAAAGAAAACTCTGTATATCAGCTTTTGCAGTCAGACATGGATTTTCAGCAGGAAAGCAATGCGGAAGGCTGTGCAGAGCAAAGCTATATCCGACTTGATTTGACGGAGGAACAGCGGCAGATATGCAACCATCTTTTGGATTGCAGGGACAGCCAGAACATAGATTATTCCAACTGTTCTTATGTGGCGGGGCTTTATGATGCGTTCCGCATTATGGCAGTCCTGTTTCCAGAAAAATGGGATATAGAGCAGGTACGGCAAGCCCTGTGCAAGAATTAAAAACTGAATAAGGGAAGTTAGACATTACATAGCCGATTGGTATAAGCCAGTCGGCTTTTTTGCGTGTTGCAACGAGCCAAGCGGAAATGCTTGCATTTCCATTTGGCGACTGCCACGGTCAGCGAGATGTTAATCGAGCTGCGTTCTGGCGTTCTCTGGTACTGTTACATAGCCGCCTTTGACAAAGCGGCTAAATTTATGCGAAAGGAGGACGCACCTATGTCAAATTGCAAAGTGATTGCTCTGACTAACCAGAAAGGAGGCATTGGAAAGACCACAACGGCGGTCAACTTGGGTGTAGGTCTGGCAAGGCAAGGCTCTAAGGTACTGCTCATTGATGCAGACGCACAGGCAAACCTCACAATGGCTCTGGGCTATAACCGACCAGACGACATCCCCGTAACGCTACCCACCATTATGCAGGACATCATCGACGACAAGCCGCCTGATGTTTCACAGGGGATTATCCACAACAGCGAGGGCGTTGACCTGTTACCGTCCAACATTGAGCTGTCAGGCTTCGAGGTAAGGCTAATCAATGCCATGAGCCGTGAACGTGTCCTAAAGACCTATGTAAATGCGGTCAAAAAGGATTACGACTATGTGCTTATCGACTGTATGCCGAGCTTGGGTATGATAACCATCAACGCTCTGGCGGCGGCTGACAGCGTGGTTATCCCGACACAGCCCCACTATCTTTCTGCGAAAGGCTTAGAGCTGTTGCTTCGCTCCGTGTCAATGGTCAGGCGGCAGATAAACCCCAAACTGCGGATTGACGGTATCTTAATGACAATGGTCATGCCCCGCACGAATATCTCTAAGGAAATCACGGCAACCGTGAAAAGTGCCTACGGACAGAAAATCAAAGTCTTTGACAGCGAGATACCCCATTCCATCCGTGCGGTGGAAGCTACCGCAGAGGGCAAGAGCATATTTGCCTATGACAAAGGCGGCAAGGTTGCCGCAGCCTATGAACAGTTCGCAAAGGAGGTGGCAGAGCTTGGCGAGAAGCAGAGGAAGCAAAATCGAGCTGACCGCATACGATGACCTTTTCCAGACGGACGAGAGCCGTGAGGAAGCGGCGTTAAGCAGGATACGGGATATTCCCATTTCAGAGATTGACGAGTTCCCAGACCACCCATTCAAGGTGTTAATGAATGAGGATATGGAACAGCTTGTCGAGAGTATAAAACGGAATGGCGTAATGACCCCTGCCACTGTCCGTCTGAAAGAGGACGGGCGGTATGAGCTTATCAGCGGACACAGGAGGAAAAAGGCTTGCGAGCTTGCAGGGCTTGAAACGCTGAAATGTGAAGTGAAAGAGCTGACCCGTGACGAAGCGATTATTGTCATGGTGGAGAGCAACTTGCAGAGGTCTGTCATTCTGCCAAGTGAAAAAGCCTTTGCCTACAAGATGCGGTTAGAAGCGATGAAAAGGCAGGCAGGCAGACCCGTTAAAGATAATTATTCCCCAGTGGGAAATAATTTAGAGTTTGCTACTTCGAGTGATGAGCTTGCCGAGAAAGTCGGAGAAAGTAAAAACCAGATTTTCCGCTATATCCGTCTAACCGAGCTTGTACCCGAAATCCTGCAAATGGTAGACGACAGGCAGATTGCTTTCCGCCCTGCGGTGGAGATTTCCTATCTTTCCGAGGAACAGCAGTACACCCTGCTTGAAGCCATGAGCTACAACGACGCCACCCCGTCATTGGCACAGGCAATCAAAATGAAGAAGTTTATGCAGGACGGGAAGCTCACGGACGAGGTTATCAGTTCCATCATGGAGGAGGAAAAGCCCAACCAGAAAGAAAAGCCCGCTTTCCGTGACGAGAGGATAACCAAGCTCATCCCGAAGTCCGTACCCAGAGGGCAGGAAACCGACTTTGTGGTAAAGGCGTTGGAGTTCTACAACCGCCATTTACAGCGGAACAAGGCTCACGAAAGGTAAGCCACACACCGAGGGCGAGGTCTGTCCGTTGGAGGATAGCCATATTTTTTTCGGCTTCCCCCTCTCCACACCTCACCCCCTTATACAGCCAGTAACTAACCGAGAAAAGAAAGTATTTAAGCCGTCCAGATGGGCGGCTTTTTCGGTCAGTAAATCAGCTTTTATCAAATCAACAATAACAGGAGGTAAGCGATGAAAATTCGTAAAATGTTTCAAAGAGCAGCCGCCCTTGCGTTGGCGGCAGTCACGGCTTTGTCCGTGATGCCTGCGACTACGGCGTTTGCCGCAGGCGACATCGGTACAATCAGCTTCACCCACACTTATGACAGCAGCGGGAACGCCATGCGGTACAATTCGAGTGCCAGTATCGGCGGCTATACCGCAGGCGGCACGGGCGAATACAAGTACCGTATGTATGTGGACGGCGAGGATGCGTTCTGTATCCAGCCGGGTGTCCCTCTGAAAACGGGGAACACGTTGAAAAAGGCATCTTCCGACACATGGAACGCCCTTTCCGCAAACCAGAAAAAGGCGGTGGGGCTTGCCCTGCTCTATGGGTATCAGGGAAACAAAAATAATTTATCTGGCAGCGATGATGAAAAGTGGCTTGCCACGCAGACCCTTGTGTGGGAGTTCGTTACGGGATGCCGTGAAGCCACAGGCTCCTATAAGCAGACGAGCAAGACGGTTTACAGCCTGCATTTTGGCTCAAATTATGCCAACAGCGGTGCGAGGGCGGCTTATGACCAGATTGTTTCCATGCTGACAGAGCATAACACCATTCCGAGCTTTATGTCGGGCGGTAAGAGTGACATCACAAAGGAGCTTGCCTATAAGGACGGAAAATACAGCATCACATTGACCGACAAGAACGGTGTCCTGTCCGATTATGCCTTTACAAGCTCCGATGCCAACGTGAGCGTGTCGAAATCAGGGGACAAGCTGACTATCAGCTCCAAAAAGGCAGTAAGCGGAACTGTCCGTATCTCTGCGACAAGGAACGATGTGCCAAAGGTCAGCAGCTCCGCAAAGCTCATCGCCTATGGCGACCCGAATTTGCAGGATTTGGTTTCAGGTGTTGAGAATGCCGACAGCGTAAAGGCGTATATCAATATTGAAACGCCGACAGGCACGATTGCACTCAAAAAGACTTCCGAGGACGGCGTTGTGGAGGGCATTTCTTTCCGCATCAAAGGCGATAACTTCGATAAGACAGTCAAGACGGACAAAAACGGAAACCTGACCGTGGAGGGCTTATTCCCCGCCACTTATACGATTACCGAGCAATCCCTTGACCGCTACGAGCCGCAGCAGACCCAGACGGTCACGCTGATTGGCGGCAAGACCACTACGGTCAACTTCAACAATGTCTTAAAGCGTGGCAGTCTGGAGGTTGTCAAGACTTCCGAGGACAATCTGGTGGAGGGCGTGAAATTCCACCTTTACGGGACTTCCCTCAGCGGTCTGCCCGTGGACGAATATGCCGTGACGGATAAAAATGGTCTGGCGAAGTTTGAGGATGTCCTTATCAGCGGCGACACCCCGTATGTGCTTGAGGAAGTGGATACGGCTATCCGCTATGTCGTCCCTGCATCCCAGACAGCCCCGATTGAATGGAAAAAGGTCACAAACCGCAGCTTCCACAACGTATTGAAGAAGTTTAACGTGACAGTCACAAAGACTGATGTGGAAACAGGAAGCACGCCGCAGGGCGACGCCACCCTTGCAGGAGCGGTCTACGGCATTTACAAGGGCGAGGAACTGGTTGACACCTACACTACTGATGAAAACGGGCAGTTTACGACCAAGTATTATATCTGTGATGATGACTGGTCTGTCCGTGAAATCAGCCCGTCCGAAGGATATTTGCTTGATGAAACCGTACACCATGTAGGTGCAGAGCCAGAGCTTTACACCATTGAGTACAACTCTGCCGCAAATGATGTGAATGAGCAGGTCATCAAGGGCAATATCGCCATCATCAAGCATACTGACGACGGCGAAACGCAGATTGAAACACCCGAAGAAGGTGCGGTATTTGAGGTGTTCCTAAAATCCGCAGGCAGCTATGGGGACGCAAAGGAAACCGAGCGTGACATCCTCACTTGCGATGGGAACGGCTTTGCCCAGAGTAAGGATATGCCGTATGGCATTTACACCGTGAAGCAGACCTCTGGATGGGAGGGGCGTGAGCTGATGAAGCCCTTTGATGTGTTCATTAACAAGGATGGTCAGACCTACCGCTACCTTATCAATAACGCCAACTTCGAGAGCTATATCAAAATCGTGAAAAAGGATGCGGAAACAGGCAATACCATCCCGTATGCAGGGGCAGGCTTCCAGATTTATGACCCGAACGGAAACCTTGTAACGATGACCTTCACTTATCCAGAAGTGACGACCATTGACACGTTTTATACGACAGCGGACGGCGAGCTTATCACGCCGCAGACCCTTGAATACGGCAAGGGCTATTCCCTTGTGGAAGTGCAGGCTCCGTATGGCTATGTACTGGATTCCGAGCCAGTCTATTTTGATGTGGAGCAGGAAAACTCCGAGGAAGAAAGCGGCGTTACCATTGTCAGGGTGGAACGCTCCAACATGGCACAGAAAGGCAAGGTTACCGTAACCAAATCTGGCGAGGTATTTTCCACCGTGGCAGGCGACAAAGGCTTGTATCAGCCGATTTTCTCCGTCAGCGGCTTGGAGGGTGCGGTCTATGAGATTGCCGCAGCCGAGGATATTGTGACTCTGGACGGGACAGTCAGAGCCAAAAAAGGCGAGGTTGTGGATACCGTAACCACAGGAAAAGACGGCACGGCGAAATCCAAAGAGCTGTATCTGGGCAGGTATGAGGTCAAGGAAACCACAGCCCCGTATGGTATGGTGCTGAATGATGAAACCCATTCCGTGGAGCTTGTATATGCGGGACAGGAAATCGAAGTGACGGAAACCGCCACAGGCTTTGTCAATGAGCGTCAGCGTGTGGAAATCGACCTTGTAAAGAGCCTTGAAACAGACGAAGCCTATGGCATCGGCAAAAACGGCGAAATCTTTGATGTAACCTTTGGTCTGTATGCGGCGGAGGAACTGAAAGCCGCAGACGGCACGGTCATCCCTGCCGACGGTCTGATAGAGGTTATCTTCCTTGACGGGAACGGTCATGGGAAGGCAATCAGCGACCTGCCGATTGGAAATTATTATGTGCAGGAAATCAATACCAACGCCGCTTATCTTGTCAGCGACACGAAATATCCTGTGAATTTTGAATATGCAGGTCAGGACACCGCCACCGTGAAAATCACAGCTAATGAGGGCGAAGCCATCACAAACGACATCATTTACGGCTCTGTAAGCGGTAAGAAATCCGACGAGGACGGAAAGGCTCTGGGCGGTGCTGTCATCGGCATTTTTAAGACAGGGACAAAAGAATTTACAAAGGAAAATGCCATTGCAACTGCCACATCGAAAGACGATGGCAGTTTTTCTTTTGAGAAAGTCCCGTATGGCACATGGATTGTCCGTGAGGTTGAAAGCCCGAAAGGTTTTGTACTCTCCGATGAGGAAATCGCCGTGACTGTCGGCAAGGTGGACGAGGTTGTGGAAATCGAGCTTGTCAACCGCTATATCCGTGGAAATATTGAACTGACAAAGGTAGACAAGGATTACCCAGAAAACAAGCTCACAGGTGCTGTATTCGAGGTTTATAAGGACACCAACGGCGACGGCAAACTGGATAAGGACGATGAGCTGCTTGGCGAGATGGGCGAGGTGGAAATCGGCGTTTACCAGATGAAGGAGCTGCTTTACGGAAACTATCTGGTAAAGGAAACGAAAGCCCCGACAGGCTTCGTGCTTGACGGGAATGTCTATCCTGTATCCATTGAGGAAGATGGAAAGACCTATCAGGTAGAGCATGAAGCAGGCAAAGGCTTCTTAAATGAAGCACAGAAAGGCTCACTTAAAATTGTCAAGACTTCCTCTGACGGCAAGGTGGAGGGCTTCTCTTTCCGAGTAATCGGGGATAACGGGTACGACCAGACCTTTAAGACTGATAAGAATGGAGAAATCGTCATTGACGGTCTGCGTATTGGGGAATACACCGTATCTGAGGTAAGCGACAAGGCTTCCTCTGGCTATATCCTGCCTGCCGACCAGAAAGTGACGGTCAAGACGGACGAAACCGTGACCGTGACGATGCACAATGAGCTGCGTGACACCCCGAAAACAGGCGACGACTTCAACCCTGCCCTCTGGGGCGGGCTTGCGGCAGCGTGCGTCATCGGTGCAGGCGTTCTTGGATTTGCCGCATTTAAGGGCAGAAAGAAAAAGGAGGATTAAGGGATGGATGCGAAAACAATCATTGCCATTGTGCTTGTCGTGTTTATCAGCGGTGCGGCACTCTGGCTGAATATCCGTAACCGAAAGAATAAGTGACCCGATTTTGCAGGAACGGGGCGGCTGAAAGATGCCGCCCTCTTTCTGTTTCTGGAGGAAGATATGAGGAATCTGAAAACCATTGAAAAGAAAGTAAAAGCCATTCTGGAGAAGAATGGGGACGCCCGAAACGACGACATGGTGCTTTACCTTGCCCTCTGCAATGCCTGCTTAAAGGATGCGGGGGCGATGCCCCTTGCGGAGATAATGACGCAGCACAAATACCTCGGTCTGCCGAGCTTTGAGAGCGTCAGCAGGACACGCCGCAAGTTGCAGGCGAAATATCCAGAATTGGCGGGAAGCCGCCCCGTACAGAAGTTACGGGCGACTGGCGAAAAGGCATACCGTAAGTATGCAAAAAGCGATTGAACGGAGGTCAGATTATGGAAAAAGAAAAACGCTCCAATGGCGGCTATGAAATCATAGAAAGCTGTACTATCGGGAGTACGGAGCTTGTCATCGGGCATAACCCCAAAGCCCCCAACCCTTATGTGTGTTGGTACTGCAAAGGCGGCGACAATTACTATTGGGGCTGCTACTGCAACGAGCTGTCGGCGGCAAGGGAAAGCCTGAGTGAACGGTACAACAAGGAGTGCTGTATGCCGTATAACAATCCCCCTGCCCCAAAGCAGAGAAACGGCGATGACCGTGAGCGGTAAGAAGAATTATGACTGTACGACCTGCCCCTATCCCCGATATAAGGACAGGTCGGTTATCTTCTGTGATGTCTGTATCCAAAAGATTTTAGACGAGCAGAGGGAGAAAAAGCAGGGAAAGGAGAAGCCCGATGGAGAATGAGGAAAAACGGATGATTAGCTCCTATGAGGTCACGCAGAGTATCCATATCGGTAAAAAGGAAGTGGTGTTCGGCGTGGATTTAAAAGAGGAATATCCTTTTTTAGTCTGCTATTGCACTTATGATAATCCATTGTCCACAGAATGGGTGACGGATGCGGTTGGCTCTGACGACTATCTGGAAGCCATGCAGATTTTCACAGACAGGGTGCAGGAACAGATAGGGCTTGTGAGAGCTGAGCAGGAACAGTTTCAGTTTGACATGACACCGTTTACCATAGATGACTGCATCCCAGATGATAAAGTCAGCAGCATCGTGGGAAAGGTCGTTGTTATCAATGCCGAGGTCAACCGCTATGAGTACCGACATTCCGCCTATCAGCTCGTGCTGGTGAACGGCGGTCATGGTGCGAGGGGCGGCAGGGGGCAGGCAGTGTTCGGAACCTGCCTTGCGGACGGAAAGCACGCCAGATGGGAAAGGTACGATGTGCTTGGAGAAATCAAGCCAGAGAAAATGCCCGATTGGGCGAAGGAAGCTGCCGCCAGAATCCAGACGGAGGAAAAGGCGAAGAAATCAAAAAGCAGGGAGGGACGCTGATGGAGATACGACCTTTAACAGCCGAAGAACAGAAATACACCTATGCCCAGAGTATGCAGCTTGAAGGGCAGACGGGGTGTATCGGGCATCTGCGTGGCGATTTTGCCCATTCTGGGTATGGTTTCTATACCACTTGGTTTGATACCAGAGAGCAATGGAAAACCGATGAATTTAAGTCAGGGCTTGATGATGTAATCAATGCTCTGCGTGAGGATAAGGGGCTTCTGCATAACCGCTATGACATGGCGGCTTTTGCAAGGGCGAATCCTGAAAGTGCTTTTAAGGGCAGCTATTGTGCAGAGTATGGTTTCCGTGTGAATACGGATAAACACGCTTTCCTGCTCCGCTGCAATCCCACAAGGGGCGACTATAATTTTTACTGTTACTGCTATGTGAAGGAATGGCTTGATAAGCACATTTCCAGAGCAGAACAGGGCATCCGATTTATCGACTCTGGGTACAAAGAGAAGTTCCGTATCCCAGATGGCGGGAAAATCGTTATTACTACGGCGTGGGGAGAGAAGTTTGAACACTCCTGCCGCTATATAGACGAAGCCCATTTGGAATTAAGTTCTGGCAGGGGCGGCGACATCTATCATATATGCGAGTTTGCAGAGCGTATGGAGAAAAACGGTGCGGCCTATGAGCCGAAACAGGAAGAACAGCCGCCCCAGAAAGCACCGAAGCACAAAGACATGGAAAGGTAAGGAGGATTTTTGATATGGCGGTCAACCAAAAAGCCGTTAAGGTTTTGAACAAGATTTTTGAAGCGGGCTTTACCGAGGAAAAAGCCATTGCTGCTATGACAATGGATGACATTCTCTCCATGCAGGGTATCAAGGTGGCGGAAATCGGCATTATCAATGACCTGCAAAAGAGCATCAAGGCGAACAAGGTCATTACGTTTCTGAGCGGAGGTGCGGAATGAACAAAGCAAAAGAAATACAATTTACCGACAGCAGGGGCAAGGCACTTTTCTCCATTCCCAACGGCGGTTTCCTACGTCTGTTTTATGGGAACGGCGATGATAATTTTGCCCTCTGCCGTTATGTGGACGAAGCCCATGCGGAGATTGACGGCGTAAGGCATTGTCTGGCGGAGTTTGCAGAGAAAATGGAACGAAATAAAATCAGCTATGCCCCTGCCTAATGGCGGGGCTGAAATGACAGGAGGATTGATATTTTTATGGAACAGATTGTTTTATCGGGCGGTGGTAAAAAGTGAGTACCGAGCTTATCAACCGCATTACAATCAAAAAAGACGGCGTTTACCTTTCCTCTCACAGCAGCAACGACACTTCCCCATTCCATTCGTGGAGATGCGGCGGTCTGTCCGACATTTATGCTGCCGAGGGGCAGAAAGGGCTTGACCGTGAGGTCATCCGTATGCTCTATGAATATGCGGAGGTTCGTGGCTCTCATAAGAGCCTTGAGCGTTACCGCTATGCCAAGGACGCTCCCGAAGCCCATGCCATTTACAGGCGGTACAGCGACCAGATTGATGACCGTTACGAAAGCATGGGGGAAGCGGATAAAAAGAGTGTCTGGCATAAGCCTACCGAAAAGGCAAAGGAATACCGAGCCTATGAGCGTGAAATGCGGGACAGGATGTATGGGGAAATCTCCGCAAGGTGCGGGGAATATGACAGGAAACACAAAAACAGGGATATGGAGCGATAAGGAGGTGCAAAAAGGATGGCTGCAAAGTACCAGCTAATCACGGAGCTGTATCGGCGGACGGGAAAGGCGGTCACGGGAAATCCGCAGGCTTGGCAGAACTTTTTAGCGTCTGCCTGCCGCAATTACAAGTGCCGCTTTGACGAGCAGCTTCTCATATATGCCCAACGCCCCGATGCTGTTGCCGTTGCAGGGCTTGAAACTTGGAACAGGCAGTTTAAGCGTTGGGTAAACAAGGACAGCAGGGGGATTGCGGTCTTTGACCCGAAAGGACGCAGGAACACCCTGAAATATTATTTTGATATATCTGACACCCATGAGGGCTACTATGGAAGCCGCCCCGTCCCGATATGGCAGATGGAAAGGCGGTACGAGCAGGCTGTCATGGAACGGCTGTCGGACAGGTTCGGGGAAACGAGCGGAAGCGACCTTGCTTCCGTTTTGATGGAAACGGCGGAGAACGCCGTGGCGGACAACCTGCCCGATTATGCGGAGCAGTTAAAAGGCTGTGTGAAAGGCAGTTTTTTAGAGGAACTGGACGGCTATAATATTGAAGTCATTTACAGGCGGCTTGCCGTAAACAGCGTGGCTTTCATGCTGATGAGCCGCTGCGGTTTGGATACGGAGGGCTACTTTGAGCGTGAGGATTTTGCAGGGATTACGGATTTCAATACCCCTGCCACTCTGAACGCCATCGGCATCGCCACAAGCGACATTGCGGAAATGGCACTCAGGGAAATCTCTTTCTCCATCCGAAATGTGCAAATGGCAGAGAAAAGCCAAAACCGCACCTTTGCACAGCAGCCCCAGAGCCGCTATGATGTAGACAGGACACCAACCGAAAGGAGCGATAATAATGAGCGGAATCACTTACAGCAGACAGGGGGATTACCTTATTCCCGACCTCACATTACCGACAGAGCCAGAAATTCCTCTTGGCAGGTACGCTATGATGCACAGGGATTATCTGGAGCAGCACAAGAGAGTGACCTACCTCAACCTGCTGACGTCGGGCAGGCTGAACGAACACCTGCACCAGACCGAGCAGGCGGCTCTGGCGAGATTGGAGCTTTTGACGAAGCAGCTCTGCAAGGAGCAGGGAGTGACGGAGGAACTCAAGGAGAAAGCACCGATGCAGTGGGTAGGGCTGATGAACAACATCCGCAGTCAAGCGGAGGAAGTAATACTAAACGAGCTGATTTTCAATTAGCAGAGCCAGAGCCTGCCACTGATGGGCGGGGCAGCGTTGCAAACGAGGAAGAAGTACGGGCAAATCTCCCGACAGTAGAGGAACAGATGGAAATGATAGCGGAAGCAGAGGACGAAAAATCCTCTGCTTTTTCCGTTTCACAGGAGGATATAGATGCCGTCCTTGTAAAAGGGAACAGCGTTGAGCATGGAAAATATCGTATCTACCACCAGTTCCAGAAGCAGGAGGATAAAAAAAGCAACGTTGAATTTCTCAAAAAGGAATACGGCACGGGTGGGTTCTTTGTTGATTTTCCAGACGGCACGGAGGGCTATGTATGGTATGCGGGCAAAGGAATCTCCATTGACCGAAACGGTATTTCTACCAACCACGACCTTGTTTTGAGTTGGTCTAAAGTGGAAAAACGCCTGCGTGAGCTTATCCGTGATAACCGCTACCTTAATCCGAAAGAGAAAGACCATTATGCCGATTATCTGGAGAGTATCTCTGCCCCGAAGTATGAAATCGACGCCCAGAGGAAAATGGCAAGGCAGCGTTTTATTGATGCCCATCGGGATTTACAGCCTGCCGACAAGCGGGACACGCTCTCTTTGCGTCTTTCTGATTTTATCCGTGACTTGGACGGTTATGAGAAAGGGCTGCTTTCCGAAGTGGGACGCACCGACCTTGCCGATGTGACCGCCGACCAGATGGAACGCTATCTGTCCGACCCTGCCGCTGTACAGCAGCTCATAGATTTTCTGGCTCTGGTACAGCGTAAAACAACCGATGTTTATAGCCGCAGCAACGCCTACCGCTTCTCGCAGGAGCTGATGGAGCTGCACCCTATCCATTACCTTTTCCACGAGGACGATGTAGTGTATATCGGGGCGGACAAATATGAAATCTCCGCCTTTGATGAAAACGCTGTTTCGCTTCGGAATGTGGAGTTTCCTCTGTTCGGAAAGGAATATAGCAGGGCAGACTTTGAGGAAAAGTTAAAGGAAAACCCTGCCAACGACCATCTGAAAGTCATCGTGACCGAGAGCCAGAAAACGGAAATACCCGCCGAGGAAAAGCCAGACAGCATCAGGCTTTCGATTGGCTTCTCCGAGCATCCCGCTTTTTATGATAAGGCGTTCCGTGACCGTTATACCGAGCTTGGCTTTGCTCTGGGCAACAAACTTCTTGGCGTTTTGGACGAAAAGCAGCACCGTGAACGGGAGGACGAAAACAATCAGGTCGGTTGGTATCACAAGACGGATTTCACCATTACCGCCGTTATTGGCGGAGAGGAATACACCTATGAGGGACGGTTTGACATTGGGGACGGCGAGGGCGATTTGATTGCCCATATCAAAAATTTTTATGACTACTCCCTCTCCCCTGCTTGCCCGTTTATCCCAGAGTGGAAAAAGGAGGGCGGGGATTATTACCGTGAAAAGATGGAGAGCCTGCGTTGGGGGCGTGATGTATTCGTGCCGTTCCTTACGCAGCATACCGAGCTGACCCCAGAGGATGAAACTTTCCTTGCCGAGATAATGTCCTTTGAAAAGGAATGGTTTGTGCCTGCCGAGGAAGAAAAAGCTGCACCCCGTTACACCGTAGAGCAGACTTCCGATGCCTTTGCAGACCCGTTTATCATACGGGATAATGCCATACCAGAGGGACAGGACGGGCAGTATTATGATGTTGGCGGTATTTACCAGACCTTTGAAACAGAGGAAGAAGCACAGGGATACGCCGACACCTTAAACCGTGCCGAGCGTGAAACGGAGCAAAATGGAGAGCCTGCCCCATCTGAAACAGTTGAAAAACAGGATAATTCCGACCTTATCGGCAGGAAAATCACGATTGATAACCGTAGCTACCTCATTGAGAGCGTGGGGGAAATCAGCGGGGATGTGTCTTTGCGTGACATCACATTCCAGAATAACGTGGGCTTCCCGATAAACCGTGTGGAGAAAATCAGCTATATCCGAAGGCTCTTGGGACAGCAGGCAGAAAAGGGATTACCGCCCGAAGAAAAAGCGGAAACTGCCGCAGAGCCTGTTACGGAAACTGTGGCGGAATACCCTGCCGTGGAGAACGGGCTTCCCTATGACATCGTGGTTGAGAAAATCCGTTTTGGCGAGCCAGAGCAGAAACAGGAAAAGGAAAACCCTGCCCATTCTGAAGAACGCAGAAATTTCCGTATTACGGACGATGCGTTAGGCGTTGGCGGTGCAAAAGAAAAGTTCCGAAACAACATGGCGGCAATCAGGCTTCTCCATGACCTTCAGATAGAAAACCGCCTTGCCACACCCGAAGAACAGGAAACTTTATCAAAGTATGTTGGCTGGGGCGGTCTTTCAATGGCGTTCGATGCGAACAACGCAGCGTGGGCGAATGAGTACAGAGAATTAAAATCCGTACTTTCTGACGAGGAATACCATGCCGCTATGGAATCCACCCTCACGGCATTTTATACGCCGCCCGTTGTCATCAAGGCGATGTATGAAGCACTTGACCGTCTGGGATTTAAGCAGGGCAACGTGTTAGAGCCGTGCTGTGCCACAGGCAATTTCTTTGGTCTGCTCCCCGAAAGCATGGGGAAAGCAAAGCTGCACGGCATTGAGATTGACCCGTTATCGGGCAGGATTGCAAAGCAGCTCTACCAGAAAGCGAGTATCGCCATTGAAGGATTTGAGGACACGAAGCTCCCCGACAGCCATTTTGATGTGGTGCTTGGCAATGTGCCGTTTGGCGAGTTCAAGGTGGAGGACAGCCGCTACAATGCCCAGAAGTTCCTCATACACGACTACTTTTTCGCAAGGGCTCTGGATAAGGTACGCACGGGCGGCGTTGTGATGTTCATTACCTCAAAAGGCACAATGGATAAGGCAAGCCCAGAGGTGCGGAAGTATATCGCCCAGAGAGCCGAGCTGTTAGGTGCAGTCAGGCTTCCAGATAATACCTTTAAGGCAAATGCAGGCACGGAGGTCACGAGCGACATTCTTATCCTGCAAAAGCGTGACCGTGTGATGGACATCGAGCCAGACTGGGTACACCTTGACACCGATGAAAACGGCGTCACGATGAACAGCTATTTTGTGTCCCACCCAGAGATGGTTTTGGGCGAGGTGAAACTGGAAAGCACCCGCTTCGGGAAGCTGGAGCCTGCCTGCAAAGCCTATCAGGATGTGCCGCTGTCCGAGCTTCTTTCCAGAGCAATGCAGCGGATAGACGGGGAAATCCGAGAGGCGGAGAACGAAATTGACGAAATTTCCGACGAGCAGGAGCTTTCCATCCCTGCCGACCCAAATGTACGGAATTTCTCTTATACTCTGGTGGACGGTCAGATTTATTTCCGTGAAAACAGCCGCATGACACCCGCCGCCCTCTCCATGACGGCGGCAAACCGAGTGAAGGGGCTTCTGGAGATAAGGGACTGCGTGAGGAAGCTGATTGATTACCAGACATTTGACTACCCCGATGAAATGATACAGACCGAGCAGGAAAACCTAAACCGCCTGTATGATGCGTTCACGGAGAAATACGGGCTTATCAACAACCGTGGGAATTACCTTGCCTTTGCCGCCGATGAAAGCTACTTCCTGTTATGCTCCCTTGAGGTGCTTGACGACGAGGGGAACTTCAAACGCAAGGCGGATATGTTCACGAAACGGACGATAAAGCCCCACCGACAGGTCGATTATGTGGAAACATCGAGTGAAGCGTTGGCACTCTCCATCGGGGAGAAAGCCCGTGTGGATTTGCCTTATATGGCACAGCTCACACGAAAGCCGCAGGAGGAAATCATAGCGGACTTGCAGGGCGTCATCCACCAAGTGCCGAACTCCGAGCCTGTACGGTATGTTACGGCAGATGAGTACCTGTCGGGAAATGTGCGGGAGAAACTGAAGGTTGCGGAGATAGCGGCGAAGCAGGATGCGGGGCTTCTTGTGAATGTGGAAGCCTTGAAGCAGGTCATCCCAAAGGATTTAAGTGCCGCTGAAATCTCTGTCCGTCTGGGTACGACTTGGATACCGCAGGAGGATATACAGCGATTTATGACGGAGCTTTTAACCCCGTCGAGCTTTGCCGCAGGCAGGCTGAAAGTACGCTACACGCCGATGAACGGCGAATGGTTTATCGAGAATAAGACTTCCGATTATGGGAATGTCAAGGCGGAAAACACCTACGGCACAAAGAGGGCTTCCGCCTACCGTATTATTGAGGACACGCTGAACTTAAAGGACACCCGTATCTTTGACTATGTATATGATGAAAACGGCAATAAAAAAGCGGTGTTCAACCACAAGGAAACCACGGCGGCACAGGCAAAGCAGGAGGTCATCAAGCAGGCGTTTGGGGACTGGATTTGGAAAGACCCAGAACGGAGAAACCGCCTTGTCCGTTATTACAATGACACCTTCAACAGCACAAGACCCCGTGAGTATGACGGAAGCCATATCACATTTGGCGGCATCAGCCCAGAGATTACCCTAAGACCCCATCAGGTCAATGCGATTGCCCATATCCTTTACGGCGGCAACACGCTCCTTGCCCACAAGGTAGGTGCGGGAAAGACCTTTGAGATGGTCGCCGCAGCACAGGAAAGCAAGCGTCTGGGGCTGTGCCAGAAATCCATGTTTGTCGTGCCAAACCACCTTGTCGGGCAGTGGGCTTCCGAGTACCTGCGGCTGTACCCTTCCGCCAATATCCTTGTGACGACGAAGCAGGATTTTGAAACGGCAAACCGCAAAAAGTTCTGCGGCAGGATTGCCACAGGCGATTATGATGCCGTGATTATCGGGCATAGCCAGTTTGAAAAAATCCAGATGAGCGTGGAACGCCAGAGGGAGCAGCTTGAAAAACAGCTTACAGATATAGAGATGGGCATTGACGAGGTGCAGAAATCACACGGCGAGCAGTACACGGTCAAGCAGCTCATGAGGACACGAAAAGGCATTGAAGCGAAGCTCAAGAAGCTGAACGACACCAAGAGGAAGGATACGGTCATTGACTTTGAACAGTTAGGCGTTGACAGGCTCTTTATTGACGAGAGCCATTTTTACAAGAACCTTTACCTTTACACGAAGATGCGGAACGTGGGCGGCATCGCCCAGACCGAAGCCCAGAAAAGCTCCGACCTCTTTATGAAGTGCCGCTATCTGGATGAAATCACGGGCAGCCGTGGCACGGTATTCGCCACAGGGACGCCTATCTCAAACTCGATGGTCGAGATGTATTCCGTCCAGAGGTACTTGCAGTATGACACCCTTGCAAGGCACGGATTGCAGCATTTTGACAGTTGGGCTTCCACCTTTGGCGAAACGGTTACGGCTCTGGAATTAGCACCCGAAGGCACGAATTACCGAGCCAAGACGAGGTTTGCGAAGTTCTACAACCTGCCAGAGCTGATGCAGATGTTTAGGGAGGTGGCGGACATCCAGACCGCCGATATGTTAAAGCTCCCCGTGCCGAAAGTGAATTACCACAATATCAAGACGAAGCCGAGCGAAATCCAGAGTGAAATGGTGGCGGGGCTTGCCAAACGAGCTGAGAAAGTGCGGGCAAGGGAGGTCGAGCCGCAAACCGACAATATGCTCAAAATCACGAATGACGGGCGGAAACTTGCCCTCGACCAGAGGATGATTGACCCGATGCTGCCAGACGACCCCGACAGCAAGGTAAACGCCTGCATGGAAAACGTGTACCATATCTGGGAGGAACACGCCGACACGAAGGCAGCACAGCTCGTGTTCTGCGACCTTAGCACACCGAAAAATGACGGCAGCTTTAATGTCTATGACGACATCCGAGAGAAGCTCATCGCCCGTGGCGTCCCTGCCGAGCAGGTGCGTTTTATCCATGAAGCCAATACCGACGCACAGAAAAAAGAGCTGTTTGCAAAGGTACGGAGCGGCGAGGTGCGTGTACTCTTAGGCTCTACCCAGAAGATGGGTGCGGGGACGAACGTGCAGGACAGGCTCATCGCCATCCATAATCTCGACTGCCCGTGGCGACCTTCGGATTTGGAACAGCGTCAAGGCAGGCTTGAACGCCAAGGCAATATGTTCCCAGAGGTGGAGGTCTACCGTTATGTGACGGAACAGACCTTTGATGCGTACCTCTACCAGTTGGTGGAATCGAAGCAGAAATTTATTTCCCAGATAATGACGAGCAAAAGCCCTGTCCGTTCCGCCGAAGATGTGGATGAGGTAGCTTTATCTTTTGCGGAGGTTAAAATGCTTGCCACAGGCGACGAGCGTTTCAAGGAAAAGATGGATTTGGATATACAGGTTTCCAAGCTGAAGGTATTGAAGCAGAGCTATCTTTCTGAGCATTACGACCTTGAGGACAGGGTGCTGCAATACTATCCGCAGACCATAAAGAAGTTTGAGGAACGCATTGCCGCTTATGAAAAGGATGCGGCACTTGCCGAACAGCATAAGCCGCAGGGCGAGGACAAATTCTGCCCGATGACCTTAAATGGCGTGACCTATCAGGAAAAATCGGACGCAGGTGAGATGCTTCTTGCAATCTGTAAGGAAAATCCGCTGTCAAATCCCGTGGAAATCGGCAGCTACCGAGGTTTCAAGTTGGAAGTTTTTTATGATACCGTAAACGCCCATTACTGCCTAAACCTGTGCGGGGCAGGCAGATATAAGGTAGAGTTAGGTTCTGACGCTCTGGGTAATCTGACCCGAATTGAAAATACGCTCTCAAGGGTTGCTTCCAATCTGGAGATTGAGAAGCGGCAGAAATCCGAGGTTATCGAACAGCTTTCCAATGCAAAGGCAGAGTTATTGAAGCCTTTTGCCTATGAGGACGAGCTGAAGGAAAAGACCGACAGGCTAAATGCCCTTAATATCGAGCTTAATCTTGACGAGAAAGACACGCCTGTTCTGGACTCTGAGCCAGAGCAGACCGAGGGACAGCCCGAAAGAAAAAATACAGACCGAGAGAGATAATCGGATTTGCACATTTGTAATGCTGATTTTTGGGAAGTATAATAAGGGAAGAATTAGAAAATGTCGGAGGTGTATTAGATGTCTGGTGCGTTCAGATTTGAAACTTTTGTAGATGTCCACAGCAATATTTTTAATGAATATCTCAGCTCTGTTATCGCAAAGCTACCGAAAGAAAACGAGGAATACAAAGCCGTGCAGGATGAGATTGAGAGCCTGTATGGGAAATATCCAAAGGTCTTAGGCGTGTTTGACAGCGAACAGGCGGCGGAGCTTACCAAAGAAGAATGTGCGGCTCTTATCCGAATTATGGAGCTGAAAAATCAGCTTACGGACATGGAGTTGCAATCTATCTATTTCCGTGGCTGCTATGACAGCGTGGGGTATCTGAAAAAGGCAGGAGTTTTATAACGGACTGACCGAGAAAAAGGCGGCGTTGGCGTGAAGCTGATGCCGCTTTTTACATAGCCGAGAGGTTTCATTTACGGAAATCCCTCGGCTTATTTTATTTTCAAGGAGGTGTGTGATTGAACTATCAGGAGTACAGATAGTCCCTTAACCAAGGGCTGACCGAAAAGGTACAGCATGAGCTTTCTGCTTTTCGGGAGGAAATGCAGGGAAAACCGCCGCAGGAGATTTATGATATGGCATATCAAATCGTCATAAAGAATGATATTGCAGAGTGCTTCTCCAATACGGATTATTCCCCACAGACAGTGAAAGCCCTGATGAAATCGCCCAATCTGTTGCAGGAAATCTATGATGAATGGCTTGGGAGGGATTATTCCCACATGGATGACTTGCGGCAGACCATCGCTGATTTTAAGGATTATATGGTTAAGACGGAAAAGATTTTGTCTGGGAAAGAAAGGTGATTTGACTGATTGAGAAGTAACAGACCCTATGTGCAGATTGACCCTGATGTGTTGGAACGGGCAAGGCAGATAGATTTACTTTCCTATCTCCGCACCTATGAGCCGAGCAATCTGGTAAAGGTCAAAGGCACGACCAACGTGTACTGCACAGCAGAACATGACAGCTTGAAGATTTCTAACGGCAAATGGTACTGGTGGTCGAGGGGCTTTGGCGGTTACTCCGCCCTCGATTACCTGATGAAAGTCAGGGAATATGGCTTTGTGGAAGCCGTGGAAATCCTCACGGGGCAGGCGTTGGCAGACTGGAAACCGCCGCCCCCTGCCCCCAAAAAAGACGAGCCGAAGGTGCTGCTTTTACCGCCCAAGAATAAGGACTGCGACAGAGTGACCGAGTATCTTTTCGGGCGTGGCATTGACTATTCGCTTATACAGGAGTGCATTGCCGAGGGCATTATCTTTGAGGGAAGGAAGTACCACAACGCTGTTTTTGTGGGGAAAGACGCAGGCGGGACGCCAAAATATGCGGCTTTGCGGAGTACGATTGGAAGCTCCTTTAAAGGCGACGCATCGGGCAGCGACAAGCGGTATTCATTTCGGCTTCTGGCAAAAGAGCCTGCTGATACCGTGCATTTATTTGAAGCCGCCATTGATTTACTGTCCTATGCCACTTATTTAAAGTGCGAGGGAAAGGACTATAAATCGGAAAACCTGCTCTCCTTGTCAGGCGTGTATCAGCCAAAGAAAGAGATAAAGGACAGCAAAATCCCCATTGCCCTCTCCACATTTTTAGAAGAAAACCCGCATATCAAGACCATTGTTTTGCACTTGAATAATGACAAGGTTGGCAGGCTCTGTACCGCCGCCTTAACGGAATTATTAAAGAAAGATTATAAAATCGTTGACGCACCGCCGCCTGTCGGTAAGGATGTCAACGATTTTTTAATGTCCTATCTGGGGATTGCAAAGCAAAAATCCTGCCATGAAAGGGGTGATGCCCGTTGATTGTGTGAGGATTTTTCCAGAAAAAGAAGCCTGAAAATGAAGCCCGATTATGAAAAAAGAAAGGAATTTTTGAATGAAGAAATTTGATGTTACGCTCACAGGACACTATGAAAAGACCATTTCTGTCTATGCCGACAGCCCCGAACAGGCGGCGGAAAAGGTCAGGATTATTCTTTTTGACACCGACCTTATCGACTTTTCCGATGAGGATTTTGTCTGCGGCGAAGCCGACATTCAGGACGCAGGCGAGGGCGGTTGTGAAGAATGTGCCGCCGAGAATGAGGATACAAAGGACGGCTGCTGTTCGGACTGTCCGTACTTCTGCCCGATGTGCGGAGGATGCCGTTGTGAGGACGGGGACTAAGGACACGTCTTACCAAGCACTGAATTTGGTTATCCATCTGCCGATGGAAACAAAATTCGCTTGTTAGGGGATGCCCCTAATACCCCGTGAAAAGGATGTTGTCAAAGTATGCCGTGGGAAGCACGGCAGGAATAAGGAAAGGAGTCTAAGAATGAGTGAGTTTTTATTCTTTGTCATCGGCACGATGCTTGGCGGAATGGTCGGCGTTGTCCTCATGTGCCTGATGCAGATTAACAGACTTTCCGAGAGGAAGGAGGATGCCGATGCGAAAAAGGAACGTGCAGATACTTTTCCGTCTGACCGAGGAAGAAGCTGACTACCTCTGCTCCCTTGCCGAGAGGTCAGGTCATTCCAGACAAGCCCTGCTCCAGTCGATGGTCATGGGCTACCGCCTTTGCGAAAAGCCAGACCCAGAGTTCTACAAAATCATGCGGGAGCTGTCCGCCATCGGCAACCGTATCAACCAGCTTGCAGCGAAAGCCAATGCCCTTGACTTTGTGGACGCACCCATGCTCCGTGAGGAAGCCAAGAGGTGGCGGGAGTTCCGTCTGGATGTAAGCAAGTGTTATCTGCTCCCAAGAAAGCAGAAGGGCTGATGGCGGTCTGCGAGATATGGGATGTGCGTGGCAGGCTCGACCACCCAATCGACTATGCCGAAAATCCCGAAAAGACCGCCAACCCCAAATACACCGAAGCCGACCTGCAGGCGATGGTCGATGTAATGGAGTACGCTACTAATAAGAATAAGACCGAGCAGCGTTTCTTTGTCACAGGTGTAAATTGCGACCCGACCACCGCCAGAGATGAAATGATGATTGCCAAAGTCCAATGGAACGATACGAGTGAGATTGTCTGCTATCACGGTTTCCAGAGCTTCAAGCACGGTGAGGTTACGCCAGAGCAGGCACACGAGGTCGGCGTTAAACTTGCCGAGCGAATGTGGGGCGACAGATTTCAAGTCATCGTTGCCACCCACCTGAATACCGACTGCCTGCATAATCACTTTGTCGTGAACTCTGTTTCTTTTGCGGACGGTATGCACTACCACGACAACAAAGTAAATCTGCGGCTGCTCCGTCAGCGTTCCGATGAGCTTTGCCGTGAGTATGCCCTGTCTGTCATCGAACACCCAAGCGGCAAGAAAAAGCCCTACGCCCTTTACCAAGCCGAAAAGCAGGGGCGACCCACGAGGGATAATGTTGCAAGACAGGCGGTGGACGAAGCTATCAGCAAATCATTCACGCTGAAAGACTTTGACCGCCAGTTGGCAGAAATGGGCTACCGCATAAACTTTGACCCCAACCGCAAGTATTGGACGATTATCGGTAAGGGCTGGCAAAGACCCAAGCGGCTTTATAAGCTCGGAGAGGAATACACCAATGACAGGATTATGGAGCGTATCAGAGAAAATTCCTATGCGGTCAAATTCCAGAGCTTCTCGGAGCCACAGCCGCAGGTCAAGGTCTATCGAGTCAAAGGTTCATTGAAGAACGCTAAGAAAATCGGTGGCTTGCGTGGACTGTATCTCCATTACTGCTACAAGCTTGGTATCCTGCCAAAAGGCAGAAAACAAAATTATGCACGGCTTCATTATCTCTTAAAGGACGACCTTATGAAGATGGAAGCCATCACACAGGAAACAAGGCTGCTTTGCCGCAATCACATTGATACGGCGGAGCAGCTTTGTTCATATAAAGGCTCTCTGGAAACGGAGATGTCTGCCCTGCTTCAGAAGCGAAAGGAGCTTTACTCCAAATCCCGCAGGATAAGCGGCGAAGAAAAGGAAGCGGTCAAGGCGGAGCTTTCCGATATTTCTGGACGGCTGAAAATTATCCGAAAGGAGGTCAGAATGTGCGAGGGCATCGCCGCCCGTAGTGATACCCTCAAAGAAAAATTGCAGACGATACGGGCAGACGAACACGAACAGCAAAGAAAGGAGCTGATGAAGAATGAACACAGGCGGCGAAGCGGCAGAACAAATCGTCCGAATGAGCTTGGAGGGCTTTGAGGTCGCTGCCAAAATCACAGGTGCAGGTGCGAAGAACATCGCTATCCTGTTGTATTCCATTCTCAAAGAAGAAAAGAAAACCAAAGGAAAAGCAAGGCTGACAAGTATGCTCCGTTCTGGCAAGGAGCTGAAAGTCTTTACCGTCAAAAGCGGCGACTTAAAGAAGTTCACGCAGGAAGCAAAAAAATACGGTGTGCTTTACTGCGTCCTCACGGACAGAAAAAACAAAGACCCAAATGCAGAGGTCGATGTCATCGCTCGTGCCGAGGACGCATCGAAAATCAGCCGTATTGTGGAACGCTTTAATCTTGCTTCGGTGGATACCGCTTCTATTGTGACGGAAGCCGAGAAATCCAAAGATGCAAAGGACGGTCAGCCAGAGCCAGATATTGGTGTGCAGGAAAAGGCGGAGAAAGATAAGCTGCTTGACGAGCTTATGGGCAAGCCTGTCCAGAAGGAGGAAAACGCACCAAACCCCTCGGTGGCAAAGACAGAAAAATCCCCTCAGTCCGAGCCTACCTCAGAGCAGCCAAAGAAATCCGCAGAGGGGGCTACTATGACTAAGAATGAGAAACCATCGGTCAGGGAAGAACTGCGGAAGATAAAGGAGAGCCGCAAGGGGCAGGAAGCCGACGCTTCCCCGAATGTCGGCAAAGACAAAACTTCCGACAGGGCGAAAAAAACGCCCGCAGGAAAGACGGAGCATAAGCAGCCGCCGAAGCGGAAGAAACTAAATAAATCGAAAGGAGCAAGATAAATGAGTATTTATGATGTATTCAGCGGCGGCAACCGTCCTTTTAACAAAGAGGAATGGGCTGCCCAGAAGAAAGCCCAGAGGGAAGAAGCCTATGGGCTGATTGACGCCACCTGTTCAGAAATGATGGCGGACGGGAACGTGTTTCAGAAATATCTTGAAGTGCAGGGGCGGTTTGACCGCTACTCGGTGAACAATGCCATCTTGGTGGCGGCACAGATGCCCGAAGCGACGCAGCTTAAAGATTACGGGAGTTGGAAGCAGAGCCGTGTTTATGTGGATAAGGACGCACAGAAGGTCACTATCCTTGAGCCGGGGAAAGAGTACGAGCGTGACGACGGCTCAAAGGCTGTCGGCTACAATGCCAAAGTGGTCTATGACATTTCCCAGACCTCGGCAAAAGACCGACAGCAGCCGCAGGAAGCAAAGACCATGCGGGAGCTTGTGTCGGCAATGATTGACGCAAGCCCCGTGAACTTTCAGCCCGTGGAGGAACTGGAGCTGCCTGCCTTTTATGACAGCTCTCAGCAGACCATCTTTATCCGCACGGGCTTAAATGAGGAACAGCTTTTTGTGAGCATGGCAAAGGAAGTGTCGGCGGCTGTGTTTGATTTCAAGCATAGTGAAAGCCGTGACGCTTCCGACTTCAAATCCTTCTGCGTCGCCTATATGGTCAGCTCACGCTACGGCGTGGATACCAAAGGCTTCAGCTTCGGGAAGCTCCCGAAGGAATATGACGGGATGGATGTGCAGGCATTTAAGGGCGAGCTTGGCTCGATGCGTGACGTCCTCGGAGAAATCCAGAGCGATATGTATAAGAGCATGGAGAAGAACAAGCCGCCGAAATCCAAAGAGCAGGAACGCTAACAGGAGGTGCAGCCCATGAAAGAAGAACGATACCATATCGCACTTGACAGGTACGACAAGAATATCGTCCTCAACGCCTTAAACACCCTGCGTACCCAGCAGATACAGGAGGAACGCCCCACCGACCCTGTGGACGAGCTGATAAGCACGGTGGCTCATGCCCCGACAAAAAGGGTGAAGGTGGTGCATTGCAGGTGCAATGAGGAACGGTAACGATGACAGGACGGGCTTAATCCTTGCCCTTTGCGGGATTATCCCTGTCGTGTGGCTTGCCCTGCTGACCGCCCCTTATGTGGGCGGCGGCATCGTGGAGATTGTCGGTAACTTATCCGTGGCAATGGGTGACCCGTTTTCCATAACGGTGTGTGAGGACAGTGTAAGGACTGTCCTTCTTTTTCTGCTTGCTTATGGGATGGGCATCGGCATTTATTTTTCCACACGCAGGAACTACCGCAGGGGCGAGGAACACGGCTCTGCTAAATGGGGCGATGCGAAAGCATTGAATAAGAAATACCGTGACAAAGACCAGTCTGCCAACAAGCTCTTGACCCAGAATGTCCGTATCGGGCTTGACGGGAAAAAGCACCGAAGGAATCTGAATATCTTAGTCTGCGGCGGCAGCGGGGCGGGAAAAACGAGATTTTTCTGCAAGCCCAACGCCATGCAGTGCAACACCTCTTTCGTGGTGCTTGACCCCAAAGGCGAGATTGTCCGTGACATTGGCGGTCTTTTGGAAAAGAAAGGCTATGAGGTGCGTGTCCTCGACCTTATCAATATGCACAAGAGCCATTGCTATAACCCGTTTGTGTATCTTCGGAATGACAACGATGTGCAGCGGCTTGTGACGAATCTCTTTAAGGCGACAACGCCGAAGGGAAGCCAGTCGCAAGACCCGTTCTGGGACACGGCGGCAAGTATGCTGCTTTTATCTCTGGTGTTCTATCTGAAATACGAAGCACCGCCAGACGAGCAGAATTTCCCGATGGTCATGGAGCTTTTGCGTGCAGGGGAAGTCCGTGAGGACGACGACAGCTATGTCAGCCCCCTTGACGAACTGTTTGACCGTCTGGAGATGGAAAACCCAGAGCATATCGCACTCAAGTATTACCGTGATTATCATTCTGGCTCGGCAAAGACACTAAAGAGCATCCAGATAACCCTTGCCGCAAGGCTTGAGAAGTTCAATCTGGAAAGCCTTGCAAGCCTTACCGCCACCGATGAGCTTGACCTGTCAAGTCTGGGGGAAAAGAAAGTTGCTCTGTTTGCTCTGATACCCGACAATGATACGAGTTTCAATTTCCTTGTCAGTATCCTCTACACGCAGCTATTCCAACAGCTTTTCTACCTTGCCGACCATAAGTACGGCGGGAGCCTGCCCGTGCATTGTCACTTTATCATGGACGAATTTGCGAATGTTTCGCTGCCTGATGACTTCGACAAGATTTTGAGCGTCATGCGTTCCAGAGGGGTGTCGGTTTCGATTATCCTGCAAAATCTGGCACAGCTTAAAGCCCTTTTCGAGAAACAGTGGGAAAGCATCGTGGGCAACTGCGATGAGTTCCTGTATCTGGGCGGCAACGAGCAAAGCACCCATAAGTATGTGTCGGAGCTTTTGGGAAAGGCGACCATTGACACGAACACCTATGGGAAAAGCACGGGACGCAGCGGGAACTATTCGACCAACTACCAAATATCGGGGCGTGAGCTTTTGACCCCAGACGAAGTGCGTATGCTTGATAACCGCTACGCACTTCTTTTTGTGCGTGGGGAACGCCCCGTCATGGATTTGAAGTACGACATTTTGAAACACCCGAATGTGAAACTGACAGCCGATGGAGGTCAGCCGCCTTATATCCACGGCGAGCCGACGCAGGCTGTCGCAACCCTTGTGTTTGACAGCGATATTCCAAAGGACGCCGTGAGCGTAACTGCTGTCAGCACTTCCTATGAGCTTCTGTCCGAGGAGGACTTGGAAGAAATATTCAATTTATAAGGAGGATTTACCCTATGAAACTTTTTAAGAAGAACGAGAAGAAAGCAGCTACGAAACTGTCCATGACTGGAAAAGTCAGAAAGGGCTTCCGCTTCTACTGTCTGGCAGTCATGGCGGTGACCTTTATGCTTGGGACATCCGTGACCGCCTTTGCCGCCAACGACCCCATTCAGGTCGTGAACAACCTTTCCGATTTCATTTTCGGTCTGGTAAGGGCTGTCGGTATGATTATGCTTGGCTTCGGTATCGTGCAGGTGGGCTTGTCGCTGAAATCCCATGACCCGTCCCAGAGGGCGAACGGATTTCTGACCCTTGCGGGCGGCGTTGTCATTACCTTTGCGAAGGAGATTTTGACCCTCATTACAGGCTGATGGGGACAGACAGGCAGAATAACCCAAAGACACAAGACAGGGCTTATGGGGCAGATCCGCTTTGCGGCTTGCCCCGTAAGCCGATTTTTAACAAGGAGGTGGTCGAATGTCTGATAACTGGGTAGTTCAGAATTTAGAGAACGCCCTCAATACTTGGAATGAGAAGTTAGCCGAGATATGGACGCTCATTACCCAATCCCCAGAGAATTTTAAGGGCGGTGCGATATGGAATGTCATTGTCGATATTCACGGGGCGTTGCAGGCTATCGGGCTTGCCCTGCTCGTGCTGTTCTTTGTGGTGGGCGTGATGCGTACCTGCGGCAACTTTGCCGAGGTTAAGCGTCCAGAGCAGGCGTTGAAGCTCTTTATCCGTTTTGCCCTTGCCAAAGGTGCGGTAACCTACGGCTTGGAGCTGATGATGGCTCTGTTTAAGATTGTGCAGGGTATCATATCAACCATTATGACCGCCGCAGGCTTCGGTGCTGCACAGCAGACGGTGCTTCCGTCAGAGATTGTGACAGCCGTTGAGGACTGCGGATTTTTTGAGAGCATCCCCCTATGGGCGGTTACGCTCATAGGCGGGCTGTTCATCACGGTGCTGTCGTTCATTATGATTATGTCGGTGTACGGGAGGTTTTTCAAGCTGTACCTTTATACCGCCATCGCCCCTGTCCCCCTCTCCGCCTTTGCAGGAGAGCCGAGCCAGAGCGTCGGCAGGAGCTTTATCAAGAGCTATGCCGCCGTATGCCTTGAGGGGGCAATCATCGTGCTTGCCTGCATTATCTTTTCCGTGTTTGCGGCTTCCCCGCCTGTCGTCAATCCCGATGCGGCGGCGGTCACGATGGTATGGAGCTATATCGGGGAGCTTGTATTCAATATGCTCGTCCTTGTCGGTGCGGTCAAGATGGCAGACCGTGTGGTAAGGGAAATGATGGGCTTGTAAGGGAGGTGTGAATGAATTGGAAGTCAAGATAAATAAGGAAATCCGTAATTACACGGAGAGTATGTTTTTCGGGCTGTCCCTGCGGCAGTTCATTTTTTCTGTCCTTGCCTGCGGCGTTGCGGTGGGCTTGTATTTTCTGCTCCGTGGCAGGTTTGGCACGGAAACCCTCAGTTGGATGTGTATTCTGGGGGCTTCCCCCTTTGCCATGATGGGCTTTGTCAGGTACAACGGCATGACCGCAGAGCAGTTTGTGTGGGCGTGGATAAAATCGGAGTTTCTGATGCCAAAGAAGATTTTGTTTATACCAGACAATCTCTACTATGAAGCGTTGAAGCCGAATATCGAAGCAAGGGAGAAAGGCTTGCCTGCCCCAACACAGAAGCAGAAACGCAGGGCGGGGAAACCAGAGAAAAAGAAAGCAAATAAATCAAAAAAGCGTAAGGAGGCAGAACATGATAAAAACGCTTAGAAACCTGTTCAAGCAGGATAAGGAAAAGTTTGTCTTGCCGAAATCGGTGCAAGCGGTCATCCCCATGAAAACTATATGGGAGGACGGCATTTTCCTTGTCGGAAAGAACAAATATGCAAAGACCTTTAAGTTTGAGGACATCAACTATGCCGTGGCGAGCCGTGAGGACAAGGAAGCGATGTTTCTGGAATACTCGGAGCTGCTTAACGCCCTTGACAGCGGGGCGACTACGAAAATCACTATCAACAACCGTCGATTGAACAAGGCGGATTTTGAGCAGACCATTTTAATCCCGATGGCGGAGGACAGTCTGGATAAGTACCGCAAGGAATACAACAAAATGCTGCTTGACAAAGTGACAGGGGCTAACTCCATCGTGCAGGACAAATATGTGACTGTATCAGTATGCAAGAAGAACATTGAGGAAGCGAGGAATTATTTTGCCCGTGTGGGTGCTGACCTTATCGGGCATTTCAACCGTCTTGGCTCAAAGTGTACGGAACTGGACGCCAATGATAAGCTGCGTATCTTCCATGACTTCTACCGCACAGGCGAGGAAACCGCCTTTGCCTTTGACATGGTGCAGTCCATGCGGAAAGGTCACGATTTCAAGGACTATATCTGCCCCGACTCCTTTGAGTTTGAAAAGGATTATTTCAAGATGGGCGGCAGATACGGGCGTGTGATTTTCCTGCGTGAATACGCCGCCTATATCAAGGACAGCATGGTGGCGGAGCTTTGCGAGCTTAACCGTAATATGATGCTCTCCGTTGATGTTGTCCCCGTCCCTACGGACGAAGCCGTGAGGGAGGTTGAGAACCGTCTGCTTGGGGTGGAAACGAATATCACGAACTGGCAGAGAAAACAGAACCAGAATAACAATTTTTCCGCTGTCATCCCCTATGACTTGGAACAGCAGCGAAGGGAAAGCAAGGAGTTCCTTGACGATTTGACGACCCGTGACCAGAGGATGATGTTTGCGGTGCTGACAATGGTGCATACGGCGGATACCAAAGAGCAGCTTGACAATGATACCGAAGCCCTGCTCACCACAGCCAGAAAGCACTTGTGCCAGTTTGCGGTGCTGAAATATCAGCAGATGGACGGGCTGAATACCGCCCTGCCGTTCGGCGTGAGGAAGATTGATGCCCTGCGTACCCTCACAACGGAGAGCCTTGCGGTGTTTATCCCCTTCCGTGTGCAGGAAATCTACCACAAGGACGGTGTGTATTACGGGCAGAATGTTATTTCAAAGAATATGATTATCGCCAACCGCCGCCACCTGCTGAACGGAAATTCCTTTATTCTTGGTGTGTCAGGTGCGGGAAAATCGTTCACGGCAAAGGAGGAAATGACGAACATTATTCTGACCGACCCTAATGCAGATGTGATTATTATAGACCCCGAACGGGAATATTCCCCGCTTGTGAAAGCCATGCAGGGCGAGGTCATCCACATTTCCGCTACAAGTGAAAATCATATCAACGCTATGGATATGAACTCTGATTACGGCGACGGTGCAAACCCCGTCATCTTAAAATCAGAGTTTATTTTGTCTTTATGCGAGCAGCTTATCGGTGGGGCAAGTCTGGGGGCAAAGCAGAAATCCATCATTGACCGTTGTACGGCAAGCGTGTACCGCTACTATCAGCAGGGGAACTATATGGGGACGCCGCCGACCTTGCAGGACTTCCGTGAGGAGCTGCTAAAGCAGAACGAGCCAGAAGCACAGGAAATCGCTCTTGCGATTGAGCTGTTTACGGACGGCTCTCTCAATACCTTTGCCAAGCATACGAATGTTGACACCCACAGCCGCCTTATCTGTTATGATATTTTGGATTTGGGCAAGCAGTTACAGCCTATCGGTATGCTTGTTGTCCTTGACAGCATCTTAAACCGCATCACGATGAACAGGGCGAAAGGCAGGAACACTTTTATTTTCATTGATGAGATTTACCTGCTGTTCCAACACGAATACTCTGCCAACTTCCTTTTTACTCTTTGGAAGCGTGTGCGTAAATACGGGGCGTACTGTACTGGAATCACGCAGAACGTAGACGACCTCTTGCAGAGCCACACGGCGAGGACGATGCTTGCCAACAGCGAGTTTATCATTATGTTAAACCAAGCGTCCACAGACCGTATCGAGCTTGCAAAGCTGCTGAATATCTCCGACCTTCAGATGAGTTATATCACGAACGTAGGGGCAGGACAGGGATTACTCAAAGTCGGCAGCTCCCTTGTGCCTTTTGTCAATAAGTTCCCAAGAAATACGGAGCTGTATAAGCTGATGACGACCAAATTTGGGGAGTGTTAGGAAAGGAGGATTTTTATGTCAGAGATAAGGTTTCGCAATACAGTCCACCGTGATTTCTTTCTGGAGAACATGATGAAATGTAAGGTCAACGACTGTTACCACAGGGCATTTTTCTATGTGATGGGGATTGCGGGGGAAACAAGGAGAAATATCAATTCCATGTTCGACTTCAAGACGGACTGCATCAAGCCAGAGGGGATGCACGCAGGATGGCAGACAAGCGGCACGGTCAAGGTCTGCCACCTTGCTTTCAACCTCTGGAACGGTTATGCAGAGGAGGGGCGTGAGAAATATTCCACGCCAGAGGAATTGTTCTGCTGCGAATTTGCCCCGTACTTCATGGAGGGCATCAAGGTCAGGTATCCCGAATATTGCAGGGATTTACCCACACCTAAAAAGCAGACAGAGCCAACACGGTAAACAAGAACAATCAAAGAAACACCCTGCGGGTATCCCTATATACCCAAGAAGCAGGGCGAAAATAAGGAAAGGAAAAGCCTATGAATCTGAAAAAGTATCAATCTGGTATTTGTATCGTTGCCGCTGTTGCCCTTTTGGGAGCAGCGGCTTTTTGCGGCTACCACATCTACCACCACTATGCACAGGTGGACGAGCAGACCGAAGCCTTTGAGGAGATTGCCGAGGTTGTGGAAAATGCCCCTGCGGAGGAAGAAAAACCAGAAGACAAACCTGTCAGCGAGGGCGAGGATATTCTGGCGAAATACAAAGAGCTGTATTTGCAGAATGAGGATATGGTCGGTTGGATTTCCATTGCCGGCACGACGATCAATTATCCTGTCATGCAGAGTAAGAACAACCCGAATTTCTATCTGAAGCACAACTTTGAAAAGGAATACAGCGATTTGGGAGTGCCTTATATCCAAGAGAACTGCGACATTTTGACGGGTGACAACCTCATTATTTACGGTCATCACATTAAGGGACAGAAGATGTTCGGGGCTTTGGAAGATTACAAATCCAAGAGCTTTTATGAGGGACACAAGACCATCCAGTTTGACACGCTCACAGAGCAGGCAGAGTATGAAATCGTTGCCGTATTCAAGACTGTTGCGTACAGTTCGGAGGGTTACCGTTACTATGATTTTGTGGATGCGGAGAATGAGGACGAGTTTAACGCTTATGTCGGGAAGTGCAGGAAACTTGCCCTGTATGATACGGGCGTGACCTCTGAATATGGAGATAAACTCATTACCCTCTCCACCTGTGAATATTCCGCACAGAACGGCAGGCTCGTAGTCGTGGCGAAAAAGGTAAATTAGCATGACCGCAAAATCCTCTGGGAAAGGAGGTCGATTTTTATGGCTGATATAAAGACCAGAGATGCGGTCAAAGGCACGATTAAGACTTTAGACAAAGCCGCCATTGCAGGCGAACGCATGAAATCCGCTTATGCTAAGACAAAGGACAAGGCAGAGCAGGGCTATTACGCAGAGGAAAATTCCCCGACGGAATATGCCGCCGACAAGGTTTCCCATGCTTCTGGGCGTATCAGGGACGAGGGCGTCCACCAATTCAATAATCAGGGACAAAAAAGTGTGGCGGCGACAAGGGAGAATGTCGGAAAGGCAAAGGATAAACTTGCCGATTTTAAGGCAAAAAGGGCGGCAAAAGCTGCCGAGCAGAAAAAAGCACAGGCATTTGCAGAACAGAACGGCTCTCTGATCCGAAACGGGACAGCGAGCCGTTCCCCTGTTTCCGACGTTCCTGTGAAGCCTGAAGCTCACCAGACAGCGGCAAATTCGCTGATAAAGACAAGACAGCAGGGAAAAAAGACAATCAAGACCACCGTCAGAAATGCGGAAAAGACAGTAAAGACTACCGCCAGAGGGACGGTCAAGGCAACGGAAAAAGGCGTGAAAACTGCACAGGCGACCTCTAAGGCAGCGATTAAGACCACAGAGCAGACAGCAAAGACCGCACAGAAGGCGGCGAAGGCTTCTGCCAAAGCGACCCAAAAGGCGGCACAGGCGGCGAAAGCAACTGCAAAGGCGACAGCCGAAGCAACGAAAGCAACGGTCAGGGCTACCATTGCCGCAGTCAAAGCGATTATCGCAGGCACAAAGGCTCTGATTTCCGCACTTATCGCAGGCGGTTGGGTTGCCGTTGTGATTATTCTGATTGTCGTTCTGCTTGGCTGTGCCGTAGCACTATTTGGCGGCGGCAGCGACAGCACTTCCTATACCCCTGTCAGTGCGGAGGTGGAAGCCTACGAGCCTTTGATACAGAAATATGCGAAGCAGTACGGCATCCCCGAATATGTGGAGCTTATCAAGGCAGTGATGATGCAGGAAAGCGGCGGGCGTGGGCTTGACCCCATGCAGGCGGCGGAGGGCAGTTTTAACACGAGGTATCCCCATGAGCCGAACGGGATTAAAGACCCAGAGTATTCCATTGAGTGCGGCGTGCAGGAACTAAAGGCGGCTCTTATCTCCGCCGAGGTGGAAAATCCCATTGACATGGAGCGTATCAAGCTCGCCTTGCAGGGCTATAACTTCGGGAATGGCTATATCTCTTGGGCAAAGAGCAACTACGGTGGGTATTCCTATGCTAATGCGGTGGAGTTCTCTGCTATGCAGGCACAGCGGTTAGGTTGGGAAAAATACGGCGACACGCAGTATCCCGCCCATGTGCTGCGGTACTATCCATACGGACGGGCGTTCACAAGCGGCGGCAATCAGGCAATCGTTGAGGTTGCCTTGACACAGCTCGGCAACGAGGGCGGTCAGCCCTATTGGAGTTGGTACGGCTTTGAGGGGCGTGTGGAATGGTGTGCCTGCTTCGTTTCGTGGTGTGCCGACCAGTGTGGCTATCTGGAAAGCGGTATTATACCGAAGTTTTCCCTCTGTTCGGATGGTGTGGACTGGTTTAACGGCAACGGACAATGGCAGGGTAAGGATTATGAGCCGCAGGCAGGCGACATTATCTTTTTTGATTGGAGCAATGATGGGCAGGACGGCGAAGCCGACCATGTAGGAATTGTGGAGAAATGCGAAAACGGGACAGTTTATACTGTTGAGGGCAACTCTGGCGATGCCTGTAAACAGAACAGTTATCCCGTAGGATATTATGAAATCCTCGGCTATGGAGTGCCAAAGTATTAGGCACAGGGCAAAAGAAAAACCAGAGGTTTATTCCTCTGGCTCTTTTGCCTTACATAGCCCGTTTACGGTTGCTTCGATGACGGACAGCTCCTTATCGCTCAATCGGTCAAGGGAAGCGTCCACACGCCTGCGGACGGAGCTTTTCTCCGCCTTTTTGTCCGTATGTATGTATTCGTCCACCGACACGCCAAACATCGTGACAAGCTGAATGAACAGCTCCAAGCTCGGATACTGCCCTTCGTTCTCGATGGCTTGGAGGTGTCTGGGGTCATAATCAACGATACGGGCAAGCTGCTCTCTGGTCATGCCTTGGGCTTTTCGGGCGGCTTTGATTGCCTGTCCTATCGGCTTGAAATCAAAGTCAAAATCGTTGTTTCTTTTATCCATAAGCTACCACCTGCTCTCTGAAAATCCTACCCTTATATTTTAAAGAGATGTGGTTTCTGACGGAACGCTATTAAATCTCTCATAACAGGAGATTTAATATCTATGTTACGGCGGTGAAAATTCACATTTGCATACTTGATACAGTTCGTTTAAGCGGCTATAATATATACAGTACAAATTTGGAGGGCAAATATGTTTGAATATATGACGGCACAGGAAGCCGCAGAAAAATGGAATGTATCACTTCGGTGGGTGCAGCGGCTCTGTAAAGAAGACCGCATTGATGGAGTTATGAATATCAACCGTGTATGGCTTATTCCTAAAGATGCGGAAAAACCGATTGACGGCAGGACACATAAAGGAAAGGAACAGAAAAATGGATAAAGTAATTATTATAGATGACGATAAAGAACTATGCTTTCTTATGAAGAAATGCGTAGAAAAGGAAAATTATATAGCGATCATTGCTAACAGTGGGGCTGAAGGCTTGCGGCTTGCAAGTGAAAATAGAAATGAATGTTCGCTTATTATTCTTGATATTATGCTACCAGATTTAGATGGATTTCAGGTCTTACAGAAAATTCGCCAAACAAGCAATGTACCTGTACTTATGCTGACTGCTAAAAGCAATGAGGAAGATAAGGTTTCTGGCTTGCGAATGGGAGCAGATGATTATCTGACAAAACCTTTCAGCATCAATGAGTTGTTGGCTCGTGTCCATTCGCTCATTAGACGGTACACACAATTGAATCCTGTTTATGATTGTGATAAAGATATCTTACAATTTAAGAATATGACAATTGACAATATAAATCGTATCGTTTTGGTACACGACGTACAGATAGATTTGACTGTAAAAGAATTCAATTTGCTTTTCTTTCTTGCATCACATAAAGGGATAATTTTTACAAAAAAACAGATATATATGCAGGTATGGGAAGAGGAATATGCTTTTGACGACAGTAATATCATGTCCTTTATTAGTAAGCTACGGAAGAAGATAGAGCCAGACCCAGAGCATCCCATTTATATTTTAACTGTTCGTGGTATCGGTTACCGCTTTAACGGGGAGGTGTAGAGTAACATGAATATGAATTTTATATTATTTCTTATACTTTGTATTTCGTTGATTTGCATACTTCTCTTGAGTGTAAAGCTGTGGCAGGTACATGAACATTTGTCGGTTATCAAGGAAGCACTGGAAGATATAAAATTGGGCAATCTGAATCGCCGTGTGTTGGCAAGGGATAATGATATGACAAAACAGATTTGCTATGACATCAATTCCATTGCGTTGCATAACCAGATGCAGCTTATTCAGCAACAGCAGTCGGAAGCTGCATATAAACGACTTATGACAAGTCTTTCCCATGATGTGAAAACGCCGTTAGCTTCCCTTGTAGGTTATCTGGAAGCGGTCACTCAAAAACTTGTTGTGGGGGAAGAAAAAGATGCATATATCCAAATTGCTACAGAAAAGGCATACAAGTTAAAGGATTTTGTAGAGAAATTGTTTGAATGGGTAAAGTTAGATGCAGGTGAACAAGTTTATCACTTTGAAAAATACGATGTGAATGAACTTACCCGCAATATTGTGGCGGACTGGATACCGATTTTGGAAAGTAATTGCTTTAAATATGATATTGATATTCCAGAAACAGAATTTACTATAAATATTGACATTCATGCTTATGCCCGTATCATCAATAATCTGTTTCAAAATATTCTTACACACAGCAAGGGCGACAAACTTTCTTTACAGATAGAAAATAGTGGAAGTTATGTTCAGATTACAATTGCTGACAATGGAACAGGAATTTCAGCATCCAACCTTCCTCATATTTTTGAACGAATGTACCAGTGTGATGATTCTCGTCTGACAAATGGAAATGGACTGGGATTATCTATTGTGAAAGAACTCATAAATGCACATAAGGGCAGTATAGATGTGGAAAGCGTGCTTGGCATGGGCACAAAATTTACAATAACATTTCAGAAGGCTCTGTGACAATGCAGAGTTTTTTTTATTGAAAACATGAAAAAAGCAAGGTTACGGCAAGGTTTTGGCAAGGTTTAAGCGTTATAATAAGGTCTATCGAAAGAAACAGGCAGTCATATTGCATGAAAATGAAAAGAATGATTATCTGTACTCATATCAGGAAAGAAAGGAAATTGCCATGAAAAATTTAGTGATTGAAACAAAGCAGTTGACAAAGGTTTATGGGGAACAGACGGCTGTCCATTCCATAAATCTGCATGTGGAAAAGGGGCGTATTTATGGTCTGCTTGGACGTAACGGAGCTGGGAAAACTACAATTATGAAAATGATTTTGGGATTGACTTCTGTCACATCTGGCGAAGTAGAAGTTTTTGGGAGAAGCGTCAGAGGACAGGAAAAGAAGATATATCCCCGCATCGGAGCGATTATTGAAACCCCTGGCTTCTATCCGAATCTGACAGGAACAGAAAATCTGGAGATTTTTGCGAAACTGCGTGGAACATCCCGTCCAGATGCCGTGAAAAACGCATTGGAGGTAGTAGGACTTCCATTTAAGGATAAAAAGCTGTTCAGTAAATATTCACTTGGGATGAAGCAACGCCTTGGGATTGCGAACGCAATTATGCATGACCCAGAGCTGTTGATTCTTGACGAGCCGATTAACGGTCTTGACCCGATTGGCATAGCGGAAATCAGAAAATTTTTGCAAGATTTAAGCAGAGAACGAGGAAAGACCATCTTGATTTCCAGTCATATCCTGTCAGAGATTGACTTGCTTGCAGATGATATAGGAATTATCCATGAAGGAAAGCTACTGGAAGAAAGCAGCATGGATGAATTAAGAAAAAAGAATCAGAAATATATTTTATTCCGTGTTTCTTCCACGTCTGCGGCTGCACGGATTCTGGAACAGAAATGCGGAGAGGTAAAATACCGTATTGAAGATGACAACATTATGCGGATTTATGATACGGGCATGGATTTGAGCATCGTAAATCAGATGTTTATCACAAATAATATAGGCGTTTACGAAAGTAAGGTCTGTGATGAAAGCCTTGAGGATTACTTTAAAGAGATTACGGGAGGTGTTGGGATTGCTTAAAATGTTAGATGCAGAGTTTAGGAAGATAAAGCGGCAGAAATTTGTCTTGTTTACCATACTTGCTGCCTGTCTTTTCCCCATTCCGCTTACAGTACTTATGGTACATGCAAAACTGAGCTATAATGTGCTTTTTATGTTTGTCTTGGAGTTTGGCTTCTTTTTAGTGCTCCCCATTGTGTTAGGGATTATTGCAGCGATACTATTCCATATGGAAAATGAAAATGGAACATTGAAAAACCTGTCTATTATACCTGTTCCAAGATGGAAGTTGCTTTGTGCAAAGGTATTGGTTATTTATATTTTAGCCGTATTTTATGGCATTGCGGCAATCGGGGCTACCGTGGTGGGAGGGCTGCTTGCTGGGACTGTTTCGGGCATTCCGATAAAACTGGCTATTTCGTTCGGTATGTCCGTATTGACAGCGACTGCCTCTTTGCCTATGATAGCAGTCGCTGTGGCATTTCAGAAAAACCTCATTTTACCGATTTTGTGTTCTGTTATTTATGCAGTTACCAGTTTTGCTTTTTCTGTTATGATGTTGAAAATTCCAGCCCCATTAGTTTTGTTGTTCCGTTGCAGTCTGCCCTTTTTAACTGCACATCCAGAACGTATGGAAATCGCAGGGAGTGTGGGAAATTGGGTGCTGCCTGTATTCCCCAGTATACTTGCTCTTATTGGGATAGGGATTGTTTGCATAGTATTGTCGGCATATATTTATCAGAAACGGGAGGTCTAATGCGATGATTTGGGCAGAATTGAAAAAAATGAAAAGACATTATCTTTTGCCTCTTTCTATAGGAGTTGTCGTCCTGTCAAGTTTACTGGCGTTATTCCAACTGATTGGTGCGACAAATTCCGTAGTTGGCTATCTGCCGCTGACAGATGGAATCCTTTGGAACAACCTAACCCTTACATTTCCATTTCTGATAACCTTTTTTGGCGGTTTTTTGATGAATCGGGAATACTCTGAGGATACACTGAAAAGCAACCTTATCATACCAGTTCCATATAAAAAATTAGTGTTTGCCAAAATTGCGGTTACAGGGTTTGCGGTTATCTTATTTATTATAGCCAGTTTTTTATGCAGTATAGTATTTGCCGTTATTTTGGGATATCCCCTTGAAATGAAAGAGGTTGGGATGGCTTTTGGGAAACTGTTTGTCACAGGAATCTCCTGTCTGATAGCGGTGATGCCTATTATTGTACTCTTTACCTTGAAAAGAAATCTTTTTCTGGCTGGAACCTGTGGGGCGTTTGTTTATGGGTTTTGTGGTATTTTTGTAGCAGATACACATTTTACAAGTTGGTATCCAACCACATCTGGCTTAACCATCATAAATTATAACCCGAATTCCCTAAATTACCAGATGGCAGTAGCAATATCCGTACTTGCAGTCTGCCTGTTTTTTTCTTTGACCGTTATATTTGCTGTGAGGAAAAGGCATTATGATTGAATTGATACAAACTGAATTTGCAAAACTCAAGAGACAGAAAATCGTATTTACCATTACAGGAGTATTGTTTTTGTTTTGGGCAGGCATGACATTTTGGACTTATCATGTTCCACAGGAAAGCTTTGAAGAATTGTATATGAAATATGGCAGTTATTTTGCCATGCTGCTTCCGTTCCTGTTGGGGCTGTCATTTATTAAGATATACCATGCGGAATACGAGAACAACACTTTAAAAGAATTGTTGCAAATCCCTGTTTCACTAAGCAGGCTGTTCTATGCCAAAATACTGTTTCTGTTTCTGGTTGCGGTTATCATTATGTTGGCAAACTGTCTGCTCGTTGCAGCCAGTTCTATGATATGCGGAGTTGGAAGTATAGACATTTATCAAATCGGAATGCTGATAAAGTTTTTTCTTCTTATTGCGTTGACAATGCCATTTACAATATTTCCTGTGTTTTTGGTTACTGTTCTGGCATCTGGAAATACAATATTTCCAAGTGCGGTATGCTTTATTTATTCGTTGGCAGGATTAATGGGAATTTCACAGTTGGCAGGAATACATCCAATATCCAGTTTACTTAATATTTTATTTGACAGCCAGATTTCTATAGCATCAGATGAGACCAAGTGGGTATGTGTTGCAAATATTATGATTTTTGTACTTATAAGTGCTATTTTTGTACATCTTTGCTACGGGATAAAACGTGGGGATAAATATAAGTAAAAACAAGGGTTATTAAATGAGAAAATGGGATAAACTTAAAAATTTTTGTATTTACATAATTATGAAGCAAAATTTGTGGCGAAGAAAGGTGTGGTTTGAAGTATTCAAAATATATTTGTGATTTTGATTATATAAATGGGGAAAGAAAATGAAAAATGTTCAATGGATTTTATGTCCTATCTGCGGTAATAAAACCCGTGACCGAATTAGGGAAGACACAATTTTAAAAAATTATCCTCTCTACTGTCCGAAATGCAGACAGGAAACATTGATTGAAGTAACAAATTTGCAAATAACAGTTATCAAAGAGCCAGACGCTTTAGACGCAGAGCCGATGAACAAGTGAGCAATTACGGTTTGTCAGCTCTGTTCTTTATATAACCGTAGGCAAGACAAGCCCACCGAATAAAAAAAACGATGTTTCGGTGGGTTGATTTGCCATGCTTTGAAATCTCTCCGACTTCGCTTTTTAGTTTGGAGGGATTTTTATTGCCTGTAAATTACGGCTTCTATTTACAGATACCCTACCGAAGATGGGCGGATAACCTGTTAAAAAAATCTTCGGTAACGCATGGGGGCTTTCTACCCTACAAATAGAAGTCAAATATCTACATAATAGAAATAAAAACTCCGTAAACCGTAAAGGTCTGGCAGCCTTTGCGGTTTTTCTTTTGTCGTTTTTTGCAGAACGATGTAATAAGTCGATTTTTGGCATGGGTTGCCGTTCTCCCCCTTTCAATCTGGATTTTTCAAAAAATTCAGATTGGAGGTAACGAGAATGTCATTCAATTATGGCAGAGAAGAAAAGAAATGGCGGCTCTGGAAAGAAACCGAGGAGAAGCAGTTGCGGGGCTTGGGTGTCAGCGAGGACACCATCGAGCAACTCCGTACTCACGATTGGGCGGTCTTTAATTCCGACAGGAGGTACTACCGCAGACTACAAGATGCGGGTACATATCTTGAGGAATTTGCCGAGGATACGGCAACGCCCGAAGTGAGGACAGTTGAGGAGTTTCTGGACAGCATTGAAAATCAGCAGCTTTATCAAATCCTCATTATGGTGGACAGGCTTACCCTGAAAATCGTTGTAATGAAAATACAGGGTTATTCTACCCATGAGATTGCATCAAAGCTCAATACTACAGAGAAAGCAGTTTACAGACGAATGGACAGGCTCAAAGAAAAATTAAAAAAGTTTTTTGAGTAGAGGGGAAAATCAAGGGTTTTCAAGGACTATGGGGTGTAAGGCAAAAAAAGCCTTCGCCCCGTTTTCCTTTGTGTGGCGAAAACGGGGTTGTTCCTTGACAACCGAATAGTCATTCGCCAAATACTTCCTCTTTGTGATTGTGATGAGCATAAGCGTGTGCAGCGGTACGCCATGACCTGTCGATTAGCAGAATAGCGATGAAAGGTGGTGAGCGGTCAAATACCGACTCAAAATATCGGGCAGCTCCCGATTTCGCCATGACCCACAAAGAGAACAATGGTACTCCCGTCCCGTCACAGCCCGAACGGTATCCAACCCGTCGCAGGCAATGAGGGCGGCTCTGTCAGACCGACAGTTGGGGTGGAACTCCCGTGGCGTCAGTTCGCTGCTGACCGTTTGGCGACTTCCCATAGCATTTCGGGGTGTCGAGGACAAATTGAAATGCTTCTATCATATCAGCCAAACGAAAGGAGGTCATAAGAACAGAGATATTGTTAATATTCTTCCGACCTTAAATACTTCCTTTTGTTTGGCTGCCTACATAGGCAGAACTAATCTGCCTGAATCCAGATGGGAGGTCAAACACAATGGAAAGAATTATTAAGCGTGGCGACATTTACTACGCAGAGCTTAACCCCATTATCGGCTCAGAACAAGGCGGCACAAGACCTGTACTTATCATTTCCAATGATATAGGAAACAAGCACAGTCCGACGGTAATCATTGCAGCAATTACGAGCCGAGTACACACAAAAGCAAAGTTGCCCACACATACCGCAGTAAGTAATTATGAAGGGCTTGACAAGGACTCTATTATCCTGCTTGAGCAGATACGGACGATTGATAAGCAGAGGTTAAAACAGTATATGGGAATGATGCCCGATAACATAATGGCAAGAGTTGACAAGGCTCTTGCCATTAGTATTTCTCTCAAAGGAGGGCATCAGAATGGATAAAATTAGGATTGATAAAGAGTATGTTGCCGCCATGTTAATTGAGCTTCTTTTTGAAAAGGGGCTTGTAAATAAAGAAACGTATATGAATATCTACAAGCACTATAATTTGCACATTTCACAAGTGGCTTGATTTTTAGTACGATTATAAAAACGAAGCAAGGAGGTATTCATTATGCAAAATATAGCAGCAAGGTATAATCCTTACATTTTTTTGGATAGGAACAGAGAGCGGACGGTTGTGTATTATGGGCGAGTTTCAACAGAGCATGAAGCTCAGCTTGCAGCCCTTGAAAATCAATTACAGTGGTATGATGACCAGACAGAAAGGCATAGTAACTGGAATGTCCTTCAAAAGTATATCGACGAGGGAATAACAGGTACACAAGCGAAAAAACGCCCTGCATTTTTAAGGATGCTTGAGGATGCAAGGGCAGGAAAATTTGATTTGATTGTAACTCGTGAAGTTTGCCGTTTTGCAAGAAATACTGTTGATACTTTGGTAACAACAAGGGAGTTGAAAAATCTTGGAATCGAAGTCTATTTTGTGGAAGATAACATTTGGACAATGGATGGGGATGGAGAACTTAGACTTACGATAATGGCAACTTTAGCACAAGAGGAGAGCCGTAAAGTTTCTGAACGTGTTCGGGCGGGACAGAAAATCAGCCGTGAAAATGGTGTTTTGTATGGAAACGGCAATATCATTGGTTATGACCGTGTGGGAAGCACCTATGTAATCAATGAGGAACAGGCAGAAACGGTAAGGATTATTTTTGATTTGTATTTACAAGGTGCAGGTCAGACTAAGATTGCAAAAGAACTTTGTCGTCTTGGAAGAAAGGATGGGCATGGACAGGTGAGCTGGTCTGCTTCAAAAATCGGGCGTATCCTGCATAATGCCACTTATAAAGGATATAACTGCTATCTGAAATCATTTAGCAATAACTACTTGGAACAGAAGCGGATAAAGAATCTTGACGAAGAAACCTATATGTATGTCAAAGGAGATTTTGAGCCGATTGTTTCAGAGGAAATTTGGGATAAATGCAGCGAAATACGCAAGGCACGGACAACAAAGATGATAGTAAACAAAGGAGAAAGAACATACGGGAAAAAATCAACACAAGATGTATGGCTTAGAAAATTACGTTGCAGTTGCGGTTCAACATTCCGAAAAAACAAGTGGCGAACCAATAAGAGAGGCGATGAGGTTTTTGGGTATCAGTGTTATAATCAGGTCAACAATGGCAGCAAGGCTTTCCGAGAAAAGAATGGTCTTGATACAGAGGGGTACTGCGATATTCGCATGGTTGGCGACTGGAAGTTAGAAATTATGGCTAAGAAGATTTTCGAGGGTATCTGGACAGAGCAAGAGCGTAAGGATGCGATATTAGAGGTTTATAGGCTTTTGAATGAATACTATCAATCAGACACCAAGAACAATCAAGCAGCCGCTTCCGCATTGGAGGGAAAAATAGCAAGGTTAAAAAATAAGATTGATAATCTTATCAGTATGAGGGCTGATGGGGAAATTACAAAAGAAGAATTTAAGTCGCTGAAGGATACGACAGAAGCGGAGCTTAATAAATATATGGAAGAAAAGGCACGGATGAGTGAACTGTCTAATAGTGAGAGTGGCATGGAATTTGACACAGAGAAAATAAGAGCTGTACTTGAGGAAGCGTTAGACTTTTCCAAGCCAAAACTTGATGACAGTATTATTGAAAAATTTGTTTCGCAAATTATTCCCGTAGATAATTGCAGGTATCGTTGGGATTTGAATTTCCTGCCAAATGAAACGCAATCGCTTGTTTGCAAAGTAGAGGGCAGAAAGAATCATGCTGATGCAACTATTGAGGAGGGGAGTGAAGATGAGGACGAAAGTCCTCGTACATATGTCCTAAGTATGGATTATAGCAATATAAGTGTGACAGCAAAAAACGCCTATCAAAGTTACGTTCTGCACAGGCAGCAATCGCTCAGAAATAGTGAATGCAAGCTAGGCGCGTAGTGCCTAATGAATAAAACAAAGCCCTCGTCGATAAGCATTGCTTGTCTGCGGGGGCTTTGCTTTTGCTTTCTTGACCATCTCGAATGGAAAGAGTTATTGAATTAGTTGATGAAGCGCCAAAATGCAACCATACCCTTTATATAAAGCAAAAAGAGTTGCATGGATTTTGAGAAGACGCAACTGAAAACAACCCAAAGGAACAAAATTAATAGAAAGGGTTGCAATTGTTGTGTGATTTATGTGAAAAAAGGTGGATAATGAGATAAAAATGCAACTATCTAGGCAAAATCGACCAAAAAGAGTTGTTCTGAACGAGTTAGACTAAAAATCTACCAAAAGTTAGTGCACAATTATCAGTGGCAAAAATAAAGGGGAAGAAGATACGGGTTTGTGCCAAATGTTCGTAGTCAGTTTTTGTATTCCAGTAATTTCGTAGAAAAACTTTGCGGCGAGTGGGTTTTGAGTGCGTCGGTATGTGGCACTGGTAGTTTCAGTGCCCATACCGTTACGCACTCAACGAGCGAGAGCGCCCACAAGCCACAAAGCTTTTCTACGAAATTACTGGAATACAAAAAAGCACCAACGAACACTTCGCACACCCCTACCAAAACCCCTAATTGAAATTCTTCCTCGAAAATGTTAGAATGTCGTTAGGTTTTAACCCAAGTAAAAAAGGATTATATTAGGAGCAGAGAAATGAATATTGCAAAACAAATAGCAGAAGAACTGAAAATTAAAGTATGGCAGGTTGAAGCAGTGATGGAATTGATTGACGAAGGCTGTACAATTCCGTTTATTGCCCGATACCGGAAAGAAAAACATGGTTCGTTAAATGATGAGCAGCTGCGTAATCTGGATGAGAGATTAACGTACTTGCGTAATTTGGAAGAAAGAAAAGAGACCGTACTTGCCAGCATTGAGGAGCAGGGGAAATTAACCGAAGAACTCAAGCAGCAGATTCTGGCGGCACAGACCCAGGTGCTTTTGGAAGATTTGTACCGTCCGTATCGTCCGAAACGACGCACACGTGCTACGATTGCAAAAGAAAAAGGGTTGGAAGGACTGGCAAATCAGATTCTTTTGCAGCTGTTAGGCCATTCCGTGGAAGAAGAAGCAAAACAGTATCTGGATGAGGAAAAAGAAGTTACGACAGTGGAGCAGGCAATTTCCGGAGCGCTGGATATTTTGGCGGAGGCAATTGCGGACGAAGCCGATTACAGAACTGCAATTCGTAAGACAACAATGCAGAAAGGCTCATTGGTTTCTACGGCAAAAAATGCAGAAGAGAAAACGGTTTACGAAAATTATTATGACTTTTCTACGGTGCTTTCCAAGGTGTCCGGATATCAGACCCTCGCAATTAACCGCGGTGAGAAAGAAAAAATTCTGACCGTAAAAATTGAGGCGCCTGAGGATGATATTCTGCGGTATTTGCGAAAAAAAGTTATTGTGAAGGAAAATGAATATACAACACCGTATCTGGAAGAGATGATTGCGGACAGTTATAAGCGTTTGATTGCGCCGGCAATCGAAAGAGAAATCCGGAATGAGTTAACGGAGACGGCAGAAGATGGGGCAATTCGCGTGTTTGGTAAAAACTTGGAGCAGCTTTTGATGCAGCCGCCAATTGCCGGCAAAGTGGTACTTGGCTGGGATCCGGCATTTCGTACCGGCTGTAAGTTGGCGGTCGTGGATGAGACGGGAAAGGTGCTTGATACCATAGTGGTATTTCCAACGGAGCCGCAGAATAAAGTGGCAGAGACCAAACGTATTGTAAAGGCCATGATTGAAAAGTATAACATCAGCCTGATTTCGGTTGGAAATGGAACGGCGTCCAGAGAATCTGAACTTGTTATTGTAGATATGTTAAAGGAATTGAATCGTCCGGTTCAATACATTATTACCAATGAGGCAGGAGCATCGGTTTATTCAGCGAGCAAGCTGGCAACAGAGGAATTTCCGAATTTTGACGTGGGGCAGAGAAGTGCTGTTTCGATTGCAAGACGACTGCAGGACCCGCTGGCAGAACTTGTAAAAATTGACCCGAAGAGTATCGGAGTGGGGCAGTACCAGCACGATATGAACCAGAAAAAACTGAGTGAGGCGCTGGGAAATGTTGTAGAGGACTGTGTAAATAATGTTGGAGTTGATTTGAACACAGCATCGGCGTCGTTACTTGAATATGTGTCTGGTGTATCAAAAGCAATTGCCAAAAACATTGTAACATACCGTGAGGAAAATGGTCGTTTTAAGAGTCGTAGAGAACTTTTGAAAGTGGCTAAATTAGGACCAAAAGCTTATGAACAGTGTGCGGGATTTTTGCGCATTACCGGTGGCAAAAACCCACTGGATGCAACGAGTGTGCACCCGGAATCTTATGAGGCAGCAACAAAGTTACTGGAAATGCTTGGATACCAGTTAGAGGATATAGCCGGCGGGCTTACCGGTTTGTCATTGATGGCAAAAGATACAAAAAAACTGGCAGAGCAGGTTGGTATTGGCGAGATTACGTTGAAAGATATTATCCGCGAATTGGAGAAGCCCGGACGCGACCCGCGTGATGAGATGCCAAAACCGATTTTGCGCAGTGACGTGTTAGAGATGAAAGATTTAAAAGAAGGTATGATTTTGAAAGGGACCGTGCGTAATGTCATTGATTTTGGGGCATTTGTAGACATTGGTGTGCATCAGGACGGACTTGTTCACATTTCTAAACTGACGGACAAAAAATTTGTCAAACATCCACTGGATGTTGTTTCTGTTGGAGATGTAGTAGATGTTAAAGTATTACAGGTGGATATGCAGAAGAAGCGGATTCAGCTGTCAATGATATTGTAAAGGAGAAGGATGAGATGAAACGACTGTTAGTGATGCTGTGTGTAGGGGCTATGCTTGTGACTGGGTGTGGCAGCGGCGGTTCCAAAACGAGTGAGCCGACGGAAAAACCATCACAGGGAAATAAGTATGTTGAACAGGATTTTTACAGTGTACCGGATGAGTTATTGGATGAAGATGAAATTCAGGTTACTGATTTACAGACAAATGCAGAGGGAGAGCCGGCGCTTTATCAGTATGCAGTAGGATCGGATGATGAGGACGATACGGGCTGCTCGATTTATGAGTATACGTTAAATTCGGCGGGCGACTGGCAGACGAAACAATATGGTCGTAAGGCGCTTACGAAACTGGTGAAAAAAACAATGGAGGGCTCTGTGGATTCTGTGGACCTTCCCTATGTTTCACGGGGCGATGATGGAAATCTCTATGCCCTTATGCAGGTTAAATTGTATGATGAAAATGCAAATCCATTTGAAAAACAAAGTGGTGCCAGTGAATATTATCTTCTTACCATTGATGAAAATTCAAATGCGGTGCAAAAGACAAAATTGCAGACTAAGGTAGAAGAAAATGGCAGTGAAACAGATTATGCAAAGGAATACGATGTAACAGAATTTCATGTAACAGAAGACGGAACACCGATGCTTGTGTTTAATTCGTCAAGTGCCATGTGGTTTGACTCTGTGAGCGGAACGAGAACAAATCTCTGTGAATCTGTTTCGGATGGCGCATTTTCGAAAAGAGTAGGATATGGAGAAAATGAGATTGTGTATTATTCCATGTCAAAGAAAAAATTTGGCGTATTGGATTCACAGACTTTATCGCGTACTTCCGAATTTGGAGACGATATCTCGGAAGATAATAAAAAATATGAGTGGTATTTTGACAGCGATACAACGAACTGGCAGATGTATGCTTTTAATTTGTCAGGACTTTATCGGTTTAGTGATTTTGGACAAAAAACATCTGCCACCCGTCTCAGCGCAGATGGCAATTTTGACAGTTTGGCAGATGATGTAATTTATGATGTTTTGGTTGGCGCTAATCAGGAATTGTATTTGTTAGTGCGCAGAACAAACAAAAGTCAAATCGAAAGTGAAACAACTTACGATTCAGGTGTTATCAAGTATGTTCCTGCGAATAAGTGATGTTACACTTCAAATACTAAAATTCCGTTTTTGTTGTAGACGCAGTCGTAGTTTTCGGCAAATGCATTAATATCAGGGATGGAATAGCTTCCATTTTCCCAAGGACCAATTACGATATATGTAACGTTGTATTTTTCAAGCAGACTGTCGCGGGCTTCCGGATTTTCGTACATCGTTTTTACATCGGCTTCCTGTGCGGCATAGTCAAGACCGTGGAAGTATAAAAAGCTTCCGGAGCCACATACAATGTTTCGGCCGGTCAGTGAGGCGATTGCATTGTTGTGATTGTTTGCGGTTAAAAAGATATCCGATGGTTCCGTATTTTTTTCTACCCATTTGCAGAGGGAAACATAGTCGGCACTGTAAAGCTCATAGTCGGCAACGGCTTCCCTTCCCATTGTTAAGGCAGCGGCAAGTGTGCCTAGGATGGCAACGATGGTTACCAGAACCGGACGCAGGATGTGAATTCTCTTTTTGGTAAATTCACAGAAATTCACGGCAGTGTCCCATACAAAATCAGCACTTGCCACACAGAAGAAGAAATAGGATACTAACATTAATTTATTGTTGTCATAAGGGTTTGGCTGGAACAAAACAAACTCTGAAATCAACCAAAGGAACAGAGCCGGCATCATAATCCGGCGCTGTTTTTTTGTGCCAAAAATGAGTGAAAGAACCGGGAGAATAAACATAACTCCGAGATTCTTTAGGTAGAAGACGATGTAATTATCCATTGTTTCTACATTTGAGTTGTTCCAGTTGAAAAATCCACGGACGAAATTATCGCCGGAAGCTTGTTTGAAAGTAAAGGTAAATAAAATCGGAAGAGCAATTACCAATACGATTCCCAGAAACATGCCCCAGTGGATTGCGGTTTGCTTTTCCCATGAAGTAATCAAAGAGGCAAGCATACCAAGAACTAAAACTGCTGCAATCAAGACGCCGATAATAAGCAGAGTATTTGCCTCAATCGGTGTATCGGATTTCTGACGCAGACTGATATAAGTAAGTGCAAATAAGGATGCGGCAGTTAAAAGAAAACGTCCCCAGACCGGGATGGTGAATTCTTTTGTTTCTTTTGCATTTTTGCGCATGGTAAGAATGACAAAGCCGGCACACATAACGCCAAGAGCAAGGAACGAGTGTGTATGAATCAGTGGAAGTCCTCCGGCGAGCACACCGGCAGCTGCAAAGTATAAGGTGCTTTTTTCTTCTACTGCGCGGTAGAGCAGGATGAGAATCGGAAACAGCATTGCCCATCCGAATAAGGTAGCACGCTGTGGAATCAACATATCGCAGATGATATTGTGCCACTGAATATTTGCCTGTACATAGTTCGTTGGTGTCTCGTAAAAGGCAGTGAAAATACGGGTAAAGTTTTCACTAAACAGCCCCTTGTTCATGAAGTAGTAAAAGCCTAAACCGCCATTGAAAAAGAAAAGAGCGATAGCAAGAAAACTTTTTCCGCGGATGCTGCCGCCAAAGTATTGCATGATTTTTTTTGCCAAAAGATAGACGCCGGAAAAGACCTGAATCAAGGCAAAAAACATCGGCAGAAGATAGGCTGTCCGCAAAGAAGTTCCCCAGATGTAAACACTTGAGGAAATACTGTCGGATAAAAATGGGTAGGCGAGTTTTGTGCCCGGCAGAATGGAGTATTCCGGCGGGAAAGTTTTTTGCTTGGCAATACTTGTAATAAAACCTAAGTGCATATTCATATCGCCGTATGTGCTCTGCCCGCTGTGCAGACTTCCATTAATGTATGGAATGGTAGCATGCAAAAGTACATAGCAGGTATAAATAAATAAAGGAAGCAAGAGAAATAAAGCAGGATTTTCGCGGAAAAGTGCAACAATATCCGGCTTTTTAAATCGTCCTTTAAATAGCGTGTGTTCTTTGCCAAAAGCTAACACAGCCCAGACAATCGCGACAAAAGTAATAAAAGCAAATAAATGTGCTTTTACGGAAAATTGAAAGAAAAAGGCGTAAATGGTAGGCAGCCAGTGAAGGGCAAAACTGCCGAATACGCTGCCGAATAAAAGCGTTGTTCCCGTTTTTTCTTTCTGGAATAAATACAGCGCCAAAAGAATTCCTAAAATCTGAAATGCAAGAAAGTAGGAAATGCCGGCGACGTTTCCAATGAATGAACCAAACATATGATGTTCCTCCCTGTGGGTTTTGTTTTTTGCTACAACTATTCGGACCTCATGTGGCAAAATCAATGTTTCTTACGTGCAGGCACGACGCTCCATTGATTTTACTACACGAAGTCCTGAATAGTTGTTTTTATTATATAATAGTGTATTAAAAAACCTAAGGCTTGTCAATGCAGAGGGCATTTGTTATACTGAAATTACGATGCTATTCGGAAAGGAGAACGAAAGATGTCGATGGATTTTGAATTAAAACTGGATGGGAAAACGATGAGTCGTTTTCTACTTCATTATAATTATACGAAAGCAACCGGGTTATTTGGTATACTTCTAGGAATTGCTTCTTTGGCAGCAGTATTTATAAAATGGAATATGTGGAATGCAAACCAGCGTGTGGTCTGGATTGTGATTGCGGTTTTGTTTTTGATTGTTCAGCCGCTTACTCTTGCAAAAAAAGGAAGACGCCAGATGGCACAGGAAGAAATGCAGATTCCTCTGTTCTGCCATATTGATGAGGAAGGAATTTCCGTGACACAGGGTGAGGCTTCGTCCTCCTGCAAGTGGAGTGATTTACGCAAGGTGGTGTATCGGAAAAATGAAATGTATTTATTTACGTCAGCAATATATGCGACAATTATTACCAGAAATTCCTGTGAGGAAAAATTTGATGAACTGGTGGCATTTGTAAAGGAGAAGACGAAGAAATGATTTGGCAGAGCAATAGTGAGAAAGAAACTTTTGCGGTGGCGGAAGAAATTGCGAGACAGGCATCTTCCGGTGATATTTATTTGCTGGAGGGAGATTTAGGTGTTGGCAAGACTGTATTTGCCAAAGGATTTGCCCATGGACTGGGAATCACGGAGCCGGTTACAAGCCCGACCTTTACCATTGTTCAGGAGTATCATGAAGGCCGGCTTCCGTTATATCATTTTGATGTGTACCGGATTGCGGATGTGGAAGAAATGTATGAATTAGACTGTGAAGGTTATTTTTACGGGGACGGTGTGTGCCTGATTGAGTGGGCGTCGCAGATAAGAGATATTCTGCCGGATGACTGCCATCAGGTAACGATTGCAAAAGATTTGGAAAAAGGATTTGATTTTCGAGAGATAACATTAGACGAGATGAGGTGAAAATGATGAATATATTAGGAATAGACAGTTCCGGACTGGTGGCAAGTGTGGCATTACAGTCGGATGATAAATTGGTTGGAGAGTATACCATTCATAATAAGAAAACACATTCCCAGACATTGCTTCCGATGATTCACGATATGTTAGAAATGGCGGATGTTTCCGTAAAAGAACTGGATGCGATTGCGATTGCCAGCGGACCCGGTTCTTTTACCGGGCTTCGTATCGGAGCAGCAACTGCAAAAGGATTAGGAGGAGCACTTTCGATTCCTCTTATAGCAGTGCCGACATTGGAAGGGCTTGCTTACAATCTTGCGGGTGCGGAGGCGCTGGTCTGCCCAATTATGGATGCAAGAAGGCAGCAGGCGTATTATGGCATCTATGATGTGTCGAAAGAAGTGCCGGTAGAAATTGAGAAACCGGATGCGGCACCGATTGAAGTAGTTTTACAGAAAGCAAAAGAGACGAAAAGAGAAGTTATTTTTTTGGGAGATGGCGTTCCGGTATTTCAGGAGAAAATCAAACAGTGCGAGGGACTTTTGTATCGTTTTTGCGCAGACAGCGTGCGGTATCAGAGAGCGTCTTCTGTCACAGCGCTTGGAAAGAAATATTATGAGCAGGGCAGACAGATGAAGGCAGCGGAGTTTGCTCCAATGTATCTTCGTTTATCGCAGGCGGAGAGAGAACGCATGGAAAAGGAAAATATTACAACTAGAAGCTGAGAAGCCCCTCTGTTATAATGTTGCTATCATGTGGAAAGGGGGCAACTGCTTTGCTAAAGAGGATTTGCCAGTGTAATGCATGTGGCCGACGGATTGAAAAAGAGGCGCTTTGGGTGAGAAAAGAGTGGGGATATTTTTCAAAACGGGATTTGGAAGTTCACGAATTTGCTATTTGTGAGTCATGTTACGAGAAAATGATTGATCAGTTTGTAATACCTGTGAAAAAAACGGAGAAGATTGAAGTGCTCGGAGAAGATTTAATTTGAAAATATAGGGCAAGTATGATAAAATAAGGAAGAATGGGAGAAATGGAGGATTTTACCATGCTGGATGTATGCCTGTTAGGTACCAGTGGCATGATGCCGCTGCCAAGAAGAGCGCTGACGGCGCTTATGACAAGGTTTAATGGCAGCAGTCTTTTGATTGATTGCGGTGAGGGAACCCAAGTGAGTATTCGGGAAAAGGGTTTTAGTATGCATGCCATTGACACGATTTGCCTTACGCACGTTCACGGTGACCATGTAAGCGGTCTTCCGGGACTTTTGCTTTCGATGGGAAATGCGGAGCGGACCGAGCGTTTGACGATAATCGGACCAAAAGGGATGAAAAAAGTGGTGGAGTCACTGCTTGTTGTGGCACCCGGACTTCCATTTGAAATTGAGTATATCGAGTTGACGGAATCGTTCCATCGGTTTGAAATATGTGGCTATATTTTGGAAGCGTTTCGTGTTAAACATACGGTTCCGTGTTATGGTTACAGCCAGATTATACAGCGTGCAGGACGATTTGATTCGGAGAAAGCGAAAGCAAATGATGTACCGATGAAAGTCTGGAGCTCCCTGCAAAAGGGAAAAACGGCAGATTGGGAAGGAAAAACCTATACACCGGATATGGTACTTGGTCCGGCAAGGAAGGGATTGAAGGTTACGAATAGTACGGATACAAGACCGGGTCCTACAATTGTCGAACAACCAAAAAATGCAGATTAGTTTAACTGTGAAGAAATTTATAGAGAGCCTGA
>ENA-UOJL01000181-UOJL01000181.1-human-gut-metagenome-genome-assembly--contig:-P47-NODE-181-length-103019-cov-12.484130_pt1 | contig 103019 bp, 91 predicted proteins | sample MGYA00242347_ERZ723894 | MGnify/ENA metagenome assembly ERZ723894
ATACGTCACCAGATCCTGAAGTCCGCTGCCAACGCCGAACTGGCCGTCCGTCCATGTGATAACGCCGCATCTCGAAGAATTTTTCTTTTCTGCCGTCAGCGTGACCGGCGCGGTTGGCGCGTCCTCCGCTGTCAGAAGGAGCTTGTTTCCCTGCACCTCACAGTGGACGCTGTCCGCCGAAAACGTGTAGTTTTCGAGCACGCCGTTTTCGTCCGTCAATACTGTGGAGTATGCGTTACCATTCCATTCCAGCGTGACCGTCCGCGCCTCGCGGAGGTTTTTCGCACAGAAGGATGGCACCTTCGTATGCTTCTGCACGTTGGAAACAATCGCGTCATAATGCGCGAAAATCTTCTCCCGCAGCGGATGCGTGTCGCGGATAACCTCGCGCACCGCGTCCGCGTCCGTCGGCGCGACATACCGGAAATCCGCATCCCGCTCTCCGATGACGGTTTCCCAGATGAGGAGCTGCGTCGCGTAGGCCTGCGCGAGCTTGTCGCCGCCCGCGTTCTGGCTGCGCCACTGCGTGCTGACGCCGCCGGTGTAGCCGTAGGTCATGATGCGCCCAATATAGCGCTTCATCTGTTGGGGCGTCATAAGGTCGTTGAAATCCGGCATGTTCTCCCAGAAATCCTCGCCCATGCGGGAGAAGGCGTCGCCGGTGTTCTGAATCACGCCGGGTTCAATGCAGTAACAGATGTTGGCATCGTATGACCCGATGGCGCGCACGTCGAGATAGTCCGATGCGGAGAGCTTCCAGCCGTGGCGGAAGTACAGCGCATCGTGGCCCCAGCTTCCCGTGTGGTAGTTTTCATCCCCGTCGCGCGGGTAGGAAATGAGGTAGACCTTGCCGCTCACGTCCTCGGCGGCGGAAGCCGTCCCGACGCAGGCGAAGCAGAGCACGAGCGTGAGCAGCAGCGCCGCCGCTCTTTTCCAGAGATTTGTTTTCATCTATACCTCCTGTTCATGTCATAAAAAAGGAACACACCACTCGGTGTGTTCCTTGAATAGATTTTGTTATTTGTTACGCGTATCCGATATAAATGTCGTAGCGGCCGTCCGGACGAAGCTCCGACCAGATCCACACCTGCGAGATGTCCGGCGCGCTGGCGTAATCCTCAAGCACGCCTTTCAGGTCGCGTTCCAGATACCGGCTCTGGGCACTGGCAAGAATGGGATTGTCCCAGCAGGACGTGGCCGCGCTGTCAAGCACCAGACCTAGGCTGACGGCATACTCCCTTGCAAAGTCCACCCATGCGTCAATGTCAAAGGCTGGCTCAGTGGGCGGTTCCGTCGGCGGCTCAGTCGGAATTCCCGTTTCTGTCAACTCGGTGGCCAGTACAGATTCGGTTGGAGCCGGTTCGGTTGGTGCTACCACAGTCGGCGATGTAGCCGGTGGCCGGGTTAGCCATGGATTCTCGGTAGATGTTGGCGGTTGGGTTGGCACCGGTGGCGAAGTGGATGTCTGCGATTCCGTTTCGGCTTGCAGCTCCGTGGCCTCCGGATTGGGATTGGTGTGCTGCGGCTCGTGCGTTGTGGGCGTCTTTGACGGTTCCGTTTGTCTCTCCTGCCGCATTTCCGGCGCTCGTGTTTCGTCCTGCACTGCGCTAGGCGCCGCCGTGCAGCCGCACAACAGCAGGCAGAGCAGGAAAATGGCAATTTTTCGTTTCATTGGGCAGCCCTCCTTTCTTCCATCATACCGTAGAAACACGAAAAGTCCAGAGATATTTTACATAGCACAGAAGAAAAACCCGGTCGCTGCCTGCACCTCCTGCGGCGAGATGTCCTCGATCTCCGCGAAGCGTTTTTTATAGCGCTCCAGTTCCTCCTCCGTGAGCGACCGAAAAGTCTCGCCCGTATCGCCCACGACGAAAAACGGTCCGGCGAGCACGTCGCCAGGAATACGCCGGTTGCCCTCCATGCCAAGCAGCTTGCCCTCTTCATTGCAGATGATGAGCGTGCCGTCGCCGTTCCTGACCACCTCGATCAAGCCGCCGACGGTCTGCTGCATCGCGGTCAGCTCGTGCGGAATGCTCGCCTCATACGGTGCTTTCTGCGGCTCGACCATTAAGATGCGTAAATCCTCCTTCATTTGCTTTCCTCCTCTCGTTGCATTGCAGAGTCGTTCTCGCCGGACAAGCACCGTCCGGTCGTCCATGATCTGAAACGACAGCACGTCGTTTGGCCGGAAGCCCAACCTTTGCCGGATTTCGTAGGGAATCGTGATTCTGCCGCGCTTGCCGAGGATGCGAAGCATCCGCATCATGCGAACACCTCGCAGTCCTCGCGGTAGGGGCAGGCCACACAGCGGCGCGTGCCGAGCTGCTCGATGGTGATTTTGCCGTCCTCCGCTGTAAATTGCAGGATGGCTTCGAGGTCGATGCCCGACTCCTCCAATACTTCAGGCGGGACGGTCAGTGCGGTGTGCTTCATGTCAAAATTCTCTCCTTCCATGATTTTTCTTCAAACAGCGTCAGTTGGTCGGGCTTTGCCTTTTCGCGCTCGTAAAGGTCGTAGTTGGCGACGAGCAGCTCCGGAAACTCCCGCCCGACCTTGTACCGCTGCACCATGCTGTGGAGCCGCGTGAAGTCGAAGAATTCGCAGCCCGCGTACAGGCCGCGAATCTCCGGGCAGTCGTTGTAGGACAGCAGGAATTTTCCCTTCGCGCCGGTCAGTGTGCGGTGCAGGCGCAGGTGGTCGTCCCAACCGAAGCCGCAGTCGTAGACGTATTCGCTCGTAAAATACGGCGGGTCGCAGTAGAAAAAGCTGCCCTCGCGGTCGTAATGGCGAATCAGGACTTCAAAATCCTGATTCTCGATCACCACATTCTCGCAGCGCTTGGAAAACGCCTGCACCAGCCCGAACAGGCTGCGGATGCTGAACGGCTGGCTGGCAAACGATTTTCCGCCGCTAGAGTAGCTGTAACGCAGCAGCTTTAAGAACATGACCGCGCGACGCAGGTCGTAGTCCTCGTGCGCCACGGCGTACAGCTCCCGAATCTCGCGCGCTTCAATGGGCGGGAGCAAAACCTCCGTCAGCTCCAACTGCGTCTGAAAGAAGGCGTCGTCAAATTCCTCCTTGCGAAAGAACTTTTTCAGTACGTTGAAATCGTCACGGGCGTTGAGATTCAGGAAACCTAATGCGCGGATGAACTCGACCGGCCGGTCGCGCATGCAGCGGTACAAATTGACGAGGTTGCGGTTGTAATCGTTGAGCACCTCGAACCTGTCCGGTACTGGCTTGCCCAGCAGCACCGCGCCCGACCCGCCGAACGGCTCAATGTACCGCTCGTAGTTCAGCGGAAACAGCGAATACAAGATGGAAAGGATGGATGTTTTGTTGCCCATCCACGTCACGGGTGTCTTGATGCGATCACCTCCTAAAGCCGCGGTTCATCCAACGATGCGCTCTGTTCCGCAGCTAACTCTGCTGCGGTGAGTTTGCGGAAATCGTCCTCGCCGGGGATCAGGGCAAGGCCACGGCCATTGTCCCAGCGCATCTGGAGCTGGCCGAGATCGTCCACGCATTGGACGGTACCGCGTGTGCCGGACGGTACCGGCAGATACGGATCGTCCATCCGCAGGAGCTGCAAGCGCGTGCCGGGCGGGTACTGGCTGCGAAGCCGTGCAAGTGCTTGTGGTGTCATTTGAAATCCCTCCTCGTAATTCAAATTCTGGTTTTTTCATCCGCATCCAATGAAAAAGCTCCCAACGTCGCAGTTCCGAAACGCGCGATAGCGGCGGACTGCGTAATAAGATAAAATGCCCGGTCGGAAATGACCTCTCTGTCGGCCAGCTCGCAGAGTGAGATCTGCCGCTGGCCGGTCTGCAGCTCCTTGACAGCTTTCCAGAGTGCGTACCCGTCCGCAGAAAGTGCAACGAGGCGAATCGCCGCAAAATTGAGCTTCCCGCGCTCGTTCAGATGGCACTTGCAGCAGTTCCAAAGCGCCCTGTCCGCCGTCAGGAGATAGAGCGCGGCAAGTGCGCGATTGTCCGGTCTGCGCAGTGACCTCTGCTGCATTTCAAAGAGGTTTTTGTGGCGGTTGTTTTGGAACATTGCGTTTTTCTTCTCCTTGCCGTAGATTTGGGAAAGACGCAGACGGAGGTCTGCATTACAGGCCTCCGCGAACGCCGCGCGGACGGCCTCATAAAAAGAAGCTGCACCGCATTCCAGACGAATTTCCAAGAATGGACATTCCGAAACGGTACAGCTTTTCCGATGATAATACAGGCAGCAATGGCAGTCGCAGTCTTGCTTTGTGAAGCGGTACGGCCTGCGCCGACCGCCGCCGCGCTGAACGAAGCCCGGTGGCTTTTTCATAAGGGCCTCCATGCGGTTGCTCTCCGGTGTTGTGGTGAAATACATCATTTCCTCCTTGTCGTAAAAATAGAAAAAGCCGCGACTTTCAAATAGTCGCGGCTGTGGCCGATTACAGTTCACATCTGCATTCCTCTCATCGTCATAGGCTCGTCCTGATATAAAATGTCCAGCAGGCTTGTGTCGGTATCGTTATAGATGAAATTACCGCCGACAAATTTGCCGTAGCATTCCTCGGCAATATGCGCTCCGAATGCATTGAAATCGAAGTAATCTTCCAATTCGGGTGGAACAGCATAGCAATCGTTATGATCGACAACATACCTGCCGACATCGCTGTAATTGGCTGCGTTCTCAATAACCGTAAAACAGTCGATATTTTTTGCAAGCCGTGCAAGCTGCCCGGCATCCTCGGCCTCGGCGTATTCCGCAACGGCCCACAGCTTTTCCATATCCATATCCGCACTGTTGACGGCGGCCGCAAGGCGGTTCAGTTTGTAAACACCCTCCTCGGCGGCAATTTCTTTGAAGCGCTCGACCCATTTTTTGCTTTCGATGCAATGATCCTCCCATGAGAGTTCCACATCGTCCGGCGTGGGCGCGCCGAGCCGGGCAAACGCTTTGTCAATGGCTTCGTCCTCGCAGGGCAGATACAGATACTCGGTTTTTCCATTGTATTCCGCCCGTAAAAAACAGAGCATCGGCTCATATACATACGGCGGAAAATTCTGCCCATCGTAAACCCTTTCGAATGGCATGTCCTCGTCGATGAAAAGCAGGCCGTGTTCGGTAAAAACGCCCTTGCCAGATTGAATCAGTTTCCGCCCGAACGCTGCATATTTTGGATCGTCCGCGTCATCCGCGGGCAGGCAGCCATTGACCGCGAGCAGATATTCTCGGCCGATCTTTCCCATATCGCTGATGTCCTGAATCAGCGGATACCGGTTGAGGTTGAAGCTCAGATTGATGAGGTCAGGCACGGTGTCGAAGCACTCTGATTTCAGCGCCTCATAAAACCGATATTCCTCATCTCCGAAGAAGCCGTCCATCCGCTTGGCAAGAAAGTTGACTTCGTCGAGGTTGACGAATCGCTCTTGGAGAAAGCTGAGTTCTTCGGGAAATGCGACCTCTGCCGCATATAATTCCAGCGGTGTGATATTCTCGGCGTGAATTCTTGTAAGCGCCGCCATCATTTCTTTCTCGGTGCAGGGAAAGTACAGGTCGGTCTGACTGTTGCCGTATTTGATTCTCAGTTTGATCATGGCGATTCTCCTCGTATCATATTTATTTCTGTAACCGTTCTCATAAATTCATCTGCATTCCTTCCTCCATATCCTCGGCTTCCTCATCCCCTATGATATTGACATATTCTCCGATGATACAGAGGGCTTCGTCGTAGCTGCCGCACGCGTGAATGCGTTCGGTCATTTCCGCTGCCTGCTCTGCAAGCCCGTTACATCGGAGTGTACGGACGGCAAGCCCCATAAGGTTAAAGATGTTTCCGTCCTCACCGATGAGCTTACAATCTGGTTTGTCCTTGCCCGGCCCATGCTCTGAGATGAAGCCGCCGAGCCGATTCGGCACATAGTCCGAAAGCCAGGTGCCGCCAAACTGTTCGTGGGAACACAGCCTCCACATGGAGAGCCTGCCTATGTCAAGCTCCACACCATCTTCAAATGGGAAGAGGATATTCGTGAGGCCGCCATTTTGGAATACAGCGATATTTTCAAATTTGCTGCCGTTTTTCAGAATGTCTTCGTCGGTGAACAGCTTGTTGATACCGTCCAGCCACTCCTGCGGGTCGCCGCCGCAGCCCTGCAAAACAAGGCCCTCCTTGCCGTTCATACGGCGAAGATCATCGGCGGTAATGTTTTTAATGCTCATATTACATTCCTCCTACAATATAATTCAGATTTTCCCTTCTCCGCTTGCCTGCCGCAGTCTACCGCATCATATGCTGTTCCTGCGTCTGCTCCGTGCAGGGCGGATCCAACCGCCACAGCGAGCGTCTTCGTAGAAATAGAAAAAGCCGCGACTTTCAAAAAGTCGCGGCTATGTAACACAAGAGTATTCAATTTTTTCTTTGCCCAAAAATTGTTGTAGCTGCTATCAATTTCTCCCCAATTTCTATCATGTGCCGGTTCGAATTGATTCACACCGTACTTTTCGGCCTTTGGCATCTACAGTTGGATGTTGAAAAAAGAGTATGGAAAAACGCGAAAAAGCCTTGCAACTGCAAGGCTTTTTCGCGTGCATCTTTTTTGTACACATGATATGGTCCGAGTGACTGGATTCGAACCAGCGGCCTCTTGAACCCCATTCAAGCGCGATACCAAACTTCGCCACACCCGGATTTCATTTTGCTCAACTATATTAACACAGCTCCATCCGTTTTGCAAGCCCTTTTTTCTTTTTTCTTCATTTTTTTCTACGTTTTTCAAAGGCAGATGGTTTCGCGGATGCGGCGGGCAAATTCGTCCAGGCACTGCGCCGCGTCGGGCGCGTGCTGCGCGGTCGGCAGGTCGTTGGCCGTGCGGAGCAGGCAGAAGCGCGGCGGCAGCATGGCCGTCTTGTTCAGGCACATTGCGCCGAGGAGTTGGCGCGCCACCAGATCGCCGCCGGAATAGCCGGACACGACGATGCCAAACAGATACTTGTCATACAGCTCGCTTTGCAGCAGCAGGCTCGTCAGGCGGTTAAAGAGCGCAGAGATATTCGCGCCGACGGCGTCATTGTAATTCGGGCAGAGGAAAAGCATGGCATCGCAGTCACGGATGGCCGGCAGGACCGTTTCGGAGATCGCACCGCCGTAGAAGCAGCCACCGTTTTCGGCAAAGTGCAGGCAGGTGCGGTAGGAGCAGCCGCGGCAGTCGTGGATCGTGCCGTTTCGCAGAGAAAGCTCGGTGATCTCGCAGGCATCGGACAATCTCCGGCAGATCTCCCGGCCCATCCAGAGCGTGCTGGAGCGGCCGCTCTCCGAAGCGTGCAGCATCAGCAGCCGCGGGCGGCGGAACCGGGGCGGTTGGAAAGTCTCCAGCCGCCGGACAAGACCTCTCGCGCGCGTCCGGTAGGTTTGCTCCGGTGTCAGGCCGAGGCGCGCGGCAAGGATATGCTGATTATAAAGCGAGCCCGTCCCCTCCACGAGGGGCTTGCCCATAAAGGCACAGCCCGTGCCGTTGGCGGCGAAAACGACGTCCTGCGCGAGCTGCTTAGTGTAAAGCTCCCCTGCCCCGTCCAGCAGAACGGCAGCGCAGCTGCCCTGCATGGCGTCCTTCTCCAGACGCAGGCGGCGCAGCAGCGCCAGCGTGGGCGCATCCATGCCGCCCTCGTCCGTCGAGAGGGCAAACAGCACCCGTTTGCCGCGCAGATCGTCCCCGGCGGAAAGGAAGCGGTGCGCCGTCCCTTCCAGTGCCGCGGCGGCCGTTTCGCGCAGACGGTCGCTTCCGCCCGGCATGAGAACATCAATCATAGGAAAATCGCTCCAATCGCTGCTGCACTTCCTCAATTTTTCGGAAAAGCGCGGGATGCAGCGCTTCGCGCTGTGTCAGGATCCCGGCGGAGGTCGTGCGGCTGCGGCAGCCGAAATAGGCGCCGCCCATGGGAATGGCGCTGCAGCAGACCTCACCGCGCACCAGGCGCAGCAGGCTCACGGCCGCAGAAGAAAGCGCCGGCGCAATATAGGGCTTGAAGCCCAGCTCGCGGACGCGCAGGTTGGCCGTCACGGTCTCCTGCGTCAGACGCGCGGAAAGCGCTTCGTCGTAATTCTGCGGATGATTTGCAACGATCAGGTCGGCGCCGTGCGGGCCGTAGACGCGGCCACCCGAAAAATCAATGCCGTCATTTTTTGCATTGTACGCCGCACGCGCGGCCATCACGCCAAGGCCGAAACCGCGCACCTGCTCCGGCAGGAGCCCCGCCGCGTCGAACGCGCCGGAGGCATCACGGTTGCTCTCCAGAAATACCGCGCGGCAGAGCTGATCGACCGGGTCGGAGATCTGACAGAACAGCCCGTCGAAGGCCGTTTCCCGCGCGCGCCTTGCATAACCGGCCAGCATTTCGCGATTGCGGACAAACTGCGCCATGCGCACGTCCTGCACGTCGGAGCCGACCGGCGGCACGCCGCGCGAGGCGGTGAAGAGAAACAGGTCGCAGTCGAACAGCCGTTCCTGTGAGCAGATCGCGATCTCCGGCAGGGGCGCGCCGTCCGGCGGGAGCACCTGATTCAGCTCCACCTCATACCGGCGGCAGAGCGCCTCGTTCGGGTCGTAGATCGCGATACGGGAAAGCTCGCGGCCGAGCAGCTTCAGGGCGATCAAAAGCGTACCGCCCACGTCGCCCAGCCCGACCAGTGTGGCCGTCAGGCCGCTTTTCTTCCGCGGACGGGCGAGATGATCAAAGGCGCGCGCAAAGGCGGTGTTCAGCACCGTCGCGCCGTTTTCCCGCACAAAGGTCTCCACCCCTGGCAGGGCGGCGGGCGCCTCGTTCGGCAAAAGCGCGCAGGCATTTTCCGGCTCCATGATCTGCGCCGTATTCCCCACGGCGAAGCAGCCGCGGCTTTTCAGCGGGTCTCGCCGGACCAGAAAGACAAGCGGTGCAAAGGGCGCATTCACTCGAGCGGCCTCCGGCGGAAAGCCGCCGCCCAGATCGCACAGGCAAAAGCCCTTCCAGCTTCTAAACTCCATTCATCGCGCCTCCTCCGGTTCGGGTCCTGTCCAGTGTCAGCAGATCGTCCTCCAGATATGCCGACGCCGGGATGGAAAAATCATAGTCCAGTGCCTTGCCGCGGTCGGGCAGGCGCGGATGCTCGATGGCCTCGCCCAGACGGCGCAGCGTCAGCACGGTGTTGAAGCTGCGCTGCTGCACCCGCTCCAGCGCCCGCAGAACGCACAGGGCGTTCGTGAGCGCGGTGCGGCTCAGTTCCCGCACGGCGGGCTGGGCGGCATCGGTAAAATGCCGCGGATAGAAATACGGCAGAATCAGATTGATCGACGGCAGCATCCGATTCTGCTCCGGGCGGCTGCCGACGGAGTCGCCGCCGATGAAGGGATAGAGCAGGCTCTCCGTCACCCAGTAGTGCAGATTGGGAATGAAATATTCGCAGTCCACCTGACGGTGCTGCTCGCGCATCAGGTCGCGGCCGCGCCCGGAGAGGATGCCCACGATGATGCGGCTGATCTCCAGTCCCTCGCGCTCAAAGATCGGGTTGAGCTTGCCGATGCGGTAGCCCTTATGCAGCAGGTCGTCCACGAGGATGACCGGGCGGCGGAAGGACTTAAGCGTGCGCACCTGATTGGGAAGCGAACTGTAGCCGGGGTATTCCACGACGGAGAAATTGCTCCCGTCGGGGGCAAAGCACTTGTCGGCGTGCAGGGTTTTGGTCACGGTGCCGGGGACGACCTCGCCGGAGAGGATCTTTCCGTAGGGCACGCAGAGGAAGCGTCCCTTTGCGCCGCCCGCATGGTCGTGCTGCTGCACGCGATACATCAGCGCCTGATTGAGAAGCTCCGCGTCGAAGCACAGCAGGAGCTTGCCGGGGTACAGTGCCGTCAGGGCCGCCCGCAGGCGGGGACGGGACTGCTCGATCGCCTCGAGCACTTCCGGCGCGTCACGGTGCGGCGCCTTGATGCCGAGCAGCAGATCCTGGATCAGCACCATGGGCATCCGCATATCGACGTAATAGAGATCCGGCACCTCCTCGACCCGCACGAATCCAAGCTGCATCAGCACATCCAGAAGCGCCTCCTGCCCCTCCGCGCAGCGGCACAGGGCATAGGTATGGTCGTCCGTCAGGCTGCGGACCAGAAGCTCGTTCAGGAGCATCCGCATATGCTCCCGTGAGCCGCCGGCCTCCACGCCGTCGATCATCAGGAGCTTGCCTGAGGTGCGGCGGCGCACGCTGGAGCAAGCCTCCACGTCGTGCAGCTCGTCATAAAGCCCGGCGATGGTCACACTGTGCGAGCTTGCCGAGCCGACGGTACGTTGCAAACGGCGCGAGCACAGATAGACCTGCGCACCCTCGCTCACGCCGGTGAAATACAGATCCTGCGGCGCAAGCTCGCGCTTGAGAATGGGGAAGCGCAGATACAGGCCGTATTCGTAGATATATGCCTGCACGATGGGATCGACCAGCGCGGAAATATCCAGATTCTTGTCGATGGCGTCGCGGATGCGCGTCGAGCTGATGTCCTCCATCTGCTCCGGCAGAGAGAATTCGACCACGCTGCCGCGCAGGATGGAGGTGACGGGCGGCAGTCCGGTCTCCTCCTCGGCAGGACGCCGGACGATGATATGGTCAAAGGCCGCCGCGCCGTCCGGCGCTTCGCTGCGGTAGGCGGAGGCATGGCGGATAACGTCGCTGCCCGCGACGATACGCACCTGACGGCCGGGGAAACAGGCGCGCAGCGCCCGGAGGTCCTCCGGCATGGCGATATTGATGGGAATATCGTCCGGGAAGAGATAGGTGTCCCACTGGTCGGCCACGGACATCCGCACGATCCTGCGGCGCAGGAGCTTGGCCAGAGTCCGCTTGCTCCACGAGAATTCGTCCACCGCGAGGTAGACCTCGAAGCCGCGGGCGCGAATTTCTTCGACGATGGCCTTATGCCCGGCGGAGAAGGGGTCGAAGGTGCCGGGGAAAAAGGCCACAGGCTTCGGCGCTTCAAATTGGAACGCTCCCTGCTCTACCGTGTAGTGTACCATAAAGCGATAGAGATGATTCAGCATGGCGGCACGGTTGAAGAAGCTGAGCTGCCCCGGCTCCGGCTCGGAAAGGAGCGTCAGGAGTTTTTTGTGGATGCGTGTGAAGCAGTAGCTGCGCAGGCGCAGCGGCAGCGCCTCATTGGCGATCAGGTCGTGGCACAGCACGCACAGCGCGCTCTGGTGAATGGGCGCGTGGTAATGCGCCACGCCGACCAGAAGCAGCCCAAGGCAGCGGTCGGTCAATTCCCGCGAGCCCTCCGGCAGTGAGGCGATCAGGCTGCCGAGCGCGGAAAGCGCCGGGCCTGCGGGGCGGACGGTGCCGGAGCGCAGCAGCGCCTCCAGATAATCGACCGCCTCCATGATCTCCTTTTCCGGCAGACTGCACACGAGCCTGCCGAGGTAGGGCGGGATGAAGCGTGCGATCTGCTCCTGCCCGTTTTCCAGCTCACGCAGGAGATCGACCGCAATCTCGTTGCGCTGATCGACCGTCAGATAGTCCGCAACGGTCAGAAGCGCCTCGCCCGCGTGCTCACGCACCGGCAGGTGCTCGCTGACGGACAGGAGGTTGGAAAGGTGCATCGCGGTATGAAAGGCGTTCTCGCTGTGCTGCCGCACATCGTCGCAGAGCATGTCGATCTGCTCAATTTTCACGATCCAGTGCACCGCGTTTTTCAGATTGCTCAAATAGAGAAGCGACACGTCCGGCTGCATGGTCGGCAGATCGCCGAACAGTTTTTCGCGCAGATACGTGACCGCCGGGGTCTCCTCCCCGCGGGGCTGCGCCGCCTTCCGCAGGAAGTCCCCGTCTGCGCAGCTGCGCAGATGGTGGATGCAGCGCAGGGCGTTGATCTGCCAGCGATCCACCCCGCTGCGCAGCATCCGCAGGAGCGGAGGCTCCGCGGCGGCAAACAGCTTCTTCGACACCGCGGACGGCGGCACATGGCACATCGCGTCAAAGAGAACAAAGCAGTCCGTTTCCGGCAGGCCGTCAAAATGTGCAAACAGCGGCTGTGCCAGCTCCGGCGCGAGCTGCGGCTCGCAGCTTGCAAAGAGCGATTCGCAGATCGCCTTGAGCGAATTGGAAATGCGCAGCGCGTGCTTGTGCGCGATCTTATGATCCGGGTGCAGGCACTGCATCACATAGCTGTCCCATAGCGCGACAGATTCGTCCAGCAGCGCCAGCATCGTTGGCGCCATGGCCGACTTCGGCGCGGCGGAGGGCAGCATTTTGCGGTAGCGCGGACCGCTGTTGGCCAGAATCTGGCCCATGATATGCCCCGCGATGCGGCGCACATCGCCCTCCGGGTACATCAGAAGCTCATACAAAAAGCCCAGCAGCTTCTGCTTGTTGCCGCGTGACATATAGGTATTGTACTCATCGAACAGGCGCAGATAGGTGCGGATGCGCTGGGTATTCTTCTCCCCGCGCGCCTGCTCCAGCAGCAGGTCAAAGGAGGCATCCGTGCTGATGGCGTTCATCAGGCGGATGTTATTGGCAAAAGTCAGATCGCGCAGCGCGCCCAGCACGTCCTCCTGCGAAAGCAGCGCCGCGTCGCGGGCGGCCGACTTTTCCGTGCTGCCGTCGTCCCGCACGCCGCGGCCGCGCAGAAACAGCTCAAAATCGCGCAGCTTGCTGTAGACCATCTGGTAGCGGCGGCGCTTTTCCGGCGTCACGTCCGCGAGCTTGGAGAGGATAATGCCGTAAGCCTCCTCCAGGGTGCAGATGCGCATCTTCTCCCGGCCGTTTTCCCGGCTGCCGCGGACGCGGAAATCCGCGTAGATCAGCAGCAGCGATTCGATCGTCAGATTTTCAAATTCCAGATCCCATGTCGAGTGGTTCGCCGCGATATGCGCGATGGTCTCCAGACCGCGGTCGACAAGCCACTGCCAGGTATAGTAATAGTGCAAATAGGGGATCCGCGCGGCATCCGCGCCGCGGCAGGCAAATTTGCCGATGTCGTGCGACAGGGACGCCGCCGCGACCAGCGGCACATCCACAGGCAGTCCCGCCTCGTGCGCCGCCAAGGCCGTGCGGACGGCAACATTGCGCACGCCGATGGTATGCGAAGCCGCATCGAAGGGCATCAGTTCCCGGCTCAGGCGCAGCGTCAGAAGAAAATGGCTGTCCTCCGCCGCGAGGCAGAAGCGCGCATACTCCTCCGGAATGTGCGTGTCCAGCGCCGGATCTATGGGCAGAAGATCGGTCAGCGGGTCAAAAGGCGCGTCCTCGCAGGCAAGCAGCGTCTCCAGAACGGCGATCAGCAGCGCGATCCCCCGCTGCGTTTCCGCCGCGGGCGCACGGTATTCCGGGTCGGCAAACAGGCCGTTCGTCAGGTAGGTATAGGCTGCCCGCAGCCAACCTTCCTCCGGCGCCGGGGTGCAGTCCGACAGTTCCGGCGCAAGGCACTGCGCCGCCTGCGTCAGGAGGCGGGCGCGGTCAAATTCCGTCCCGGCAAACAGTGCGCAAAACCGTTCAGGCGTCAGCCCTGCGGGGACGTTATTTCTGAGGCGTTCCGGCGAAAAGCGCATGGCAGTCGCTCCTTTTTCTGGTATCTTTCTTATTATAACGAAGAATCCGGCGCAGTACAACAGAAAAATTCCGTTGTACTGCGCCGGAGCGCGAAAATCAGAACAGCGTGCCGACGAAGAAGTAGAAGTCCCTTACCAAGCCGCTGTTGATCCCGTCGATCAGCTCGACCATCACCACGACATAGAGTACAATGCAGAGGATGGATACCGGAATGCCGATGATGGACAGGATCTTGCCGAGACGCGCCTGTTTGGTCGCGCGGCCATAATTCTTGCGGCGGGAGATGCTGCCGGTGATCAGGCCCGCAATGGCGAAGGCAATGCCGACAAAGAAGGTGCACAGGGACGCAATGCCGCAGCCCATGCTGATGTAGCCCAGCACACGCGCGCTGGTGGGAACCGGGGGTTCTGCCGGGACAGGAGTCTGGACGTAGCTGTTTTCAAATTCATTCATTTGGATCGTTCCTTTCTGATACCATGATTTCCGGATCGGTTTGTATTTCAAGCTGCCCTTCGGCAGGCTTTTTCGGTGGATCAGGCAGGAGCTCAGGTCTGCGCCGCAGCGCAATCCACAGCGCCGCCAAGCCAGCCAGACTGACTGCGGAGATTAACGCGCCCGCTTTCAGTCCGGGAGCCGTATATTGCAGGCGCACCTCGTGCGTCCCTGCCGTGATGGGGAAGGCGATCACGGCGTCCGTCAGCTTCAGGTCTTTGCTCTCCGGGTCGTAGGTCTGCGCGAGCGCGACCTCCTCGCCGTCCACCCATGCGCGCCAGCCGGGCTCATAGGGCACGGAGGTATAGAAGAAGCCGTCCTCCGCCGCTTTGACCGTGCCGGCGACCTTCGTGTCGGAGAATTCCGTCAGCTTCCACGGACTGCGTGAAAGGATCTCGCAGCCCTCACGGAACACGGCATCGTTCTGCATCGCCACGTCCAGAGAGATCGTCCCGCTGCCCGCTTCCTTGATGGGATAGGTCAGCGTCACAACGTCGCCCGCGGAGAAGCTGCCGAGCGTCGACAGGAAGCGCACCTTGATGTTGCGGCTGAGGATCTGCTCGCCGTTGCGGAACACCTCCACGTCATAATTACCGTTGGACTTCGTGGTCATGCACAGAAGGCCGTCCTCCGGGACAACATAGCGGATGCTCAGCCGGACGGTGTCGGTCTGGCCCTCGGTGGAATAGCTGTACTGCGTGCCGCTCGTGCCGGTGGCAGTGAGGGAGCAGCCCTCCGGTGCCTCCAGCTCGGAGTGCTGCAGGTGCGTATAGAGCGATGTTTGCAGTCCCGTTGCAAGGCGGAACATCTCCTCCTGCTCGCGGATGGGGTTATAAACGCTGTCCTTCGTGACGAATTCGCTTAATTTGGAATTCGTCACAAAGCCAAGGGAGATATCGGAGGTATTCTCCAGCAGGAGCACGTCGCCGGAAGCCGCCGCCAGCGTGTTGACGCTGCGGTCGAGCTGCTTGCCGTCGCGGTCGATCAGGTACTTTATGCCGCACATCAGGTTGGAAAAGGGCGTGCTTTCATAGTAGGCATAGCGGTTGCTGGCCGGCCATGAAGCAAGACCCAGCGATCGGGAGAAGCGGTTGAAGCGCACATTGGCGGAGGAATTGAAGATCGTCACGCCGTGGTAGCCGTTCAGCGCGCCGTCATTGAGCGTCTGCGTGGTCGTCATCTCCGTGCGCCAGAAGAGTTCGCCCTCCTCGCGCGCCTGCATCTCCTCCAGCACGGTCTGCACGTCCTCGCTCTCCTTGGGATAGGACGAGCGCGTGGTCAGGCCGACCTTCGCCACACCCATGGCAAAGCAGGCGACGGACTCCGCGGAAAACAGGCATACCAGCACCACGGCCGTCACCGTCCGGCGCGGACGGAAGGGCGTGTAGACGATCAGCGCCGCGCAGCAGACCAGCAGGCTGCACAGGCTCAGGACCATCCGCACGGTACCGTTCTCTATCCCCCAGCCGCAGGCGATCAGGGCAAGGCACACGGGGATGATAATCGCCAGATGCCGCAGACGGAAGCTGCGAAGCTGCGTATAGCCGCGGAAGGCCATGGTGATCAGCACGAAGCTGAACAGGAAGCTGAAGCGATACGGCAGCATATTGGGGAAATGGAAGCCGTGCCAGACGTAGTCCAGCACCCGGAAGATAAAGCTGCACAGGAAGAACAGCAGCAGCGCCACACTCACGAGCTTTTCCCGCAGGGGGATGCGCTTGCAGCACAAAAACCAGACTGCAAGCACCACCGTGCAGAAGCCGCAGAACACGTTCGGCAGGCCCTCCATCTTCGTCGGCGCAAAGCCGATCAGCAGGCCCGACAGCACCTGCCGCGCCGCGGAGAGGAAGCCCGGAAGCGTCTGCGTTTTTACCGTCTGCCAGACGCCGTCCGTGACGGTCCCGGAGGCGTTTTTCGCAATGTTCAGCGCAAGGAGCTTGGGGAATTCACTCGCCGCCGAATAGGTATTTTTCAGGCCGTACAGCGTGGGAAGCAGCAGCACCGCCGCCGCGCCGACAGACAGAAGCGTGCACAGGCTGATGCGCGCCAGCCGCCGGAAAAAGCCCCGCACGCCGTTCGGCCGGCAGATGCAGTAGCCGAAAAAGGCCAGCGCGACGAAGATGCAGCAGAAAAAGCTCAGATAATAGTTGCACCACAGGCTCAGCGCCAGCGTGACCGTGTACAGACGGAACCTGCCGTCGCGCAGGAGGCACACCGTTCCCGCCACCAGAAGCGGGAAGATCGCCAGCACGTCCAGCCACATAAGATTCCAATAATACCCCGCCATGAATGAGGAAAAGGCATACAACAGGCTGAAAAACGGCAGCGTCCAATCATTTCGGCGGAACACCAGCCGCAGATACCACGCGAAAAACAGCCCGGCCAACGCGATTTTCAGGATGGTCAGCAGGGCAAAATACTCCCGCAGCAGAGACGCCGGCACCAGCACGCACAAAAAATTCAGCGGGCAGGCCAGATAGTAGGCGTACAGCGACAGATAACCCACGCCCATGCCGACATCCCAAGTATATTGCAGAGAACCGCCGGACAGGAGCTTTTCCCGGAAATCGGCAAAGAAAGGATAATACTGATGCCAGCCGTCGTGCGCCAGCACCTGCTTATCCCCCACCGGCCACAGCCCGCCGATGAAGAAGATCAGCAGCGTGACGGCGAAGGGAATACAGAACGAGAGCAGCAGCGGCATCCGCCGCTTTCTCCTTTGCAGATAATTCATGCTTCCTCCTTTTCCCACAGCAGGGGCAGGGTCGTTTCAAAATCCACGCCGTACCAGCGGGCATCCGGATTCTGCGCGGTGACGCGGAGTGTCCGGACCACATACTCCGATGCGCGCCGGATGGCCTCCGCGGTGTTGCGTCCGAGCGTCAGATAACCCACGCAGACACTGGCAAAGAGGTCGCCCGTGCCGTGGAACACGGCGGGGATATACTCCGTCAGGTGGACACTCAGCGCACCGCTTGCGTCCATGGCGGCCACGCCCATCCGCCCGTCCGCCGGGCGCACGCCCGTGAGGATCACAGTGCGCGGCCCGAAGGCAAGGAGCTTTTCCAGAAGCGCGCGCACATAGTCTTCGTCGTGCTGCTCGCGATAAAGCGTTCCCGTCAGCAGGCAGGCCTCGGTGATGTTGGGCGTGATGATGTCCGCGCGGGCGCAGAGCCGCCGCATCTTCTCCGGGAAGCCGTCGTCAAACCCGGCGTAGAGCCGGCCCTGATCGGCCATCACGGGATCGACGAAGCGGAGCGTATGTTCTCCGCCGAAGCGGTCGAAAAAGGCTTCCACAAAATCCACCTGCGCAGGCGAGGCCAGATAGCCGGTATAGAGTGCGTCGAAGGTCAGGCCGAGCTGCTGCCAGTGCACACTGACGGGCGCGAGGAGATCGGTCAGGTCGCGGCTCACGAAACCGTCAAACGCGGTGTGCGCGGACAGGACGGCCGTCGGCATCACGCAGCACTCCACCCCCATGGCGGAAAGCACGGGAAGCGCAATGCTCAGTGAGCACTTGCCGACGCAGGAAAGATCTTGTACCGTGGCGATTCGTTTCATGCAAAGTTCTCCGTTTTTTGTGTCTTATATATGTGTATTATACCGCAGTTCGGCGGGAAAGGAAAGCCCCGCGCCGGAAAAAGTAACGCAAAGCGCCGCAGGAAAAATATCAGAAAATCTTGTGCTCCCCTCTTGAAATTACCACAAGATATAGTATAATATCTTCTGAACGCAATTGACGGTATGAGCTTTATCAGGAGGAAAAAGATGAAAATCATCAAGAGAAACGGCGCAGAGGCCGTGTTTGATATCAAAAAAATTGAAACTGCCATCAGCAAGGCAAACGACGTTGCAGAGGAAAGCGAACGCATGACTCCTCTGCAGATCAAGCGCATCGCGCAGAGCGTGGAGATCCAGTGCCAGGAGATGAACCGCAGTCTGTCCGTCGAGGAGATTCAGGATCTCGTCGAGGATCAGATCATGGCGCACGGCGCGTTTGAAGTCGCCAAGCGCTACATCACCTACCGCTACACCCGCTCCCTCGTGCGCAAGTCCAACACCACGGACGACCGCATCCTCAGCCTGATCGAGTCGAACAACGAGGAGGTCAAGCAGGAAAACGCCAACAAGAATCCCACCGTCAACGCCGTGCAGCGCGACTACATGGCAGGCGAGGTTTCCAAGGACATCACCCGCCGTATTCTGCTGCCGCAGGACATCGTCGAGGCGCACGAAGCCGGCATCATCCATTTCCATGATGCGGACTATTTCGCCCAGCATATGCACAACTGCGATCTGGTCAATCTGGAGGACATGCTGCAAAACGGCACCGTCATCTCCGGCACGCTGATCGAAAAGCCCCACTCCTTCTCCACTGCCTGCAATATCGCCACACAGATCATTGCGCAGATCGCCTCCAACCAGTACGGCGGCCAGTCCATCTCCCTGACGCATCTGGCGCCCTTCGTGGACGTCAGCCGCAAGCGCATCCGCCAGAGCGTGGAGCGCGAGGTCAAGGAGCTGAACACCGACGCGACCGAGGAGCAGATCTCCCACATCGTCGAGGAGCGCCTGCGCGAGGAGATCAAGCGCGGCGTGCAGACCATCCAGTATCAGGTCGTCACGCTCATGACCACGAACGGCCAGGCGCCGTTCATCACGGTCTTTATGTATCTGGATGAGGCGCGCAATCCGCAGGAGAAGAAGGACCTTGCCATCATCATTGAGGAAACGCTGCGTCAGCGCTACGAGGGCGTCAAGAATGAGAAGGGCGTGTGGATTACCCCGGCCTTCCCCAAGCTCATCTATGTGCTGGAGGAGGACAACATCCACGAGGATTCCGAATATTACTATCTGACCCGTCTGGCTGCCGAATGTACCGCCCGCCGCATGGTGCCGGACTACATCTCCGAGAAGAAGATGCTGGAACTGAAGGTGGACAAGAACGGCGAGGGCCACTGCTACACCTGCATGGGCTGCCGCAGCTTCCTGACGCCCTATGTGGACGAAAACGGCAAGCCGAAGTATTACGGCCGCTTCAATCAGGGCGTTGTGACCATCAATCTGGTGGACGTCGCGCTGTCCTCCCACCGCGATATGGACAAGTTCTGGCGAATCTTCGACGAGCGTCTCGACCTGTGCTACCGCGCGCTGATGTGCCGCCACAACCGTCTGAAGGGCACCCTTTCCGATGCCGCGCCCATCCTGTGGCAGTACGGTGCACTGGCGCGCCTGCCCAAGGGCGAGCCCATCGACAAGCTGCTCTACGGCGGATATTCCACGATCTCTCTGGGCTATGCAGGCCTGTATGAATGCGTCAAGTATATGACCGGCAAGTCCCACACTGACCCGGAGGCCAAGCCCTTTGCGCTTCAGGTCATGCAGTACATGAACGATGCCTGCAAAAAGTGGAAGGCCGAGAACAACATGGATTTCAGCCTCTACGGCACGCCGCTGGAATCCACGACCTACAAGTTTGCCAAGTGCCTGCAAAAGCGCTTCGGCATCATCCCCGGCGTGACGGACAAGAGTTATATCACCAATTCCTACCATATCCACGTGACCGAGCACATCAACGCCTTTGACAAGCTGGCCTTTGAGGCGCAGTTTCAGGCACTCTCCCCCGGCGGCGCGATCAGCTACGTCGAGGTGCCGGATATGCAGAACAACATCGACGCCGTGCTGGAGCTGATGAAGTTCATCTATGACAACATCATGTACGCTGAGCTGAACACGAAGTCCGACTACTGCCAGGTCTGCGGCTATGACGGCGAGATCGAGGTCGTGGAGGACGAGGACGGCAAGCTGGTCTGGACCTGCCCCAACTGCGGCAACACCGACCAGAGCAAGATGAACGTCGCCCGCCGTACCTGCGGCTACATCGGCACGCAGTTCTGGAATCAGGGCAGAACGCAGGAGATCAAAGAGCGCGTGCTGCATCTATAAGTTATTTGACGTAAAAAAAGGAGCGACTGTTCGCTCCTTTTTTCCAAGAGGGAAAAGCGATGGAAGATCTTCATATTCATATGGTACTCGACGGTGTGGACTGGAAGGCCGCCATTGCCGCGCACGCCGCCCGGCCGGACGACGGCCCGATCCGCGCGCGTCTGGAGGATTACCGCGCCCGCGGCGTGACCTTCCTGCGCGACGGCGGCGACCGCTGGGGCGTCTGCCTGCGGGCGCGGGCGCTTGCAAAAAACTACGGCATCGACTACCGCTGCCCGGCCTTTCCGATTTATCAGAAAGGGCACTACGGCGCCTTCATCGGCCGGGGCTTCGCGGATTGGACGGAATACGCCCGGCTTCTGGACGAAGCACAGGCGCAGGGCGCGGACTTCATCAAGCTGATGATCAGCGGCCTGATCGACTTTCATGTCTACGGCCAACTGACGGAGGCCGGACCCGCACCGGAGGACATCCGCAAAATGATCACCCTTGCCCGTGAGCGCGGCTTTGCCGTCATGGCGCACGCCAACGGCGATACGGCGGTCTGCGCCGCGCTGGATGCGGGAGCGGACTCCATTGAGCACGGCGCTTACCTCAGCCGGGACACGCTGCGCCGTCTGGCGGCGACGGAAACCGTCTGGGTGCCGACGCTCTCGACCATCGCCGATCTGATCGGCTGCGGGCGCTATCCGGACGAGGTGCTGCGCCGCCTTCTGGCCGGGCAGCAGGAGGCCGTCGTCTTTGCCGCAGCGCAGGGCGCGGCGATCGGCTGCGGCAGTGATGCCGGAGCTTACCGCGTTTTCCACGGGAAGGGCACGCAGGACGAGCACGCACTGCTGGCCGAGGCGCTGGGCGAGCGCGCACCGCAGCTTCTGGCCTACGCACAGGGGCAGATTGAGCGCAAATTTCGCTTCTATGACTGATTTTTTGAAAGGAGGCGGCCGCATGACCGAGGTCGTCGCCGCCCTGCTGCGGCAGGACGGAAAATTTCTGATCTGTCAGCGCCCGGCGCACAAGGCGCGGGGGCTGCTGTGGGAATTCCCCGGCGGAAAGGTCGAGCCGGGAGAAACCATGGCACAGGCGCTTGCGCGCGAGTGCCGCGAGGAGCTTGGCGTGACGGTCGCCGTGGAGGAGCCCGTGGCGCAGGTCGTGCATGAATACCCCGACCTGACCATCCGCCTGACGCTGCTGGCCGCCGTCATCACGGGCGGACGGCTGCAAAAGCTGGAGCACAATGACCAGCGCTGGATCACCGCTGCGGAGCTTCCGCAGTATGAATTCAGCCCCGCAGACCGCGCGTTTCTTCCCGCGCTTGGAGTCATGTAACACTCCCTTCCACCATATTTCTCCAGTCGCCCGCTAAAATCGGGCGGCGCTTTTTGTGAAAAATGCCCGTGCATTCATGCTTGACAAAGCCGGTAAAAACAGGTATGCTATTCAAGGCATAGACACAATATATTGTGTCTGCAAGCAAAAGATATCACTAAATTTAGGAGGGACATCATGCGCATCGGCGGTTTGCAGAAAATGACGCTTCTGGACTACCCCGGCCGCGTCGCCTGCACGATTTTTCTGCCCGGCTGCAACTTTCGCTGTCCCTTCTGCCACAACACGCCGCTGGTGCTGAGCGGCGGCGAGGACATCCCGGAGGAGGAATTCTTCCGCTTTCTGGAAAAACGGCGCGGTCTGCTCGACGGCGTGGCCGTGACCGGCGGCGAGCCGCTGCTTCAGCCGGAGCTGGAAGGCTTTCTCCGGCGCATCCGCGCGCTGGGCTTCCTTGTTAAACTGGACACGAACGGCGCCTTTCCAGCGCGGCTGCAAGCTCTGCTAAAGGCCGGACTTGTGGACTATGTTGCGATGGACATCAAGAACCGCCCGGAAAAATACGAAGCCACGGCGGGCGTCCCCGTCCGGCTGGACGACATCCGGCAGAGCGCTGCTTTCCTGATAGCCGGCAGTACGGACTATGAATTCCGCACCACGGTCGTGGACGAGCTGCACGAGCCGGAGGATTTCGCGGCCATCGGCGCATGGCTGGCCGGCGCGAAGCGCTACTTTTTGCAGGAATTCGTGGATTCCGGCAATATTCTTTCTGCCGGGATGCACGCCGCGAGCCGGGAAAAAATGGAACAATGTCTGGCTGCCGCCAGACGCGGCATCCCCGCTGCACAGCTCCGGGGAGAATAGGAGGGAAACGATGTATCAGGTCGTAAAGAGAAACGATAAGGTCGTGGAATTCGACCTTGCCAAGATCGCCCACGCGATCAAGAAGGCGTTCGACGCGCAGGAAAAACAGTACAATGACTCCGTCATCGACTTCCTTGCGCTCAAGGTCACGGCGGATTTTGAGCCGAAGATCAAGGACGGAAAGATCGCCGTCGAGGACATTCAGGACAGCGTGGAATCCGTTCTGATCCGCGCGGGCTATGACGACGTCGCCAAGGCCTACATTCTCTACCGCCGCCAGCGGGAGAAGCTGCGCAACATGAAATCCACCATCCTCGACTACAAGGAGCTGGTGGATAGCTACGTCAAGGTGCGCGACTGGCGCGTGAAGGAAAACTCCACCGTCACCTACTCCGTCGGCGGTCTGATCCTCTCCAATTCCGGTGCGATCACCGCGAACTACTGGCTCACCGAGGTCTACGACGACGAGATCGCCAACGCCCACCGCAACGCCGACATCCACATCCACGATATGTCCATGCTGACGGGCTACTGCGCGGGCTGGTCGCTGAAACAGCTCATTCAGGAGGGGCTCGGCGGCGTTCCCGGCAAGATCACCTCCGCCCCGGCAAAGCACCTGTCCTCCCTGTGCAATCAGATGGTCAATTTCCTCGGCATCATGCAGAACGAGTGGGCCGGCGCACAGGCCTTCTCCTCCTTCGACACCTATCTCGCGCCCTTCGTCAAGGTGGACAACCTGAGCTATGAGCAGGTCAAAAAGTGCGTGGAGTCCTTTATCTACGGAGTGAACACCCCCTCCCGCTGGGGCACGCAGGCGCCCTTCTCCAACATCACGCTCGACTGGGTCGTCCCGGACGATCTGGCTGAGCTGCCCGCCATTGTCGGCGGCAAGGAGATGCCCTTCAAGTACAAGGACTGCAAAAAAGAGATGGACATGGTCAACAAGGCCTTCATCGAGGTCATGATCGAGGGCGACGCCAACGGCCGCGGCTTCCAGTACCCCATCCCCACCTACTCCATCACAAAGGACTTCGACTGGTCGGAAACGGAGAACAACCGCCTTCTCTTCGAGATGACCGCAAAATACGGCACGCCCTATTTCTCCAACTACGTCAACAGCGATATGCAGCCCAGTGACATCCGCTCCATGTGCTGCCGCCTGCGTCTGGACCTGCGCGAGCTGCGCAAGAAGTCCGGCGGCTTCTTCGGAAGCGGCGAGTCCACCGGCTCTGTCGGCGTCGTGACGATCAATATGCCGAAAATTGCCTATCTCTCCGCCACGCCGGAGGAATTCTACAAGCGGCTGGATCATCTGATGGACATCTCCGCGCGCTCCCTGAAGATCAAGCGCGACGTCATCACGCGCCTGCTGAACGAGGGGCTCTATCCCTACACGAAGCGCTATCTCGGCACCTTTGAAAATCACTTCTCCACCATCGGCCTGATCGGCATGAACGAGGTCGGCCTCAACGCCAAGTGGCTGCGCAAGGACATGACGCACCCCGAAACGCAGCAATTCACCGTGGACGTGCTGAACCATATGCGCGAGCGCCTGTCCGACTATCAGGAGCAGTACGGCGATCTGTACAATCTGGAAGCCACGCCCGCCGAGTCCACGACCTACCGTCTGGCCAAGCACGACAAGAAGGACTTCCCCGACATCATCACGGCGGCAAAGGAGGGCGAAACGCCCTACTACACCAACTCCTCCCACCTGCCCGTGGGCTACACGGAAGACATTTTCTCCGCACTGGACATTCAGGATAAACTCCAGACGCTCTACACCTCCGGCACGGTGTTCCACGCCTTCCTCGGAGAAAAGCTGCCGGACTGGAAGGCCGCGGCAAATCTGGTGCGCAAGATCGCTGAGAACTACCGCCTGCCCTATTATACGCTCTCTCCCACCTATTCCGTCTGCGCCGAACACGGCTATCTCTCCGGAGAGCAGAAGGTCTGCCCGATCTGCGGCAAGCCGACCGAGGTCTACAGCCGCATCACCGGCTACTACCGTCCCGTGCAGAACTGGAACGACGGCAAGGCGCAGGAATACAAGGACCGCAAGGTCTACGACATCACCGGCTCCCTGCACAGGCACTTCGGCGAGGATGCGCCCGCGCAGCAGTCCGCACCGGCGGCGGAGCAGCCGGAGGCGAAGTCCGGCCGCCTGCTTCTGTTCACCACGAAAACCTGCCCCAAGTGTGTCATGGCGAAGAAATTCCTTGCCGATGCCGGGATCGTCTATGACCTGTGCGTCGTGGACGACGACCCGGACACCGCGCGCAGATACGGCGTGCGGCAGGCGCCGACGCTTCTGGTGCTGGACGGCGAAACCGAGGTACAGCGCGTCGAGAACCCCTCCAACATCCGCGCCTTTGCGGAAAAGCAGACTGTGAGGCTGTAGTATGCACGATATTGTCGTCATCGGCGCAGGCCCTGCGGGGCTGACCGCCGCCATCTACGCCCGCCGCGCCGGAAAAACGGTGCTGGTTCTGGAAAAGGACACCTTCGGCGGGCAGGTCACTTTCTCGCCCAAGCTGGAAAACTATCCCGGCTTTGAATCCATCAGCGGCAACGAGCTTGCCCAGCGGATGCTGGAACAGGCCATGGCGCTGGGCGCGGACATCGACATGGACACCGTCACCGGCGTCACAGACGGAGCGGTCAAGACCGTCACCGGTGAAAACGGCAGTTATCCCTGTCGGGCGGTTGTCATCGCCGCGGGCGCGCGGCACCGCCGTCTGGGGCTTCCGGGCGAGGAGCGCTTCATCGGAAACGGCCTCTCCTTCTGTGCAGTCTGCGACGGCGCATTCTACCGCGGCGCACATGTGGCTGTCATCGGCGGCGGGAACACCGCGCTGCAGGAGATCATGCTTCTGAGCGAGCAATGCAGCAGGGTCACAGTCGTGCAGAATCTGCCCACACTGACCGGCGAGGGCGCACTGGCCGACGCCGTGCGGGCGAGGGAAAACGTTGCATGCCTTTATAACACCGTTGTCGCCGCCTACGAGGGTGGCGAGAGCCTCAGCGCGCTGCTGCTGAAAAACACCGCGACCGGCGAGGAGACCCACCTGCCGGTAGACGGCGCATTCCTTGCCATCGGCACCGAACCGGAGAATCAGGCCTTTGCCGCCGTCGCCGGGCTGGACGCCGCGGGCTACATCGCCGCCGACGAACGCTGCCATACCGGAACCCCCGGTGTCTATGTCGCGGGCGACTGCCGCACAAAGCAGTACCGTCAGGTCGCCACCGCCATCGCCGACGGCGCTGCCGCCGCGCTCTCCGCCTGCGCCTATCTGGACGGCCGCGGTACATGATCACTCACACACAAAAACGTCCGCCGGAGCCCCGGCGGACGTTTATTTTTTCACGGGCTTTTTGGCGGAACACGGCGAAAGCCTCCTGCATAAGCTGAAAAGGAACGAAAGTTCCGACTGATCTAAGGAGGAATCATCTTTTGGAATATCAAACGCAACCCATGACCCCGCCGCGGACGCAGGAGTCCGGCAGCGAGGCCTGCACGGATGCGCAGGGCCGTCTGCCCGCCTGCGCGCCGCTGGCGAATCCCTATGTTCCCTTTCAGCAGAACAATCCGCAGACCTATCCCGCCAAGAAGGGCGTCGTCCGCGGAACGCTGTTTCCCGGGCTGGATCTTCCCTTCATGGGTAGGATCAACGAGCACGAGCTATCTGACACGCCGCTGCATGAATTGCAGGCGCTGGGCTTCGCGCTGGTAGAGCTGGGGCAATATCTGGACACCCACCCCGACGACTGCGAGGCGCTGGAGCTGTTCCGCTCCTACGCGGCGCTCTATGAAAAGGGCGCGGCAGAGTATGAAAAGCTCTGCGGCCCGCTGACGCAGCGCTCCATGTCGGAGGGCTGCCAGTATGACTGGCTCAAAGACCCGTGGCCCTGGGATTTCGGCGCAAACGCGGCCTGCAAGGAGGAGTAAGCGATGTTCGTCTATGAAAAGAAGTTACAATACCCGGTGAAAATCGCCAATGTCAATCCCCGGCTCGCCTCCATTATCATCACGCAGTACGGCGGACCGGACGGAGAGTTGGGCGCATCGCTTCGCTACCTGTCCCAGCGCTACTCCATGCCCTTCCCGGACCTCAAGGGGCTGCTTACGGACATTGGTACCGAAGAATCCGGCCCGGCGAACTGTCAACAAAGCCCCCGGGAAACGGAGAACCGTTTCCCGGGGGCTTAGAATCCATATTTAATTGTTGGAGAAGTTGTCGAAATAGCCCTGCACCAGAACGATGGGCGTTCCCTTGTCGCCGGAGCCGCTGGTCAGGTCGCACAGGGAGCCGATGAGGTCGGTGAGCTGGCGCGGCGTGGTTCCCTCGGAAACCATGTTGCCGGTCAGGTCGCCGTCCTTGGCGCGGATGCTGTCCGTGATCGCCGTTTCAAGCGCGCTGCCCTCCAGCCCCTTGAAGGCGTTGTCGGCCAGATACTTGAGCTTCAGCTCGTTCGGCGTGCCCACAAGGCCGTCGGTGTAGGCCGGGCTGACACAGGGGTCGGCCAGCTCCCAGATCTTGCCCTGCGGATCCTTGAATGCGCCGTCGCCGTAGACCATGACCTCGATGTGCTTACCGGTCGCCTCCATCAGCCGCTTCTGCGTTTCGCGGACAAAGGCGCCGCAGTCGCGCGGGAAGAGCTTGACCGTGTCCTCATCGGCCTTGTTCGTACCCAGCAGGCCGAAATCCGGGTTGTAGCCGCTGCCGTTCACGGGCGCAGTCAGGATGTCGTCCAGACCGCACACGCGCTCCGCGCCCGCCGCGCGCAGGATGCGCTTCGTCCGCGTGCGGGTGTGGATGTCGCAGACCAGAACATTTTTCGTATAGTTCAGAATGGTTTTCGCCTGATTGGAGAAGATGATCTCCGCCTCGGCGCCCGCCTCGCGGATGACCTGCTCATAGTAGCCGACATAGTCGATGCCGGTGAACTCATGGCGATTTTCGCCGAACTTCTCACGATATTCGGCCAGCGTCAGCGTGTCCGCGTAGGGATCGATGCCGGCCTCATCCAGCTTGTCCAGAGAAACGAGGCAGTTGCCGACTTCGTCGGAGGGATAGCTCAGCATCAGAACGACTTTTTTTGCGCCCAGCGCCACGCCGCGCAGGCAGATGGCAAAGCGGTTGCGCGAGAGGATGGGGAAGATCACGCCCACCGTTTCGCCGCCCAGCTTGGCACGAACGTCGGCGGCCATATCCTGCACGCTTGCGTAATTGCCCTGGCTTCTTGCCACGACGGATTCGGTCACGGCGACGACGTCGCGGTCGCGCAGGGAGAAGCCCTCGCTCTGCGCTGCGTCCAGCACGGCGCGGGTCACGATGGCGGGCAGATCATCGCCCTGACGGATGATGGGGCAGCGGATGCCGCGGGAGATCGTTCCAACTTTTCTTTCCATAATTCTTCGTTCCTTTCTTCTGTTCAGAGAGCCTGTGCAATTTTTCTCGCGACATAAACGCCGCTGGCCGAGGCGTGGGACAGGGAGTGGGTCACGCCGCTGCCGTCGCCGATGATATAGAGTCCTTTGTGCAGAGTTTCGAGGTTTTCGTCCAGTTCCACTTCCATGTTATAGAACTTTACCTCCACGCCGTAGAGCAGCGTGTCGTCGTTGGCCGTACCCGGCGCGATCTTGTCCAGCGCATAGATCATCTCGATGATACCGTCCAGGATCCGCTTGGGCAGGACCAGGCTCAGGTCGCCCGGCGTCGCCGCCAGCGTGGGCGTGACCAACCCCTCCTCGATGCGCTTGACCGTGCTTCTGCGGCCGCGGATCAGATCGCCGAAGCGCTGCACGATCACGCCGCCGCCGAGCATATTTGACAGGCGCGCAATGCTCTCGCCGTAGCCGTTGCTGTCCTTGAAGGGCTCGGAGAAGTGCTTGGCGACCAGCAGCGCGAAGTTCGTATTCTCCGTCTGCAACTCCTTGCCCTCGTAGCTGTGGCCGTTGACAGTGACGATGCCGTTCGTGTTCTCGTTGACCACCATGCCGTTCGGGTTCATGCAGAAGGTGCGCACGCAGTCCTCAAACTGCTCGGTGCGGTAGACGATCTTGCTCTCGTACAGCTCGTCGGTCAGGTGGGAAAAGATCACCGCCGGCAGCTCGACGCGCACACCGAGGTCGACGCGGTTGGACTTGGTGGGGATGTTCAGATGGGCGCAGACCTTTTCCATCCACTTGCTGCCGCTGCGTCCGACGGAAACGACACATTCCCGGCAGGTGAAGCGCTGCTCGCCGCAGTCGATGCGATAGCCCTCGGCCGTCCTTTCGATCTCGTGGGCCGGCGTGTCAAAGTAGAAGTCCACGCGCTGGCGCAGCTCGTCATACAGATTCGTCAGCACGACGTAATTGATGTCCGTTCCGAGGTGGCGCACGGAAGCGTCCAGCAGGTTCAGCTTGTGCTGCAAACACAGCTTCTTGAAGCGCGTCCCAGCCGTGGAGTAGAGCTTCGTTCCCTCGCCGCCAAAGCGCAGGTTGATCTCGTCGACGTACTTCATCAGGTCAATGGCCTGCTTCTTGCCGACGTGCTCATAGAGCGTGCCGCCAAAGTCGTTGGTAATATTATACTTTCCGTCGGAGAACGCGCCCGCGCCGCCGAAGCCGCTCATGATCGAGCAGCAGCCGCACTTGATGCAGCTTTTGACCTTTTCGCCGTCGATGGGGCAGCGGCGCTTTTCCAGCGGGTGGCCCGCCTCGATAACGGCCACGCGCAGCTCCGGCTTCTTCTGCGTCAGCTCAAAGGCCGAGAAGATTCCGCCGGGGCCGGCGCCGACGATCATAACATCATAATTCTTTTCCATGTCTTTCACTCCGTACTTGCATTTTCTCAACCGCGCCATTATAATACGAATACAGGAATAAGTAAAATAGTTAGTTTTAATGCCTGCCATAAGCAAAACGAATGGAGTGATCTCATGATCGCGAAGCTGGAACAGTACCGCGTGTTCAAGGAAGTCGCCGACTGCGGCAACCTCACGACGGCCGCACAGCGGCTCTATATCTCCCAATCCGCCGTGAGCCAGAGCATCAAATCGCTGGAAGCGTCATTGCAGACGCAGCTTTTTGCGCGCCATCCGCGCGGCGTCAGCCTGACGGCGGAGGGGCAGCAGCTCTATGAATATGTCGGCAAGGCGCTGACGCTGCTGCAATCCGGCGAGCACCGCCTACAGCAGATGCGCGAGCTGGTCACAGGCGAGCTGTCCATCGGCAGCAACAGCACGCTGATGAAATACTACCTCATGCCCATTTTGCAGGCCTATCATAAAGCCTACCCGCAGATCCGGATTCATATTCACGGCGGAACGAGCAAAAAGGTACTGGAAGGCTTGAAGGACGGGCAGATCGACCTCGCCTTTGCCACCACGCCGCCCGCGGGCGGCAGCTTCCGCACCGTGCGCTGCTTTGAAACGCACACCGCTTTTGTCGCCGCGCCGGACTTCCCCTGCGATTTTGAAAGGGTCTATACGCTACAGGAGATCACGCAGTTTCCCCTGCTGGTGCTCGACCGCGACGCCAGCTCCCGGCGTTTTCTGGAGGCGCAGTTTTTGCAGCGCGGCCTGAAGCTGGAGCCGGAAATGGAATCCGCCAGCCATAATCTGCTAATTTCTCTGGCGCGCATCGGCCTCGGCGTTGCCTGCGTCACGCGGGAGATGTCCCTTTCCGGTCTGAACCGCGGCGTCATTCGGGAACTGAAAATGGCAGAGCAGCTGCCGGCGCGTTCGGTATCCATGTGTACCCTCCGCGGCGCGGAGCCTTCCGCCGCCGCCAAGCGTTTTGCCGAATTCGTCTTAGAGGATCTCGGATCGCGCTGAATGTTCCTTTTGCAGGATCTCCCAGGCCGTGCGCTGCGCGAGGCAGCGCGCGGCTTCATTCTGCTCCGGCGTGTTTTCCGCATAGGCATCGCCGCAGAGGAGGACGCACCCGGCCTCCAGTTCCAGTTTCTCCATTTTCTCACCTCCAAACAGTCTATGCGGCCGGTATCTATAATAAGATAGCAGCAGAAAAAGGGGGGGCGAAGGATGGAACCGGTCGATGTATCTTTGCTTCAGAATGTCTGCATTTACCTGCGGAAATCCCGCCGCGATCTGGAATTGGAACAGCGCGGCGGTGAGGACACGCTGGCACGTCACCGCGCCATTCTGCTGGCCGACGCACACCGCTGGGGACTGAAAATCTCAGCGATTTATGAGGAAGTCGTCACCGGCGACACCATCGCGGAGCGTCCGCGCATGACGCAGTTGCTGCACGAGATCGAAGCCGGCCGCTGGGACGCCGTTGTGTGCATGGACGTGGACCGGCTGGGGCGCGGCGGGATGCGCGATCAGGGGATTCTGCTCGACGCCTTCAAGTGGACCTCCACGCTGCTGCTCACGCACGACCGCATCTATGACCTGCGCCGCGAAACGGACGAGGAAGCCATGGAATACAAGGCGCAGGGCGCACGCTTTGAATACCGCATGATCAAGCGCCGGCTTGCCCGCGGCCGCGAGGCCTCAGTGCGCGAGGGGAAATTCATCGGGCATACCGCGCCCTACGGCTATGTGCGCATCAAGCTGAAAAAAGAGCGCGGCTGGACGCTGGAACCGCAGGAGCCGCAGGCCACCGTCGTGCGGGAGCTTTTCCTCCGCTTCGCAGACGGGGAAAGCCCTGCCTCCCTCGCAAAGCATCTGAACGCGCTTGCGCTTCCCTCTCCCGGCGGAACGACGTGGACACCTGCCGCCGTGCGGCGGATCCTCTCCAATCCGGAATACTGCGGTCTGATCCGCCACGGACTGCGGAAAACCGTCAAAGTCTTCTCCGGCGGCGCGCTGAAGCAGAGCCGCCCACGGGCGCTCCCTGCGCAGATCGCGCTCTATCCCGGCCGCCATCCGGCGCTCATTTCCAAGGAGATATTTGATGCCGCCGCGCAGCGCCTGCAAGCGCAGAAGCCCTCCCCCGGTCCAAAACCGCAGGGCATGGCAAACCCGCTGGCCGGGCTCGTCTACTGCGGCCTCTGCGGACGGGCGATGGTACGCCGCCCCTACGGCGGCAAGCGGCCGGATGCTCTGCTCTGCCCAAACAGTACCTGTCCGACCGTCGCCTCCTACCTCCATGAAGTGGAAGCGCTCCTGCTGGAGGGGCTGCGGCACTGGCTCGGCGATCTCCCGCTCGTTCCCGTACCCGCGGAAAAAAGCGATGCGTTGATGCGGCAGCGTACTGCGCTGGAGCGGGAGCGCGCCGCCGTCGCCGCACAGCAGATACGCGCCTGCGAACTGGCGGAGCAGGGCATCTATTCCCCGGAGCTCTATCGCAGCCGCCGGGAAGTGCTGGAGCGCCGCGCCGCCGCGCTTGCCGCGCGCATTTCGGTGCTGGAAAGGGAGGCGCAGGGGGCTCCGCGCTTCTCTCCGTCGCCGGAGCTTCCGCTCCTTGATGTGTACGGTCTTGCCTACATAGCCGAAGAAAAGAACCGCCTTCTGAAGGCTCTGCTTCAGAAGGCGGTCTACCATAAGACGCGCCGCACGCGGCAAAAGGGCGGCAGCGACCTGACGCTCACGCTCTATCCCCGTTTCCCCGCCCGTTGACAATTCCGCGGGCCGGATGAATTGGGACATCTGGAAATGATCGGCACCATCGTCCACCAGCTCACGCGCAACCTGACGGAAAAGCAGCAGCGCGAAAACGGCTTTGCCGCCTACTTCGTCGACCACACCGCCGGAGTCTATCCGCAGGCTGCCGGAGGCTTCCCGTGGACGGCCGCATCGATGCAGGTCAAAGGGGACCCCATCACCGATCTTTCGGAGGATATGGCCGCAGAGCAGAAGGCTCGCAGCACCTATGACAACATCCTGCGGCTTTCCGACGACCCCGACGTCAACGATGTGATCAAGTTCCTGCGCGAGCGCGAGGTCGTGCATTTCCAGCGTTTCGGCGAAGCGGTGCAGCGCCTGCGCGAACGACTGGACGAGAAAAATGTGTACTATATGAACCCCGCGATTGATATGTAACAAAAAAATCCGCCGTGCAGATAAAATCTGCACGGCGGCCTTATTTTTATCAGCCGATCAAATTGGCCAGAACGGAAAGCTGGCGTCCGGTTAACTGCATTTCCGAGCAGGCCGCGGAAACCGCCTTCGCACCGGCAGCATCCGCTGCGCCGATGTCGGAAAAAACTCTTTCAAATTTCCCCTTGTACGTAAGGTTCCGCTGCTCCAGCTCCTCTCCGAACTGTCCGACAGAACGGATCACCCGACTGACCGGAAGCTCATGATACCACGGCTCCGAAGCATAGTCCGTCCACTGAGAAACATCAGGCACGGGAGACTGCCGGAAAAGGTTGGCCGCCGTGATCATGACATCAAGATTGCGCCGGGAATAGTCCATCGTATGGCTGGACCGGATCGTCCCCTCGGCGCAGGCATTTTTCGGATCAATGTCGCCGATCTGGCCGTAAGCGCTCTCTATACTATCCCAGAGGGCAGCGGCATTGATGTCAATATGGAGCAGATCCAGCAGCTTTTGAAGAACCTGCTGGCCGAGGACATTCTTTTTGCCGTCGGTCAGATTCCCGTGCATATAATCGAGCAGTTTGTTCAGCAAATATGCGCCGAGCGGGGTATTCAGCAGGCCGGAAAAGAAATTTCCAAACAGCGCATCCACCATTCCGGCGACCTTGCTGCCATCCACCTGATTGACCTCCATGTACTTCAGGAGGTAAGCAACTGTCGTACCTAACGGCTCCGGATTCGAGTTGATGTATTCAAGGCAGACCTTCATATGCGCGTCCTTCTGGTCCTCGGGCACGCTCTTGAGAAACAGTGCCAGCATACCGCCAAGGTACTGCGAAAGCTCTTCCTTTTGCTCGGCAGACGCGTTGTTCAGAACAAAGGTGGTAAACTGATGCAGCATGGTCATGCTGGGATCTTCCTCGGAAACGTAAGGAAAGAAAGGCTTTCCGTTCTCTTCTTTCAGCGTTACGCCCAGCGGCACTCCGAATTTTCCGAGCAGCTCGCCGAAGAAATTGGGGACGGTAAACTCAAAGAACGCACTGGGAGAGTGGTTCTCACCGACGGAAGAAACATCGCGGCCCGGCTTCACAAAGTACTGCTGCGCGCCGGGGAGGGCATATAGCAGGCCATGGACAAAATCCGTCGACAGAGAGTAGCAGCTGACCTTTCCGCTGTTTCTGCGGATCTCCTCCGAGTAGGTCTCAAGGAACTCTTTGGAAAAGCCCTGACCGTCAAACGAAATCGCGGCAGTTACCTTGTCCGACAGGATCCCCACATACTGTGCCTTGTTGCCGCCCTTGGAATGACCGATGACCGTAATATCATCGTATTTCAGGCTCTCAATATAATAAAGCGCCTCCCGCTGCGCGCGCGTATCAACGGCGCTCATACCGTACACGTTGTCTGCCCATTCGTTTTCATCCAGCGTGCCGCGGAAAGCGACAATGGCCTTTCCATCCGGTTTGACAAAACAGATGGCTTTCGTCTTTCCTGCGTCTCCGCCGTGCATGGCGGTACTCTCTCTGTCAATTTTCAAAGCACAGAGGTTCGGATTGTTCTTCATGCTCTGGATCATGGCTGCCCACTCATATCCGCTCGTCAGGCCGCCGTCAACCGCCTGATCGCCGCATTGCATCAGCTTATCCATAACTTCCGGGGTAAATTGATCCAGCAGCTTTCCGAGCGAGTCGTAGGACGCAAGGTTCAGATCCTTCCCGATCGCCTTTCTGAAATTTTCGTCAATATAAGTCAAGTTTTCGAGCAGGAGGAGTTCTTCTACTGATATATCCATGATTTCACTCTTTTCTGTTCAAAACATCTTTCATTTCCTTAGAGGATATCCACCGTCCCGCTTTCGCTCACCGTGCAGTGATACTGCAGCGTATAGGTGTCCTCGTTCAAATAGCTGTACTGATTGAATTCAGAGATTTCCTCAAGCCTTTCCGGAGATTCCACCAGCGTTACCAGATGATCGCCGGAATACCCGTTCTCCGCACACCACGCGCCAAACGCTTCACAGAACTCTTTCATTTTTTCATCCGGCAAATTCTGATAAAAATAAATATTACAGCTTCCGCTGCAGTTCCCGGCGATCTTCCCGGCTTCCACGTCGTCCGTGCTTTCAAGCGATGTCTTTACGGAATCCGGCCCGATGACCAGCACATTCTCCGACTGAAAATAGTCCTTTACATATTGCGCAATTGCTTCCTCATAAAAAGGCCGCACATATACGCCGATATAATTATCCGTAAACGTTCCATTTTCGTTATTGTCCGCCGGACGCACCGTAACGATGTCTCTGCTGGAAGAGCCGCCGCGAGGATACACGGACAGCCACTCGGTATCAAAGTAGCCAGCCGAATACTCCAGATAGCGGAACTCTACGCCGGGGTATTTTTCATCCAGATAGGACAGCATCTTTTCCATGCGGTAAATCGCGCGTTTCTGCGTCTGCGACAATTCGTCGTAGTCCTGCGGCAGGTTCTCCTTTTTCAGGATCTCCCGCTGGCGCTCATTCAGTTCCAGATGCTCCGGCGGCAAGTCCAGTCTGTTTGTTTTCGTATCTTCATGATTTTCCATTCTTCCGCTGCACCCCCATAATCCAAATAGGATAAGCCCTACGCAGAAAAGCGCAAGCACTTTTTTACAGTATCTCATCGCGCCATTGTGCCTCCCTTCGTTCGATCGGCCGCAGGTTCCGTCAGCCCTTCCAATCCTTTGCCGCACCGTTATCTGCCTGCTCAAACAGCAAGCTGCCGGTCCGGATGGCCTGTGCCGTCTTTTCAAACAGCTCTGCCAGCGCCTCCCCGACTTTCTGCATATCCTCTGCGGCAGTCTGAAGCTCCTGCACCATCGCACCCTTGGAATTTGAAAGGGAAAGGGACAACGTCCTGCCGCGAACCTGCCGGCTCAGCGCATTCAGCTTTGCCTCGTATTCCCGCATAAGGCGCGGATTTGCCTTAATCTCGGACATTCTTCTTCCTCCTCAAAACAGCCCGGCGAGCAGATTGGCAACCCAGCCGTCCATCGCCGCGAAGCCGCAGCTGGCCTCCAGCGCTTCCACGCTGGAAATCGCCGCCGCACTGGCCTTCCGCAAGCGCTCACATTCCGTTTCGATCGCCTGCGGATGTGCAGCGGCGCGTTCCCGGAGCGACGCGATCCGTGCGCATATCTTGTCATCGTTCACGGCGTCTCCGCAAAGCTGCTCCAGGATGGAGAGATATGCCTCCATGCTCTGCGCAAGCATACTCCCATATGTACGGATTTTATTCACCGCAGCAGAGATCTCGCCGGAATCGTATATCACGTCTGCCATATTTCTTTCCTCTCAGTCATCCAGCGCAGAAAGCGCCCGGTTGATCTGCCAGATTCTCTGGCGGTGGCCGCTGATCTGTGCGCTCCAGTCGTCGATCTGATTCTGATAACTTTGCAGCTTCCTTCTCCCCTGAGACAGCAGGCCGGCATAGGCCGCTTTGACTTTTTTGGCAGATGCGCCGCCGATGTTTTTCTGATTCGCCTTTGCATACTTATCGGCGACCTTGCAGTTTTTGCAGCTGCCCGTTACCCTGTCCACGCTGTTTTGCTTTCTTCCAATCGCCTCCAGGTGCTCCGACTGCTTGTTCTGCACAGACCTCAGGAAGGCTTCCAGCGATTCCCGCGCATTTCTCGCGTCACGAATCTTTTTATTGAGATCATAGACCTGCTCCTGGCACCAGTCTTTTTTCCATTCAAGCCAAGACCGCTCACTCATCGGCGTTTTCCACCTCTCCGCGCATAAAATATCCCGCAGAAGAACGGGCAAGAACATTTCTGCCCTACTCTTCCGGTTTTATCCAACATTGTTTTTGCCTTCATAGCACAACAGCGGTTCCCCCGTCCGGGGGAGCCGCTGTAAAAAGGCGCACTTATGCTCTGAACTGACCGGCGATCGCATTGTCGGTCTCTTCGACGATCTTTGCAGTCGAATCCAGCGCGGAAGCGATCTCATAAATGAGTTCGGAAGCCTTCTGGAATCCGGGCTTCAAGTCCTGATAGCGGGCGGCATAGGCTTCACTTGCATTGCCCTCCCACTCGCTCTGGAGCTGGCCGAGGAGCTGGTCCATCTTAGAAATCACTTCGTTAACCGCCTCGCCCTGGGTGCGGTATTCGTTTGCTCTCTGGCGCATAACATCGGGGGTCATTCTAATCTGATTTGCCATTCTATGTTCCTCCTGTTGTTGATTTATATAGACCGGGAAACCGGAATATATCTTTTCCTGCGGTTGGTTTGTGGAGCAACGTAATTATACCAGAAAAGGAAATATCTGTCAATACGTGCAGGGCATTTTGGTCCTTTCTTCCGTTTTGTACAGCATTTTATCATCTTTCGCGACACTTTACGCTCTTGAGTTTCACAAAACTGTTATCCCGAATATAATAGCAGTCGCCCGGCTCGATCGGTTTTTTGTATGCACGCTGCACCGCCAGCGGAAGGTCAAAGATCTTCATCGACGCCACATCATCAAAGAAGAGGAAATGCTTTGCATCGCGCAGATTCTTGACGATCTCCGGTGCGCTATAGGGAATATTGGTATTCTCGAAACCGCAGATCAAAATAGCGACATTCAGATTCCTGTACTTTGAGATGATGTTTTTGTATGCGTTCAGGCCCTTGGCATCCGCGCCGGCTGCCGTGAGCGCATCCATCCCATCAAGCACCAGAAGCAGCAGCGGCGCGCGCTCCAGAAGTGTTTCCTCTCCGGCGACCAGCGCATCGTAGCGCAGCTTCAGTTCTTCCTCCATGCTGCACAGCAGACGCGGCGCGTCCTGCGCGGCCACGGAATACGCCTCCGCTTCCGGACGCAGGCAGCTCAGCCGCTTCTCGATCCCGTCCACGACAAACAGCCGCACCTGCTCCGGCGCACCGCCGCGGAGCGCCTGCACCGCATAGCGAATGAAATTGTGGCGTCCGCTGCCTTCCCTGCCCGTGATCGCCAGTGCGCCGAGATTTGCAAAGTCGATCGTGTACGGCGTCACATCCGCATAGTTTAGGCCGAGCATCACCGCAAAGCGCTTTGTTTTCGGCACGGAAAGCTGCGCGGCAAGCTGCGGTGTCAGGATCTTAGGAATGACCGGAATTCTGCGCGCCGGCGCGGAGCCTTCCTTCGCATTGATTTCCGCGATAAACGCCCGGATCTCCTGCACCCGTTCGATCTCCCGCTCGCCTGCAAAAGCCCGGAACATCTGGCAATCCAGATGCGCCTTGTCCACTTCTACGATGCCGCGGCCGGGGATGTCCTCGCCGCGCGCACGGCAATGGTCAAACAGCGCGTTGTATTCCCCGGAGTCGTTGCAGAACAGCGCGATGCGGCAGGCAAAGTTACTCAGGTATTTATAGCCGATGCCCGCAGTCTGCGCATTGGCAATGATCACGCTAATGCCGACCGTCAGACCCTCGCGGCACAGCCGCAGGAGCTCATCGTCCTCTTGGAAATACAGTTCCTTCAGCGCTGTCAGGTTGTCGATCAGCAAAACGATCTGCGGCAGATCCGTCCTGCCCGCTTCGCGATAGGCCGTGAAGGAGCTGACGCCGATGGACATTAGCTTTTCCTTTCTCGTTTCGATCTCGCCAAGCAGCAGCTTCATCAGGTTTTTCAGTTTTTCATCCTCCGCAGGGGTTACGACGCCGCCGACATGGTACAGGTCCTCAAAGTTGCGCAGTACCATGGAGGCAAAGTCGATGATGTAGATATTGACCTCCTGCGGCGTATAGTACGAGGCAAGGCTGCGGATGATCGTCTGTAATAGATTGGTCTTGCCGGACTGCGCCGAACCGATGATCATCCCGTTGTTCTGGGACAGGTCTACGGCATAATTCCCCTGATACTGCGCATCCGGGTCGTCATAGATGCCCAAAAGCGCCGTGGTAGAATACTCGGGAAGCGCCTGTGCCTTCTGCGGGAACTCGATCACACTGCGCAGCGGCGGCAGACAGATATCCGGCAGCTTGCGGATGTGCGCCCGCTGCGTATACTCGCTGACATAGCGGACGACCGCGTCCAGCTGCGTCAGGCTTTCCTCGCCGTTCTTCTTCTTTTTCTGGACAAAGATCGGCGTGCGTTTCCCCCAGTCGGTCAGACTGTAGATGGCAAACTCCTTCGTGTCCTCCGGATCCGTCCTCGCCGGGGCTCCGCTGTAGGCGGACTGGAACAGTTCAAAGATCTCATTGTTGCCCACCTGCAGATACGCGCGGCCGGGTTCTTTGATCTCCGCGGCAAGCGGAGATTTCAGCACCTCATTACTGTCCTCCTGACTCTGCACCTTCAGGCAGAGCTTAAAGCGGGAGTTCGACCAGATCTGCTCATTTACCTGTCCGGAGGGCTTCTGCGTTGCCAGAATCAGATGGACGCCCAAACTCCGGCCGATCCGCGCGGCGGAGATGAGTTCTTTCATGAATTCCGGCTGCTCCGCTTTCAGCTCCGCAAATTCATCAACAATGATGATCAGATGCGGCAGCGGCACGGACGCCTCGCCCGCGCGGTATTTGCGGATATATTTGTCAATGTGATTGACCTCTGTTTCGGCAAACAGGCGCTGGCGCTTGAGAAGCTCTGCCTTGATCGACCGCAGAGAGCGGTCGATCTCCCGGCCGTCGATGTTCGTGATCGTACCCAGAAGATGGGGCAGGCTGCGGAACTGGTTGACCATGCCGCCGCCCTTGAAGTCGATGATGACAAAGGCCACCTCATAGGGGTGGAAGAGCGTCGACATGGAAAGGATATACGTCTGCAGCAGTTCCGATTTACCGGAACCGGTCGTACCGGCGACCAGGCCGTGCGGGCCGTGCGCCTTGTCGTGCAGATCCAGACTGACAACGCCGCTTTTCGCAACGCCCAGCGGGGCGGCCATCGAACGATCGACCCGCGATGCCATCCAGCGCTCCGCCAGATTCAAGTCCTCTGCCGTGAGGATGTGCAGCAGCTCAAACAGAGAAATGTTCTTTGTCAGAGAGCTTTCCAGCGAGATCTCCTCCGTATAGACCGGCGCCAGCATTTCCGCGAAGCCGGAAGCCTCCTGATCCGAAACGGCCGGATAGCGGAAGATCATTGACTTTTCGCTGTCTGCGGTGTCGATCAGCAGGCCGGTCGAAGCGTTCTGCAGGGAGATGAGATAGCTGCATCCCTGCGGGATCTCGTCCTTCCGGTCTGCAAAGAAAAGGAAGGTAACGCCCAGCTTCGCCGCATTCTCCACAAATTTGGAAACCGGATGGCTCTTGAAGCTGTATTCGTCATAGAAGAAAACCAGCAGATGCGGTGCCGTTCTCTTGCTCTGTTCCCGGAGCGTCAATTCCTTATACAGGTACTCAAAAATCAGGTTTTTGCTATCGTCGTCGCAGACGATATTCCGCGTGCCCGTCACGCCGTTTTCCACATTCGGCAGATGGCGCAGCCAGACAATGCGGCCGCGGTGTTCCGGCGCCGCAACAAAAAGCAGGCGGAAGTCCGCATGATACTGCCGCGCGCAAAGGTCCAGCACCATATCCTTCAGCATGGCAAAGCGCAGCGGCTCTGCACCCGTCACGCCGACCGCACCCGCCGCCTTCAGCGGGCAGACAATGGGGGCGTTATGCACATAGGCATACTCCTCGGCCAGCGCCTCGGGAAGCTGCTGCAAGTCGTCCGCCACCTCCAGCCGCTCCTGCTTCTTATACTTGATCCCACGCAGGGCGCGGACGCTTCCGGTGCCAAGGCGGACATCCAGAAAATCCTCGCTCTCCGGGCTGCGGTCAAACAGCTCAGGGGAAAACGCCGTCAGCCGTCGTTTTTCCTCCTCCATAGAAGGATAGATCTGCTCCAGATTCCGGCGTTCATTTTCGCGGCATTCTTCGATCTCGCGGCGTTTCCGCTCGATATAGCTCTCATATTTTTCCACGCGCTCCCGGCTGCTCTTCCGGAAGTCGCGCTTGCTCTGGACCACGCCGAGCACTGCCGTAACGATGGAGATCCCACCGGTGACCGCGCTGAAAATGACCATGGCGCCGCCCATCGCCGCCATCACCGCAGAAGCCGCAAGCATTCCGACGGAGGGAAGCAGGCGCATCAGCAAATTGGCCCGCGGCTTTTCCGCGCGTGCCGGCGGATCCAGCACCTCGATCTCCTCCTGCGAGAGCCGGGTCTGCAAGCGTACGTTCCGGCTGAACGCGGGGTAGTGGTACGGATTCGGATATTCAAAGCAGGGCAGGCCGCAGATCTGCATATCCCCGCGGATCTCCGTCCACAGGCGGCCGCCGCGGTAGTAAAAGCTGTAGTCCGAGAGGGAGAAAAAATCTCTGTCGCAAATCGCCTCGTCCTTCATGCGCTTGCCGTTGTGAAAAACGCCGTAAGTCGTACTGCGGATCTCCGGGAAAAGAACGCCGCCGCGCTGCCGCAGAATGAGACTGTCGTTCTGCACATAAGGGCCGGTAAGAACAATATGGTTGTTTTGCTCCGCGCCGATCAGCACCGCTGCGCTGGAAGAAATGTCGATCGCACGCTCGTATTTCCGCCCGACATTCTCGAAATCAATGGAGAATTCCGCGCGAAACGCCTCATTGCCGGAGTTCTGATAGCACAGGGAAAAGCTGTCGCCGTGGGTCAGCTTCCGCGCCATCAGCTTTCTGACGTCGCCGGTGTTCAGATAGAAATTGTCTGCACAGAACACCGACCATGTTTCCCCGTCCCGCCGGAGCGTCAGGCTGGCCGGCTCAAAAAACAGCTCCCTGCGCAGGCGGACGTCACAGTCCACGTCCGTGCCGATGCGCACTTCCTCCATCGCGGAGGTCAGTTCGATCTCCTGGTAGAAATCTCTGTTGGATAGGATCAGCCGATATCTATTCTCCATACGTTGCTCCCTGGCCGGTGTAGTAGATCACGCTGCCGCTGCGCAGTCCGAATTCCTCCAGAATACGGTTGCCGCGCAGCAGGGCGATCGGGTTTTCCGCCTGCAAATAGCAGTTCTTGATGTCAGAAGTATCAATTCCCAGTTCATACGCCGCATTCAACGCAGCGACCAGTTCTTTGGCCGTAATATCCAGCGGGATCTCCAGATCAACGGAAAATTTCCGCTGCGGAATCTGAAATACGACAACCGCCTTCTGTTTCATAAGCACCTCCTACAGCATCAGAAACGCCAGTCTCCGAATGCTCTCCTCCCGCGCAAGATCGCGGTTGGTCAGCCGGTCATACTCCGCAAAATGCGGGATGTAATCATCGACGGAAAAACGCAGGCCGCTGGCGGCCAGAGCATTTCCCTGTGCGGCATCAAAGTCATTGCAGAGGAAGATATACTTCTCCCTGCTCAGTCCGTTGATATTGGCGGCCAGCGCTTCCGTCGCAGCAACCGCTCTCGGCGTCTGCCGCGTGATCAGGATCACACGGTCGGCAAGATCCATCAGTTGGGCCTTCTCCTCATCAAAAACGCTGTCGGCATCTACAATGACCGCGTCAAATTCTCCGGACTGCTTTGCGGCAGCCGCCGCAGCTTCATATATGCCATAGGACAATCCCAGCGCCATGAGCGGCGCCCGGAAGGGAGGCAGATAAGAAAAGACATCGTTCGCGATCGCCGGGCGGAGCTGCTCAAACGAAAGCTGCGTATCGCTGTGCAGCGCGTTCAAAACCGCAGAAGAGGTAAGATACTGCGACTGCTTCAGACGGTACTGGAAGCTCTGCAGCCGTTCCGCACCAAGATAAACAACCCGGCGTCCCTCGGCTGCAAGTGCGGCGGCAAGTCCCATGGCGACCGTCGTTTTGCCCACTCCGCCCACGGCGGAGAAAACCAGCAGAATCTGCGGTCCGCGCCGTTCTTCCTGCGTTTGTTCCAGAACGCCGCCGCTGTGGGCGCGAAACTGCGCAAATATTTCCTGAATGCTTGTATATTTAAACAGCCGGCGGACTCTGCCGCTGTGTTCCTGCGTTTCCTGTTCCGTCAGGACGAACACGCTTCCAAACACATGGCGCAGCAGGCTGCGGTCAAACAGCTCCTCCGACACGATCAGAATATCCGCGGTCTGCGGCACCGAAAAAAGCTCGCTGAAATACGCCGGATCCGTAATGATCTCCAGATCAACCTTGTCAAAGAACTCTTCGGCAAATTTAAGCTGCAAAGGCACGATATAATTTGAATCGGTATCCGCAATGATGATTCTCGGACGTTTCACGCGCGCACCTCCTTACCCAATGCTGACCCGGAAGCTGCTGTTTGCCAGCAGAACGGTATCGCCGTTTTCGATCTGATACGGAAGATTCGGCGTGAGCCTTCCGCCATTGACGAAAGTTCCGTTCACGCTGCCGAGATCGGTGATCTGATACCGGCCGTTCAGTTTTGTGATGCGGCAGTGCAGACGGCTGATCGCCTGATTATAAGTCAGTGCCGCATCGACGATCCCCGCGTTTTTTCCGATGGTAAACGGCACACGATGGACCTGTATCTCCAGCGCCATGGGCGCATCCAGCGCAACCAGGCGAAGCATACCGTTCCACGAAGGCGTACGCAGCGGCACCGCAGTCTGATGCGCCGTTCTGGTTTGGATGCTCTCAAGCGGCAGGGCATCCTCTCTGAGCTGACGCAAAAGGCCGTCAAGCAGACCGGAACCGGAGGCCGGGAAACTGAGAATTGCGTCGATCAGCTCGGCTCGCAGGCAATTCGTGAAGCTCTGTGCGTCTTCAAAGAGCGGGCGATCCAGCGGCAGATAGGAAAGAAAAACCTTATGTGTGCCGGGATCGACAAAAATCTTCTGAAAAGAAAGATCAATATGTGTACGCGAAAGGAAGCCGTTATTTCCCACTTCCCGAACGGCATCCAGAAGCTCCTGCACCACGATCAGGAAAGCGCTGGCACTCATCGTCGGCAGCATGGCGCTGAGGGCGCGGCAGCCCGCCGAAAGATAGAGCAGCTCCGTCCGGCCGTTATAGCGCATCGCCATACAGCGCAGCAGCGGGATCTGACCGCAGCGCTGCAGCACCTTGTATTCCGTTGGCTGCACGCGCAGATCTCCGTTCAGAAGATAGGCAAAATTTGCGCCGCAGGATCGTTCGCTGAGCAGGCCGGATTCAAGCAGAGTATTCATGCCGCAGCCCTCCTCAATTTGTTTTATGATATGTACATTATATTGAATTTTGAAAAATCTGTCAATGCGTTATTTTTTCAGGCGATATGCCCATTGTTTTTGGGATATTTGCTGCATTTGTTACATTCCGATGTCCTTGTGAGAAAAGCTATTGTTTTTCGACGCGGTTGACAGAATTCCTGAAATAGGATATACTGGGAAAAATATCGAATTCCAAAATACAAATGAGATGAGGTGGTTTGGTGTTTCACCTGACATGGGCAGGAATGCTCGGCCGGAAAAAGGAATCGTCGCTGCTGCTGATCGTGCTGGCGCTGTCGTTCCTGCTTTCCTCCGCGCTTGCGATCGTCCTGCCGTCCACACAGGCGGGCATTCAGCTTCAGCGACAGAAAACCTACGGAAGCTGGCAGCTCATGCTCTACGGTGAGTCCGACAACGTCTGCGATACGATGGCGCGGGCCGCCCAGGCGCGGGGCGCGAAGTCCGCTTTCCTGCCCACGGTCGGCGTCACCTCGGACGACGAGATCATCTCCGAGATCACGCCGGAGCTGATGGAGCTGAGCGGCTTTGAGCTGCTGGAGGGCCGTCTGCCCGAAAACAAGGACGAGATCCTGATCGTGGAAAACCAGTTCGGCATCCGCTCCAAGCCGCAGGTCGGCGAGCAGATCTCCGTGCAGTATTTCTGGGACATCTATTCCACCGATGCCGACGACTACCGCCGCCGGCAGGAGCAGGCCTTCTCCGAGGCCATGCAGGAGACGCTTTCCTCGCTCAAGGAGAATTATCTGGAATCCTATTATCAGTATATCGACGGGCTTCTGGCCGATAACGAAAGCAGTCTGTGGGACTACCGCTATGACAACCTGACAAAATACTGTCTGAACACGAACGAAAACATTCCGCCGGAGGAGATGACCGAGGAGCAGCTCAACACCTCCTTCCTTACCTATCTGAGCACCTATCTCTGGATGAGTCCCCTGTCGCCCAGCGACATCACGGTCAACGAGCCGAAGCTCTACGGCCGGGAGAATTTCAATATGACCGTGCTCAAGCGCATCGACAAGCGCGCGCTGCACGGGATGGGCTACGGCGCGCTGGAGGGGAAAATCTTCTCCATGAACAGCGACTATCTGCAAATGACTGCCAATGTACATTACACCGTCTGCGGCATCCTCAAGGCCTATGAAGGCACCTGGGACAGCGGCAGCCACGCGCTGCCGGACGCCTTCCTCTCGGCGGAGGGCCGTCAGGCCATAGAGGACGGCGTGCAGTACGTAAAGGACGACCTGCCCGACCTTGCCATGACCTCCGTCGCCACGACGACGCTTCTGATGAAGTCCGAGGGCAGCGCCGCCGGCTTCTACACGGACATGGCCGAGGTATACCGCTCCATTTCCGAACCGACCTACCGGCTCGACCACTCCTATGACGAGCGTTGGCGCACGACCACCGGCATCATCACCGGTCTGATCCCCGGCACGGACACCCGGCGTTCCTGGGAATTCAGCACCAACGGCGATACGGTTTTCATCCCCGACGATCTGGACGAGAAAAACTTCACTACCGGCAAGGGCCAGAGCGTTTCCCTCTCCCGCATCACAGAGCCGGACTTCCGCATTCCCGGTCTGGATCCTCTGCCGGTGGAGCTTCCCTCGCTGGAGGAGCTGTACCAGAAAAACGAATACCGCTTCCGGCTGAACGCCTATGCCTACCCGGATGAAGCCGGCAGCGCCGCAAGCGCAACCAGCGCCGTTCTCAACGGTATATTGGTGCTGATTTCCGCCTGCGCGGTGCTGGTCATCTGTGTGGTGCAGAGCAAGCGCCGCGCGCACGGGCTGGTGCTGCTCAAATCCATCGGCCTGCAAAACGGGCAGGCCGCCGTCATGCAGCTCACGGAGGCGCTGCTCTTCCTTGTGATTTCTCTGCTCATCGGCCTGCCGCTGGGCTATCTGGCCGCAAGTCTTGCCATGCGCTGGTTCTATGGCGGCAGCGTGCTGGCCATGGACTTCGCTTTCCTGCTGCGCAGCGTGATATTCGGCGCGCTCTCCCTGTGCATCGGGCTGGAGATCCCGCTGCTCTATGCCATGCGTCTGCCGCTCACGGGCAAGTCCTCCATCGCCGTCAAAAAAGTGCCGAAGCGCGTCGGACTGCGCAGCGGCACGCTGCTGGATATGGAGCGCGCCGCCGCGCGGTTCAACCGCCGCCGCGACCTGCTGGCGCGCCTTCTGTGCTCGCTTGCGCTGCTGCTGGCTCTGCTGACGCTGCTGCTGTCGCACTTTGCCTTTGACAGCTACCGCATCGAGGTCGAGCGCGCGGATATGCCGGACTACACGCTCAAGGCAGGCTACGGGATGTCCACCCGCTACCTGCGCGAAAAGCAGAATAAATACGAGGGCGAAAGCGCCCTTGGCGAAACACCCTCGCGGCTGGAGAGTTATCTCGCCGCGGAAAATATAAAGCCGGGCGGCGAACGCGCGGAGGAAAGTCCGCTGATGCAGCACCTGCTTTCCCAGAATGAGCGCATCGGTGTGGTCGGCCTGAGCGCAAACAGCACCATTTTGCAGCGGCTGCTCGCGCTGACAGGGCCGATCGACACGGAAAAGCTCCTGTCCGGCAAGGGCTGCATCCTTCTGATGCCCTACTACAGTGTGGACAAAAACGAGGACTATTCCTACAGCGCAGATCCCGCCGACGCTTACCGCTATGAAACGGACGACACCTTCCGTCCGGGCGATAAGCTGCGTCTGACCGCCGTCACCCACAGCGTCGCCGAGCCGAAAAAGCCGTCGGACGTTCCCACGCTGGAAAAGCCAAAGGACATCACCAAGGAGATGGACGTCGAGGTACTGGCCGTGCTGCACGAGTATCCCGGCGTGTGGCTGCTCGGCGGCAGCGCCGTGCCCTGCACGGTCGTTTCCGGGCAGAAGCTGATCACAAACCTCTATCCCTACGCCAGCCAGCGCTGCAACGCCGACGAGGCCCGCTGGCTCCGCCAGCTCAGTGCGCTGCACTGCCAGTACTGCCGCGGTACGACCTACTTTCAGTTCTACGCCTCGGACGCGGAGGATCACACCAGCTCCTACTGGAATCTGGCGCAGTCGGATGGTCTGGACATGAAGAACTATTACCGCGAAAAGCTGGAGCGCCATTCCGCCTGCCTGAACCAGCAGGTCATGACCGTTCTGCTCGGCGCAGCCGCCGTGCTGCTGGTCGTGATCATTCTGCTGTTCATCCTCTCGGATATGGCCGAGCAGGAGCGCCGCCGTACCGGCATCCTGCGCGCGCTCGGCGCCTCCAAAAAGGCCATCCGCAAGGCGCACTGGCTGCTTGCCATGCAGGAGGGACTGTGGGCGGTGCTGCTCGCCAATGCCGCCATCGCCGTCGTCCTGCTGTGCTGCGCCTTCTTTGAAACCGGCTTCCATACGCTTTCCCCCGCCGCCCTTATCACCACCCTGTCGCAAGGGCTCCTCTGGCAGTACCCGTGGCTCTGGCACCTTGCCATCTGCGTCATTGCCTGGGGGCTGATCACCCTGCTTCGCGTCCTTCCCTATCAGCGTCTGTGTAAACTGTCCGTCATCGGGACCATCAAGGGTCTGGAGAGAGGAGAATAAACCGACCGTACGCCCACCCCCATCTGCCGAAAGGAGTGAGAACGTGTTTCACCTGACATGGAAAGGAATGCTTGGCCGCAAAAAGGAATCCTCCCTGCTTCTGATCGTACTTGTGCTGTCCTTCCTGCTCTCGTCCGCACTCGCGATCATCCTGCCGTCCACGCAGGCGGAAGCCCAGCTTCAGCGTGAAAAGACCTACGGGAGCTGGCAGGTCATGCTGCTGGATCGAAGCGCGGAGGACTGCCAGACACTGGCCGAGCTGCTGCGTGAACAGGGCGCACAGTGCGCCGTGCTGCCGGCCGCGCATGACTCGTCCGACGAGATCATTTCCGTCATGACGCCGGAGGTGATGGCGCTCGGAAACTTTGAGCTGCTTGACGGCCGCCTGCCGGAGGCGGAGAACGAAATTCTCATCGTCGAGGATCAGTTCGCCCTCGGCAATCTGCCGAAGGTCGGCGACAGCATTACCGTCCGCTACATCTGGAATGCCACGAGTTCCATCGGCAACGTCTTCCAGCACCGGCAGACCGCGCTGCTTGAAGAGATAAAGGCTGCGGCCTTTGAAGCCTGCAAGGCGGAGTATCTCGACGAGTACTACGCCTACATAGAAGGGCTCAAGGAAAACATGGCAAACGATCTGGCGCTGCAAAGCTTCTACCGCGATCTCACGGAATACTGCATTTCAAGCTACTCGGCGCCGGTCGAGCCGCAGGATATGACGCCGGAGCAGCTGGACATCTCCCTTGCGCACTATCTTGCAGTCTATGCGCCGGATCGCCCAATGCGCATTGCGGAAACGACCACGGTACGGCCGATTCTGGTCACGGGCGCGGACTATCCGCTCTCGCTGGCCTGCCGGGAGTCCAAGTCGACGCTGAACGGCGAAGCCTTTGGTGAGCAGGATGGGGAGACGATCGTCACCACGCACAGCTACGACGACCTGAGCGCGAACGTGCTCTACACCGTCTGCGGCATCCTCAAGGCCTATGAGGCGACATGGGACACCGGCGGGCACGCACTGCCGGACGCTTTTCTTTCCGAGTCCGGCCGCGCAATGCTGGATAGAAATCTCAACCTTGCCAGGGAGCAGGTGGAGGATCTCAATACCGGCTGGACACCGGCCGGCAACTGCATCCTTCTGCGCAGCGACCGGCCTCTCGCAGAGCTCTACGCCGCAGCAGTCGAAGCGGATCAGTCGCTCGGCAACGGGTATTACAGCCTTTACACCTACTTCGCGGGCGATAATGGCCTGCCCTATGATTCCGTGGAATTCTGGGGCTGGGATCCGGTCGCGGAGGAGATCGTCATCCAGCAGGGCATCTGGGAATTTGCCGAGGACGGGACGGAGCTTTACATCTTTCCAGACGTTCTCGACGAAAACGGCCAGCCCTTCCGGTTTACGAACGAGGAATACAACAACGACTTTGAATTTCCCGGCCTGACGCTGATCCCGGACACCTACTACCCCGGGCTGGAAGAGCTGTACCAGAAAAACGACTATAACATCCGCATCAACACCTATGCTCTTCCGGACGACAGCGCCAGCGCCGCCGGCATGACCGGGACGGTTCTGAACACCATTCTGGTGCTGATCTCGGCCTGTGCGGTTCTGGTCATCTGCGTGGTGCAGAGCAAGCGTCGTGCCTATTCCATCGTCATGCTCCGTGCCATCGGTTTGCAGAATAAGCAGGCCGCAGTCATGCAGCTCACGGAGGCTCTGCTTTTCCTGCTGTTTTCCCTGCTGCTCGGCCTGCCGCTGGGCTATCTGGGTGCCAGTGCCGCGCTGCGCTGGCACTATCACGGCTCCGTGCTGGCCTTTGACTGGATCTTCCTGCTGCGCAGCGTCGTTTTCGGCGCGCTGGCTCTGCTGGCAGGCCTGCAAATCCCGCTGCTCTATTCCCTGCGTCTGCCGCTCACGGGCAAAACCGCCATCGCGGTCAAAAAAGCGCCGAAGCGCACCGCGCTGCGCCGCGGGTCGCTCACGGAGATGGAGCGGGCGGCCGCGCGCTTCAACCGCCGCCGCTGTCTGCTGGCGCGCCTGCTGTGCGCGCTCTCGCTTCTACTCGCGCTGCTGACGCTTCTGCTGGCTCACTTTGCCTTTGATACCTACCGCATCAACGTCGAGCGAGCCGACCTGCCGGACTATGTCCTCACGGCGACCTACGGCATGAATCCCCGCTTTCTTGCGGAAAAGCTGGAGGATTACAGTCAGCCGGACGAGCTGGGTGAAGTGCCCTCGCACATAGACTCCTATCTTGCGGCAGAGCACGTCCACCTTGCGGGATATACGGACAGCCCGATCCTCTCCTATCTTAACCAGACGGTTTCCATCGCCGGTGTGGCGCAGGACAGCCGCCTTCTGGAAAAGCTGCTGGAATACACCGGAGACATCGACTTAGAGAAGCTGCTCTCCGGCGAGGGCTGCATCCTGCTGATGCCGAACTACCGCAATACGCGGGACGATATGCTCTTCAGCTCGGACCTTGTCGATGCCTACCGCTACGCCTCCGACGATACCATCCGGCCGGGCGATATTCTGCATCTTTCCGCAGATTCGCACATGATCACGGAAAACGGCGTCATCACCACGGTGGCGGAGGCGGACGTCAAGGTTCTGGCCGTTCTGCACGAATACCCCGGCGTGTGGCTCTTTGAAAACAGTGCGCAGCCCGGCGTGCTTGTTTCTGGGCAGAAGCTCATCTCTGCGGTCTACCCCAACGCCAAAAAGCGTTACTCCCCCGAGCAGGCCCACTGGGACGCGCAGAGTCAGGATATGCACTGTCCTTATTGCCACGGCAAGACCGTCTTCCAGTTCTATGCCTCCGACGCGGAGGATCACACGAGCTCCTACTGGAACCTTTCCGAGCAGGAATCGCTGGACTTCAAGAGCCACTTCCGTGAGCGGAACGAGCTGCGCACCGTGTGCGAAAATCAGCGCACACTGACCATCCTTCTCGGCGCAGCAGCCGTGCTGCTGGTACTGATCATCCTGCTGTTCATCCTCTCGGACATGGCGGAGCAGGAGCGCCGCCGCATCGGCATTCTGCGCGCCCTCGGCGCGTCCAAGGGGGCCATCCGGCGGACGCACTGGCTGCTTGCCATGCAGGAGAGCCTGAGGGCAGTCCTGCTTGCCAACGCGGCCTACGCGCTTGTCCTGCTCGGCTGCGCGTTCTTTGATACCGGCTTCCATACACTTTCCCCTGCCGCACTCGTCACCACGCTGACGCAGGGGCTTTTGTGGCAGTACCCGTGGAACCTGCACCTGATTCTCAGCGCTTGCGCGCTCGTTCTCATCGCTCTGCTGCGCGCGCTTCCCTATCAGCGTCTTTGCAGGCAGTCAGTCATTGGAACCATCAAGGGCCTGGAACGGGGCGAATAGTCCGTTTTATCTATCAAACAAAAAAGGAGTGAGAATGTGTTTCATCTGACATGGAAGGGAATGATCGGCCGCCGGAAGGAATCCTCCCTGCTGCTGATTGTGCTTGTGCTTTCCTTCCTGCTTTCCTCCGCGCTTGCAATCATCCTGCCGTCCACGCAGGCAGAGGCCCAGCTCCAGCGGGAAAGCTCCTACGGAAGCTGGAAGCTCATGCTGCTTGAACGCAGCAGCGAGGAATGTGAAGCGCTTGCGCAGGCCCTTTCCGAACAAGGCGCGCAGTGCGCGGTGCTTCCCTCGGTCAGCTTATCCTCGGAGGGCGAGCTGATCAGCGTGATGACGCCGGAGGCCATGGCGCTCGGAAACTTCCAGCTGCTCGAAGGCCGCCTGCCGGAGACGGAGAACGAGGTTCTCCTCGTGGAGAATCAGTTTGCCATCGGCGCGCTGCCGGAGGTCGGCGAGGACATCACCGTCCGCTACGTGTGGTCCGCCGAGGCGGCGGGCGCGGAAGCCTTCGAGCAGCAGCAGCGCCGGCGCATAGATGAGGCCTTCGACCGCGGGCTGACGCAGATGATCCCGTCCCGGATGGAGGAGTATCTTGCGTTCGTCGCCGGGGCAAAGGAGGCCTGGCTGGTCGACAAAGACAGCATACCCTATCCCTATCTGACGCGCGACTGCCTTGGCCGGGACGAGCCGGTCGACCCGGAGGACATGACGCCGGAGGAGCTGGAAATCTCGATAAAAACCTACCTTCGTACTTACGTCATCAATTTCTCCGAAAGCAAGGACCTCACAGCAAAGGAGCCTGTTCTCATTCCCGCCGAGGACTTCTATTTCACCGCGCTTCGTACCACCACAAAGCTGACCCTTACAGGCGAGCTGTACGGTGAGCTTGCCGGCCAGACCATCCAGTTGACAAACGCCTACACCGAGGTAAGCGCAAACATCCCCTACACCGTCTGCGGAATCCTGAAGGCTTATGAGGCGACATGGGACACCGGCGGTCACGATATGCCGGACGCCTTTCTCTCCACCGCGGGTCGGGAAAAGATTCTCCGCTGCATCGCGTCCGCGCAGGAGCAGGTGGAGGATCTGGAATTCTACTATGACAAGAATCAGCGCTCCTCCACTCTGCTGATCAGCAGTCCGGCATCCGTTGCCATGCTGTACGACGAAGCCGTCGCTTCGGAGAGTGCGCTGGCGCAGCCCTACTGGGAGCAGATCCGCTATTCGGAAGATGCCTGGGGCGGGCAGGACACGACGGTCGAATTCCACGCATGGAATCCCGCCGCAAACTGCGAGGTATACCGCAAGGGCTATATCGACTACGCTGAGGACGGCACGGCGCGCTATGTCTATCCGGACGTTTTGGATGAAAACGGCCAGCCCTTCTCCTTCACGGACGAAGAGCTGGCATCGCCGGACTTCCAGTTCCCCGGCCTGGAGCGCATCCGGCCGACGTTCGAGTATCCGCCGCTGGACGAACAATATGAGAAAAATGAGTTCGCCACCCGCGTCAATACCTATGCCTATCCGAAGGAAACCGGCGCATCCGGCACGAGCAGCACCGTTCTGAACGGAATTCTGGTGCTGATTTCCGCCTGTGCGGTGCTGGTCATCTGTGTGGTGCAGAGCAAGCGCCGCGCACACAGTCTGGTGCTGCTGCGCTCCATCGGCCTACAGCCCGGTCAGGCCGCCGTCATGCAGCTCACCGAGGCGCTGCTCTTCTTAGCTCTCTCCCTGCTTATCGGCCTGCCGCTGGGTTATCTGGCCGCATCTGCCGCGCTGCACCGGTTCTATCACATCTCCGTGCTGGCCTTTGACACGGGTTTTCTGCTGCGCAGCGCAATTTTTGGAGCATTCAGCCTGCTGCTCGGCTTGCAGCTTCCTCTTCTTTATTCCCTGCGTCTGCCCCTCACGGGCCGCGCAAGCGCCGCCGTCCGGAAGCTGCCGAAGCGCGGCCAGCTCCGCCGCGGCTCCCTTTTGGAGATGGAGCACGCTGCCGCAAAGTTCAACCGCCGCCGCAGCTTCCTTGCACGGCTGCTGTGTGCGCTTGGCCTGCTGCTGGCTCTGCTGACGCTACTGCTCTCTCATTTTGCCTTCGACGATTACCGCAGCAATGTCGGACGCAGCAATATGCCGGACTATGTGATGACTGCGCCCTATGCGATGCGGCCGCGCTTCCTCCGCCAGAAGATGGAGGAATACGCCGCCTCGGACGCGCTGGGCAGTTTGCCTGCCCGGCTGGATTCCTATCTTGCTGCGGAGAATGTCACGCTTGCAGACTATGAGGACAGCCCCGTCCTTTCCGAACTTTCCCATACGGTGCGCATCGCCGGCATGAAGGAAGACAACTCGATTTTGCAGGAGCTTCTGGCCTATACCGGGCCGATCGACACAAAAAAGCTCCTCTCCGGCGAGGGCTGCATCCTTCTGATGCCCTATTACAAAGATAATCGAAACGGCTCTCAGCGTTACAGCTCCGACCCCGTCGACGCCTACCGCTACAAAACGGACGACAGCATCCAAACGGGCGATATTCTCTCACTTTCTGCCGACACGCATCATCTGACGGAGCGCGAGGTCGTAAAAGAAACGAATCATGCCTCCGTCGAGGTACTGGCCGTGCTGCATGAATACCCCGGCATCTGGCTCTTCGGCAGCGGCGCCGCGCCCGGTATCCTGATCTCGGGGCAGACGCTTATCACGGAGATCTATCCGAATGCCGCGCAGAGCTACTCCGCCGAGGAGATCCGTTGGATTCCCTACAACAACCTCATGCACTGCGAATACTGCCACGGCAAGACCTATTTCCAGTTCTATTCTTCGGATGCCGAGGATCATACCGCCACCTGCTGGAATCTGGCGGAGGCCGAGGGACTGGAAATGAAGAACAACTTCCGGGAAAAGGAAGAGCGACTCGCGGCCTGTCAGAGTCAGCGAGTCATGACCGTTCTGCTGGGCGCTGCCGCCGTGCTGCTGGTTATGATCATCCTGCTGTTCATTCTCTCGGACATGGCCGAGCAGGAGCGCCGCCGCATCGGCATCCTCCGCGCGCTCGGCGCTTCCAAAGCCGCCATCTGGCGGACCCACTGGCTGCTTGCTCTGCGGGAGGGCTTATGGGCCGTGCTGCTTGCCAACGCGGCCTATGCGCTGATCCTGCTTGGCTGCGCTTTCTTTGAAACCGGCTTCCATACGCTTTCCCCCGCCGCACTCGTCACTACGCTGACGCAGGGGCTTTTGTGGCAGTACCCATGGAGCCTGCATCTGTGCCTCTGCCTCGCCGCACTTGTCCTTATCACCCTGCTGCGCGTCCTTCCCTATCATCGTCTATGTCAGTCATCCGTCATCGGTACCATCAAAGGTTTGGAGAGAGGAGAATAAACTATGCTGCTGCAAACAATCGGATTGGAAAAAACCTACACCCAGGGCGGTGTCTCCTATCAGGCGCTGAAAGGCGTCGATCTGGAATTTGAAGCCGAAAAATTCTATGCCATCATCGGCAAATCCGGCTCCGGCAAGTCCACCCTGCTGCACCTGCTCGGCAGCCTCGACCGTCCCACCGGCGGTCAGGTCATTCTGAACGGCGAGGACATCTACAAGCTCAAGGACTCCCGGCTGGCGCAGCTCCGCCGCCGCCAGATCGGCTTCATCTTCCAGTCCTACAATCTGCTCGACGAGCACACCGCCAAGGACAACATTCTCGCGCCCGTCCTGCTCGACGGAAAAAAGCCCGACATGGCCTATTTCGACCAGATCACGCAGGAGCTGGGCATTGCGGAGCTTCTGCGCAAGTACCCGTGGCAGATGTCCGGCGGCGAACAGCAGCGCTGCGCCATTGCCCGCGCCCTGCTGACGCGCCCGTCCATCATCCTTGCGGATGAACCGACCGGCAACCTCGACAGCGCCACCTCCGAACAGGTCGTGCAGCTTCTGCGCCGCGTCGTGGATGATTTCCATCAGACGCTCATCCTCGTGACGCACGACCCGGACATCGCCGCGCAGGCTGACATCTGTATCACCATCGACAGCGGACTTGTCAAGAGCATCCGCACCCAGCGCTGAACGCAGAACAGGCGGCCACGTTTTACGGGGCCGCCTGTTATATACTCCATTGAAAGCGCCGCATTTCCACGCAGCCATCCGGCCGGAACTCCACGCCCTCACGTTCAAGAAGCATCCGCTGTTCCGGCCAGCCGGGCGCCAGCCGCCCTGCGTGATTTACGACCCGGTGACAGGGATACTCCCCATAAAGCTCCGCGTCGCGCAGCACCCGGCCAACCAGCCGGGCGTTTTTCTCTCTGCCGATCAGCGCGGCGATCTGCCCGTAAGACGCAACCTTCCCTTCCGGAATTTCCTCCACCGCCGAGAGGATCTCATAAACCAGCCGTTCGTCCATCTTCCCGTCTTCCTTTCTTTGGAACTATTGTAGCACCCGGCAGGAAAAATGCAAGCCCGGTGTAAACACCTATATGCCTCGAATGTTATTATTGCATTGCGCGTCCAGTTCCTGTAAACTGTAGATAGACTGATTCCATGGTATTCTCTACAAAGCCAAATGACTACAGAGGGTAAAAATGACCAGAGTACAAAAGGTAAAGCATAAGAAATCACCGTTGGACAAAAAAACCAGCAGCTGCAAAGTTTTCTGAAATCAGGCAGCAGCAAGAGCTTTCACGGCATCTCCTTACTATACAATTTCGGAAATCAGTTTTTGTTTTCGCATCTTTTTTCTCACATCCGGTCGAAAAATGTCAAAAAAGCGTTGACACGGTCGTTTTTCCACGTTATTATAAATTCAGATATAAATTGCATCTCAAACCGGGAAGAAAGAGGGGTTTGAAGTATCATGCGCGCCATTTCCCTTTCGGTCGTATTTCTGCTGCTGGCGCTGCTCTGCACGCAAGTCCTTGCCGCGCCCGCCGCGCCTGTGATCGACAGCGCAACGCCGGACTGTATTCTGCCCATAGAGTTGGAGCCGCCGCTTCTGTCCGTCGGCGCACACTCACCCGAAGGGGGCACGCTGGAATATCAGTGGTACTCCGCCGCTGCGCCGGACCTTGCTGCGGCGACGCTCCTCACCGGTGCCGTTTCCTGCGACTACACACCGGCTGCCACACCCGGTACGATGTACTATTGCGCGGCAGTCCGGAACATTTCGGACGGTGCGCGGAGCGAAGCCGTCTACAGCCGCTGGATCTCTGTGACCTTCATTGTCCCCACAACCTCCGTGGAAATTCTATCTCTGCCGGACAAGCTGGACTATTTTGCCGGGGAATCACCGGATCTGACCGGTCTGCGCGTCCGAATTCAGTATGGTGACCTCACGTTTGAAGCCGCGGACGGCGCACAGTTGGAATACGCCCGGTCACCGCTGACCATAGGCACACAGGAGATCATTCTGCGCTACGGCGATGCCACGGCATCTTTCTTTGTAACCGTCCGCACGGATCCCGGCCATGTGCATACCTACCCGGATGGTTGGATCGTCGTGCGGGAAGCCGGATGTGAGGAAGCTGGTGAGCGGGTCCACACCTGTCCCTGCTGCGGCGCCGTGGAGCGGGAAGCAATTCCCGCCGCCGGCCATGTCTGGGACGCAGGGAAGGCCATCAAACGCGGGACAAAATATACCTGCACCGTCTGCGGGGCATCTTACACTCAGAAAAATTCAACCAATTCCGTCGCTTCTGCCGGCGCTTCCTCCGCAGCGACGGGAAGTTCAAACGTTCCTTCCGCTGGCCCGTCGGAGAATTCTTCTGCGCCGCAGGCGCAGCAGAGGGAACCGGCCGCAGAAGCCGCACATTCGCCCACGGGCGCGCAGACTGAGGATTCTTCTCCGGCCACGCAAACCAGGCATTACACGCCGACTGTGCAGAAGCAGCGTGTGACCCTGCGCCAGAGAGAACCGTGGAAGTATATCGCGCTCGCGGCGATCATCCTTGCCTGCTGTGCGCTGCTGGCGTTCTTCCTCGGAAAGAACAAGAAGCAAGATTCATAGATTGCAGAAAAGGTGCGTTTGTTTGAACGTACCTTTTCTCAGGCAGTCAAAAAACTGTCTGGCTGAAAGTTTCGGAGGGAAGAAAAGAGTGAAAGGAAACCGTCAGGGTTTCCTTTCGCGTTTAATCACCCGCCGCAGCGGCCAAAATTGCAAAATAATACTACAAATATTGATTTTGCAATTTTGTAGGCAGCTTGCCAAAAAAGTTCAAAAGGACTTTTTGGCAAGCTGCGAAAAGGTGCGTTTGTTTGAACGCACCTTTTCTGTCTTATTTGTTTTGGTTCCGATCGTTGGGGCAGAACCTTTCTATTGCAACCGGATGCAGCCGAGGCTTATTTCTCCTGCGCTGCAATGGAATCGAGAAGGATCTTCTCGGCATAGCCGCAGGCGCGCGCAACGGAACCGGCCGCAAAGGGATTTGCCAGATTCGCATAGCGGAGCGTTTCCAGATAGCTGCGGCTGCCGCCGGTCTTGCAGAGATTCAGATAGTCCTGCCATGCGGCGGGCTTGTTTTCCGTGTACTTCTTCTTGAACTCCATCGCGCCCATGGTCGTGAGCGTATAGTTGATATAATAGAAGGGATAGAGGTAAATGTGCAGCTTGTGGTACCAATAACCGCCGCGCTCCATAAAGGGGTCGTTGTCGTACTTGCGCCACGGCATGTACTTTTCCTCCAGCAGATGCCACTGATACGTCCGCTCCTTGGGCGTCAGCTCCGGATGCGCATAGCAGATGTGCTGGAACTCGTCCACCGCCACGCCGAATGGCACGAAGGTGATGGCCTCCTGCAGATGCGCGAAGCGGAACTTGTCCGCCTGATCGCCGAAGAACCACTCGGCATAGGGATAGGCAAACTGCTCCATGGACATGGAGTGGATCTCCGCGATGTCGGTGGACTCGCTGTAATAGTCCGAGATGGGCTGGCTGCGCATGGCCATATAGCCTGCAAAGGCGTGTCCCAGCTCGTGCGTCAGCACCTGCATATCGAAGATCGTGTGGTTGAAGCAGGAGAACACGAAGGGCGCTTTCAGGCTGGGCAGGCTCGTCATGTAGCCTGTGGAGGCCTTGCCCGGCTTGTTTTGCAAGTCCATCAGCTCATGGTCAATCATGAAATCGATGAATTCGCCGGTCTCCGGGCTGATCTCGTGGTACATCTTCTGCGCGGTCTTGACCATGAATTCGTCATCGCCCGCGGGCTCGGCGTTTCCGTCCGGGAAGACCATCTTCTCGTCGTACCACATGACGTGGTCGATGCCGAGGCGCTTGGCCTGCGCGTCATAGAGCTTCCGGCACAGCGGCACCAGAACCTCGCGCACCTGCTCGCGGAAGGAGGCAACCTCCTCTTCGCCGTAGTCCGTGCGGCTCTGCTCCAGATAGCCGAGGGGGATGTAGTTCTCATAGCCGAGGTTTTTGCCCATCTGGTTGCGGATGCGGATAAGCTCATCCCAGATTTCTTCCAGACGCGGCTCGTTGTCCTGATAGAACTCGGAATATGCCTTGACGGCAGCGGCACGCATGGCGCGGTCGGGATGTTCGAAGTATTTCTGCACGCCGTAGAGGTTCAGGGTCTTGCCGTCGAAGGGAATTTCCGCAGTCGCCATGATCTTCTGATATTCGTTGGTCAGGCGGCTCTCCTGCTGGCGCAGGGGGATGTTCGCCTCGCAGAACATCTTCTTCTGCAGATCCATGCCCACAAAATACTGCTTGCCGAATTCCTTCTCAATGTCCGGGCGGAAAGGGCTGGACGCGATGGCCTCGCTCAGCGCGACCTCCTCGCCGCCGAGGGTCGGCAGCGTGTCGTCAAGATAGGCGACCTCCGTTTCATAGAATTCATCACGGGTGTTCAGCGTATGGCGGATGTTCGCGATGGAATACTGCGTGGACAGCTCGCAGTTTTCGCGGTCCATCTCAAGAAGCAACGCGCGCAGGGCTTCGTAGCTCTCCGCGTGCTCGATCGCAGCTTTCCAATCCTTGAGCTTTGCGCGGCGCACCTCCAGATCAGGGCGCTTGTATTCCAGCGTTGAAAATTTGAAGTTTTCCATGGTGATCTCCTTTCAAATAACTCCAAAATGCCGCAGGGCATTGTAGATTCCGTCCTTCTCCGCATCGTCCGTCACATAGTCCGCCGAGGTCAGCGCCTCCGGCGTGGCATTTCCCATGGCGACGCCGATGCCCGCCGTGCGCAGCATACTGGCATCGTTTTCGGAATCGCCGAAGGCCATGGTTTCCTCCGGGCGGAGGCGATAAAGACGCATGATTTCGCGCAGTGCGTTTTCCTTGCCGCCGTCTGCGGAAATAAAGTCATGCCCCAGCTCAAACCACTGCGTCGTGCGGCTGTGCGGCGCCAGACGGCAGGGCTCGGCCATTTCCTCCGGCCGGGCAAACAGCACCAGCTTGTAGATCGGCTGCCGGCTCATCTCGCGCAGGTCGCCCACGGGCAGAGGGCGCGTATGCACCGCCTCCATCGCCCGCAAAAACTCCGGCGAGGAGTGGTTGATGCAGGTCTTTTCCGCGTTGGCCAGCCAGCAGGTGTAGCCCTTGCGGTCCGTCCAGTCCAGCAGTGCCTGCACATCCTGCGGGTCAAGGGGCTTGCCGTAGATCTGTTTCCACTGCGCATCATAGGCATCCTGCCCGTTGTTGGTCAGATAGCCGTCAAATTGCAGGCCATCGAGCAGATGCTCGGTCGCAATTTCAAACCGCGACCGCCCCGTCGCCACAAAACAGAGAACGCCCCTGCTTTGCAGCTCCCGCACCGCGCGGACGGCGGAGGGGCTGCACGTACCGGTCGCAAAGGGCACCAGCGTGCCGTCGATGTCGAAAAATACCGCTTTGATCATCTCTGCCTCTTACAATGCAAGAATTTCTATTTTTCCGTCGGAGCCGGTCAGCTTGACCTGAGAAATGGGATGCTCATAGCTGTCGATGATGCGCTCTGCGACGCCGTCCTCGATCTCACGCTGGATGGTGCGGCGCAGGTTGCGCGCGCCGTAGGTGACGGAGTAAGACTTCTTCACCAGCTCGTCGATCACGCCGTCGTCCCACGTCAGGGTGACGCCGTGCTCCAGCAGGGAGTCTTTCAGCTCGCCCAGCATGATGGCGGCGATGCCGCGGAAGTTCTCCTCCGTGAGCCGGTTGAAGCAGACAATCTCGTCGACACGGTTGATGAACTCCGGACGCAGGAATTCGGACAGCGCCTTCATCGCCTTCTCCTTCGTCTGCTCGGAGACCGTCCGGCCGAAGCCGACGGAGCCGTCGCGGCGGTCAGAGCCGGCGTTGGAGGTCATGACAATGACCGTATTTTCAAAATTGACGACGCGGCCCTGCGCGTCCGTGATGCGGCCGTCGTCGAGAATCTGCAGCAGAATGTTCAGCACATCCGGATGCGCCTTTTCCAGCTCGTCAAAGAGGATGACGGAATAGGGCTTGCGGCGGATCTTCTCGGTGAGCTGACCCGCCTCGTCGTAGCCGACATAGCCGGGAGGCGAGCCGATCAGCTTGGAAACGGAGTGGCGCTCCATATACTCCGACATATCCAGCCGGACGAGGGAATCCACGGAGTCAAACAGCTCGTCGGCAAGGCACTTGACCAGCTCCGTCTTGCCCACGCCGGTGGAGCCGACAAAGATGAAAGAAACCGGATGCTTTTTGACGGAAATGCCCACGCGGTTGCGGCGGATCGCGGATGCAACTGCGGCAACCGCTTCGTCCTGACCGACGATGCGCTTTTTCAGCCGCTCCTCCAGCGAACGAAGCTGCTCGTATTCCTGTGCGCGGATCTTGCTGGCCGGAATCTTTGTCCACAGCTCGATGATGCGGGCAAGATTCTCCATCGTCAGCACGGGGGCAGGCTTGGCCTCCAGCTCCGCGATCTCGGAGTCCAGGCGGCACACCTGACTGCGCAGCGTCGCAAGGCGTTCAAAGTTTTCCTCCTGCGCATCCTCGGTGAGCATCTTAATCTCCAGCTGATAGTCGTCGCGCTCCTTGCGCTTTTCGGCAAGGTCAGAAATCTGCTTGCTGTGCAGGTTCAGATCAGAGCAGGCCTCATCCAGAAGGTCGATGGCCTTGTCGGGAAGATAGCGGTCGGTGATATAGCGCTCGGAGAGCACGACCGCCTGCCGCGCGATCTCCGTCGGGATCTGCACGCCGTGGAACAGCTCATAGTAATGCGAAACGCCCCGCAGAATGGCGACAGCCTCGTCAATGCTCGGCTCGGCCACGGTCACGGGCTGGAAGCGGCGCTCCAGCGCGGCGTCCTTTTCGATATATTTGCGGTACTCGGCGAAGGTCGTTGCGCCGATGACCTGAATTTCCCCGCGGGAAAGCGCCGGCTTCAGGATGTTCGCCGCGCTCATGGAGCCCTCCGCGTCGCCCGCGCCCACGAGATTATGCACCTCGTCAATGACGAGAATGACATTGCCGCAGGCCTTGACCTCCGCGATCAGGCTCTTCATGCGGCCCTCGAACTGCCCGCGGAACTGGGTTCCGGCGACCAGTGAAGTCAGGTCGAGCAGATAGACCTGCTTGTCGCGCAGCTTGAAGGGAACGTCGCCCGCGGCAATGCGCTGGGCAAGTCCCTCGGCGATGGCGGTCTTGCCGACGCCCGGCTCGCCGATCAGGCAGGGATTGTTCTTCTGGCGGCGGTTGAGGATCTGCACCACGCGCTCGGTTTCGACCTCGCGGCCGATGACCTTGTCCAGCTCGTTGTTCTTCGCCTTGGCCGTGAGGTTCTGGCAGTAGGTGTCGAGGAATTTATGCTTTTTCGCCTGCGGCTTTTCGCCCTTGGGCTGCTTTTCCTTCGGCTCCTCCTTGGACGCGACCTCATTCTGGCCGCCGAACAGGCGGTTCATATGCGGGAACGTCGCCGTGCGGCTGCCGATGTCGTCCTCATCCTCGGATTCCTCCGGCTGCATCAGAGACATCATTTCACCGTTGAGCGTGTCGAGATCCTCATCCGTGATGCCCATACGCTCGACAATCTCGTCGACCTGCTTGATGCCCATTTCCTTGGCGCATTTCAGGCACAGGCCCTCATTGGTGGTCTGGCCGTTTTCTACTTTCGTTATAAAAATCACAGCAAGATTCTTCTTGCATCTGCTGCATAATGTCGGTTTCATGGTTTCACTCCTTCCCGCCGCAAGTGTAGCACACCCGCGGCAAAAAACCTATCGCAAAAATGTCAGGGAATATACACTTCCGCCTCGTCTACGGCGACCAGGATCGCCGTTCCGTCCCGGCGGACAAATGCCTTCGTCCAGTTTCCTTCCCGGCTGCTCTTCTGCGCAAGTGCGCTGTCATAGATGTGCAGGCCCTGCGCCGTCAGCACGGAAAGATACTCTCCCGCGACGCTCAGATGCACCGGCGTCTCCTGCAAAGTGCTTGATGCGCGAACCGTGCCGTCGGTCGAGAGGGTCAGAAGCTGATAACGGCTGCCGGCTTCGTGGCGGTCGACCATCACCGTGACAAAACCGTCTCCAAAGGCGTAGCCCAGCAGGTCGGCGCTTTCCAGAGAATACTCTCCCAGAAGGCTGCCTGCCGTATCAAAAAATGAAATGCTTCGGCTGCCGACCGCGCAGGCCGTGCCGTTTCCAAGAAATTTCAGGTCAAAAATGGTCTGTCCGCCGAAGGAGAGGCTGGCCTGCTCCTCCTCGGCGTTCGTCCGGTAGAGCTTCGCGCCGGGGGCAAAGGAGATGTCCTCCTGCCCCAGCGTCGCGACGGCAAGCCAGCCGCCGTCCGGCGAAAGCGCACAGGCGTTGAGATAGCTGGTCTTGCTGGTGCGGCGGTAAAGGAGCGTTCCGTTTTTGTCGAAAACCTCCACCACCGCGCGGGCGTCCGACGCGGAGGAAAGCACCGCCGCGCCGCCGGCTTCGGTCAGGTCGGCGTCGTAAATGCGCCCGGAGGAAGCGCCCTGAAAGCGCATCTTCCCGTTGGTGTCCATCACGCCGTAGAAGCTACCGCCGACATCGTAGATGAGGACGGCGTCCTGTCCGCCCAGCAGCGCCGGGGCGCTCAGCTCCGCCTGCTGGTGTCCGATCGTTTCTCCGCTGTCGGAAAAGAGCGTCACGCCGCTGCGCGACGCGACCGCGAGGTCGTCGCCCACGAGCGCATAGGCCGTCGTGCCGTAGGTTTCAAAGGTGATCTTCTCCGAGCCGTTCTTTCCCATGTAGCGCAGAGAACGCACCACACCGTCAAGGAGGGTCGTCTGCGAGCTGAGATACCAGAACAGCCCCGCCAGCACCACCAGAAAGATGCCGAGGAAAATCAGCCAGCGGCGGCGCCGCTTTTTCGGTTTTTCCGGCTCATCCGGCACGGGCCGGATGAAATCAGAGTTGAACTCCTGCATGGAATTGCACCTCCCTGTCGTCATACCAGAGCTGCGTCATATACAGTCCTCCGGGCGGGACCGTCGGGCCCGCTGCGGTGCGGTCGCCGGCGCGCAGGATCGCCCCGATCTCGTCCGGGCGGAGCTTGCCCTCCGCGGCATAGACGACCGTGCCGACCATGGCGCGCGCCATGTTGTACAAAAAGCCGTTGGCGCAGACGCGCAGCAGGAGGATCCTCCCGCGGCGCTCCACGTCGAAATGATACACCGTCCGGACGGTGGACTTCACGTCCGTACCGACCGAACGGACAGCCGCAAAATCGTGAGTCCCCACAAACTGCGACGCCGCCTGCTGCATGACCGCTTCGTCAAGTTCCCGCGGGTAAAACCACGCGCGGTTGACATAAAACGGGTCGCGCAGGTGAGAATTGTAGATCTGATAGGTATACTCCTTGCGGGCGCAGGAGCCAATGGCGTTGAAATAGTCCGGCATCTCCCGCGCCGCGGTCACCGCGATGTCCGCCGGGAGCTGACTGTTGATCGCATAGGGGATGCGGTCGACGGGGATGCGCGCGTCGGTGCGGAAATTCGCAACATAGACGCGTGCGTGAACGCCCGCGTCCGTCCGGCCGCAGCCGGTCATGTGGACCGGGTGGCCGACCACGCGCGCCGCAGCCTCTTCCATGGTCTGCCCGACGGTGCACTCGGTTTTCTGCACCTGCCAACCGTGGTAGGCTGAGCCGTCATAACTCAGAGTCAGCGCAATATTCCGCACAGGCAGTCCCTCCTTTTTATAATCCGAAGCAGCGCAGCGTGATGATACCGCCGAGCAGCGCGGCGCCCAGCAGCAGCGTGATGATATCGCGCGCGCGATAGTGGAGTTGTTTGAGCTTTGTGCGGCCCTCGTCGCCGTGATAGCAGCGGCACTCCATCGCCGTCGCCAGCTCGTCGGCGCGGCGGAACGCGCTGACGAACAGCGGCACAAGGATCGGCACCAGCGCCTTGGCGCGGCGGAAGATATTTCCGCTCTCAAAATCCGCGCCGCGCGCCTTCTGCGCGGAGATGATCTTGTCCGTTTCCTCGATCAGCGTCGGGATAAAGCGCAGGGCGATGGACATCATCATCGACAGCTCATGCACCGGGAAATGCAGCTTTTTCAGCGGACTGAGCAGGGATTCCATGCCATCCGTGAGCGCGATGGGCGAGGTCGTATAGGTCAGCAGGAAGGTTCCCGTGACCAGCATCATGATGCGCAGCACCAGAAACGCCGCCTGCACAATGCCCTCCCGCGTGATGCGGAAGATCCAGAACTTCACCAGCACCTCGCCGTCCGAGTAAAAGAGGTTGATCAGCGCGGTGAACACCATGATCACGATCAGCGGCTTGAGGCCGCGGAACAGCGCCTTCGGCTTGATGTGCGAGAGCATGACGGCCGTCACCAGAAATGCCAGCATCACGCCGTAGGACACCCACCACTTGGCGAGAAACAGCGCGACGATATACACGACCACCATCAGCAGCTTTGTGCGCGGATCGAGCCGGTGGACGACGGTATTGCCGGGGAAATACTGCCCCAGCGTAATGTCTTTAAGCATCCGCGCGGCCTCCCTTCAGGGAAAGGAGCTGCTTCAGCGCCTGCGGCACGGTGTAAACCGAGGGATCGACCGGCAGACCCAGCTCCCGCAGGCGGAGGAACAGCTCCGTCACCTGCGGCACGGAAAGTCCGATGCTGCGCAGCCGCTGTGCATTGGCAAAAACCTCCGGCGGCGGCGCACACATTTCCGCCCTGCCGCCGTTGAGCACCAGCAGACGGTCGGCCATCTTTGCCACATCGTCCATGCTGTGGCTCACCATCAGGATGGTCGCACCGGTGGTTTTTCGATAATTTTCGATATTTTCCAGAATTCCGGCGCAGCCTGCAGGGTCCAGCCCGGCCGTCGGCTCGTCAAACACGACGATCTCCGGCTCCATGGCAATCACGCCCGCAATGGCGACGCGGCGCTTCTGCCCGCCGGAGAGGTCAAAGGGAGATTTCTCCAGCACTTCCTCCGGCACCCCGGCAAACTGCGCCGCACGCAGAACGCGCCGGCGGATTTCCTCCTCCGGCAGTCCCATATTCTTCGGTCCGAAGGAGATGTCACGGTAGACCGTTTCCTCAAAAAGCTGATACTCCGGGTACTGAAACACCAGCCCGACGCGGAAGCGCGCCTCGCGGGTGGTTTTCTTATCCGTCCAGATGCTCTTGCCGTCCAGCAGCACGTCGCCGGACGTGGGCTTCAGAAGACCGTTGAGATGCTGGATCAGCGTGGATTTTCCGGAACCCGTGTGGCCGATGATGCCCAGAAGCTCTCCCTTTTCCACGGAAAAGCTCATATCCTGCACGGCCGTATGCTCAAACGGGGTCCCGGCGCTGTATACGTGTGTGAGGTTTCTTACCTCGATCGCTGCTGCCAAATTTCTTTCCTCCGATTTTCGGGTCAGGCCTTTTCGCGAAAACAGGCGAACAGTGCCTGCGCACATTCCTCCGTGGAAAGCGCGTCCAGAGGCAGGTCAAAGCCCGCCTTGTTCAGTTCATAAAGCAGCTCCGTCGTCGCCGGTACGGTCAGGCCGGCAGATTTCAGCAGTTCGACCTGCACAAAAACCTGCTTGGGTGTTCCATCCGCGAGAATGCTGCCTTTTTCCATCACGACCACGCGCTGTGCGCGGATCGCCTCGGTCATATGGTGCGTGATCAGAACGACCGTGATGCCGTTTTCGCGGTTCAGCCGCTCGATCGTGGAGATGACCTCCTGCCGCCCCTGCGGGTCGAGCATGGCGGTCGGCTCGTCGAGAACGATACACTGCGGGCGCATGGCGATCACGCCCGCAATGGCGACGCGCTGCTTCTGCCCGCCGGAGAGCAGATGCGGCGCATGATGGCGGTATTCATACATACCGACCTGCTTCAGCGCCTCGTCCACCCGGCGGCGGATCTCCTCCGACGGAACGCCGAGATTCTCCGGGGCAAAGGCGACGTCCTCCTCGACCACATTGGCGACCATCTGATTGTCCGGGTTCTGGAAGACCATGCCCACCGTCCGGCGGATGTCGAGCAGGAGGGATTCGTCCTTCGTGTCCATGCCAAACACCGTGACACTTCCGCCCTCGGGCAGAAGGATCGCGTTCATATGCTTTGCCAGAGTGGATTTGCCGCAGCCGTTGCGCCCCAGCACCGCCACAAAGCTTCCTCTTTCGATGCTCAGATCAAGATCCTCGAACACCGGCACCGGCGCTTCGCCGGTCTGCGAGGGATAGGAGAAGCGCAGATCTTTTGCAATGATTGCTTCACTCATGAAATTACCTTTTATTTCTTTGAAGTCCAACGGCCGGTCGCACCGCAGGGCAGCACGAGGCCGGAATCCGTCACCGGCAGGCCCAGCTCGTCCGACTCGGTATGCCCGCCGAAGCGCGGCTCGATCACCGTTTTGAGCAGGCACGTCAGCACCGAGGGTGCAAGGCCGGTGGTGTAGGAATTGATGATAAAGAACAGGGGCTCGTCCGACAGGACGCCGGCGACCAGCTTGACGAAGGGATACAGATCCTTCTCCAGCTTCCAGATCTCTCCGGAGGGGCCGCGCCCGTAGGAGGGCGGATCCATGATGACCGCGTCATAGCGGCGGCCGCGCTTGATCTCGCGCTCGACAAACTTCGCGCAGTCGTCCACGATCCAGCGGATGGGGGCCTCGCTCAGTCCGGAGGAAGCGGCGTTTTCCTTGGCCCATGCGACCATGCCCTTCGCCGCGTCCACATGGCAGACCGACGCGCCTGCGGCGGCAGCCGCCAGCGTCGCGCCGCCGGTGTAGGCAAAGAGGTTCAGCACGTTGATGCGCCGCCCGACGGAGCGGATCTGCGCGTCGATGAAATCCCAGTTCGCCGCCTGCTCCGGGAACACGCCGGTGTGCTTGAAGTTCATCGGCTTGACGTTGAAGGTCAGCTCGCGATAGCGGATCTGCCAGCGCTCGGGCAGGCGGTTGCGCGACCACTGTCCTCCGCCGGAATTGGAGCGGGCATAGCGCGCGTCAAAGTCCCGCCAGCGGCGGTCTTCTTTTGAGGTAAACCAAATCACCTGCGGATCCGGACGCACCAGATAATATTTACCCCAGCGCTCCAGCTTCTCCCCGTCAGAGGTGTCAAGCACCTCGTAATCCTTCCATTTCTCTGCTTTCCACATAAGCTCTTCGCTCCCGCATCAGTGCCACGGGCGGATGGTAAAATCGGTCGGCTCGGTCGGCTCCGTTGGCGGCTCCGTCGGCTTGACATTTTTCTCGTTGTGCACCGTGCAGACGGCTTCCTTATCCTCCGGATTATAGACGTAATCCTCTTCCTTGTTGACCTTCCAGTCCTCATTGTAAATCAGCATACCGACCGATTCGATGGTATTGCCGCTTGCAAGATGGCAGTATTCATTGGCGATCATGCCGCTGGTCTGGCAGATGTCCACCAATGCATGGCAGGTGCATTTCGCCGTCGGCACGTCGTCGGTAAAGAGCTTCATCTCCACAACGCGGCTGCCGCGGACGTCCTTCTCGCAGGCTTCTTCGGGCAGAAGTCCGCAGTCCGCGCAGACCTTGACCGTGGTGACGCTGCCGGGCTGGTAGAAGTAGGCATTTTCCAGATTCTCGTGTAGGGGCTCCATGACCTGCTTCCACATGGTAATGGCCGGGTTCGTCCACGTGCCGTCCAGAATGACCTGCTCAGGCTCGTCATAGCCGCACCAGACCACCGCCGTGTAGTAGGGCGTGTAGCCTGCAAACCAGCGGTCCTTGTTGGAGGAGGTGGTGCCGGTCTTGCCGGCGACCGTCATGTTGCTCATATAGGCTGCCGAGCCGCCGCCGTTGGTCACGGCAGAACGCAGCATATAATTAATATAGAAACTCGCCTTTTCGCCGATGGCCGTGTGGCTCTCCTGCGCGTTTTCCAGAATGACCGTGCCGTTCCGGTCAACGACCTTGGTGTACAGTCTGGCTTCGCGGAACACGCCGTTATTCGGGAAGGTCGCGAAGGCCTGCGCCATTTCACGGACGGAAACGCCGTGGGTCTGCTGACCCAGCGCCAGCGGCGCCAGCGCGATGTCGGTGAATTCCTTGCCGCCGATGGTTTCCTTCTCCACGAGGGAGGTAATGCCCATCTTTTCCGTCAGGAACTTGTAGCTCTTTTCCACGCCGAGATCGTTCAGGGTCTTTGCCGAGATGGTGTTCAGGGACTGCGTCAGGCCGCGCATGATATTGCACAGGCCGCTGTAGGTTCTCGAATCGTTGAGCGGCCAGTTGCGGTCGTCATACATGGAGGAATCCTCATAGACCGTCGCCGGCGTGATGATGCCCTCCTCCAGCGCCGGCGCGTAAACCGCAAGCGGCTTGAAGGAGGAGCCCGTGGGCAGCAGGCTCATGGTCGCACGGTTGTGCACCAGGCTGCCTTCCTTCTCGCCCACGCCGCCGGACACCGCGACGATGTCGCCTGTGGCGTTGTCGATCAGGATAATCGCGGACTGGAGCTGCTGCGTGCTGACCGTCTTGGGCACGTTGTCCAGATTTTCATAGACACGGTCCACAATGCTCTGCGCCTTGGGATCGTAGTTGCAGTAGATCTCGTAGCCGCCGGTCATCAGCTTCATGGCAGCGGCCTTCTTGCTGCAATCGTATTTCTTGCAAAGATCCGCCAGCACATCATTGTATACCGCATCGGCATACCACGAATAGTAGCGGCTGCTGCTGATGGTATGGTTCGGCGCTTCACAGTTCGGGCAGTAATACGTTCCGTCCTCGCCCTTGGTATACTGCGATTTTGTGCCTTCAAAGCCGCACTGATCGCAGACGTAGGTTTCCTCGTCATAGGTGCCGTTGCGGAACACCAGTTCCTGCTCCGCCGCCGCCTCGTACTCTTCCCTCGTCTTGATATAGCCCTGATCGTACATCTCCTTGAGAATGGTGAGCTGACGCTCACGGTTGTTCTTCTCACGGATATAGGGGTCATACAGGGAGGGATTGTTGGTAATGCCGATCAGTGAAGCGCACTCGGCCGTAGTCAGGTCGGACACGTCCTTGCCGAAGTACACACGCGAGGCGCTCTGCACGCCGTAGCAGCCCTCGCCAAGGTAGATCGTATTCAGATACCACTCCATGATCTCCTGTTTGCTGTAGAGCTTCTCCGTTGCCAGCGCGCAGAAGATCTCCTCGACCTTACGGTTGACCGTCACATCGTCATCGTGCGTCAGGTTCTTGATGAGCTGCTGCGTGATCGTGGACGCGCCATAGGACGAATCGCCGCCGGCAAAGTTGGCAATGGCGGAGAGCGTTCTCAGCCAGTCCACGCCGTTATGCTCCGGGAAGCGCTTATCTTCAATGGCAATGGTCGCATTGATGAGAGCCAGGGGAATCTTGTCATAGGAAACCCAGACACGGTTTTCCGTCGTCTGAAGCTGCTGGAGCGTCTTTTTCTCTCCCGTTTCCGCATCGATATAATAGATGAAAGAGGTCTGGGCCAGAGCTCCGTTTACGTTGTCCAGCTCCAGAGAATCCGCCTTGGCTTCCGCCGCGGGGATGACGTCGGATTTCAGATAATCCTTGAGCTTCATTGCGAAGATCGACCCGGCGACCGCGCAGACGAGCACAAGCGTTCCGAGGGCGGCAAGCAGGAACAGCACGATCCTGCCAAGCACGTCCAGCACCACGCGGCCGATGCGCCACGCGATGTGCGGTTGCTTCTCCTGATTGACTTCTCTTTTCTTTTTCTTAGCCATCTGTTACCTCCGAATATTTCAAAAAAGCGTCGCCCTGCGGGCATACCTGTCCAGTTTACTTTATTGTATTATTATAACACGCCTGTCAATGTCCGTATATTCCATTTTATTATTTTTCGTGATTTTGGGAAAGCTATTTTCAAGGAGAACGAAAATGCTTAGAAACTGTCTGCTTTCCCTCGCACTCTGCGTCTTTCTGCAAGCCGCCGCGGCGCAGTATTATCTGGTCGAGCAGGGCGGCTGCGTCACCGCCGTGACGGCGGACGGCAGCGTCTGCTGCGTGACGGACACGCCGCTCTCGGCGCTGCTTCCGGCCGACCGCGCAGCGATCCTGCAGGGCTTCCCCTGCGCCGACCGCGCCGCCCTGGAACGCGCGCTTGAAAATTTCTGTTCCTGAATGCGCCCTTTTTCTCTTGATTTTCCGTCCGGATGACGTTACAATAGAGGCAGAAGAACACAAAGGAGGACGTCCGAACATTGGATCAGGAATACAACGTCATTTCCATCACCGACGAGGACGGCGTCGATTATGAGCTGGAGATCCTCTCCACCGTCACCTACAAGGGCGCGGAATATCTTGCCCTCACACCCGCCGATGCTCCTGAGGACGCGGAAGAAGTCGAGGTCAGCATTCTCAAGTCCGTTACGGATGAGGACGGCGAGCCGCTTCTGGTCGCGGTCGAAGATGAGCAGGAGCTGGAAACCGTCTACGAGCTTCTGATGGATTCTCTTTACGAGGACGATGACACCGGCGAGGATGACATCTTGTCCTGAAAGACGAACTGAAAATTGAAAAAGTTCCCTGCGGGGTTCGTGATAGCTCCCTTTAAACCCACATCATAATTTCGGGATATCGGACTTCTGTTCCGGATTGCAGGCCTCCCGTCCCGGCTCTGACCGAGGATGGACGTTGGAAGCAGCTAAGGGGCAGAGAGATAACCCACCTGCCGTTTCGTGCAGGTTATAAACGGAGTTACACGGCCATCGCGGGGGCTTTCTATATTCTTTTCGTCCTAATTATCCCGGATTGTCCGCAGTGGCGCGTGAAGCTTCTGTGAACAATCCGAAACTTTTTTTCTCATTTTTTCCGTTACCTCTTGAAAGGTGAGAGATTTCACGTTATAATGAATGACGCTATATTCTCGGACGGTATGTCCGACGATCACCCACGAATGAGAGGTTTTAACTATGAGTGCTTCCCGCGAAAGAAAGAAGCGCATGACTGCCGAGCAGCCCGCTGCGCAGCCTGCCACCGCAAAAAAGAAAAAGCTGCCTGAAGCCCTGATCTTCGTCGTTTCCATTGTTCTGGTTCTGGCGATCGTTTTCGGCAGCATTGCGATTTATCGCGCCCATTGGCGCAACGCCACCGTCGTGACCGTCGGTGAGCATGAGGTTTCCACAGTAGAATTCAACTACTTCCTTAACAACGTTGTCAGCGATCTGGTCAACAGCTACGGCTCTTATCTGTCCATCATCGGTCTGGATCCCTCCGTCCGTCTGACGGAGCAGAACGTCCCCAACACCGACAAGAACGCCGAGCCGCAGACCTGGGCCGCCTATCTGGCCGACAGCGCCAAAACCATGGCCGTCAACTACTACACCGTCTGCGACGAAGCCGCAAAGAACGGCTACGAGCTGACGCAGGAGCAGCTGGACACAATCGAAAGCCAGATCAGCACGATTTCCACCTATGCCAAGCTGTACAGTGTGAGCGCCGATACCTATATTGAGAATATGTTTGGCAAGGGCTGCGACGTCGACAGCTACCGCGATTTCCTGAAGCTCTCCTATACTTATTCCGATTACATCAGCTCTCTGGAGTACACCGATCAGGAGATCGCAGACCGCTATGCGAAGGATCCGGCCGAGTTTGACTATGTGGCCTACCAGCTCTACACCTCCGCGGCTTCCTCCTTCGCCGGCAAAAATGACGACGGCACCACCGCCGAGATCACCGACGAAAACCGTGCCTCCGCCAAGGCTGCCGCGGAAGAAATGATGGAGAAGTTCGAAGGCGAAAATGTTGTCGACTACACCGAGCAGTCCAAGTCCAGCATCACCAGCACCGTCTGCGAAGAAGCTGCCGAATGGCTCTTCAGCGATTCCGTCAAGGCGGACGACCTCAAGATGTTCGAGTCCGGCGACAACTACTACGTTGTGAAGTTTGTTTCCCGTACCGACAACGACTACAAGACGGTCGATTATCTGCAGATCTATATCAAGAACGACAGCACGGACGACAGCTCCGATTCTTCCTCCACCGACGAAACCAAGCAGACCTCCGCAGAGAAGGTCGCCGCTCTGAAGGAAGCTCTGGAGAAGGATTCCACCGAAGAGAATTTCAAGAAGCTGGTCTCCACCTACTCCGACAGCTCCACCAGCGCCTACACGCAGGCAACGCATAAGTCCATTGCCAATCAGGAAGTCTATGAATGGCTCTTCAACGGCAATCCCTCCGAAGGCGACTATAAGGTCTTTGAAACCTCCGCCGGTACCTACGCCGTTCTCTTCCAGGGCTATGACAAGACCTGCAAGGACATTCTGGTCAGCAACATGCTGACGAACGAGTGGTTTGAGGCGCTCACCAAGGACGTCGCTTATGACTACAACGCGGACAACGCGATGCACAGCCATCTCGACTATGCCCTCAACAGCGTCTACAACCTCAACAGGAACAGCAGCATTTCCTGACAACCGGAACCGCAAAGCATCCACCGGGGCGCTGAAAGCGGAGTCCGAATAAGAAAACATAGAGGATGCCCCGCAGGCAACGTCTGCGGGGCATCCCTGCTTGCAGCCATTCACCGAAGAATATTTTGTTGGAACAAGGCGTTTTTCCGCTGCTTTGTGCAACGTAAGGGAAAACGCCGCAGCTCCGGCGAAAAAGGCTCGGCGAAGGGGCTATGGTTTCTTATAAGGATGGAGCAAACGAACGCCCCGGTTTTTTAGGAGTATGAAACATGCATGATTATCTGATTCGAGAAGAAATGATGTTCGGTCCGGAGGCCGTGCAGCGCCTGCAAGCCAAGCACGTCGCCGTGTTCGGCATCGGCGGCGTGGGCAGCTACGCGGTGGAGGCGCTCGCGCGTGCGGGCATCGGCGCGCTGACACTGGTGGACAACGACACCGTCGGCATTTCCAACCTCAACCGTCAGCTCTGTGCGCTGCGCTCTACCGTCGGCCGGAACAAATCCGACGTCATGGCCGCGCGCGTGCTGGACATCAACCCAGAGTGTGCCGTGCGCTCCCTGCCGCTGCTTTACAACGAAGAAAACAAGGCGGCTTTTTTTGACCGGCAGTACGACTACATCATCGATGCCATCGACCTTGTGTCCTGCAAGCTGAGCCTGATCCAGAACGCCATGGCGCAGAATCTTCCCATCATCAGCGCCATGGGCACCGGCAACAAGCTCGACCCCACGCAGTTCCGCATCGCGGACATCTCCGAAACGAGCGGCTGCCATCTGGCGCGCATCATGCGCCGGGAGCTGAGAGCCCGCGGCATCCTGCATCACACGGTGCTCTACAGTCAGGAGCTGCCCCGCAAGCCTCTGGAGCTGGAGCCGCCTCCCCCCGGCCGCCGCACGGTGCCGGCCTCCGTTTCCTGGGTTCCCTCCTGTGCCGGCCTGATGCTTGCAGGCCGCGTCATTCAGGATTTGATGAACGCAGAATAAATTACGCCCTCGACGGAAACACTTCCGTCGAGGGCGTTTTTTCGCCATTGGAGGGCATATGCGACATTTTTTTAAGGAAAAGCCGAAGCTGGGCGCCGCCGTCAGCGGCTTGATGGCAGGCTTGGTCAACGGCCTGTTCGGCGCGGGCGGCGGGATGCTCCTGCTGCCGCTGCTGACGCACCTGTGCGGTCTGAAGGCACACGTGGCCTTTGCGTGCAGCGTGTGTGTGATCCTCCCGCTGTCGCTGGTGTCCCTCGGCGTCTATTTCCTGCACGGCAGTCTTGATTTCATACAGGCACTCCCCTATCTGATTGGCGGCGCCGCCGGCGGTGTGATCGCCGGACTGCTCCTGAAAAAGCTCTCCGCCGTCTGGCTCCATCGGGCGCTGGGGCTGCTCATCGTCTGGGGCGGCCTGCGGCTGCTGCTGCGATGAAGGCGTGGCTTCTTCCGGCGCTGGCCGGGCTGGTCTGCGGCGTGCTCTCCGGGCTTGGCATCGGCGGCGGCACGCTGCTGATGGTCTGGATGACCGCGATCTGCGGGCTGGAGCAGCGCACTGCACAGGGAATCAACCTGCTGTACTTTTTGCCCACCGCCGTCTGCGCGCTGATCTTCCACATCAAAAATCGCCTCATTCGCTGGGACGTCGTTCTTCCTGCCGCGCTTGCAGGCGCGGCGGCCGCGGCGCTCACCGCGTGGCTGGGTCTGCGCCTTGACACCGGCATTCTGCGCAAAATATTCGGCGGATTTCTCCTGCTCGTCGGGCTGAAAGAGCTGTTTGGCCGTTACCCGCGCGACAAAAAGGACAGATAGCTCTCCAGAATCAGGGAGGCTGCCACCGCGTCCACGGTGTTTTTCCGCTTTTTCCCGTGATAATTGCAGTCGCTCAGGATCTGGTGCGCCTCCACCGTCGTGCGGCGCTCATCCCATAGGACGACCTCCTTGCCGCAGGCCGCTTCCACGCGCTTGGCAAATTCCCGGTACAGCGCGGCGCGCGGCCCCTCCGTGCCGTCCATGTTGCGCGGGAAGCCCATGACCAGACGCTCCGCGCCGGTCTGCTGCACCAGACGTGCGATCTCCTGCGCCGTTTTCTCGGCGTTATAGCTGTGGATGACCGTGGTCTGCCCGACGATCATCCCCATCGCATCGGAAACGGCAATGCCCGTCCGGGCATCGCCATAGTCAATTGCAAGAACTCTCATTGTTTCTCCCTTCTCCGCAGTGCACGGGCGCGGTCTTTGCTTGCCTCTGGGATCCGGTAGGAATCGCACATCTTGGAAATGGTTTTGTTGTGCGTAAAGGCATCGAGCCGCCCCGATTCCAGCAGCGCAAAGGTCAGCGCCTCCTGCTGAACCGCAAGCTCCGCCAGGATCCACGCCCGCGCCATGTTTACATAATATTTATCGCTTTGCCGCACCGCGACCAGCTCCGCCGTTTCCGCGGCGTATTCCGGCGTCAGGAAATAGTCCAGCAGGATGACGAGCGCAAAGCGCTGGTCAAATTCCCGCTCGCTTTGCAGCAGCGGCAGGATAAATTCCCGCACCTGCGGCAGCTCCTGCGGCTTGAAGCGGTAAGTCGGCACAATGCTGTCCACCAGCGCCCAGCAGTCGATTTTGGGAAGAAACGCGCGCGTGCGCTCCAGCTTTTCCGCAATCTCCGCCCTTGCCCCCGCCAGCACCATGCCCTCGAGCATGATCTCCTCATAGGTCCCGTGCCCCGGCTCCTGCAAAAACGTCCGCCAGTCGCCGCGGCAGATCTCCCTGGCCAGCTTCCGAAGCTGCGGCAGACGCACGCCGAGAAGCGGATAGCCTGTCATGCAGATGCGTCTGCTGAACTCGGCAAACTCCCCCGGCTCTGCCAGTTCCAGCAGCCGGGCGTAAATTTCGTTGCGCATGGCGTCCCTCCTGTTTTTTCTCTATTATATCGAAAAAAAGAAGAAAAAGAAAGAAAAAAATGATTGACCTTGTCTCTTTCCTGTGATAGAATAACTTTACCTGTGAAAAAGGGGCTTTTTTTGTGCGCTCTTTTTTCGCCTGCGGATGACGCCATGTAGTTTCGGCGTCTTCTAAATCTGAATAGCCGCCGGTATACAGGGAGGCAAAAATTTAAGGAGGTGCCGACATGCGAGTTAAGATCACTCTGAGATGCAACGAATGCAAGCAAAGAAACTACAACACGATGAAGAACAAGAAGAACGACCCCGACCGTCTCGAAATGAAGAAGTATTGCAGGTTCTGCAGAAAGCATACCGTTCATACCGAAACAAAGTGATGAAAGGGTGAAAACAATGGCAGAAACGAATAAAAAACCGAATTTCTTCGTCCGCACCGGCAAGCGTCTTGCCAAATGGTTCCGCGAAATGAAGAGCGAGCTGAAGAAGGTCGTCTGGCCCTCCGGCAAGCAGCTTCTGAACAACACCCTTGTCGTTCTCGTTTCCGTTCTGATCGTCGGCATCATTGTTTGCCTGTTCGATCTTCTGGCCGGCTTTGGCATTGACCTGCTTGGCAAGCTGTTCTGATCGCCATGGCAGAAGGTGCAAAGTGGTATGTTGTTCATACCTATTCCGGTTATGAAAACACCGTAAAAGCAACCATTGAAAAGACAGTTGAAACGCGCCAGCTCCAGGACATCATCCATCAGGTCTCCATTCCGATGGAAACCGTCACCGAGATCACGGACAACGGCCCGAAAACCTACGATCGCAAGGTTTTCCCCGGCTATGTGCTGATCAAGATGGTCATGACGGATGAGGCCTGGTACATCGTCAAGAATGTCCGCGGCGTCACCGGGTTTGTCAGCTCCGGCACCAAGCCCACGCCCCTGACGGAGGACGAAGTCTATCAGCTCGGCGTTGAGAAGCGAGAAGTCGTCGTCGGCTACGCCGTTGGCGATACCGTCCGCGTCATGGACGGCCCGCTGACCGGATTCAACGGCCTTGTCGAAATGCTCGACATCGAAAAGAACAAGGTTCGCGTGACCGTTTCCATGTTCGGCCGCGAAACGCCCGTCGAGCTGGAGCTCGATCAGGTCGAAGCCGTCTCCGACTGATCCGGCAGCAAAACGTGGGAGGGGTTCTCCCCGCCAAAAATACGCTCCTGCGTATCACCACATTCTATTTGGAGGTGCTTATCATGGCACAGAAAGTTACTGGTTATATCAAACTTCAGATTCCTGCTGCGAAGGCTACCGCGTCGCCCCCTGTCGGCCCGGCCCTCGGCCAGCACGGCGTCAATATCGCACAGTTCATTAAAGAGTTCAATGAGCGCACGAAGGATCAGGCCGGCTTCAAGATCCCGGTCATCATCACGGTCTATGCCGACCGCAGCTTCTCCTTCGTAACCAAGACTCCTCCGACCCCCACCCTCATCCTCAAGGCCATCGGTCAGGACAAGGGCTCCGGCGTTCCCAACAAGGATAAGGTCGGCACCATCACCACCGCACAGCTTCGCGAGATCGCTGAGAAGAAAATGCCCGACCTCACCGCCGCCACCATCGAGGCCGCGATGAGCCAGGTTGCCGGCACCTGCCGCAGCATGGGTATCGTTGTTGTCGACTGATTGTAGTCGCATATGTGGGAGGATTATTCCGCATCACCACTTTAAGGAGGATTTAACAAGTGTTTAGAGGTAAAAAATATAAGGATAGCGCGAAGCAGATCGACCGCTCCGTGCAGTATGAAGTTCCCGATGCGCTGGCGCTGGTCGTGAAGACCGCTCCGGCAAAGTTCGACGAAACCGTCGAGATCCACATCAAGCTGGGCGTTGACTCCCGTCATGCCGATCAGCAGGTTCGCGGCGCCATCGTTCTTCCGAACGGCACCGGCAAGACCCGCAAGGTTCTGGTCTTTGCGAAGGACGCAAAGGTCGACGAAGCCAAAGAGGCCGGCGCTGACTATGTCGGTGGCATGGAGCTCGTGGAAAAGATCACCAAGGAAAACTGGTTCGACTTCGACGTCGTCGTTGCTTCCCCGGATATGATGGGTATCGTCGGCCGTCTTGGTAAGGTTCTCGGCCCGAAGGGCCTGATGCCCTCCCCCAAGGCCGGCACCGTTACTCCGAACGTCGCGGCTGCGGTCAAGGAGATCAAAGCCGGTAAGATCGAGTACCGTCTGGACAAGACCAACATCATCCACTGCCCCATCGGTAAGGTTTCCTTCGGCGCTGAAAAGCTGACCGAGAACCTGAACACCCTGCTCGGCGCCGTTATCAAGGCAAAGCCGGCAGCAGCCAAGGGCCAGTATATCCGCTCCTGTGTCGTCGCCTCCACCATGGGCCCCGGCATCAAGGTCAATACTGCGAAGCTGTAATGCAAAAAGCCTCTCTGGGCAGCCGCTCAGAGAGGCTTTTGGGTTAATATGGATGGACAGATTAAGACCGCTCCGGAAGCAGTGCGGCATCACGCAGGTGAAAATACAGATGCTCACGGGCATCGCCCAGAGTGACTATTCAAAAATCGAAAGCAGTAAGCGCTACTGCCCCTTTGAGCAGTGCAGACGCATCGCGCTTGCACTCGGCACGAGCATGGACTATCTCGCCGGGATCACCGACGATCCTAGACCGTATCCGCGCGGAAAAGGCTTCTGAACCGCAATATTTGCAATAAAAACGCAAAAAAGTTCTTGACAATCCGGGCTTATCTGCTATAATAGACAAGGTTGCCGGAGACAGCAGGAGGCTATATGCCGTAACGACACAGATCCTGCCGAGGTTGCATGAACTTATGATGTTTTTGCGTCCTCATGTCTTTTCGGCATGAGGATTTTTTTCGGAGGTGACACACATTGCCCAATTCCAAGGTACTCGAAAGCAAAAAGGCAATTGTTGATGCGCTGACCCAGAAGCTGCAGGGTTCCACCGCTGCTGTTTTTGTGGACTACAAGGGCATCACTGTCGCAAAGGATACCGAGCTTCGCAATCAGTTCCGTGAGGCTGGCGTGGAATACACCGTCGTCAAGAACACGCTCACTCGCTTCGCCGCCAACAAGGCTGGCTACACCGAGTTCGACGAGCTGCTCAACGGCACGACCGCTCTTGCCACCACCACCGGTGACCCCATTGCCCCGGCTCGCATCATCTGCGAATTTGCCAAGAAGAACAAGGACGCTCTGAAGATCAAGGGCGGCTTTGTGGAAGGTTCCGTTCTGTCCGTCGATCAGCTCAAGGGCTTCGGCGAACTGCCCAGCAAGGATGCGCTGATTGCTCAGGTTCTCGGCACGTTCCTCGCTCCGATCTCCGCACTGGCCTTCTGCCTCGACCAGATCCGTCAGCAGAAGGAAGGCCCCGCTCCTGCCGCCGAAGAGGCCCCCGCAGAAGCCTAATCAACCATTAAAAACACATTAGGAGGATTTTACAATGTCTGAAAAAATCGCTGCTCTGATCGAAGAAGTTAAGGGCCTTTCCGTTCTGGAACTGGCTGAGCTCGTTCATGCTCTGGAAGATACTTTCGGCGTTTCCGCCGCTGCTGCCGCTGTCGCCGCTCCCGCTGCCGGCGCTGCTGAGGCTGTCGAAGAAAAGACCGAGTTCGACGTCGTCCTGAAGGACTGCGGCGCGAACAAGATCGCTGTCATCAAGGTTATCCGCGCTCTGACCGGCCTCGGCCTGAAGGAAGCGAAGGAAATCGCCGACAACTGCCCGAAGACCCTGAAGGAAGCCATCTCCAAGGAAGACGCCGAGAAGATCGTCAACGATCTGAAGGAAGCCGGCGCTACCGCAGAGCTGAAGTAATTCTTTTTCAAGCAAAACCCGGAACAGTTTTTACTGTTCCGGGTTCTTTTTATTTCTTTGTGATCAGAATCCCCAGTTCGCCGTCGGTATAGGCAATGCTCAGGCAAGTCTGCCCCTTTTGCAGCAGCGTCCCGACGGAAACATCGTTTCCCTCTCCCGCGACCTCCGCATAGCCCTGCAATTTCAGGAGGTCAACATAGGCCGCCGAATCCTCCATCGAAATTCCCCGCAGGAATACCGCATAGCGTCCGTCCGACGTGCAGTCGAGCACATAGTCCGGCGTTCCCGCCTGCGGCTGCGGAATCTGCGCGGTGAACTCATTTTCCGGCCAAGTAGTAATCGCTTCCGGCGTCGTATCGGCAAGATTCCAACCCGTGTCCTGCGGTGCCGTCTGCGCGCAGCCCGTCAGCAGGAGAAGGCAGGCCGCAAAGATCCAGAGTTTTTTCATTTTTTAACCTTCTTTCTGTGCCAGATCCCCAGCGAAACTGCCGCTATTCCGAGCAGGGCCGCAAGAAGCAGCAGCCACTGTCCGGTCGCGAGTGCACAGGCCGCTTTTTTACTTCTTTACTTTGCCGCTTCCTCGCGGGTTTTGAGATCATCAAGCATCTTCGTGTAGAATTCCTCGCTGATCTTATATTTCGCGCGGTAGATCACATATCCCGCGACGATGAGCACCAGTGGAATGAGAAACATCGCGATCTTGACCGTCATCTTGCCGGAAGCGTCGATCATCTCCGCCGCGGCGTCGCTGTCGCTGCTCTTGATGCCGGCGATGATCACAGAAAGGGAGATCAGGCCGGTCGAGAGCGCGCCGCCGATTTTATTGACCAGCGGCTGGATGGAGAAGGTGATGGACTCCGTGCGGCGGCCGAGCTTCCACTGGCCGTATTCGATCGTGTCCGCAAGGAACATCAGCATCAGCAGCTGAATAAACGCCTGCCCGATGAAGATGATGACCGCAGAAACCGCGATGAGCACGAGGGAATGCTCCGCAAAGAAGAACAGCGCGTAGCCCGCGATGACCAGCGCCGTCGCACCGGTGTAGAGCTGGTGGCGGTTGAAGCGCTTGGAAAAGAGCGGGAAGATCACCAGCGCCACGAGCTGCGCCACACCGCAGACCGCCGCAAGGACGGCATAGAGGTCGATGTTGCCGAAGATGTACTGCATATAATAGGTCGCAAAACCGGTCGTCGTGCAGTAGCCGACCATGAACAGTCCCATAGCCAGCGTCGTCCACATGAGCTGATCGTTCTTGACGAGCGCGTGCCACATATCCTTGAGCGTGATCTTTTCTTCGTCCTCGCCGCCGACAATGTGCTTTTCCTTGACGCCAAAGATAGGGAAGCAGAGGAAGCCCAGATACACCACGCTGACCGCGCAGGCGACGAGCATCCAGCTTTTCTGGGTGTTCCCCAGCGCCTTGGTGATGGGCTGCCAGCCGACCATGATGATGTACATACCAATGTTTGCGCAGATGCGGGCAAAGGCACCGTACTTCTCGCGCTGCTTCTGATCCTGCGTCAGTGCGGGCAGCAGCGTCCAGTAGGCGATGTCGTTGATGCCGTAGCTGATATCCCAGAGGATGTAGGCGACGGCAAAGAAGATGACATAGGCTGTCCCGGTGCCGATGTTGCCGAAGAGCATCAGGTAAAAGACCACGCTCAGAACGCCTCCGACCAGAATGGCGGGCTTGAACTTACCCCATCTCGTATGGATATTGTCAATGACCAGGCCGGTAATGGGGTCATTGAGCGCGTCAACAATGCGCAGCACAGACAGCACCAGACTGACCGATGCAAACACCTTCAGCGGAAGCGACAGCACATTGGACAGGAAGTACAGCAGCGCATTGGCCTCAAAGGAATAGAACATATCCCTGCCGATCGTGCCGAGGCCGAAGAAGTACTTATTTCGGCGGTCAAGATTCTTCATTTTCAGTTTCCTCCTCTATCAAAAATACGTTTGAGCCAAAATCTCCCTGCACGCGCAGCGCGGGATCGTAGCCCGTCCCGGCAAAGCGCGCCGGAAGCGGGAGACCGGCATACAGCGCCGCGCCGGACACCGTCAGCTCCAGCGCGCCGTCATACATCCGATAGTGCCTGTCCACCGTGGACAGGAGCAGTCCGCCGGGTTTCATACGCACCGGTGCGACATGGCGCAGCAGGGAGCCGAAGCCGCCCACTCGCAAAAGCTGCGGCCGCGACGCCACATGATAGCGCTTTTGCGGATCTAGTCCGGCCGGACGCAGGAATTCGTAGCCCGCCGCGGCAGGCACCAGCCGGTGAAACAGCCCGACAAGCGTTTCCCCTTCCCCCTGCACCTGCCAGCAGACGGCATTTTCCTCGCAGGACAGCCGCCGGAAGCGGCCAAACTGGAAGGTTTCGCGGTGCGCCTTGTAAAACGCGATCTGCGCCGCGATCTCCGTCCGCTCCACGGGAGAAAGCTCGTCGAGATTGAGCTCATAACCGAGTACGCCGAAGAAGCTCACGTTCCCGCGCGTGGACAGGGGCGTGGCGCGCAGGGTCTGCGCATGCGGTGACTGCGAAACGTGCGCGCCCCACGCGGACTGGGGATAGAGGTAGCTCAGGCCATCCTGAATGTCCAGCCGTTCGATGGGGTCGGTGTCGTCCGAGGCCCAGATCTGCGGGGAAAAGCAGAGCATCCCAAGATCGAAGCGCCCGCCGCCGGAGGCGCAGCTTTCCAGCAGAATCTGCGGCCGCGCATCGAAAATGCGGTGCAGCACCTCGTAAAGCCCCAGCACGTTCCTGTGCGCCGCAGCGCCCAGCGCCGGACTGTGCCGGTTCATGTCCCACTTGACATAGGAGATGGGCGCGGAATCGAGCAGCGCGCCGACCTTTTCGACAATATAGTCCCGCACCTCCGGGCGGCTCAGATCAAGCCGGAGCTGATGCCTGCCCAGAAGCGGCAGGTGCTGCTCCGGGACCGCCCAGTCCGGGTGCGCGCGGTAGAGTGCGCTGTCCGGATTCACCGATTCCGGTTCGACCCACAGGCCGAAGTCCAGCCCCATGGCGTTCAGCTCTTCCCCCAGACGCTTCAGGCCGCCCGGCAGTTTCTTCGTGTTGACGTCGTAGTCGCCCAGCCCCGCGCGGTCGCTGTTTCGCGCACCGAACCAGCCGTCGTCCAGCACAAACAGCTCGCAGCCCAGCTCTTTGGCCTGCTTTGCAAGGTGCAGCAGCTTCCGCTCGGAGAAGTCGAACATACACCCCTCCCAGCTGTTGTAGAGAACGGGGCGCGGCCGGTTCTGCCAGTATTCCGGAACGATGTGGCGGTTCACGTGCGCGTGCATGGCCGCAGACAGACCGTCAAACCCGGCATCGGAGAAGGCCAGCACCGCCTCCGGCGTTTCAAAGCACGCGCCGGGCGCAAGCTCCCAGTGAAAATCCGCCGGACTGATGCCCTGCATCACGCGCGTCAGCCCTTGCAGGCTGCGCCGCGCAGAGGCATAGTGGCTGCCGGAATAGATCAGATTGACGCCGTAGACGCGTCCCTGCGTTTCCCCGGTCTCCGGTTCCGCCAGCAGGAAGCCGCAGTTGACCCGATTGGAAGAATCACCGCAGACGCTCTCATTGACCACGCCAGCCTGTCCCACGTCCGTGACGCGCCGGTGCGTTTCGGCGATCCAGCCGCCGTGGAAGCTGTGCATCCGAAACTTTCCCGGCAGATCCATGCAGAAGCTCATCAGCTTATGCAGCGTCACAGGCAAATCGCCGCAGTTTTCCAGCACCGCGCGGCGCGTGAAGGCCGTTTCAGACACACCGTAAAACAGCCGCAGACGCAGCTTCTGCGTTTCGTCCGTGAGCCACAGCTCCAGCGTTTCTCCCCCGCGCGACTGCGGCAGACCGGAGGTCATGGGCGCGCCGCCCTCGTGAAGCGCGAAACCCGCATAGCGGAATTCCGTGGAGAGCGGTTCGCCGCCTCTTGAAAGGGATATGGGGCTTTCGCGGTAGTCGCCGCGCCCCGCGCCGCTCCATTCCAGCGGCAGCACATCAAGGCAGGCGGCGTTATCCTCTTCATCGAATTGGACGCTGTCGCCCCAGCCCAGTCCCGACCGGACGGCAAGCGCCTGCGCATCGCCCGTACAGACCGGCGCGCCGAAATGCAGATGCTCTAAAAAGCCCTCCGGGCGGACGCGCAGCAGATAGGAGGCCGTTTCATTCTGCAGATGGAATACGCCGCTATTCTCTGTGATCATCGGACGTCGTAGACCTCCCCTGCAACATAGTGCTCAAAAGCGGAGTCCGTGACGCCGCCGTTTGCGATCACGTCCCGGTAGAATTCACCGGAGCGCTTGACGGTGCGCTTTTGCGTATCATAGTCAATATGTACCAGCCCGAAGCGGGCGCTGTAGCCCTCGATCCACTCGAAGTTATCGCAGAAGCACCAGTGGTAGTAGCGCTCAAAAGGCAGCTCGGAGGCGCACAGCGCGGCCAGATGCTCGTAAATGTACCGGGCGCGAAAACGGTCGTCATTGTCGCAGGTGCCGTTTTCCGTGACCCAGAGCGGGCGCGGCAGCACCTTCTGGAGCTTTTCCGCGCAGCGCACGAGTCCTTCCGGATAAATTTCCCAGTCCAGATCGTTGCGGGGCGAATTCTCGCGCACGCCGTCGGCAAGGCCGGACACCGTCGAGCGGGTGTAGTAGTTCACGCCGTTGAAATCGCAGTATTCGCCCGGCTGCACCTTCCAGTGGTCGTGCAGCGGCAGACGGAATTCCCCGCGGCCCATCGCCAGCGTCAGCGCACCCTGAAACAGCCATTCCGCCGCGCGCGCAAGCCCACGGTGGACGGGATTTTTGGGGTTCTTCGGATCAAACACCCGCACGTGGTTCGCAAAGCCTACCATCGTATCCGTATATCCCATTTTTCCCCGGATCTCGTGCAGCATGGTATAGGCACGGATATGGCAATAAGCCATATTTTCCATCACGCGGAAGGTCTGTCGGTAGGATTTCCGCCCCGGCGGCCACGCGCCGAAGCAATAGCCGTTCGTCGCATAGACGTTCGGCTCGTTGATGGTGATCCATTCGCTGACCAGATCGCCGAAGCTCTCGCCGCACAGCCGGACATAGTCCAGAAAATCCTCCAGATTCTCCCGGCGGACAAAGCCGTCCTTTTCCTCAAACCACATGGGATTGGAAAAATGATGGATGGTGACCAGCGGCCGGATGCCCAGCTCACGCAGATAGGACAACTCCTCGCGGTAATGGTCTATGGCCTCCTGCGATGGCTTGCCCTGCTCCGGCACGAGCCGCGCCCATTCCAGTCCCAGCCGGCACACGCGCAGCCCCATGGAGGCCATAAGGTCGCAGTCCTCGCGCCAGCGGTTCCAGTGGTCGTTGGCCAGCGCCGGGTCGGAGCCGTCCTTGATATGACCCCGATGGAACCAGTCGTTCCAATTGCTTCCGACCTCTCCGCCCTCGATCTGGGTCGAGGCAGAGGAAACGCCCAGCAAAAAATGTTCCGGGAAGCGCAGCTTCATCCGTAGATGCCCCCTTTGTGCAAATTATATAACCTTATAGTATCGCCTCCGGCATTTTCTGTCAATTCTTTTCTTTTATTTGACTCCGCTGCGTACCTATGCTACAATAGCCGCGAAGGGATGTGACCGAAATGGCACGCGACCGCTGGTACAAGGATATGGTATTTTACCAGATCTGGCCCAGGAGCTTTTACGACGGAAACGGCGACGGCATGGGCGATCTGTGGGGTGTATATGAAAAACTGGATTATCTGAAAGGTTTAGGTGTGGACGGCGTATGGTTCTCGCCGCTCTACCCCTCCCCCGGCGCAGACTGCGGCTATGACATCGCAGACTACATGGACATCGACCCCATGTACGGCGGCATGGAGGCCTTCCGCAAGGTGCTCGACGGCCTGCATGAGCGCGGCATGAAGCTCATCATGGATCTGGTCATCAACCACACCAGCGACGAGCACGAGTGGTTCCAGAAATCCCGCCGCCGCATCGAGCCCTACACCGACTACTACATCTGGCGGCCCGCCGGAAAAAACGGCAAGCTCCCCAACAACTGGGACAGCCATTTTGAGGGTAAGGCCTGGCAGTGGGACGAGGTGCGGCAGGAATACTACCTGCATCTGTTCGCCGTCAAACAGCCCGACCTGAATATGGACAACCCCCTCGTGCGCGAGGAGGTCAAGAGAATTCTGCGTTTCTGGCTGGATATGGGCGTCGACGGCTTCCGGGAGGACGTCATCACCCTGATCTCCAAAAAAGAGGGGCTTCCCAATGACCGTCTTTTCCCCATCTATCGCGGCATCCGCTTCTATAATCACGGGCCGCACATCCATGAATATTTGCAGGAGTTCCGCCGTGATGTGCTCGACCACTACTCCTGCATGACGCTGGCCGAAGCCGTACTGGTCACGCCGAAGCGCGCGCTGGACTATATCGCGGAGGACGGTCCGGCGGAGATGGACATGATGATCCAGTTTCAGTGCATGTGCGCCGACTGCTTTTTCACGGATTATCTTCCGACCAAGTTTTCCCTGCGGCGTCTGCGCCGTGCGTTCGGCAACTGGCAGCGCAAGCTGGACGGCCGCGCGTGGAATATGCTCTATCTGGAAAACCATGACCATCCGCGGATCCTCTCGCGCTACGGCTCGGAAAAATACCGCACGGAAAGCGGCAAAATGCTGGCCGCGTCCTACCTCTTCCAGAAGGGAACGCCTTTCGTCTATCAGGGGCAGGAGATCGGCATGACCAACTGGCGCCCGGAAAGCGCGGAAATGTACGAGGACGTTCAGACACGCAACCAGTGTCTGAACCTCAAGGGCGATAAGCGCCTGAAGCGTCTCTGGCGCGGCTCGCGCGACTCCGCCCGCACGCCTGTGCAGTGGTCAGCGGAGAAGAATGCCGGCTTCACCACCGGCGAGCCGTGGTTTTATGTCAACTCAAACTATCCGGAGATCAATGTCGCCGCGCAGGAAAACGACCCAGACTCCGTTCTGAACTTCTACCGCAAGGCCATCCGCCTGCGCAAGGAGCTGCCCGTGGTGCGTCACGGCAGCTACCGCGAGTTCTACCGCCACTCCGGCAAGCTCTACGTCTACACCCGCGAAACGGAAACCCAGCGTCTGCTGGTCGTTTGCTCCTTTACAGAAAAACCCGTCCGCTTCCGCGTGCCGAAGGGCTATCGCCTGTCGGAGATGGAGCTGCTGCTGCACAACTACGACGCGCAGCCCGGCGGCAACGACTTTGTGACAAAGCCCTACGAAACACGTGTCTACCTGCAAAATCTATAAAAATGTGCCGCTCTTTTCCTTCGAAAAGAGCGGCAGTTTTATAGCAGCCAGTTCAGAAGCGCGCAGAGTGCCGCGCCGAAGGCCGTCGGCAGCAGAATGGCCAGCAGCGTCCAGCGCAGACTCCCCGTTTCCTTTTTGATGGTCATCAGCGTGGTCGTGCAGGGCCAGTGAAAGAGGAAAAACACGATCGTGCAGAGAGAATTCTGCCACGTCCACTGATGCTCCGCCAGGATCGCGCCCATCTCCGCCGAGCTCTCCGCGCCGCAGATACCGCCCGCCGTCAGGATCATCATCAGAACGGGCAGAACCAGCTCGTTAGCCGGGCTACCCAGCACGAAGGCCATCAGCACCGCACCGGTCATGCCCAGTGCGCCCGCCGGCGCATTCAAAAACGCCGCGGCGGATTGCAGCAGGCTCTCCCCGCCGACGTGCAGATTGGCCAGCAGCCAGATCACAAGCCCCGCCGGCGCGGCCACCGCCGCGGCACGGCCGAGGACGAAGAGCGTCCGGTCTTTGATCGAGCGCACGATCACCTGCCAGATGCGCGGGCGGCGGTAGGGCGGCAGCTCCAGCGCAAAGGAGGAGCTCTCCCCGCGCAGCACCGTGCGATGCAGCAGGCCGGAAGCCGCCAGCGTCATCAGCACGGACAGCAGCACACAGCCCGTCAGACACAGCGCGCCCAGAAGCGAGGAGCCATGGGAAAAGCTCAGGCTGATCAGAAAGATCAGCGCCGGGAAGCGGCCATTGCAGGGTACGAACGCATTGGTCAGCACCGCGATCTTCCGCTCCCGCGGCGAGTCAATGATCCGGCAGCCCACGACGCCCGCCGCGTTGCAGCCGAAGCCCATGCACATCGTCAGCGCCTGCTTGCCGCAGGCACCCGCGCGGTAAAAGCCGTGATCCATCAGAAACGCCACGCGCGGCAGGTAGCCGAAGTCCTCCAAAATCGTGAAGATCGGGAAAAAGATCGCCATCGGCGGCAGCATCACGGAAACGACCCGCGCGGTCGTGGCATAGACGCCGTCGAGCAGCGCGCCCTGCACTGTATCGGGCAGCCGCAGCATCTCCGCGCCGCAGCGCAGGAGCAGCCCCAGCCGGTCGAAGCACCATTGCAGTCCCTCGGAGGGATAGTTTGCCCCGGCGATCGTCAGCCAGAATACGCCGAGCAGCAGCACAAGCAGCACCAGATACCCGAAAAACGGATGCAGCAGCACGCTGTCCAGCCGCTGTGTCAGGGTATGCTCCGTTTTCTGCGGCGCGCCCTGCGCCGCACGCGCCAGCGTTTCCGCCCGGCGCACGAAGCCGCGCGCGATCGCGTCGGATTCCGCCTCCGTCGCGCCGCGGATGCGTCCGCCGCCCTCTGCACACAGGGGATAGAAGCCGTCGCAAACTTCGCGCACCGCCTCCTGCAATTCCGCAACTCCCTCGCCGGTCCCGGCGGAGGTCGTCACCACCGGTACACGCAGGGAGCGCTCCAGAAGGCGGGCATCGATCGTCAGACCCGCCCGCGCCGCCTCATCCATCAGATTGACGCAGAGCACGACTCGCGGCGTCAGCTCCAGAATTTGCAGCGCCAGACAGAGCGTCCGTTCCAGGCAGGTCGCATCGCAGATCACCACCGTGCAGTCCGCACCGCCTTCGCGCAGAAACTGCTCCGCCACTGCCTCCTCCTGCGAGCGGCTGACCAGAGAGTATGTACCGGGCAGATCGGCCAGCCGGTAGGACTCTCCTTTATATTCATAGCTTCCCTGCGCCAGCTCCACCGTCTTGCCGGGCCAGTTCCCGGTGTGCTGATTCAGGCCGGTCAGGGCGTTAAACAGCGTACTTTTCCCAACATTTGGATTTCCGGCAAGCGCAACAAGCCTCACGTTTCCTCCACCTCCACACAGATGCGCGCGCTGTCCTCCCGGCGCAGCGCGACCATCGTTCCGCGGAAGCTGTAGATCACGGGGTCGCCCGCCAGCGCGCGGCGGACGCAGCGCACCTGCGTCCCCTCGATCAGGCCGAGATCCAGAAGCCGCCGCCGGATCGCGCCGCCGAGCAGCAGCGCCGTGACGTTTGCGGTCTGTCCGGCAGAAAGCCGGTTCAAAGTCATTCCACGTTCCTCCTACCATCGTTTGCTAACACAGTCTATACAGTCGGATGGGTTTTTGTGCTTTTTCTGTCTGCTCTGCACATGCGGCACCGCCGCAGCATAAACCATATAGACAGACTGATAGGAGGCAAAGCTATGACTTCAACCTTTTTCCTTGGCGCCTGCACGCCGCAGGGCTTTCTTTCCCACTACGATTCTCTCTTTGACGAGCTGGAACAGCTTTATATCATCAAGGGCGGCTCCGGCTGCGGCAAGTCCACCTTCATGCGCAAAATCGGCGCAGAGGCCGAAGTGCGCGGTCTGGACGTTTCCTACATTCTCTGCTCCTCCGATCCGGAATCCCTCGACGGTGTGCTTCTTCCCGCGCTTTCGCTCGGATTTGTGGACGGAACCGCGCCGCACATTCTGGAGCCGCGGCTGTGCGGCGGCAGCGCCAACTACCTGAACTTCGGAGAATTCTATGACGCCGCCCTTCGGACAAACGAGGCGGAAATCTGTCAGACACAGCGCGAAAACGCCGCACAGTACCCGCACGTGACCGCCTGCCTTGCCGCTGCCGACAAGCTGCTTGATTCCGTTCGCATCTCGACCGCCGGCGTATCCTATGACGAGGAAATTCATGCCATTGCGGAATGCCTCGCCCTCTCTGCGCTGAAGCCGGTCGGAGACCGGCCGCGCTGCAAAAAGCGCTTTCTGGAGGCCGTCACCCCCGCCGGAGGGAGGCTCTGTGCGGAAAGCGCGGGTGCGCTCTGCGAGCGCGTCTATGTGCTGCGTGACGACTATCTTCTTGCGCCGCGGCTTCTGGAGCTGCTTTTGCAGCGTGCGCTGTCCCTTGGGCATGAATGTATCGCCTGCTATTCGCCCTTGCAGCCGCAGGGCGCGCCTGCCCATCTGCTGATTCCCAGTGCCGGCGCCGCTTTCCTCTGCGATACGGGCGCGCATCCCTACGAGGGCGACACCTTCTGCCGGCTTGACCTCAATTCCACGCTGCCGCCGGAGCTGCGGCAGGAGCTGCAATTTTATCTGGATACAACAAGGCTTCTTCTGCGGCAGGCCGTGCTGCATATGCAGAAGGCCAAGCGCCTGCACGATCGGATCGAGCTTCTCTGCCGCCCCTTTGTGGACTTCGACGCCGTGGACCGCCTGACGGAAACCACGATCGCGCAGATTTTCGGATAACACAAGGCCGCTGGCAGAAGCCAGCGGCCTTCCTTTATTATCGGATGAAATTGGTCTTTACGCCCGGCTCGTACTGCGGCGGGGTAACACCGGCCTGACGTCCGGCCTTGATGCATTTGAGCAGCCACGCCAGATTTTCCGCCAGCGTGCGCATCGTCTGCAAGCCCTCTTCGTCCTTTAGAACCTCCTCCGGACGGTTGCCATGCACCTGATTCCAATACTGAGAGGTCACAATGGGCATGGAATTGATGCCGAAATACTTGAGCAGGCGGTCATAGCTGGAGCTTGCGCCGCCGCGGCGGCAGGATACGACCGCCGCGCCCGGCTTGCCCTTGAGCTTGCCCGACGCACAGTAAAACAGGCGGTCGAGGAAGGCCGTGCACTGTCCGCTCGGTCCGGCATAGTAGACCGGCGAACCGACGACCAGCGCGTCAAACTCGTCCAGCCGCGCAGCAAGCGTATTCACGCCGTCGTCAAAAATGCAGCCATTTCCGTCCCTGCATTTGCCGCAGCCGATGCAGCCTGCAACGGGCTGCGTGCCGACCTGATAGATCTCGGTTTCAATGCCGTGCTTGTGCAGCTGCTTTTCCACCTCGTGCAGCGCCGTATAGGTGCAGCCCGCGCGATGAGGGCTGCCGTTAAAGAGTAAGACCTTCATATCTTTCCCTCCGTTTTTTTCTTTTATCATACCGCATCGCAGCGGAGAAATCAATTGAAAAAAGCGAAGGAGGATGGTATGATGAACACAAAAAGGAGGTGCGGCCATGAGAAAAAAGCTCCGGCTCCCCATGTGGGGCGCCGCGCTCGTGCTGCTTGCAGGCGCGCTGCTCTTCACCGCTGCCGCGCTCCTGATCCAGCCGGGCAGCATTTCCGTGCGGCTGCACAGCTTTGCGGCTCAGCCGCTGCTGCTTGTCCTGAATCTTCTGCCTGCGCTGCTGGGCTCGCTTTTTCTCTGGTGCCTGTGCGGGAATCCCTTCTTCGCCGCGGCGGGCGCGGGCCTGATCGTCGATCTTTTGTCTTATGTAAACCTGATCAAAACCGGCTGCCGCAACGATCCGCTCGTTCCGGCCGATCTGAGCCTCCTGCGCGAGGCGCTGACCGCCACGCAGGACTACGCCCTCGATCTGCACCCGAAGCTGCTGGCCGGGATCGTCCTGCTTGCCGCCGCAGTGGGCGTGCTCGGTTTCTTTTTCCGCTGTTCCAAACCACACTGGCCCTTCCGCGCGGCGGGCGCGGCGGCAGTCTGTCTCGCTGGCGTATTGGCAATGTCCGGACTCTACACGAACGACGCGCTCTATGCCCGTCTTGCCCCCGGCGTAGACAAGGCAAATGTCCCCCTGACCTATGAAAGCTGCGGCTTCCCCTATTGCTTTCTGGCAAATTTTGGGCGCTATACGGTCAAAAAACCGGCGGATTACTTCCCGGAGGAGGCGGAGCGCCTCGCTCAGTCTGACGAGAAAACCTATACTGCCCCGCAGGTGCAGCCGAACGTCGTGTTTGTCATGTGCGAAGCGTTCAGCGATCTTTCGGACGAGCCGGTTTTCTCCTGGACGCCGGAGGACGACCCACTCTACGGCTTCCGGCAGGTGGCTGATTCCGACCGCGCCGTGAGCGGCCATCTGATCGTGAACAACTTCGGCGCGGGCACGGCAAATACGGAATTCGACGTGATGACCGGCATTGCCACGGAGCAGCTCGGCGTCAATTCCGCGTTCCGGGCGGTACGGCGCAATCTGAACTCCCTGCCGCGCGCCTTCGCCCAGGCGGGCTACGAGACCTACTTTCTGCACCCCGGCTACCGCTGGTACTATAACCGGGAGAGCGTCTACGGCTATCTCGGCATAGAGGACTGCGTCTTTGCAGACGCCTTCTCCGTTGGGGATTACAAGGGGCCGACCGTCTCCGACGCCGCCTTTCTAGACCGGCTGATCTCCGATCTGGGAACGTGCCTGTCCGGCGACGCGCCCGTCTTTGCCTTCGGCGTGACCATTCAGAACCACCAGTCCTACACCTATACAAAATATGGCGAGGTGCCGCCGGTTCCCACAAACGCCGTGCTGACCGCGCAGGAGGAGGAAGCCCTCTCGGTCTATCTGCAAGGCGTGCGGGATTCCTCGGCGATGCTCCTGCGGCTGACGGAGTATCTCGACCGGCTGGACGAGCCGGTGCTGCTGGTTTTCTGGGGCGACCACCGTCCGGCGCTGCTGGAAAATTATGGCGTCTACCGCGCGCTGGGGCTTTCCATGGATGGTCTGGAGGCCTATAAAACGCCCTATCTTCTCTGGGCAAACCGCACCTATGCCGCATCCTGCGACTTTTCCGCGTTGGAGCTGGCGGAAACGATCAACGCAAATTATCTGGGTGCCGCTGTCTATGAGCTGGCCGGTCTGAGCGGGCTGGATCCCTATTTCGACGAGCTGGAGGACGTGCGCCGCGCTCTGCCCGTCGCCGCGCATGGGGTGTATCTGACTGCGGACGGCACCGCGCTGACACCCGCGCAGAACCGTCTGCTCGAACGCATGGCGCAGTGGGCCTATTACCGGATAAAAGATGAAAAGCTGATAAAATAGGCACAGGAATGTGAAAGATTCCTGTGCCTGTTTTATTACATTCTTCGGATGTCGCTGCCGGCAAATTTCAGCAGACGGTACGTTCCCAGCACGCGCGAAGCGATCTGCGGGGAATAGCGGCCCTCCAGCGTCTCCGGCGCGAGATTGGTCGAAATGATCGTCGCCCGGTTTTCCATCATGCGGGTATTGACGACGTTATACAGCGCAGAGATCGTAAACTGCGTGGTCATCTCCGTGCCGAGGTCGTCTATGATCAGAAGGTCGCAGGCGAGGTACTTGCGGCTCAGGCCGCGCTGCTCCTCACCGCCGAATTTCTCGGACTCAAAATCGGAAAACAGGCGGATGGCCGTTTCATAGACCACGCTGTAGCCGCGGTCGGCCACCTGGCGCGCAATACAGGCGGACAGGAAGGTCTTGCCCAGACCGGTCGCGCCAGAGAAGAGCAGATTTCCCGCCTGCGGGGTGAAATTCTGCGCATAGCGGCGGCAGATATTGAAATTCGACTGCATCAGCTTGCGCGGGCTGACGCCCAGCTTCTCGTCATAGAGGTCGGAATACACATCCAGCCGGAAGCTCTCAAAGCTCTCGCGTCCGCTGCCGAGCAGGCTCGTCAGCTCTTTTTTCTGTTCCTGACGGCAGAGCTCGCGCAGGCAGGAGCACATCTGATTGCCCTCGTAGCCGGTGCCGCCGCATTTGGCACAGATCGGCGCATCGTCGAGATAGCCCTCTTCAAAGTCTCCGGCCTCCAAAATCCATTCGCGCTCGCGCTGAAGCGCCAGATTCTTCTCCCGGATCTGTCCGATGGCCTCCGTCGGGTCCTCGCCGCGGCGCAGTGTGGCCGCCATGAGCTGCGCCATGGTCATTTGCAGTTCGCGGTCGATCTCCTGCAAGCGGGGATAGCGCGCGTATGCCTCGCGGCGGTGCGCCTCGTTCTCGCGCTCCCGCTCCTGCTTCGCCTGCTCCAGACGCTCGCGCGCCCGGCGCAGAACCTGTTCGCTGTAGCCCATGTCAGTCCTCCTGTCCCTCGGCCAGTGCGCGCGCCACCGCCTGCCGCTCCAGATCGGAAAGCGCGTCATCGTGGCGCTGATAGCCGCCGTTCTGCCTGCGCTGCTGGGGACGGGCCGGCGCGGTGTCGCCCTGCTCGATCTCCTGCGGCGTGTGCAGATTCTTCTCGTGCCATGCCTTGAGAATGGAATTCATATAGTTCCATTTCAGTCCGCCGGTTTGCAGGCAGGTCCGCTCATAGGCCATCAGAATGACCTCGTCGGAAAAGCCCATCGTGATCCACTGCGCAAGATACTGCTCCTCGGCCTGCGTCAGGCGGCGCTGGTCGATCTGGAGCATCAGGCGCAGCTGCTGGATGCGGGTATGTAGCCGAAGCTGGGTCTGGACGTAATACGACGCCGTTTCCAGCGTGTCGATGCCCTCGTCCGCCCAGTGATACGCCTCTTTTTCGATCATGCGCATGGAGGGCGTACGCACGCCGCGCCTGCGGCTGCGCTCGATGCAGTAGCTCAGGAGAATCCCGACGACCTCCGTCGGCAGGCGGAGATAATCCGTCAGCGACAGGAGCGTTTTCAGTTCCTCCGTGGAGAGGGTCCGGCCCAGACGCCGCTGCGCTTCTCCGATCAGCTTGGCAAATTCTCCGCGCTCGTCGCGCGTTCTGCGGCGGACATCCTCCTCCGTGTAGACGGGCGGTTCCGGCGCAACGTGCCGCTGCGCCGCCTCCTGCCAGAGGCCGAGCTGCTTGAGGCAGTCCGTCGCGGCGACCATGCGCGGCACCGTGAAGTGCAGCGCGTCCAGCGCGGTCTCCCGCGGGAGCCCCGCCTTGCAGTAAAGACACAGCAGCGCCGCGTCCGGACAGCCGCAGGAAAGCAACTTCCGCAATTCTTCATTTGTCAGCGAAACGCCCTGCATCATTTTAAGCCTCCGTCAGCGGTCTTTCTTGCAAAACAACGGTCTTATTATAGCATGGGAAAAAGTCCGGAACAAGCGCCGCATCGCACGCAATTCGATGAATTTTGCGCTGCCGATTTGGCGCCCGCCGATATGTTGTGGTTTTTCGGAACTCAAAGCACAAAGCCGCCGTTGACCGGCAGATTCTGCCCGGTGACAAAGGACGCCTGCGCCAGATATAAAAGCGCCTGCGCGATGTCCTCCGGACTGCCGTTGTGCTCCAGCGGCGTTTCCTCCGCCAGCGAAGCCAGCGTTTCCGCGCTGACATTTTTGACCATGTCCGTTAGGATCACACCCGGCGACACGGCGTTGACCCGGATGCCGGACGGCCCCAACTCCTGCGCCAGCGCCTTGGTCAGCGCCAGCACCGCGCCCTTGGTCGCAGAATAGCAAGCCTCGCAGGACGCGCCGACCTGGCCCCACATGGAGGCGACATTGAGGATGCAGCCGGACTGCCTGTGCAGCATCCCCGGCAGCGCGGCATTGACGCAGTGGTAAATTCCCTTGACGTTCACGGCAAAGAGCCTGTCCCACTCCGCCTCGGTGATCTGCGAGATCAGGCCGTAATGCGCGATCCCCGCGTTATTGACCAGCACGTCCAGCGCCGGAAGCCCGGCAAAGGCCGCCTGCACCGCCGCGCCGTCCGCGACGTCGCAGCAGATGGCCTGCGCGCCTGTTTCGTGGGCAAGCTGCCGCGCCTGTTCGTGACTTTTTTCATAAAAAAAGGACACGGCGCAGCCCGCCTGTGCAAAGGCGCGCACCGTGGCCGCGCCGATCCCCCGGCTGCCGCCGGTCACCAAAACCTGTTTCATGCCTGCCTCCGTCAGAAACGCTCCTCCGGAGAACCGAAGGAGCGTCAGAATGTTCGATTCAGCGCCGTCTGGACTTGGTGCGGTGCTCATACTGCCGGCAGCCGGAGATCTTGCTGTCCGAATCCGACATGAACTGCTTGAGCTTTTCCTCAAAGGTCAGCGGCTCGCTTCTCTGCTGGCGCGGCTGGGAAGCCCGCTGCTGCGGGGCTTGCTGCGTCCGCGCGGGACGCTGCTGCTCCTGCGCGCGCTTGATCGACAGGCTGATCTTGCCCGCCTCGTCGATGCCGATGATCTTGACGCGGACGGTCTGCCCCTCGGTCAGATGGGCGCGGATGTCGCTGACGTATGTATTTGCGATCTCGGAAATGTGCACCATCCCCGTGCGGTTTTCCGGCAGCGTGATGAACGCGCCGAATTTTGTGATTGTCTTGACTTTGCCTTCCAGTACTGCGCCGACAGTAAACTCCATATATCCCCTGCTGTCCTCCGTATCAGTTTCCGCTGTCTTTAAAGACCATTTCGTCGTCCTCGACGAGATTCAGACGTTCTCTTGCAATTTGCTTGATCGCCTCATCGGTGTCCATCGCGGCGATGTCCTCCTGAAGCTCAAGGTTTGCCTGCTGCGCGTCGGCGACCTCGCCCGAGAGCCTGTCGCGCTCCTCTGCCAGTGCGCTGATCTGCGGCTGTAGTGTCATGATCGTGGCGAAGGCGTAGACCATCAGTCCCAGGATCAACAGCTTTGTAATGAGTGACGATTTGCGCAAGCGCATCGTTTGTTCCCCCTAATGCGGCTGCCCGCAAATGCTTTTGTCTTTTTATTGTAACCGATTTTTTTACAGAAGGAAAGATGTTTTTCGTAATTTTTTTCAAAAACAACAAAAATTTCTTTCCGAGCCGGCCGGTCGCCCGCAGCGGCCAGGACAATATCTCCCAGAATTTCCCAAATACCGGCAGCAGGAGCCGGCTGAACGTCAGAAAATAGAGCGCCGACCCTGTCAGACTGCCTACCAGCATGGAAACGCGGAACTGCCCGTCCCCGAAGCGAAGCGCAAACAGCAGGTTTCCCGCCAGCCAGCACAGGACGAACCAGAGATCCGCCAGCGGCGTCAGCCAGCGCAGATTCCGCCGCAGTCCGCGCAGAAGATCATAATGCAGGCCGCAGGCCAGTCCCATCAGGGCAGCCAGCAGAAAGCGGCTCCCCTGCAACCACAGCGGCTGCTCCATTCAGCGAAACAGTCGGGAAAAGAAGCCGCCCTGCTTCTGCGGCTCCTCGTACAGCAGCGCGTCTACCGTGCCGTCCACCGCGACCTGCCCGCCCTCGATGGAAAGCGTCTGCAAGTGCAGCGACTGTCCGCGGATCACCAGCACACCCTTCGCAGTGTGCAGCACGACGGATTCCTCGTCAAAGCTCTCCACTTCCCGGACTCCGGTCACGCTCAGTCGGGCGCGGTTTTCCAGCCGGAGATCGTGCGGCGCATCGCCGCGGAGCGACTCGTTGGCCATTCTGATTCCCCCCATCCGGGAGGCAAGGCCTCCCGCTTCTCGTCGCTATTATATATACGCGGCGGGAGGGATTTTATTCCGGCTTCAGGAAATACTCTTTGGGGCATACAGCTCCGCCGGGAGCAGCTCCGACAGTTCCACGAGGCCGTGGTGGCAGCCGCTCGTATAATCATATTGCAGGCCGGGGCTGCGGAGTTCCTGCCTTGCAGGCTCCAGCGACAGAGAAAACACCGCCGTTGTTCCCGCTTCCGCTCCGTTGCCGGCAAGTATCAGCGAGCCGCCGTGCAGCCGCGCGATCTCCCGCACCAGTGTCAGCCCCAGCCGGAGCCCCCAGCGCGGATCACCCACTTCGGGTTCCGCCTCCGGTGCAAACAGCCGGGCAAGCATCTGGGGCGAAACGCCCTCTCCGTTGTCGCTCAGCTTTATCGCAATGATGCTCTGCAGGCGCTCCACCGTCAGGCAGAGCGTCCCGTTTTTCGGCGTATAGCGCGCCGCATTTGCGATCAGATTGTACACCGCCCGCTCTACGAGCGCCCCGTCCATCCAGAGCCCGCAGGGGGAATCCAGGCCGCGGTAATTCAGATGGAGGCCGGCCGCCGCCAGCAGCGGCGCAATTTCTCCGGCCAGCATTTCGAAAAAGTGCATTGCCTCAACGAGCACGCGGCGTGCGGTCAGCGCGTGGTGCAGTGCGCGGCCGCCTTCGGAAAGCTGCCCGCAATAACGCAGCAGCCGATAGGCTGACTGGTTCAGATCCGCCGCAGCCGCTTCCGCCGCTTCGGACTCCGGCAGCAGCTCCAACGCAGTCTGCGCGGCGGAAAACAGGTCATGCACCGGCTGGCGCAGATGGACGGCCGCCGATTCCAGAAGGTCGGTCGAATTGCGCCGGGCCTGCGTCCGCTCCGCCACGAACAGCAGTCCATTCTGCAGGGTGCGCACGGAAACGAGATAATCCACCCCCGCCAGCGGCAGTGAAAACCGCAGCACATCCTCCTGCGGCCACATGGCAAGCAGCTGCTTATCCAGTAGGGCCGTCACTGCGGTTCCCTCCGCGATCAGCTCGGCGGCCGCCGCATTGCGCCATACGATCTTCCCGTCCTCCGCAAAAAAAACCGGTTGTCCAACCAGTGCAAGTGCCTGCTTTGTCTGCTCGTCCATCGGCACACCTCCAGCGATAGTATCTTCGGTCGGCAGGCGTTTCTTGCGTGGAAAGATTTCACTTCACCTGTCGTATTTCGACTTTTTTACAATCATACTCGATTTTTGGAAAAAAGGCAAGCAAAACTCCCTTGCGCGGAATTGTTTTTTGAATTCGCTGTTGATAAAGACAAACATTTGTGCTATAATAACAGGAACGAATTTACCGCTGGAGGCAAGCTATGCGTGATACCATCCTCGTGAAAGGCGCACGAGAAAACAATCTGAAAAATGTTGATATTGAGATCCCACGCGACGCGCTGTGCGTCTTTACGGGGCTGTCCGGCTCCGGCAAGTCCTCGCTGGCCTTCGACACGATCTATGCCGAGGGGCGCCGCCGCTATGTCGAGTCGCTTTCTGCCTATGTCCGCCAGTTTCTCGGGCAGATGGACAAGCCGGATGTGGATTTGATCGAGGGACTTTCCCCCGCCATCTCCATCGACCAGAAAACGACCTCCAAAAACCCGCGTTCCACCGTCGGTACCGTCACGGAGATCTATGACTATCTGCGTCTGCTCTGGGCGCGCGTCGGCACGCCGCACTGCCCGAAGTGCGGCCGCGAGATCCGCCGTCAGACCATAGACCAGATCGTCGACAAGGTGCTGGCCATGCCGGAGGGCACACGCTTTCAGGTGCTTGCGCCCATCGTCCGCGGCAAGAAGGGCGAGCACGTCAAGCTGCTGGAGGAGGCCCGCCGCAGCGGCTTTGCCCGCGTGCGCGTGGACGGGATCCTCTATGATCTGAGCGAAGAGATCACACTGGAAAAGAACAAGAAGCACACGATAGAGATCGTCGTCGACCGCCTCATACTCCGCGGGGACATCACCCGCCGCCTGACGGATTCCGTCGAAACGGCGCTCGCCCATGCGGGCGGGCTGGTCGTCATCCAGTGTCCGGACACGGGCGCGGAAACGCTCTTCTCCCGCAATTACGCCTGCGAGGACTGCGGCATTTCCATGCCGGAGCTGTCGCCGCGGATGTTTTCTTTTAATAATCCCATGGGAGCCTGCCCGGAATGTACCGGCCTCGGCTACCGTCTGAAGGTCGACCCGGCGCTCGTCATCCCCGACCCAGAGCTGTCCGTCTTTGACGGCGGCATTCAGGCCAGCGGCTGGGGCAATATCAAAAGCGACTCCATCTCCCGGATGTACTTTGAGGCGTTGGCGCAGAAGTATCACTTTGACCTGCACGCGCCGATCAAAACACTGTCGCCCGAGGTGATGGATGTTATTCTCAACGGCACGAAAGGCGAAAAGCTCCAGCTGCACTATGAGCGCGGCAATGGCCGCGGCACGCTGGAGCAGGCCTTTGAGGGCATCTTACCGAACATCGAGCGCCGCGTGCGCGAAACGCAGTCGGACGCGATGCGCAAGGAGCTGGAGGAATACATGACCACCTCCCCCTGCCCGCACTGCCACGGCGACCGCCTGTCGGACATCTCCCGCGCGGTCACGGTCGGCGGTCTTTCCATCACGCAGTTCTGCGACCTGTCGGTCACGCACGAGCTGGAATTCCTCGACAAGCTGGAGCTGGAGGGCGCGCAGGCCGTCATTGCCGAGCAGATCCTGAAAGAGATCCGCTCGCGGCTGGGCTTTTTGCAAAGTGTCGGCCTGCAATATCTGACGCTTTCGCGCTCTGCCGGAACGCTCTCCGGCGGCGAAGCGCAGCGCATCCGGCTTGCCACGCAGATCGGCTCCTCCCTGATGGGCGTTCTGTATATCCTCGACGAGCCGAGCATCGGCCTGCACCAGCGCGACAACGACCGCCTGCTCGACACACTGCGCCGCCTGCGCGATCTGGGCAACACGCTGATCGTCGTCGAGCACGACGAGGACACCATCCGCGCTGCGGACTTCATCGTGGACGTCGGCCCAGGCGCGGGCATCCACGGCGGCAAAATCGTCGCAAGCGGTTCCCTTCAGGACATCATTGACGCGCCGGAAAGCCTGACGGGGCAATACCTCTCCGGCAAGCGGCGCATTGAGGTTCCGGCACACCGGCGCGAGGGCAACGGCAAGTTCCTGCGCGTTTTCGACTGCTGTGAGAACAACCTCGACCATGTGGACGTTTCCATCCCTCTGGGGACCTTCACCTGCGTGACCGGCGTGTCCGGCTCCGGCAAATCCTCGCTGGTCAATGAGATCATCAGTAAAAAGCTCTCCGCCAGTCTGAATCACGCGCGCGTCCGCCCCGGCAAGCACGGGCATTTCGAGGGGATTTCCGAGCTGGACAAGGTCATCGTGATCGACCAGAGCCCCATCGGGCGCACCCCGCGCTCCAATCCTGCCACCTACACCGGCCTGTTTGCCGACATCCGCGATCTGTTCGCTTCGACCGCGGATGCCAAGGCGCGGGGCTACAGCTCCGGCCGCTTCTCCTTCAATGTCAAGGGCGGCCGCTGCGAGGCCTGCTGCGGCGACGGTCTTGTAAAGATCGAAATGCACTTCCTGCCGGACGTCTACGTCCCATGCGACGTCTGCCACGGCAAGCGCTACAACCGCGAAACGCTGGAGGTCCTCTACCGCGGCAAGTCCATCTCGGACGTGCTGGATATGACCGCCGACGAGGCGCTGGACTTCTTTGAAAATCTGCCGCGCATCCGCGAAAAGGTCGCCACGCTGGTAGAGGTCGGCCTTGGCTATATCAAGCTGGGCCAGAGCTCCACGACGCTCTCCGGCGGCGAAGCGCAGCGCGTCAAGCTGGCGACAGAGCTGTCCCGCCGCTCCACCGGCCGGACGATGTATATCCTCGACGAGCCGACGACGGGTCTGCATATGTACGACGTCCACAAGCTGCTGGAGGTTTTGCAGAAGCTCGTGGACGCGGGCAACACCGTACTGGTCATCGAGCACAATCTCGACGTCATCAAAACCGCCGACCACATCATCGACCTCGGCCCGGAGGGCGGCGACGGCGGCGGAAAGATTTTGATCTGCGGCACGCCGGAGGAGGTCGCCGCCTACCCGGAATCCTACACGGGGCAGTATCTGAAACGGATGCTCTGAGCATCTTTGGAAAGGAGGGAGCGCCATGGATCGCCTCGCGCGGCATTTTCTGCACCGCAACCCGGATACAATGAAGGACGCGGAGCTTCTGGAGCTCCTGCTCCGCTTTGCCGTTCCGGAACCGGAAGCGCTTGCGCGCCGCCTGCTGGAGCACTATCCGAGCCTCGCCTCCATTCTGGAGGCCGATGCCGAAGAGCTTGCGGCAGTCGAGGGCATGACGCCCGACTGCGTCGTGCTTCTGCGCCTAGTGCCGGAATTGCAGCGGCGGTATCTCATCGCGCGTTCCGCCCCGGAAACGCGGCTGGTGGACAGCACGTCCTTCGGCAGCTATCTGCTGCCCTACTTCTACGGTGCAAAGGACGAGATCGTGTATCTTCTCACGCTGGACGCCACCGGCAAGGTGCTCTCCTGCCGCCTGATCGGCCGCGGCAGCGTCAACTCCGCCAACGTTCCCATGCGCCGGCTGGTGCAGGAGGCGCTGAGCGCGAACGCCACCGCCGTCGTGCTGGCGCACAATCATCCCTCCGGTATCGCGCTTCCTTCGCAGGAGGACATCGACCTGACGCTGCGCCTGCGCGATGCGCTGGACGTGATGGACATTCTTCTGCTGGATCATCTCGTCATCGCGGACGACGACTATGTTTCCATGAACGACAGCGGCTATCTGCGCCGCGGCTTCTGAGGTGCTTTCTATGGATTTCAAACTGCATGCGCCCTATTCCCCCACCGGCGACCAGCCGGAGGCCATCCGCGCCCTGACGCGCGGGATCCAGGAGGGGATGCCGGCGCAGGTTCTGCTGGGCGTCACCGGCTCCGGCAAGACCTTCACCATGGCTTCCGTGATCGAGAAGCTGAACCGTCCGACGCTGGTGCTGGCGCACAACAAAACGCTCGCCGCCCAGCTTTGTTCGGAATTCCGGGAGTTTTTCCCGGAAAACGCGGTGGAATACTTCATTTCCTACTATGATTACTATCAGCCGGAGGCATACATCGCCCACACGGACACGTATATTGAAAAGGACTCCGCCATCAATGACGAGATCGAGCGCCTGCGCCACAGTGCGACATCCTCCCTCTTCGAGCGGCGAGACGTGATCGTGGTCTCCTCGGTTTCCTGCATCTACGGTCTGGGCGACCCGATCGACTACCAGAACATGGTCATCTCCCTGCGCACGGGCATGGAAAAGTCGCGGGAAGAGCTGATGAGCAAGCTCGTGGACATTCGCTACGAGCGCAACGACATCGACTTCTCCCGCAACCACTTCCGCGTCCGCGGCGACACCGTGGAGATCTATCCCGCCTACTGGACGGGACGCGCCATCCGCGTAGAATTCTTCGGCGACGAGATCGACCGCATTTCCGAGATCAACGCCGTCACCGGCCTGCCGGAGCGTGTGATCAGCCACGTCGCCATCTATCCCGCCTCGCACTACGTCGCCTCGCGCGAAAAGCTCAACCGCGCCATCCTTGAGATCGAAAAAGAGATGGAGGAACGCGAAAAATGGTTCAAGGAAAATGATAAGCTGCTGGAAGCACAGCGCATCCGGCAGCGGACGATGTATGACATCGAAATGCTGCAGGAGATCGGCTTTTGCAGCGGCATCGAGAACTATTCCCGCGTGATCTCCGGCCGCGCACCCGGCACACCGCCCATGACGCTGCTGGACTATTTCCCCAAGGATTTCCTGCTTTTCGTGGACGAAAGCCATGTGACGCTGCCGCAGGTGCGCGCCATGTACGCCGGTGACCGCAGCCGCAAGGGGAGCCTTGTGGACTACGGCTTCCGCCTGCCCAGCGCCTTTGACAACCGTCCCCTGACCTTCGATGAGTTTCAGAGCAAAATACATCAGGCGGTCTATGTTTCGGCCACGCCCGCGGAGTACGAGCGCGAACGCGCCGGGCAGATCGTCCAGCAGGTCATCCGTCCAACCGGCCTTCTGGACCCGAAAGTCGAGGTACGCCCTGTCGAGGATCAGATCGACGATCTGATCGGCGAGTGCAACCGCGTCATCGAGCGCAAGGAGCGCGTCCTCGTCACGACGCTGACCAAAAAGATGGCCGAAGATCTGACGAACTACTTGCAGCAGGCCGGCATCCGCGTGCGGTATATGCACTCCGACGTTGCCGCGCTGGAGCGTATGGAAATTCTACGCGACCTGCGCATGGCAAAGTTCGACGTGCTGGTCGGCATCAACCTGCTGCGCGAGGGTCTTGACCTGCCGGAGGTTTCTCTGGTCGCCATTCTGGACGCGGACAAGGAGGGCTTCCTTCGCAGTGAAACAAGCCTGATTCAGACCATCGGCCGCGCCGCGAGAAACGCGGAGGGCCGCGTGATCATGTACGCCGACAAGATCACCCCCGCCATGCGCGCTGCGATCGACGAAACCGAGCGCCGCCGCGCCATTCAGGACGCTTACAACAAGGCGCATGGGATCGTCCCCAAGACTATCATCAAGGACGTGCGCGAGCTGATCGAGATCACACAGGCCGAGGGCGAAGCCGCCAAGAAAAACGGCGTGAAGATGACCAAAGCTGAGCGCGAACGTGAGATCGCCAAGCTGGAAAAGGAGATGCGCGCTGCCGCCCGCATGATGGAATACGAGTACGCCGCCGTCCTGCGCGACCGTATCATCGAGCTGCGCGGAGAAAGGAAATAATACAAGCTGCACGCGCCGGATGGAAGTTCCATCCGGCGCGTG
>ENA-UOJL01000184-UOJL01000184.1-human-gut-metagenome-genome-assembly--contig:-P47-NODE-184-length-102175-cov-34.730356_pt1 | contig 102175 bp, 78 predicted proteins | sample MGYA00242347_ERZ723894 | MGnify/ENA metagenome assembly ERZ723894
CAAAAATGTAACTACCATATAAATCAAGTCGTTACATTACTTTAATCCCGCACCTGCCTGGGTCATATCTCCTTTCGGTCCTGTAGTCGGTCCCTGCATACGAAAATCCCCGCAACATATGCGGGGATTTTTCCGTAATTTCGTCGTTTGATCCGGCCGGATTATCGATAAATCTCGTTCAGCAGACGTGCCAGCCGGTAGCCGCCGCGCAGGAACTGCAGTTCGATTACGGGCGTGTACTTGTATACGTAGTCGTAGGAGATCTTCGTGCCTTCGGGCGAATCTTCGTAGATGCCGACGCATATCGCGTGCGTCTCCTTGAGCCAGTCGTAAGGTTCGCCGGCCTGAATCAGCATCGCTTCGTCGTCCGTCAGCCGGTCGATCTGCTCCTGCCATTCGGTATAGCTCCATTTGCGGGCGGCTTCGGGAATGGCCGTATCCCATGCCGAATGGAGGTTCGTTTTCTTGCCGAACATCAATACCGGACGCAGGTTGCCGCCGATATCCGAAAGCCGTCCCGCGTGCATCGGGCAGTGCATGTCCCCTACGAGGTGAATCAGCATCTTGAGCTTGAGCGTCTCCTCTTCGGGCGGCAGTCCGCCGGCCTTCAGCTCTGCGACGAGCGTCGTAACGGCTTTCAGCACGTCGCCGTCCGGGTTCTCCGGCATCGTGTCGATCGTTTTGCCTTCGTCCACGTTCCGGTAATGCCATGTTTTCGTGTATGCGTATTCCGGCGTGTGGCTGGCGATGTCGAGCCAGTTGGCATAGTATACCGGTGAATGTCCGTTCAGCGCCTTGTCGATTTTTTCCGCCGCTTCGGGCGTCAGATGACATTCGGCGATGTAGGCCGTGACGTCGTGTCCCTTCTGTCCCCATGCGAATGCGCCGTGGGCGAAAAGGACGCAGGAAAAGAGAATAAGCAGCTTTTTCATTTATGTTCGGGATTTGTGTTGCGGGCGGATCGGTTGTCAGTGGTTCATCGTTGCGAGGAACTCCTCGTTGGTGTCCGTGAGACTCATCTGTTTCTGGAGGAATTCCATCGCTTCGACGGGATTCATGTCCGAGAGGTATTTGCGCAGCACCCACGTACGGTTCATCACGTCGCGCGGCAGCAGCAGGTCTTCGCGGCGCGTACCCGATGCGATGACGTCCACGGCCGGATATACGCGCTTGTTGGCGAGCTTGCGGTCGAGCTGAAGCTCCATGTTGCCCGTACCCTTGAACTCTTCGAAGATCACTTCGTCCATCTTCGACCCGGTGTCGATCAGGGCCGTGGCGATGATCGTCAGCGAACCTTTCTCCTCCGTGTTACGGGCTGCGCCGAAGAAACGCTTGGGTTTGTGGAGCGCGTTGGCGTCCACGCCGCCCGAAAGCACCTTGCCCGACGCCGGCTGCACCGAGTTGTAGGCGCGCGCCAGACGGGTTATCGAGTCGAGGAAGATCACCACGTCGTGACCGCACTCTACCATGCGTTTAGCCTTGTCTAGCACCATTTCGGCCACCTTCACGTGACGCGAAGCCTGTTCGTCGAAGGTCGATGCCACGACTTCGGCCTTGACGTTGCGCGCCATTTCCGTAACCTCTTCGGGGCGTTCGTCGATCAGCAGTACGATCATGTATACTTCGGGATGGTTGTCGGCGATGGCGTTGGCGATAGCCTGCAGCAACACGGTCTTACCGGTCTTGGGCTGCGCCACGATCAGGGCGCGCTGGCCTTTGCCGATGGGCGAAAAGAGGTCCACGACGCGGGTGGAGAGGTTGTTGTGTCCGTTTCCCGTCAGACAGAACTTCTCGCTTGGGAAGAGCGGCGTCATGAATTCGAACTGTACGCGGTCGCGGATGTATTCGGGCGCCAGCCCGTTGATTTCGTTCACGCGGACCAGCGGGAAATACTTCTCGCCCTCCTTCGGCGGACGGATCGCTCCGTTCACGGTGTCGCCGGGCTTGAGTCCGAAAAGCTTGATCTGCGACGGCGAAACGTAGATGTCGTCGGGCGAGTTCAGGTAGTTGTAGTCCGCCGAACGCAGGAATCCGTAACCGTCGGGCATGATCTCCAGCACGCCCTCGCCTTCGATTTCTCCGGCGAAGTCGTCCTTGGTAATCACCTCCTCTTCTAACGGCCGGGGTGCGGGAGTCTCTTCCGCCTGAGTCTGCCCCTGAGCCGCCTGAGCGGATTCTTGCTCTTGTGCCTGCTCCTGCTTGGGCTTGCGGCCGCGCCGCTTGGGCTCCGGCTGAGCGGCTGTTTCCTGTGCGGGTTTCGCCGCCGGTTCGTTCTGCGCGCCATTCGTCGGGAACTCCAGTTCGGCGGGCATTTCCGGTGTCAGCGCCGTTTGCGGCTGTACCGGTGCGGTGTTCTCCGCCTTGGTCATGCGCGGCCTGCGTCCCCGCGGTTTCGCGGGCGCTGCCGGAGCTGCCGCTGCCATCGGTTCCGGTTCCGCCGCCGACGTCTCGGCCGTTTTCGCAGCCGCTTCTGCCACGGCTGTTTCAGGTGCGGCTGTTTCAGGTGCGGTCACGGCCGGAGTTTCCGCCGCGGGCGTTTCTTTCTTTCGTCCTCGCTTGCCTTTATTCTCTGCCGGGGTCTCCTGTGCGGAACCTCCGGTGATCTTTTCAATCAGTTCGCGCTTCTTTACCATGACGTCTTCGATGCCGAGAGCTTTGGCGATTTCGTGCAGTTCGGCGAGACTTTTCCCTTCGAGCGCTTTCAAATCCTGCATATATTTCTATTTCAAAGTGATTTTTTCGAAAATCCCGGCGGTCGCCGGGCGTGTTGGAATTCGCCTGCAAAGATAGTGCATTATTTCGAAATTCAAAATAAAAAGTTGCTGTTCACCTCTTTCCGTCCGACCTTTTCACCATAATTCGGGAGCCGCCGCTCCGAAAATCCCCATTATTGGCGATTGCGCCGTTCGGAAAATACCCGCATCTTTGTACCGAACAAATAATTCAGCCATTCGCGTTGTTTGTATTGTTAATGTTTGTGTGTGCGAAACCTCCCGGCTTTTCCAAGGCCGGGAGGTTTTTTGGGGGGGTAAGGGTGTTTCGGACGGGGAGCGGAAAATGCGCGGTCCGGAGGGCCTGAGGGCGGTTGTTATTCGCTGCGCCGCAGGTCCCATTTGTTGTTGACGCCGATGACGGCCTTCACCAGATCGTCGCCGTATACCCGCATGTTCGAGTAGGTCTGTCCGTAGGTCATCGTGGCGTTTTCGGCTCCGGCGAAGTCCATCAGGACGATACCGGCGTTTCCGCGGAAGTCCTTCCGGTTCAGTTTGTCCGCCGTGTATCTGTTATACAGGTTGGCGCAGTAGTCGTAATCCCCCACGGCTCCGAATATACTGATGCCCGATACGCTGCAGTGCGCCGTGTCGTAACAGCTCACGTAGTTCATGCACCAGCGCGTGACGTCCGTCGCGCCGTACGTGTAGGCGATGCACTCGTCGATCGCGGCGTACTTGCTCACGCCGTCCGACGAGCCGTTCTTGATGTTGTACAGATCATTGACCTTGATCGGCGCCGTTTCACCCGTATTGCCGTGGAGCGTGGTCTCGAACACGACCTTGTCGTGCGTCCAGTTCAGGTAGGCGCCCAGATACCGGCCGCCGTTGGCGGACTTGTAGTCTTCGCGGATCATGAACAGGATCTTGCTGCGGGCGTCGGCCAGCGTCATCCGGGGATGGAAATCGGCGATATGTCCGCTGCAGTGCGACTTTATCAGGTCTACGACGCTCTTGTCCCAGCCCGTTTTTCCGGTGCCGCTGGTGTTCTCGTATTTCATATGTATCAGCACCGTCTCGTCGGGATGCTCGTTCAGGAAGTTCACGAAGCGGTCGAGCAGGTGCGAGAGCATGAAGGGCGACAGCTCCTGCCGCCCGGAACCGCCCGGCGTGTAGCCGCCGCGGGTCGGGTCGCCCAGCGCGGCGATGCCGTGATGAATCGGAAGGTCCTGCAGCGAACTGCCCGACGCCGACGGACGCAGGTCGAACATGCGGACACCGGCCGCCAGCTGTTCCTCGATCGAAAGTTCCTGCGCCTTGATGATCTTGGTTACGTTCATGTAGCCGAATACGACGTTTTGCAGCCATTTGAAATGATACCTTTCGCCGGGCATGCCGCTCTTGTATTCATAATGCGAACCGTACATCGTGCATGCGTCGTGCGATCCGGGCATGGATACCTGCGACAGGTATACGTTGTCGGGCAGGTATTTCATCCAGTCGGAATAGTCCTCCGTGGTCTGCTGCGCCTGCTTCTGCATGTCGCTGATCGTAAACGAATAACGATTGCCTGCCTTAAGCGTCGCTTGAGTCGTGTAACTGTAGGTTTTCCCCTCCGTCGTGACAGCCGTCAGCGTCAGTCCCCGAATGTCCTGCGGCAGCATGAATGCCGTAACCATGATCTTCGATCCGGCGCCGATCCGGATGTAAGGCTCCTCCCCCGTCAGCATGTGCAACGCAAGCACTTTGGAGCATCTGTCCTCAATGACGGCGGCCCGATGTGTTTCGATGTCGAACGTGAAGGCCCCGGCTACCGGATCGTTTTCGCTCGACAGGACGAGTTTCTGCACCTCGGCCGCTTCCGAAAATCTTATGTCTACCGTCACGGTAGTCATCAGCGGGCGGAACGAGAACGGCACCTCCGCGCCGCGTTCCACGCCTTTCGTACATGCCGCCATGTAGGCGTACTGCATGTTGCATTCGCCGTTGTTACAGGTCTGTACGGCCGGAATCGCCGTAACGACGATAGAACCGCTGTTGGTCTGTACGGCGTCGGCCGGGTAAAACGCATAAAAGTCGTAATGCGAGTCGCTGCCCCATGCCATTCCCGTATTGCTCAGGTCGGCTTCGCTTTCGGTCGCGCCCGACACGGTGACCTCCACTTCGGCCCACTGCGGAGTCGTCTGCGGGCTGATGATTCCCACCCGGTCGCCCGTGCGCCAGTAAATCGGGAAATAACCGTCGGTAAGGGGACCGTAGGCCGTGCGGGTTTCGTTTTCCGGTCCGGATGTCTGGTCGTTGCCGATCGCAAGACGGCAGCTGACGGCGTCGCCGCCGACCGCCCGATCTGCGGGACGGGGCTGTTCCGTCGTATCCTTTCCGCAGCCGGACAGCAGTCCTGCGAGTATCAGCAGGCGGAAGATAGGTTTGTGTGTCATGGTGTCTGGTTTGAATTGGCGTTCGGTCAATACTCGCAGTCGTCCGCATAATCCTCCGAACTCGGACCCAGTTCGCCGCCGTGGGGCTGGGAGATCGCGAATCCCGCTTCCGTCCTGACCGTGAGTATCTCCAGTTCCGGCTTTGTGTAAGCTGCTTTCATCAGATAGGGGTTTTATAGCTGAATCGGGACGGCTGTCACCTCCGTCCCGATAGCTGCATTCATGTCGCCGAAACTATTCGACCGTGTAGGTGAAGTCCGCGAACTCGACGTGGTAGGCGCCGCCCGTGCTCAGTATCTTGACCATGATCCGCTGTCCGTTCGTGACCGTGAACGTGTGGGTCTGAACTCCCGACTTGCATTCCCTGTCGTTGCCGTTCAGAATGTTATTCCGGTCGCGGAGCCAAGCTTCCGTAATCGGGCCGTTGCCCGTTACGCCGATCCGATATTTTATATTCACCAATGCCCGGTTGGTCGCTACTTCAAAGGATATTTTCACGGTTTTCGAACCGTCGCACTGGATCGGAGCCGTCACGAACGCGCCGTTGTTGTCGTCGTTGGTGCCTGCCGGAACCTGCAGCTGGATGCGGTTTTTCTTGAGTTTGTCGTCGCCGTTCCTGTCGCTTTTGAGCTCTCCGCGGTAGAAGTACCAGCCGTCGAAGATTCCGTCCGGATCGTACTGGGGATCGACGAAATAGAATCCGTTGTCCTTCCATGTCCCGGTGCCGTACTTCTTGTCGATCGCGTCGGGTACCCCGATCGTTACCGTCTTGCTGTTGCAGGGTACGCTCATCGTATAGTGATGGTTGCGCTTCAGGCCGGCGAGGGTGAACGACTTGTCCGAATAGGTCAGTCCGTCGGTTGTCATGACCTGCACGTTCATCGTCGAATGGATGCTTACGGGCAGCAGTCCGATCGTAAACTCCTTCCGGTCCGTGGGAATGGTGATCGAATTGGTTGCTGACGATGCGGTGAAGTTGCCCAGACGGTCGATCGTGCCCGCGGTCGGCATTACGTCGCCGCTGGTGCTGATGATGATCTTCTTGGGCGTCTCGTTGCTTTCCAGTCCGAGGCTCATCCTGATGCGTGCCATCAGCGGCCGGAAGGTGAAATTGACAGGCAGCACTTTCGTATCCTCGTTGATTTCGAACGGGGTTTCCCAGACGTTCGTGTACATGAAGTCGTAGTCGGCGAGGTTTGTCGTGAAGTAGGACGTCCCCCACGTATGCTTTAACACCTTGTTTACGGCGTCGAACGTGGCGCCGCAACTGTACGGATAGTGTGCCGCCGCCAGCGAGTAGCTGCCTGCGGGCACGTCGCCGGTAAAGGTGGTTGTGGCGCCCGTTTTGTCGGCCGTGAATTCGAACTTCTGCGTCGTGGAGCCGTTGTAGAGGAATACGGCGACTTTGTCGCCCTGCACCCAAGTCGTCTCCGTGCCGTCTACGGCGGTGCGGGTTTCGCCGGCGACCGCATCCTCTGGAATGGTTACCTGAATGTATTTCGCCTCTGCCGGAGTCGTCGCAGTCTCTTCCTTGCTGCATGCGCTTATGCCGGCTGCGGCGAGCATCGCTATAACGAATAGTTTTTTCATAAGGCTTTTTGTTTTGAACGTTAATTTTCGGGACTTCGGAGTGCTATTCGTAATCGTCGTAGGAGAGCGATCGCGTGCCGCCCAGCTCGCCGCCGCCGGTTCCCGGCTCGATGTCGCTGCTTACGGCAAATCCTTTTTCGACGCGCACGGAGATCTGGACCAGCTCCGGTGCTTCGTAGGGCATTGATTGTTTTTTCATGGTCATTGCTTTTTTTAATTGATGAGTGTGGCGTTGATTTTATCTGTTCGTGCGTTTCCGATTCCTGCGGATCAGGCCCTTACGCAGAGTACCCTTACGCGGAACGTCTCTTCGTCCCTGCGGAGCTGCACCTCCACCACGGCCGTCCGCCGCCCGGTCCGGTGCAGTTCGCGGAGCTGGGTTTCGATCCTCTGCTCCTCTGCCTGCGGGAGCTGCTGTATGATCCAGAGACTCTGCCGGCGGGGAGCGTACACGCGCACCCTCCCCTCCTCCAGATATGCCAGCAGGTGATGCGCCGCCCCGGAGGGCGTTTCATTCGTGACGGTTGCTGCGGTCCGGGACATGAATCGGTCGTTTTCGGGGGTTATTCCACGATGACGGCGCGGTTCAGCTCCGGCTCGGCAAAACGGTTGTTCGTATCGCCTTCGGCCTTCTTGATCAGGCGTTCGGGCGCGATGCCGTATTTGTTCTTCAGCAGGTCGTAGACATACTCCATCCGCTGTTCGCTCAGACGCTGGTTCAGCTCTTTGCTGCCCGTGGCCTTGTCCGCCGAACCGATCAGCGTGAAGGTCTTCTCCTTGTCGGCCTTCATGGCGTTCCTGACATAGAATTCGAGGTTCGTCAGCTCCTTGCTGTCGAGCGTGGCCTTGCCGATCTTGAAGAAGAGCGCTACGGGCGATGCGGCGACCTTCTCCTCTGCTACGACCTTGGGCGGCATGTTGCGCAGCTTCTCGTTCTCGTCGCTGAGCGCCGTGTTTTTCGATGCGAGGTCGTTGTTGTTCTCTTCGAGACGCCTGATCCGGTCGAGGTAAGGCGTGAAATCCACCGCCTGCGGTTTCGAGGCGCGTGTGAATCCGCGGCGGTTGAATTTGTACGCCAAACCTGCGGTGACCGAAAGCATTCCCTCTCCGATGCGGCCGCCCGATACGCCGTCGAAACGCTGGTTTACCAGCAGACAGCGCGCTTCGAGCGTGAGGTCGAGCGCCTTGCACAGACGCACGACGTTCAGCAGGCCGACGTCGAATCCGATTTCGTTGTCATGGGTGTCGTTGCCGTAGGAGCGGGCCCAGCCCACGCCGGCGAAAGGCATGAAGTTCCACGTGCGCTCCTCCTTGTAGCCGCTCACGGCGTTCGAGAAGTTCCACAGAGCGTCCGCATGCAGGTACGACACGCCGAACTTCTCCTGAAACCAGTCGCCGTCCTGTTTTTTTGCGTACATGGTTCCGGCGGTGGTCCAGCCTTTGGCCTGCAGGCCGGTGTACCCGACGCGCGCGCCGATCGAGGAGGTGAACCACTTGCCGACGTGAATGTCCAGCGCCGGAGCCAGCCGTTTGCCGAATTTTCCCTGAGAGTCGTGTTCGCCGAAATAGAGGTTTATACCTCCGGCGACGCCGACGAAGATGTTGTCGGAGAGCCGGTTGGTTTCGTAGGGGCCGCGTACGATGCGGTTTTGCGCATCCCGGTTGCCGTTTTCCTGCGCCGGGACGGCGCCGCAGACGAGGGTGAATAATGCAATGAGGTAGAGACGTTTCATTTTTAAATGTTTATTGGTGATTAATGTGTTGTTCCGTCGGTCCGGCCGCAGGCAGGTATGTGTGCGGCTGTTTGGCCCGGTTGCGCGCGGAGAGCGCCGGGGAGTCGAGTTCGTCGATATGGATATTGGAAAGATATTCGCGCGTCAGCGATTCGTACTGCCTGTTCGCCTTGTATAAGGGTTGCAGGAGGTGGCTGTTCTCGTATGACCAGAAGCCGTTCGTGACCTCGTGCATTCCGCCTTCCAGCCGCAGCGTCAGGTCGTAGAGCGTCGGCCGCAGGTTGCGATTCCATTCATAGTAGGTCCTTCCCGACTGGATGATGCAGGTCGCATAGTCGGTTTTGGCGACGAGTTCGCGCAGGACCCGGCGGTACATGTAGGTGTCCGCGCCCGGATTCAGACATGCCGCCATCAGTTCGCGGCTCTTCATGGGAGGAGCGCCGGCTTCCGACGCCTTGCGGAGTGCGAGCAGAATCTTTACTGCCCATAAAATCTTGAGTGAAAGTGTCAATTTGTACCAGCCTTTTAGTCAAATAGTTACACTGCGTCTCCGAGACCCCTTACTGTAAATAATGGGTCTTGTTCGTGTAAAATGCTGGTTGTCAGATGCTAAATAGCAGATTCGGACACAATTGCGGGAGAAAAAATCGAATGTGATGTCCGGATTTTCGATTTTTTTAATAAGGGGGTGGGTTATTATGCTAAAAGTTAGTTAATTAGCTAATATGCGTAAATTTTTTTGCATAAAATGTTTGGTTGTGATTATAAATAATCCTATTTTTGCCGATGACGGGAAATGATTATAAAACAATTGTTTACGTTCCGAAGACCCATTATTTACAGTAATGGGCCTTGTTTCTCGCTTCTGCAAAATTTTTTCCTGATACCAGAAAAATCCGAACGCTGCCTGAATCGGCCTGATCGTTACAGGTTGATGATTTTCCGATTGGCCTTGTCGATGACGTCGTGATCGAGCTGCGCCAGATAGATGCGCGTCGTTCGTTCGGAGGTGTGTCCCATGCCGGCGCTGATGACCGTCAGCGGCGTGCCGCAGTCGCGTGCCAGTGTCGCCCATGAATGGCGTGCCGCATAGAATGTCAGCGGTTCGGAAATTTCCAGCATCGCGCCGATCTTCCGGATGAATTTGTTCAGTTCGCGCTGTTGCTGACGGTAGGCGCGGTAACTGTCGTCGCGGGCGAGCACGGGCAGTATATAAGGTGAATCGCCGTTGTAACGGTCGATGATGCGCTGCAGGGGCGGTTCGATGCGCAGCGTGAGTGTCTGGCCGGTTTTCTTTCGTTTGTATGTCAGCACACCGTCGCTGATGTCGCTTTTTCGCAGATAGATCATGTCCACGAACGACATGCCGCGGGTGTAGAAGCTGAACATGAAGAGGTCGCGCGCCAGCGCATATTTCGGATGCAGTTCTGACAGGTCGGCGTCGCTGATCCGCCTGAGCGTTTCGCGCGGTAGCGCGCGCTTGCGGGTCGCCACCTGCCTGATATGCCTGCGGTAGAACGGATTGCCGCGGGATGCGATGAAGCTGCCCCTGTCCGCGGCCTTGTTGTAGACGGCCCGCAGGTAGCGCATGTGGAACACGACGCTGTTTGTCCCCAGTCCTCTTGCCAGAAGCCATCGTTCGTAACGTTCGAGCCATTCGGCGGTAAATTGTTCGGGCAGCAGTTTGCGGCCGTTCATGTATTTGACGAGCATGCGGTATGCCGTCAGGTAGTTTGCGGCGGAACCGTCTCTTCCCGTTTGTTCGCACTCGGCGACGTGGAGTGCGAAGCAGGACATGAAATCGGGGGGCGTTTTACTGCGGGGCTGCCCCGTGAATGCGGGCCGCCCCGTAAACGTGTGTCGGTGCATGCCGACTGAATCCGGTGAATACGTCATAGAATAGAATTTTGTGTGAAATCGTGCACAAGATAGAAAACCGCAAATCAAAGGCCGCACGATGCCTGCGAAGATTTGCGGAAACGGAGACCCGCTCGGCCTCCGGGCACAGTTCCGGGAACGGGAAAGACCACGGAAGGGGCCGGCTGTGCGCTTGGAAAGAATGATCGGAATGTAAAAAGATCGAAAAGTTGCGTTCTATTATTTTACTAACGGCGGCCGTGCGGATAATATTGCACCCTTCCCGGTGTCCGAACAGCGTATTGAGAACCTGTGCGTTGGCCTTTTGCAGATGCCGGGCTGCTTCTCCGTGCGCTTTTTCGCTGTCCGGCGGCTCCCGGCGGTTGGAATCCCGGTGCTAAAACGGGCGGGACGTTATGGGTCTCGCCCGTTTTTTGTTTGTGTGGGCGGCGCCCCGGATCTGTCCGCTGCGATGACGCGGCCTTGCCTCCGGGATGCGGGGACATATGATTTTCGGACAAAATGGTTTTTAATTTTTTTTCAAAAAAAATCGCAATCCCCTCTTTTTCTGCCGCCCTGCCGACCGCCGTCCTGCCACCTTGCCGCCCTGCCACTTTGCCGTCCTGCCACTTTGCCGTCCTGCCACTTTGCCGCCTTGCCGCCCTGCCACTTTGCCGCCCTGCCACTTTGCCGCCCTGCCACTTTGCCGTCCTGCTACTTTGCCGCCTTGCCGCCCGCCGTCTTGCCGCCCGCCGTCTTGCCGCCCGCTGCCTTGTAGCCTGCCGCCCGCTGCCTTGCCACCTTGCCGTCCTGCCGCCTTGCCGCCCGCCACCCGCTGCCCTGCCGACTCGCCCGAACGGCGCATGCCGTTTCCTCGCCCTCCGCTCGGTCCGGGGAAAATCCGCCTGCGGTGAAACTCCGTTTTTTGCATGACCTGACACGTGCGGCAACAAAAAAACGACCCCGTCGAGGGTCGTTTTCATCGTGTCGCGTCTCCGGTCAGCCGCAGATATAGACGCATCCGTAGACCGCGGCGGCGGTCCTCTACAAGCAATTCCGTCCTCTACAGGCAGTTCCGCCGTCTGCTGGAGCTGGTCGCCGAAGCCCGCGAAGCCGGCGTGGACATCGGTAATCACGACCTGCTGGATTTCGCCCGTTACGACTCCCTGCTGAAAATATGCGCCCTGCCGCAGCGGCTCGGCGAATTGTCCGGCCGGTTGATCTGACGGGGCGTTTTGCGCTTTTTGTTTCTGTCGTTATCGGATTTGAACGAGAAAAGCCCTGCGTATCGTCGATACACAGGGCTTTTGCACGTTTGCCCTCTTTCGCAGGGCTTTATGAGCGGGAAACGGGGGTCGAACCCGCGACCCTCAGCTTGGGAAGCTGATGCTCTACCACTGAGCTACTCCCGCATTTCGGAGTACAAATATACTCCGCATTTTTCGATTTTTCAAGGTTTCGGGGCGGTAAATTTACCTTTACGCCACGATTTTTTTCAGCGATGCGAGGTTTTTCGCATTTTTGAGACTGCGGCCTTCGGGCGTGTAAAGGTAATCGAGACGGTCGCCGAAATGCGCTTCCACCTTGTTGCGCACGACCTTCATGGTGCTGTTCACCAGCCCGTTCTGCTCGGTGAACGGCTCGTCCACGATGGCCAGCCCCGCCGGCAGCCAGCGTTCGGGGAACTCCCCGCCGAATACGCCGCCGGCCCGGTAACGGTCGATTTCGCCGCCGAGGATCTCCGCCGCCGTCTCCGCCCGCTTTTCGCCCGCGATTCCGCGGCTGTCCAGCTCCCGCCGCAGCGCTTCGCGGTTCGGCACGACGATGGCGCCCGTAAACGGACTCTGGTTGTTGTGTATGATGATCTGGTCGATGTAGGGCGACTTGTCCACGATCGCCTCCTCCATTCCTTCGGGGCTGTATTTTTCTCCGTCCGAAGCGATCAGCAGGCTTTTGAAGCGGCCCAGCACATAGAGGAAGTCGTCCTTCGAGACATACCCCATGTCGCCCGTGTGCAGCCATCCGTCACGGACGGTCTCGGCCGAAGCTTCGGGATTCTTCCAGTAACCGGCCATTACGTTTTCGCCGCGGATCACGATTTCGCCCTTTTCCCCGCGCGGCACCTCCCGGTCCGCTTCGTCCACGATTTTCAGGTCGAGCGGAATCAGGATTTTGCCCGACGAGCCGAAACGGTGCCAGTGGTATTTGGGCGAATTGGTCGAGATGACGGGCGTGGCCTCCGAAAGTCCGTATCCCTGAAACATCGGAATGCCGATGGCGTAGAAGAACCGCTGCAGCTCCGCGTCGAGCAGCGCGCCCCCGCCCACGAAGAAGCGCAGGCTTCCGCCGAAGGCTTCGCGTACCTTGCGGAACAGCACGGCGTCGAACAGCCTGACCGCAGGCCACAGCAGGACGCGCCAGCCCTGCCCCCGGCCGTAGCCGTCCTTATTATATAGGTAGGCCGTGCGGAGCGCCAGATTGAACAGCCGCTCCGTGAAGCGGCCCTTGGCGCGGATCGAACCCTCGATGTTCTTGCGGAAATTCTTGGCCAGCGCCGGCACCGACAGCAGGAAGTGCGGGCGCACTTCGCGGATATTCTGCGGAATGTTCTTGAGCGTCTCCATCGGCGTCGCTCCGACCTGCACCGTCGCCACCGTGGCGCCGCATGCGATCATGATGTAGAACCCCACGACGTGTGCGAAGCAGTGGTCCAGCGGCAGTATGATGAGCGTCCGGAACGACGACGGAATGTCGATGCGCGAAAGCGACTGCTCGACGTTGGCCGTGTAGTTGCGGTGCGTCAGCACGACGCCCTTGGGGTCGGCCGTGGTGCCCGACGTGTAGGTGATCGTCGCATAGTCGTCGTTCCCGATCCCCCGCCCGATGGCGAGGAACTCCTCGCGGTGCTTCGACAGATAGTCGCGGCCCAGCCTGCGGAGCGTTCCCAGCGCGGTTTCGCCCGGCTCCAGCGGTATGTGGCCTATGACGATGATATGCTTGACTTCGGGCAGCTCGGCGCGTATGCGGCGGATTTTCGGCAGCTGGTATTTCGATACGAACAGCGCCTTCACTTCGGCGTGGCGCATGCGGAACAGCAGGTCGTTCGACTCTTCGAGCTTGACCGACAGCGGCACGCTGACCGCCCCGGCGTAGAACATGCCCAGCTCCGAGACGATCCATGCGTTGGACCCTTCGGCCAGTATGGCGACTTTGTCCTTGGGGCGAATCCCGATCGCGGCCAGCCCGGCCCCGGTCTCCAAGGCCAACTCCTTGGTCTCGGCGTAGGTCGTAGGCTCGAACGCCCGGTGTTTCTTCTCCAGCAGGAATGTCTTGGCACCGTATTTCTCCACGGAGCTTTCGAACAGGTCGATGATGGTCTTCTTCATGGTCGGTTCGTTTAGTCCATTTTCAATACGGCGAGGAATGCCGACTGCGGCACCTCCACGTTGCCGATCTGGCGCATGCGCTTCTTGCCCTTCTTCTGTTTTTCGAGCAGCTTGCGCTTGCGCGAGATGTCGCCGCCGTAGCACTTGGCCGTCACGTCCTTGCGTACGGCTTTCACCGTCTCGCGGGCGATGATCTTGGCGCCGATGGCGGCCTGTATGGCGATGTCGAACTGCTGGCGCGGGATCAGCTCCTTGAGTTTCTCGCACATCTTGCGTCCGAAGTCGTAGGCGTGGTCCGTATAGGTGAGCGACGAAAGCGCATCGACCGGTTCGCCGTTGAGCAGGATGTCCAGCTTGACGAGCTTCGACGGCTGGTATCCCGTGCGGTGGTAGTCGAACGACGCATAGCCTTTCGAAATGCTCTTGAGCTTGTCGTAGAAGTCGAAGACGATCTCCGAAAGGGGCATGTCGAAGTTGATCTCCACGCGGTCCTGCGTGATGAAGGTTTGGTTTTTCATCACGCCGCGCTTGTCGATGCAGAGTTTGATGACGTTGCCCAGAAATTCGGACTTGGTGATGATCTGCGCGAGGATATAGGGTTCCTCGATCTTGGCGATCTTGGTCACTTCGGGCAGTCCCGACGGGTTGTGCACCTCCACCACGTCGCCCTGCGTCGTGGTGATGCGGTACGACACGTTGGGCACGGTCGTGATGACGTCCATGTCGAATTCGCGGTAGAGGCGCTCCTGAATGATCTCCATGTGGAGCAGTCCGAGGAAACCGCAGCGGAATCCGAATCCCAGCGCCAGCGAACTCTCCGGCTCGAATGTCAGCGACGCGTCGTTCAGCTGGAGTTTCTCCAGCGACGCGCGCAGGTCTTCGTACTGGTCGGCTTCGACGGGATAGACGCCCGCGAAGACCATCGGCTTCACGTCCTCGAATCCGGCGATCGCTTCCCGCGCGGGGTTCGTCACCGTCGTAATCGTGTCGCCGACCTTCACGTCCGACGAGGTCTTGATGCCGGAGCAGATATATCCTACGTCTCCGGCCTTGATCTCGTCGCGGGGCTGCATCTTGAGTTTCAGCACGCCCACCTCGTCGGCGTCGTACTGACTGCCCGTGTTGAAGAACTTCACGTGCTCGCCTTTGCGGATCCGGCCGTTGAAGACGCGGTAATAGGCGATGATGCCGCGGAACGGATTGAACACCGAGTCGAAGATCAGCGCCTGCAGCGGTGCGTTCTCGTCGCCCTCAGGCGCCGGGATGCGCTGTACGATCGCTTCGAGCACCTCCTCGACGCCCAGCCCCGTCTTGCCCGACGCCAGCAGGATGTCCTCGTCTTTGCATCCGATCAGGTCGATCACCTGATCCTTCACCTCGTCGATCATGGCCGAGTCCATGTCGATCTTGTTCAGTACGGGGATGATTTCGAGGTCGTGTCCCACAGCCAGATAGAGGTTCGATATGGTCTGCGCCTGAATGCCCTGCGTGGCGTCCACCACCAGCAGCGCGCCTTCGCACGAGGCGATGGCGCGCGAAACTTCGTACGAGAAGTCCACGTGTCCCGGAGTGTCGATCAGGTTGAGCGTATACAGCTGTCCGTCGCGGGCCTTGTATTCCATCTGGATCGCGTGGCTCTTGATGGTGATGCCCTTTTCGCGTTCGAGGTCCATATCGTCGAGCACCTGCGCCTGCATTTCGCGCTGGTTCAGGGTGTTGGTTTTTTCCAACAGACGGTCCGCCAATGTGCTCTTACCGTGGTCGATGTGGGCTATGATGCAAAAATTGCGTATGTTCTTCATATATTCGTCTAAAAATGTGTGCAAATATACGAATTATTTTGGATTTCCGGGGATGCGTCCGCCCTGCCCCGCCGGAAAATCGTGCGAACCTGATTTCTCCTTTTCGTCGCGCCGGTACCGCCCCGCTTTTCCGGCCCGTCCCGGCAATCAGCGATCCCTTTTGCGATTGCCCTCGGCTTTCGCTATCTTTGCAGCCGCAAACACCGTTTCCGCATGAATACCGTATCGAAATACCTTTCGCTGGTGAAGTTCGCCCATACGATCTTCGCCATGCCTTTCGCCGCCGTCGGCTTCGTCTACGCCTATGCGACGCTGCCTGCCGGGGCGCACGACGCGGCGTGGTGGCTCACGCGCGCGGTGCAGGTCCTGCTCTGCATGGTCTTCGCCCGCAATACGGCCATGGGCTTCAACCGCTGGGCCGACCGTCGCATCGACGCCGAAAACCCCCGCACCGCGGGCCGCGAAATCCCCGCCGGCGTGATTCCGGCCCGGCATGCCCTCCGCTTCGTGGCGGTCAATGCCCTGCTGTTCATCGCCGCCACTTCGACGATCAACCTGCTGACGGCCCTGCTGTCACCCGTGGCGCTGTTCATCATTCTGTTCTACAGCTACTGCAAACGCTTTACCGCGCTGGCCCATCTGGTGCTGGGGCTTTCGCTCGGCATCGCGCCCGTCGGGGCCTATATCGCCGTCACGGGGCGTATCGCCCTCGAACCCTGCATCCTCTCGCTGCTGGTGATGACGTGGTGCGGCGGCTTCGACATCATCTACGCCCTGCAGGACGCCGCCTTCGACCGCGAAAGGGGCCTGCACTCCATTCCCGCGCGCTTTTCGGCCCGCACGGCGCTGGCGTTGAGCTGCGGTCTGCACGCTGTGAGCGTCGCCGCCCTGTTGTGGTTCGCCTCCTGCTGCCCCGGTTCGGCGTGGTTCTGGACCGGAGCCGGGATTTTCACGGGCCTGCTGGTGCTCGAACACCTGCTCGTGACGCCCTCGCGCCAGCGCAATATCGGCATCGCTTTCGGCACGCTCAACGGCCTTGCGAGCCTCACGCTGGCCGCCGGAATAATCGTGGATTTGCTCAAATAAACCAAATAGCTTATATTTGCAACTTCAATCAGGTAAAAGTTAGGATAAAATGCTGAGCAGACAAATCGCACAAAAGCTTCGGGGCTACGAAACCCCTTTCTATCTCTATGATACGGCGCTGTTGCGCCAGACCCTCGAAAGCGTCGTCTACGAGTCCAAAAAGTACGGCTACAAGGTGCATTATGCCATCAAAGCCAACTATGACGACCATCTGCTGGCTATTATCCGCGAATACGGGCTGGGCATCGACTGCGCGAGCGGCAACGAGCTGCGCAAGGCCGTCGAAGCCGGATTCGACCCCAAGGGCATCGTTTACGCCGGCGTCGGCAAGCGCGACAAGGAGCTGCGTTACGCCATCGGGCAGGAGATCATGGCGATCAACTGCGAATCGATCGAGGAGCTGGAGCTCGTGGACCGGCTTGCGGGCGAGGCCGGCAAGAAGACCGACGTGGCGCTGCGCATCAACCCCGACATCGACCCCAAGACCAATCACTGCATTGATACTGGTCAGGCCGACAGTAAGTTCGGAATTTCATATGAAGAGGTGCTTGAGCATGCCAAGGAGATCAAGTCGCTCAAGCATATCAATATCGTAGGCATCCACCTGCATATCGGTTCGCAGATCCGCGAGCTGCATGTGTTCGAGAACATGTGCAACAAGGTGAACGTCATCGTCGAGAACCTCGAAAAGCTGGGCTTCTCGTTCCGCTTCGTCGATGTCGGCGGCGGCTTGGGCGTTAATTACGACGTGCCTGAGAACGAGCCTATTCCCAACTTCGCGTCGCTCTTCTCGATCGTGCACAACCACCTCGCCGTCGGCGACCGCGAAGTGCATTTCGAGTTCGGCCGTTCGATCGTCGCCGAGTGCGGCGAGCTGATTACGACGGTGCTTTTCAACAAGACCACCGCCACGGGCCGCAAGCTGGTGATCGTCGATGCCAGCATGACCGAGCTGATCCGCCCTGCGCTCTACGGTTCGTACCACAACATCGAAAACATCACCTCGGAAGACGAGGTGCGCGAAAAGTACACCATCGTCGGCACGGCCTGCGAATCGACCGACGTATTCGACGAAAACGTCACGCTTCGCAAGACCCGCCGCGGCGATCTGCTGACCCTCAAGTCGGCCGGGGCCTACGGCATGTCGATGGCGTCGCGCTACAACCTCCACGACCTTCCGGGCGCGGTTTACAGCGACGAAATCCGGTAGACGGGCCGTCTGTAACCCGAACCGCCGAACGCTCCCGAACCGAACCGGACGTCAATCCGCCGAATTCGCATTATGTGGCTGACCCTCGCCTTCACCTCCGCCGCGCTGCTGGGCTTTTACGATGCGGCCAAGAAGCAATCCCTCACGGGGAATGCGGTGCTTCCGGTGCTGTTGCTCAACACCCTCTTCTCGGCGCTTTTCCTGCTGCCGATGATCGTCTCGGCCGAGTGCGGCTTCGGATGGTTCGACGGCACGATACTGGCCGCCTCTTCGGGCACGCTCCGGGCGCACGGACTGGTGCTGCTTAAAGCGGTCATCGTCCTCACTTCGTGGATTTTCGGCTATTTCGCCATGAAGCACCTGCCGATTACCATCGTCGGTCCGATCAATGCCACGCGCCCCGTCATGGTGCTTGTCGGCGCCATGCTCATCTTCGGCGAGCGGCTCAACGCCTGCCAGTGGACCGGCGTCGTGCTGACCCTCCTCTCGCTCTTCCTGCTGAGCCGTTCGAGCCGCCGCGAAGGGGTCGATTTCCGTCACAACGTCTGGATACTCTGTATCGCGGTGGCGGCTCTGGCCGCCGTCGTAAGCGGACTGTACGACAAATATATCATGGCGCGTCTCGACCCGGTCTTCGTGCAGGGCTGGTGCAACCTCTATCTGTTCGGCCTGATGTCGGTCGTCGTCGGCATCCTCTGGTGGCCGCGTCGCCGTACGACCACCCCGTTCCACTGGACTTGGGCCATTCCGCTGATCTCGTTCTTCCTCGTGCTGGCCGATTTCGCCTATTTCTACGCCTTGCACCAGCCCGACGCCATGGTCTCCGTCGTGTCGATGGTCCGCCGCAGTTCGGTCGTCGTCTCTTTCCTGTGCGGGGCAGTGCTGTTCCGCGAGCACAACCTCCGCTCCAAAGCCTTCGATCTGGCCTTTATCCTCGTCGGCATGTTCTTCCTCTGGCTGGGGTCGAGGTAACGGCGGCCGTGTCGAAGCGCGGGATTTGCATGCACACCTTTCCGTTTGGGCGCAGACCGGAAGCCGGTTCTGAAACCGCCGGTGTCAAAATAAAAAGACAGCCCATTGCGGGCTGTCTTTTTTATTTGCGGTATCGTCGGCTCCGGTCATATCAGCTGCTCCAGCCGGCTGACCGTCTTTGCGATTTCCGCATCCCCCGGCGCATAGTCTTTCAGCGCTCCCGCCAGATACTGTTCGTAGGCGTAGAGGTCGATCACGCCGTTGCCTGAGAGGTTGAACAGAATCGTCTTGGGCGTCCCCTCCTCTTTGGCCTGCATGGCTTCGCGGATGGCCGCGGCGATGGCGTGCGTCGATTCCGGCGCCGGGATGATGCCCTCGGTCTTGGCGAAGAGAATGCCTGCGGCGAGGGTCTCGGTCTGCGGCAGCGACTGCGCTTCGACGAGTCCGTCTTTGAGCAGCTGGCTGACGATCGACCCCGCGCCGTGGTAACGCAGTCCGCCCGCGTGGATGTCCGACGGCTGGAAATCGTGCCCCAGCGTATACATCGGCAGCAGGGGCGTGAATCCCGCCACGTCGCCGAAGTCGTACTGGAAACTGCCGCGCGTGAGTTTCGGGCAGCACGACGGCTCGACCGCCACGATCCGGATTTTTTTGCCTTCCGTGAGGTTCTTGCGCAGGAACGGGAATCCCAGTCCCGCGAAGTTGCTGCCGCCGCCGAAGCATCCGATCACCACGTCCGGCTCGGCGTCGGCCATCTCCATCTGCGCCACGGCTTCCTGTCCGATCACGGTCTGATGCAGGATGACGTGGTTCAGCACGCTTCCCAGACAGTACCGCGTATCTTCGGGGTGTTGCAGCGCCACTTCGATCGCCTCCGAAATGGCCAGTCCGAGGCTTCCCGAACAGTTCGGGTCGCGTTCAAGCGCCGCACGGCCCGATGCCGTGAGCGTGCTGGGCGATGCGATGCACTCGGCGCCCCAAGTGTTCATCATCAGCCGCCGGTAGGGTTTCTGGTCGTAGCTGACCTTGACCATGTAAACCTGCAGGTCTATGCCGAAGTGCTTGGCCGCGAATGCGATCGCCGCGCCCCACTGCCCCGCGCCCGTCTCGGTGGTCAGGCGGCGGATGCCCTGCTTGTAGTTGTAGTAGGCCTGCGGCACGGCGGTGTTGGGCTTGTGCGATCCGGCCGGCGAGACGCTCTCGTTCTTGAAATAGATTTTCGCGGGCGTGCCGAGCGCCTTCTCCAGCCCCGTAGCCCGCACGAGCGGCGTGGGTCTCCATATTTTGTAAATCTCCTGCACCTCTTCGGGAATGTCGATGAACCGCTCCGCGGACATCTCCTGATCGATCAGCTCTTCGGCGAAAATGGCGCTCATCTGCTCTTTGGTTACGGGCTGCTTGGTTGCGGGATGCAGCGGGGGCAGCGGTTTGTTGGGCATGTCGGCCACGATGTTGTACCATTGCGCGGGCATCTGATTTTCGGTCAGGCAGAATTTTTTCGTTTTCATACTCTTTTTTATTTTTCCGTTTGTTTCGTGAAAGTGCAAAAGAAAAAGCCCGCTGTTTACTCTCTCGTAAACAACGGGCTTGTGGCTGGTATCAGGTTTCAACTATACACGCACGGAGCCGCACTCATTGTCCACGAGAGTCAACGAGCGCCACCACCAAGCCTGTATGTTGAAATTGCGAATCATATTCTTTTCGGCAAATATAACGGGTCCGATCCTTAAATCCAAATTTTTCGGCGGATATTTTCGATACCTACATATATGGCGTCGCTCCCTTTTCCGTGTCCGCCTGCCGAAATGCCGGTCCGAAGCGTCGGCGCGATTTAGTGCGCCAATCTCGACGAGATTAACAATTTTTATGTATCTTTGTTCGATTTTAGCATGCCGTTCCGGACGCTGTGACGGCGGCACTTCCCGCCAAGGCGGGGATTCCGGGGCGGCCGGACCTGCAAACGCGGCCTTCCGCCGCGGGGAAGGCGGTCCGGCATGTTGAACTGCAAGAGGAACATTAAAGCTTTTAATTATGAATATTTCGTATAACTGGCTTAAACGCTATCTCGACACCGATCTTCCGGCCGAAGAAATCGCACGGATACTGACCGACATCGGACTCGAAGTCGAGGGTTTCGAGAAGATCGAGACCGTAAAGGGCGGGCTTCACGGCGTCGTGGTCGGCGAGGTGCTGACCTGCACGGACCATCCAGATTCGGACCACCTGCACCTCACGACGGTCGATGTCGGCGCCGGTGATCCCCTGCAGATCGTCTGCGGCGCGCCCAACTGCCGGGCCGGGCTGAAGGTGCTCTGCGCCACGGTCGGCACGGTGCTCTACCCCGGCGGCGGTGACGAGGAATTCAAGATCAAACGCAGCAAAATCCGCGGCGTGGAGTCGCTCGGCATGCTTTGCGCCGAGGACGAACTGGGCATCGGGGCCTCGCATGACGGCATTATGGAACTTCCGGCCGACGCCCGCGTCGGTATGACGGCCAAAGAATACCTCGGCATCGAGGACGACTACCTGATTGAGGTGGGACTCACCCCCAACCGCGTCGATGCCGCGTCGCATATCGGCGTGGCGCGCGATTTGGCGGCTTACCTCAGGAGTCAGGGCCTGAACGCCGAAGTGAAGATGCCCGACGTCTCGGCCTTCGCTCCCGACAACCATGACCTGCCGGTGACCGTCCGCGTCGAGAACCACGAAGCGGCCCCCCGCTACGCGGGCGTGACGGTGAAGAACTGCAAAATAGGCCCTTCGCCTGAGTGGATGCAGAACTGCCTGCGCGCCGCGGGCATCAACCCCAAGAACAATCTGGTCGATATCACCAACTTCGTGCTCTTCGAGCTGGGGCAGCCCCTGCACGCGTTCGACGCGGCGAAGATCGAAGGCCGCGAAGTCGTGGTCCGCACCTGCGCCGAAGGCACGCCTTTCGTGACGTTGGACGGCGTGGAGCGAAAACTGACGGCCGACGATCTGATGATCTGCTCGGCCGAGCGTCCGATGTGCATCGCCGGAGTCTTCGGCGGACTGGATTCGGGCATCGGCGACACGACGACCGACGTATTTATCGAGAGCGCCTATTTCAACCCCGTGTGGGTGCGCAAGACTGCCAAGCGTTTCGGCCTGAACACCGATTCGTCGTTCCGTTTCGAGCGCGGCGTCGATCCCAACATGCAGGTCTATGCCGCCAAGCGCGCCGCCCTGCTGATGAAGGAGCTGGCCGGGGGCGAGATTTCGAGCGACATTACCGACATCTATCCCACTCCTGTCGAAGACTTCAAATTCGACATCTCCTTCGCCCGCATCGACTCGCTGATCGGCAAGAAGATTCCCGAAGATACGGTCCGCACGATCCTCGCCGCGCTGGAAGTGAAGATTCTCGCCGAGAAAGAGGGTGTACTGAGCGTCGCCGTGCCGCCCTACCGCGTGGACGTGCAGCGCGAAGCCGACCTCGTCGAGGATATCCTCCGCATCTATGGCTACAACAATGTCGAGATTCCCTCGCGCGTCCGCTCGACGCTCTCCTATGCGCCGAAGCCCGACCGCAGCAAGCTGATGAATCTCGCGGCCGATTTCCTGACCTCCAACGGCTTCACCGAGATCATGTCCAACTCGCTGACCAAGGCGGCCTACTACGAAGGTCTGGAGTCCTACAAGGCTGAAAACTGCGTGCGCATCCTCAATCCGCTGAGCGCCGACCTGAACGTGATGCGCCAGACGCTGCTGTTCAACATGCTCGAAGCCGTGCAGCTCAACGCCAACCGCAAGAACGGCGACCTGAAACTCTACGAGTTCGGCAACTGCTATTTCTACGACGAGTCGAAACGCTCGGAGGAGAACCGCCTCGCGGCCTACTCCGAGGAGTACCGTCTGGCGATCGCCGTGACGGGCGTGGCCGAGCCTGCGTCGTGGAACGCCCGGCCGCAGGCCGCGTCGTTCTTCACACTGCGCGCCGTGGCCGAGAAACTTCTGCGCCGCTTCGGCATCGACATTTATGCGCTCCGGACTGAGACGCTGCAAAACGACCTCTTCGGCGAGGCGCTCTCGATGTCGCTTGGCGGCAAGGAGCTGCTGCAGATCGGCACGGTAAGTGCTAAAATCCGCCGTCGACTCGATGTCAAGCAGGATGTTTACTATCTGGAGATGAATTTCGACGCGCTCGTGAAATCGACCCGCAAGCATAAGATTGCGGCCGAGGAGCTTTCGAAGTTCCCCGAAGTGAAACGCGACTTGGCTCTTCTGATCGACAAGCAGGTGACCTTCTCTGCGCTGCGCGACGTGGCGTTCGCCACTGAGCGCAAACTGCTCAAGAGCGTTTCGCTGTTCGACGTCTACGAGGGCGACAAACTTCCCGAAGGCAAGAAATCCTACGCCCTGAGCTTCATCCTCGAAGACAAGACCCGCACGCTCGACGAGAAGACGATCGAAAAGGCGATGAAGAACCTCACCGCGCAGTTCGAACAGCGGTGCGGAGCTCAGGTCCGCGGTTGATCCCAATCCGAATGCCGCTCGTCGCATCTCGATGCGGGCACACGCCCGCCACGGTCATGCCGACGAGCTTATTGACCATAATCGAAGCCGCCTGTACGTTACGAACAGGCGGCTTTTTTACCGAAACCATGCAACGAACCTCCCGAACGCTCTGCCTGACCACGCTGTTTTTCGCAGCCGGCGCCGCGCTGTTCTTTACCAACGCGGCGGTGATTCCGTACAAGGTCGCTTATCCGGTCCTGCTGCTGTCGCTGTCGCTCTTTTATCTCCGGCTGAAACCGCTGATTCCGGTCGGCGCGGCGCTCTTGTTGTCGGCCGTCGGCGATGCGGCGGGCGCCGGAGGGATGTTCATTCCGCAGATGCTGTTTTTCGCTTTGGCACACGGAGCCTACATGTGCTACTTCTTGCCGCAGGCGCAAGTTGCGCCCCGGCCTTTTGTCTGGCCGGTGCTGACGGCCCTGCTGCTGTTTCTGTTCGTCTGCATCGTTCCCCGCGCCGCCGATCCGGCCGAACGCGCGGGCGTCGCCGTCTACGGACTCGTCGTCGCGGGCATGCTGTACAGCGCGCTTCAGTACCGCGGAGCGTATGCCGCATGGTTCCGCCTTGCGGCCCTGTTGTTCGTCTTTTCCGACTCCGTGATCGCATGGGGACGCTTCGTCGCGCCCGTTCCCTGCCGGACCTGTGTCGTGATGATTACCTATTATGCCGCGCAATACCTCTTCTACCTCTTTGCCGTCAGAGCGGCGACTCTTTCCGACTCCCCGCATTGATACGGCCGTTGAAATGCAGGCCGTTTTTCGGGTGCGAGATCCACGATTTTAACCGATCGACTGCGACTGTTTGGAACAGACTGTCTTGCTTGGGGCTGCTTTTGTCGAAATAAAATAAACTGAGCATGTCATTCTGTCGATCTATTTTATATATTTGCGTATAATCTTATAGACATGAAATGTAAAAAATATGCACATAGATATGCTGATATTATTTTAAACTCGGAATATACGATCAAGAATGAAATCGACGGTATATTGGATCAGCTGAATTTTAGCAATATAGAGTTGAAATTTGATGAAATCAATCGGGAGAAAGAGAATATCGGCAAGAAAATTCAAAAGGGAAGACAACCTGCGATAAACGCTCTTCTTAAAGATCTCTTCTTAGAAAAAGGTTGGGAAGGGGAGAAGAAAGTATTCAACGATTCGGATAACGATTTGGTAATTGATTTCTGGAAAAATAACATAGGTGTCGATGTGGCATTCAATCACAGATCGTTTATCGGTGGTGATTTGCTGAGGTTGCAAGCGGGGGCCGAAATCAAGAATATGATTAATGTAGGAATCTATGTCTGTGGGACAAAGGACTTTTTGAAATATGTTTCCAAAGATCACTGTTCGATAGTCTCCTTTGAACGGGTAAAGTGGTATTTGGAGAATTTCTATAGTGTGCTAACCGTTCCGATCCTTTTAATCGGATTGGAAAAATAACATTGATTTACAGTTATATACTGCTCTTGTCGGTTTTCCGGTGATTGCGTCGTCTCTTTACAGTACCGGCTTTATCTGCGGCGGCTGGATCGTGACGTAGGGCGTGCCGTTGTCGTCGCAGGTCGAGACGATGCGGACGGCTTTCACCGGCCGGCCGGGCTTTAAAGTTATACTGCCCTTTTTCAGATCGCCCGCATGCTCGTATGTCGTGCCGTCGTACGACACCTCTGCATAACCGGTGGTTATAATGGTTTTGGGCAGCTGGCGGTTTCCCGTCTGCAAAAACATTTCGCGGCACTTCACCGGCTGTTCATAGGTGTAGAGTATCCAGTCCTGCTGACGGCAGGCGCGGCGCGTGCGCGCAAGTCCCTTGTAGGCCGAGGCGTTCGTGTAGGGGAACTGCGTGCTTTCGCCCATCGAGGTGGTGATCGTCACGGCGGGCGCAAGGGTCCTGTAGTAGGATTTGTCGGCCACGTAGGGACTGCGTCCCGTCTTGTAGCGCGTCAGGAAGCGGTAGAGATGCGGTTTTTCGGTTTTGACGGGGCCGGTGTACCGATGCTCTTCGGGCGAATCGCCTTCGAGGTAGAAGATTTTCGAGCCGTCGTCCGCCACGACGGTGAAGGCGCCCTCCTTGTAGCTTACCTTGGGCGGGAAAAGCCGGAAGCGGATGCCCATGGCCGCCATGCGGTCGTAATGGTCGGTCAGCTCCCTGTAATAGGCGTCCCAGCCTTCGCAGTTGCCGCGCCAAGCTATGCGGGCGAGCGCGCAGATGCGCGGAAAACACATGTAGTCCAGATAGTCGGGCTTTTCGGGCTCGTGCGAAACGTAGGCTTCGCTGAAGAACGTCCCCTGCAGGCCGACGACGTTGCGCATCTGTTCATCGCTGAAGCCCTTTTCGGTGAAGTCGAATCCGAAGACCTTTTTAGCATCGAAGACCGCCGCCCAGTCGTGCCCCTCCTCCTGCGGCGTCTGCCGCATGTCGAAATAGAAGTATTCGCCCGGCATCACCACGGTCTTGTAGCCTTTCGCCGTTGCGTCGAGACACGCCTTGACGCTCTGCCAGCCGTATACGAGACATTCGCGCGAGAGGCCGCCCGTGGTCACGGCTTCGTTCCACACGCCGGGACGCTTGCCGTTGGCCGCGAGAATCGCCGCCATGCGCTCCATGAAGAGGTCTTCCAATCGGTGCGGATCGGTCATGCCCCGCCGGCTCATCAGCGCCTGACAGTCGGGGCAGCGGTTCCACTGGGTCATGTCCACCTCGTCGCCGCCGACGTGTATGTATTCCGAGGGAAAGAGTGAGCACAACTCGCCGAGGATGTCGGTCAGCAGCGCGTAGTTCTCTTCGCGGGCCACGCACCACGCCGAACGGTAGTCGTAACCGTTGGTCGAAACCGTGTCGGGCGGATAGTTGCAGCGTATTTCGGGATGCACCGACGCGATGTTGCGGCTGTGCCCCGGCAGGTCGATTTCGGGGATGATCTCGATGTTGCGCGCCGCCGCATAGCGGATCAGGCCGCGCATCTCGTCCTGCGTGTAATACCCGCCGTACTTCTCGTCCCATTTGCCGTAGACCGGACGCACGGGCGAATCGCCGCCGCGGAAGCCGCCGATTTCGGTCAGTTCGGGATGCGATCTGATTTCGATACGCCACCCTTCGTCGTCTGAAAGATGAAGATGCAATTTGTTGATTCCATGATAGGAAAGCAAGTCTATGTAACGCTTCACTCCAGCTGCGTCGATCCACGTGCGGGCCACGTCCAGCATCATACCGCGGTACGGGAAGCGCGGCGCGTCCTCGACCTTCGTGCAGGCGATTTCGACCGGAAGCGGACAGTTCTTGGCGTATATTTCGGCGGGCAGCAGCCTGAACAGGGCCTGCACGCCGTTGAATACGCCGCCGTACGAACCGCCCGCGATTTCGATCCGCTGCGGGAGCACCGTCAGGCGGAAGGCTTCGCCGCCCAGCGTCGGATCGGTCGAAAGCACGATCGCGTCGTCGGCCGACATACTGTCGCTGGCCGTTTCGACGTTGATATATTCGCGCAGGTAGGCGGCCAGCGGCGCCAGCGGCGTTTCGTAACAGAGCATCGTCCGGGGGCTGATGCGGCAGGCGCCCTCGTAGAAAGCCTGACGGGCCGGCGACGGCTGGGCATGTGCCGTGAGGAAGGTGCAGAGCACACCCGCGAGGGGCAGCAGGTATCGCAGTTTCATGGCGGTACGGAATTTTGTTTCGGACAAAGTTACTTTTTTTCCGCCGAATTGCTACCTTTGCTGAAAATAAATTCCGGCATGGACGGGCGCGCTCAGGCAGATCGGCCGACTCCGCTTCCCGAACAGCCATTGCCGTAAACTGTAACTGAGCATGGAAGATAAACGACTGGAGGCTACGGCCCGTTTGCTCGAAGTGATGAATACGCTGCGCCGCGAGTGTCCGTGGGACCGCGAGCAGACTTTCGATTCGCTGCGGAGCAATACCATCGAGGAGACGTACGAGCTGGCCGACGCCATCACCGACCACAATATGGAGGGCATCAAGGAGGAGCTGGGCGACCTGCTGCTGCATGTGGTGTTCTACTCCAAGCTGGGCGAGGAGGCGGGAGCCTTCGATTTCGGCGAGGTCGCCGATGCCCTGTGCGACAAGCTGATATACCGTCATCCGCATGTCTACGGCGATATTCACGCCAATACGCCCGACGCGGTCAAGGAGAACTGGGAAGCCCTGAAACTCCGCAAGAAAAACCGCAAGAGCGGCACGCTGGGCGGCGTACCCCGCTCGCTTCCGGCCATGGTCAAGGCTTTCCGCGTGGGCGAGAAAGCCGCCGCGACGGGTTTCGACTGGCAGCGGCGCGAGGATGTGTGGGACAAGGTGAAGGAGGAGATCGCGGAGGTCGAAGCCGAGATGCGTTCGGAAGCCCCCGGCTGCCGGGAGAAGCTCGAAGGCGAATTCGGCGACCTGTTCTTCGCGCTGGTCAATGCGTCGCGGCTCTACGGCATCGACCCCGAATCGGCGCTGGAACGTACGAACAAGAAGTTCATCCGCCGCTTCAATTGCATGGAGGAAAAGGCTGCCGCCGAAGGACATACGCTCCACGAGCTTCCGCTCGAAAAGATGGAGGAGTACTGGCAGGAGGCCAAACACGAAGAGACATTTAACAGCATGTGTCCGCACTAATGCCAAGTCCCCTCCGAGGAGGGGATTTAGGGGAGGGTCAGACCTGAAAACACGGCTTTGCCGTGAATGTCCGCCCTCGGACACGCGGAGACGATACAAAAGCGAAGTGACATTTAATAGCATATAAACTTATGGCTTTGATTAAAAAGGTGCGGGGACATACGCCCGCAATCGGTGAAAATACGTTTCTGGCCGAGACGGCCGTCATTCTGGGCGACGTGACCATCGGCCGCGACTGTTCGATCTGGTACAACGCCGTATTGCGCGGCGACGTGAACAAAATCGTCATCGGCGACCGCACGAATATTCAGGACGGCGTGGTCCTGCACACGCTTTACGACGGTTCGCCGCATCCGTCGCAGACCATTATCGGCAGCGACGTGTCGGTGGGCCACAACGCTGTCATTCACGGTGCGCGCATCGGCGACAACTGCCTGATCGGCATGGGCGCTACCCTGCTGGACAACGCCGTGGTTCCGTCGGGCTGCATCATCGCGGCCAACGCATTGGTGCTCTCCAACGCCCAGCTGGAACCCAATTCGGTGTATGCGGGCGTGCCGGCCAAGAAGGTCAAGGAGGTGACGCCCCAGCAGCGCGAGGAGATCATCCGCCGCACGGCCCGCGACTACATGCTCTATGCGTCGTGGTTCAAAGAGGAGGAGTAAACGGCGGATGGGGCTGCAACCGAAATATTCCGACCTGATTCTCAATCTGCTGGTGGCGCTGGCCGTCAGTCTGGTCGTCAATTTCTCCTACGTGCTGCTGCTGATCGTCGATCAGAAGAGCGACGGACAGCCGCGTCCGGCCAAGGCGAGCGTCATTGCGCGCGGCGAGGAAGGAACGCTGCGGGTAAGTCCCGACGGCCACGGCTACATCGTCTACGAGAACGGCGACAGCGTCTATGTGATGATGCAGCGCATCTACCGGATGAACCTGAAGGACGGCGACCGTCTGGTGGCGAATCTGGCCGCGCCGCGCCGTCACGGGGCGCATCCGGTGATGACCGAACTGCGCATGCGCAACGGCGAGGAGTTCGATTACAGCACGCTTTTCAACCGGCCTTCGAAAACGACGGAACTCGCGCTGCAGCTCTTCTATTATCTGGTCGTTTCGTTCATCATGCTTTCGATCCTCACCTCCGTCCGCCGCAGGTACACGCCGGGCCGCTTCGTGCGCCACTGCATATGGTGCGTGCTGGCCGCCGCCGCGCTGTATATGGTCGCGCCGGTCACGGAGTGGCGTTCGGGACGCATCATGCTGAACTGCATGGGCGACCATATTTTCGACTACATGCTGCTGCTGAAGTGTTCGTTCGCCGTGGCGGTGTCGATGCTCTACGGCTGGGTCTACGTGCTCAATTCGAAGCAGCAGGCCGTCGTCATGGAGAACGAGCGGCTCAAGAACGAGAACCTCACGACCCGCTACAACATGCTCGTGGGACAGATCAACCCCCACTTCTTCTTCAATTCGCTCAATTCGCTGGCGATGCTCGTGCGCGAGAAGCACGACGAGAAGGCGCTGACCTACATCGACCAGCTCTCCTATACGTTCCGCTACATCATCCAGAACGGACAGAGTACGCTGATGACGCTCGACGAGGAGCTGAAATTCGTCGAGGCGTACAGCTACCTCTTCAAGATACGCTATGCCGACAAGCTCTTCTTCGACATCGACATCGAGGAGAAGTACCGCACGTGGACGCTTCCGGCGCTCTCGCTGCAGCCGCTGATCGGCAATGCCGTCAAGCACAATACCATAACCCGCAGCAAGCCGTTCCATATTTCGATCCGCACCGAGAACGGCTGGCTGGTGGTCTCCAATCCCAAGGTGCCGAAGCTCGAACCCGAACCTTCGACCGGCATCGGACTGGAGAACCTGCGCAACCGCTGGCACCTGATAACCGGCCGCGACATCGAAATCATCGACACCGACAAGGAGTTCGTCGTGCGGATGCCGCTGCATACCCCCCTTGCAGGATGAAAGCACTGATCATAGAGGACGAAACCGCCGCCGCACTGAACCTGAAAGCCATTCTGAAACAGGCGGCTCCCGACATCCGTGTCGTCGATACGCTCGAAAGCGTCGAGGAGAGCGTCGATTGGCTGCGCGCCAACCCCCAGCCCGACCTGCTGTTCATGGACATCCATCTGGCCGACGGCGATTCGTTCCGCATATTCGACGCCGTGGAGGTCACGGCGCCGGTGATCTTCACGACGGCCTACGACCGCTATGCGCTGGAGGCCTTCAAGGTGAACAGCATCGACTACCTGCTCAAGCCGCTCAATGCGGCCGACGTGCAGCGGGCGCTCGGCAAGCTCATGCGGCTGTCCAAGGGCGAGCGCAGCGATTACGGTTCGCGCGTGCGCACGCTGGCCGCGGCGCGCCGCGAGCAGACCTTTCTGGTGCATGTCCGCGACAAGATCATTCCGCTCAAACGCGAGGATATCGCATTCTGCTATACCTGCAACGAGAAGGTGACGGCCTATACCTTCGCCGGGGCGTCCTATCCGCTCGACAAGACGCTCGAAGCGCTGCAGGCCGTCCTGCCCGAAGCCGATTTCTTCCGCGCCAACCGCCAGTTCATCGTGGCGCGCCGCGCCGTGAAGGAGATCGCCGTGTGGTTCGGCAGCCGTCTTTCGCTGAGTCTCGTGCTCGAAACTCCTGAGCGCATCGTCATTTCTAAGGCCCGCGTCCCCGAATTCAAGGCGTGGCTCACGTCCGTTCAACCCGCCGAATAGGCGTTTGACCCTGAGCTTCGGGCGTTTGACCCGCATTGCCGTTCCGTTTTTCCGGTTTGGCCTTACCTTTGCATCGTAAGGGGACCGAAACGGGTCCGATTGACGGATTGAATTAACCATTGATATTTGAGATTATGAAAAAGAGAATTTTTGCAGTCGCCGCGGCTTTGTGCCTGCTGGCCGGAACGGGCGCTTTTGCGCAGGATTCGAAGAAGGCTCCGATGATGAAGGAGCGGCCGACGGCCGAGCAGATGGCCCAGCGCAGGACCGAACGCATGACCGAGAAGCTGAACCTCAGCGAAAAGCAGTCGAAGCAGCTCTATGAGGTCAACCTGCAGGATATAAAGGAGATGCAGGCGCAGGCCGAGCAGATGCGCGCATACCGCAAGGCGCAGGCCGAGAAGATGAAAGGCATCCTCACGCCCGAACAGTTCGAGCAGTGGAAGCAGATGCAGGGCCCGCGCCACGGCATGAACCGCGGTCCCCGGATGAAGGACGGTCGGGGCGACAAGGCCGCCGTGCGTGAAGGCCGCAAGTGCGCCCCCTGCGCGGGGGACAGGAAATGCGACGGACCGCGCTCCGGAAAGGAGAAAAAGTGAGGTTAGGAAAATCGACCGGTTCGTTGCAGTCGGGGCGTCGGTTGTCGGCTGACGCCCTTTTTTTGTCGATTCACCCCTTGTCGGAGGGCCGTATGCGGGAAAAAAGTTATTTTCGCATGCGCAAAATCAGAAAGTACACAGAACATTAAGATGAAACGGCTACTACTCTCAACCCTATTCCTGTTTTTCGCCGTGGCCGCATTCGCCCAAAAGGGTGCGGTCAGCGGAACGGTGCTTGACGCCGATACCGGCGAAAGCGTTGCCGGAGCCGTGCTGGAGGTCGCTCCGGTCAAGACTCCGGATCAGAAACAGTATTTCACTTCCGGCTATAAAGGCGCCGTGGCGATTCCTTCGCTGCCCTACGACGAATACAGACTCACCGTCTCCTTCCTCGGTTACAACAATTACGAAACCACCTTCCGGGTGGCGGCCGGCAAACAGAACATCGGCAGGATCGAACTCAAGCCCGGCGTGCAGATCGAAACGGTCGTCAAGGAGGCCAAGGCGCTGCGCACCTCGCAGAAGGGCGATACGGTAAGTTACAACGCCGGCGCCTTCAAAGTCACCAATGACGCCGACGTCGAGGGGCTGCTGAAGAAGATGCCCGGCATCACCGTGTCGGACGGTACGGTCGAGGCGCAGGGCGAGCAGATCAAGAAGGTTTTCGTCGACGGCAAGGAGTTCTTCGGCGAGGACGTGACGACGGCCATCAAGTCGCTTCCGGCGCAGGCCGTGGACCGTGTGGAGGTCTATAACAAGCTGAGCGACGCGGCCGAATTTTCGGGCATGGACGACGGCGAGGGCTACAAGGCCCTCAACATTGTTACGCACGCCAACATGCGTCAGGGGCAGTTCGGCAAGCTCTATGCCGGTTACGGTTACGACGCCGACACCAAGACCGAAGCCAAGAACAAATACGTCGTGGGCGGCAACGCCAATATCTTCAGCGGCAGCAGCCGCGTGTCGGTCATCGGCCTGTTCAACAACATCAACCAGCAGAACTTCTCGTTCGAGGATATTCTGGGCGTTTCGGGCGGTTCGGGGCGCGGACGCCGCGGCGGCGTGGGCCAGTATATGGTGCGCCCCCAAAGCGGCGTGGCGTCGGTGAACGCCATCGGCGTAAACTACTCCGATACGTGGGGCAAGCGCGATCAGGTGTCGTTTCAGGGCAGCTATTTCTTCAACAATACCGACACGAGAAACCGTTCGACGATCGACAAATGGTACGAGTCGCCGATGCCCGTGGATACGCTCTCGACGCGCGGCTACTCGGATACCGAGTCGTATAACCACCGCTTCAACGCCCGTCTGGAGTGGAAAATCTCCGACAACCAGAATCTGATGGTCCGTCCGAGCTTCAGCTACCAGTCGAACGACCCGCTGAGCACGACGCAGGGCTGGCAGTTCGGCGAAAGCGGTTACAGCCGCACCGAGAACCGCAGCGACGCCCTGCGCCACGGTTACAACGTGCGGACGAACGCCGTTTACCGCGCCAAACTGGGCAAGGACGGCCGTACGATCACCGTGGACGGCGACGTGAACTACTCGGACAACACCAACAACTCGAACTCCTTCTCGAACGTGCTGCCGCTTTCGGACCTCCGGCCCGACGGCGTCGACGCGCCGTGGGGATGGGACACGACGGGCTACACGCGCCTGCGCTACCTGCGCGACCTCGCGCCGTCGAGCAGCTACCGCCTGCGCGGACAGTTCACCTACACGGAACCCGTCGCCAAATATGCGCAGGTAAGTCTTCAGTACCGCATTTCGTACGATTATCAGGAGCGCGACAAGAAGTCGTATATCACCGGCGCGGATTATTCGATCGCGGGACTGAAGCCCGACGGAGCGCTTTCGAACTCCTACCGGAGCAACTACCTGACGCAGAGCGCAGGTCCCGGCTTCCGCTATTCGAAGGAGCGCAATACGTTCATCGCCAATGTCTTTTATCAGCGTTCGTCGCTCGACGGGCAGATCGTGCGGGACGACGCCGACAAGATCAGGCATTCGTACAACAACGTGACCTATTTCATGATGGGACAGTTGAACATCAACCGCGAGAATTCGCTGCGGCTCTACGTATCGTCCTATACCGACAACCCGTCGATCACCGACCTGCAGAACGTGGCCGACGTATCGGACGCCCAGAATATCACCAAGGGTAATCCCGATCTGAATCCGACCTACAGCCACCGCGTCAATTTCCACTACATCAATTCCAACGTCGAGAAGGGCCGGACCTTCATGTGGATGTTCTCGATGCAGAACACCTCCGACTACAATGCGACGCACGTGGTGTCGAATCCCGGCACGATCACGTTGGGCGGCGTGCAGTACAAGCCCAACTACTACTCCACGCCCGTCAATCTCGACGGCTACTGGAGCCTGCGGACGCACCTGAGCTACGGTTTTCCGATCGGCTTCCTGAAGAGCAACTTCAACGTGATGGCGGGCGTCAGCTACTCGCTTACGCCGAGCATGCTGGGCGGAGAGGTGGACGCCGACGGATTCATCACGGGCGGCAAGCGCAACGACACGAGCAATATCGGCTACGACTTCAACACGGTGCTGGGCAGCAATATTTCCGAAAACGTGGACTTCACGCTCTCGTGGAACGGCACCTACAACGAGGCGACCAACTCGCTGGGCGAGTCAGGTTCCAAAAACCGCTACTTCAACCACCGGGCGCAGGGCAACATGAAGTTCGTCTTCCCGCTGGGCTTCACCTTTACGGGCAGCGTGGCTTACACGCAGTATATCGGTTTCACGAACGATTACGACGATTCGTACCTGCTCTGCAACGCATGGATCGGCAAGAAGATATTCAAGAACAAGCGCGGCGAGATCATGTTCGGCGTGAACGACCTGCTCAACCGCAACAAGGCTTTCGCCCGCACGACGGGTTCGGGATGGACGCAGAATGCGACCAACAGCGTGATCGGCCGTTATTACATGGTGCAGTTCACCTACAACCTGCGCCGCTTCGGCAAGAAGGGGTCGAAGAACATCTCCGATTACGACGGGGTCGTGCAGTCGGGCCCCCGCCGCATGGGACCCGGCGGTCCGGGCGGGCCGCCTCCGGGTATCTTCCACGGTCCGCGGTAACCAGTGCGGTTCGGACAAAAAAGACGTCAGGCGCAATGCCTGACGTCTTTTTTGTCATTATGCCGGAAGCCTGCTTCCGCTTCGTCCTTGTGCCGGTGTGCCGGGCCGATGGCCGTCCCTTTTTGCGGACGGGACGGGGCGGTTCCTGCGGATGCTTGGGCGTCGCCGTCACTTTTCCGGTTCGGAGCTGTGCGGCGCCGGGATGTCGTCCTTGTCCGCGCGGTTGAGCACCAAGTGGATGCCGATGCAGGCCAGACCGCCGTATACGAGGGCCAGAATGCAGAGCATCCTGATTTCGGGCAGCACTTCGGAGAGCGACGCTCCCATGCTCTGGATGCGGATAAAGGCGTTTACGCCGTGGCTGCTGGGGAATATCTGCCCCAAGTTGAACAGCCAGTCGGGAATGCCTTCGCGGGGATAGGAGACACCGCTGAGCATCAGCAGCGGAATCGAGGTCCACAACAACAGCAGCAGCGAATTCTCGCGGTAGCGGAAGAGCGTCGAAATGGCGATTCCCAGCGCGATGCAGGCCGCCATGTACGCCAGCATGAAGACCACGATTGTGCCCGTCGCGCCGTTCATCGGATAGTGGAACAGCCTGTAATGCAGACCGAGGATGTAGAACGTCGTCACGGAATAGATCATGCCGTAGACCAGCGCTTTGCCCAGCACGATCGGGAGCGTGGACATCCGCTTGCGGTCGGGCGGACAGAGTTTGCGGTACAGCCCGAATTCGCGCCATGTGCCGCCGATCATGCCGATGCCGATGAGCATCGTCTGCTGGATGATGACCATGATGATCGCGGGCATGACGAACGTGCCGTAGCCCAGATAGGGGTTGAACAGGTTGTGGGACTGGTAGATGACCGGCTGGGTCGTGGCCTGCGCCTGCGGGAGGTTGGCTCCCTTGGCGATCAGACGCTGGAATTCGACCATCGCGCCCGTGGCGCCGATCGAAGTCACGACCTCCTGAAACACCTGCCGGTACATGAGGAAGTAGCTGGCGTCGGCGTAGATCGCGACGTTGGCCTGCAGGCCGCCGAGCAGTTTCTCCTCGTAATCTGACGGGATGTAGACCACGCCGTAGATCTTGCGTTTGAAGAAGAGATCCTTGGCCTCCTCCATGCTCGTCGGGTTGTAGGCCACATAGGTGTTCGGCCCGGCGTTGAAGGTCTCGATCAGGCTGCGGCTGGTCGGCGTGCGGCATTCGTCCACCACGCCGATCGGCACGTTGCGGAGCACCTGCGCCCCGTAAGCCATCGAGTAGACGGTGGCGTAGATGATCAGCGCGAGAACGAGGATCAGGACCACGCCCGCATCGGTGAAGATCGTGCGGAACTCGTTGCGCATGACCGACAGCATCTGCTGCCAATAAGAGGTCATCTGATGTGTGAAACGGCTCATGCTATAACCTCCCCCAGTATTTTTCCTCCGTGCAGATGGTCCGCAGGCGCGGCAGGCACAGAAGCGGTAAGACAATGAACAGCGACATGTAGCACATGTCGGGCAGCGAGCAGACGACCGGGGCGCCCCGCAGCATCTGATCGACGAAGATGTCGGTGTAGTAGGTGAACGGGAAGAGCCTGCTCAGGTACTGCATGGCGGGCCACATGGCCATGATCGGGAACGTGAGTCCCGAAAAGGTGAAGGCCAGCACCGAATAGCCGCCGCCGATCGAGAGCGAAAGGCGCAGGTTCGACAGCAGCGAGACGATGAAGACCGCGATGGCCTGATAGCTCATCACGAAGAGCAGCGTGCTCAGCAGGATGACCGTCAGACTGCCGTTCAGGGGCACGCCGACGACCTTGAAGATGATCAGGAACATGACCAGCGACATGAGGAACATCACCACCGTCACTGGCAGGACCTTCCCCAGCAGTGCGGCCGATACCGAGCCGTTGCCCGTCTCGATCCATTCGCGCGCCGTACCCTTCTTAAGCTCCGTGCCGATGGTGAAGACCGTCACCATGACGATGAAGATCAGGAGCATCATCGGCATAAAGCTCGGCGAGAGGTAATAGCCGTAATTGATATAGGGATTGAACAATACGTGCTTGTTGAACCGCACGGGCATCAGCTGCGCCATGGCCTGCAGCTCGGTGAGTCCCTGTTTGGTGAGCAGCTGGATCTGGATGCCGCCCGAAAAGGTCGTCACGGCGGTCTGGATGTCTTTCGACAGCAGGCCGTTCACCGTGATGTTCGTTCCCGATATGTAGGTCTCGATATGCGTCTGGCTGTTGCTCAGGATGTTTTTCTCGAAGAATGCCGGAATCTGCACGATCGCCATGATCTTGCCTTCGCGCATCAGCCGTTCGCCTTCGTCCATGTCCTGAATGCCGTACGACACCATTGCCGTCGCCGTGTCGTCGATCATCTGCGTGACCTTGCGCGAGAGCGAGGTGTGGTCCTGATCCAGTACCGCGATCGGAATGTCGCGCGCCACGCCCTTGTTGAACAGCAGGGCGAAGAACGCGAACGACACGACGGGCAGCACGAGCATCAGCACGAAATACATCGGCTGGTGCGCGAGGCGCGTCAGTTCCCGCCGCAGAACGGCATAGGTATTACGCAGGAAATTCAGCATCGCACTCTCCTACTTCCCGATCAGGTCCCAGTCCACGAGTACGCTCATTCCCGGACGCATGTTTTCGATATGCGTCGTGGGCTTGGCTTTGACGGCGAAGGTGCGGATGTCGAAACCGCCCTGCGTGCGGGTCGCCGACCACGTTGCGAAGTCGGCCTGCACGGCGATATAGGTCACCTCGAACTCCACGTCATACCCCAGCGCCGGCACGTAGCCGCTCATGCGGGTGCCGACCCGAATCGCGGGGAGCAGGGTCTCCTTGATATTGAAAGTCACCCACATGTCGCTCATGTCGAGGATCGCCACCACGGGATAGCCGCTGCCGACCAGCTCGCCCTGCTCGGCGATGATGGTCGAGACCTCGCCCGTGACGGGCGAATAGACCATGGCGTCGCTGATGTAGGATTCGACTTCGCTGACGGCTCCTTCGGCCTGACGGACACGGGCCGCGGCGGCCTCCTTGTCCTCCTTGCGGGCGCCGTCCATGGCCAGATTGTACTGCGCTTTGGCGGCCAGCGCCGTGGCTTCCATGGCTTTGTAGTTGGCCGACGCTTCGTCCATCTTCTGTTCGGGGACTACGCCCTGCTCGTAGAGGTTTTTCACGCGCTCGTAGGTCTTGCGCGCCAGTTCCAGCCCGGCCTGCGCCTTCTCCCACATGTTCATGGCCGCTTCGATCTGCTGGATGCGGGCGCCGGCTATGGCGGCCTGATCCAACGCCGCGGCCGCGCTCTTGACCGCTTCGGCCTGCCGGAGCTTGGCTTCCAGTTCGGGCGTCGAGAGCGTGTAGAGCAGCTGCCCCTTTTCCACGCGGTCGCCCTGCTCGACTTTCATGTCGTCAATACGGCCCGGCACTTTCGACGAGGCCTTGTAGGTCGTGCACTCCACCGTGCCCTGAATCAGCGTCGGGGTCGATCTGCGGAGGTACCAGCTGATCAGTACGACCGACACGATGATGACCACGGCGGCCGCGATGATTCCAATGATGTTGCTGCGTTTCATATTTTTCGGTTTTTATTTTTTATCGAACAGAACGGGCCGTGCGTCGCTGCGGCGCGCATAGGCCGGGAATTCGTCGCTGATGCCTGCGGTTTCGAGCAGCTGCGCCAGCAGCAGGTCGAAATTGTAGGCCGCCTGCAGACGTTCGGTGCGCACTCCCGCGAGGTTCAGCTCGGCGTCGATCAGGTCCGACGACGAGCTCATGCCTTCGAGGAAGGCGGCGTTTTTCATGCGGAGGTACTCCTCGGCGAAGTTCAGCGACGCGTCGATCGAGGTCATCTGGTTGCGGTAGTTCATCATCTGGTTGTAGAGCTTCTCGACCAGCACCGAAATATCCTTGCCGGCCTTGTTCTGCAGGGCGCCGACGCGGCGGGCGGTCTGTTTGGCCGCCGAATATTTGTATTCGCGGTTCAGGCCGTCGAAGATCTTGATATTGACCCCCACGCCCACGGCCCAGCGGGGCACGATGCCCGAAACCTGATAGTTGTAGAACGAGCCGCCGCCGATGGCCGCCACCTGCGGCAGGAATTCGGCGCGCTGGACGCGGACTCCCTCCTCGGCCAGCTGGCGTTTGAGCGAAACCTGATTGAGCAGCGGGTTGCGGTCCTGCGCCAGATCCTGATAGTAAGCCAGATCCTCGACCTTGTCGATCATGAACATCGACGTCACGGGCTGCCACGCGTTTTCGCGTCCCAGCGTGTTGGAGAGTGCGCTGGCGATGGTTTCGGCCTGCAGCTTGGCGTTGGCCAGCTCGCGCTCGGCCTCGGCCATCTTGAATTCGACGTAGAGCCGTTCGCTCTGGGCGATCATGCCGTTCTTTTCGAGGGCTATGGCGTCTTCGAGGTGGCGGCGCACGCCGTCCACGACCTGCCGGCGCACCTCGACGACCTGCATGGCGAGCGCAAGGCCGAAGTAACGCTCCACCAGCTCGGAGATCAGGGCATTGCGCGTCTGGTTACCCTGCTCTGCGGCGGTGCGTTCGTTGATGCGTGCGGCGCGGTTGGCGGCGTTGATCTTACCGCCCAGCCAGATCGGCATGGTCACCCCGCCACCCACGAACCCCAGACTCCGGTCCTGCAGCGTGAGGAACCAGTCGGCGTTCAGCAGCGGGTTGAGCAGGCCGTTGATCGAAGGGATCGCTTCGGGCGGTATCAGCCCGCTTCCCAGCAGCTGTCCCGCGAGGTTCTTGGCGGGACCCTTCATCTCGTTGAAGTCGAATCCGATGTCCTTGCCCAGATAGGCATAGGCGCCCGTGACGTTGATTTTGGGCATGCGCAGGCCGATGGCCGCGCGACGCTCCTGCATCGCGGCCTTCTCCTCGAACTCGGCTGCCTTCATCGCGGGATTTTCCGTGAGGGTGACGGCGATCGCCTCGTCGAGCGAAAGCGTCTGCTTGACCTCCTGCGCCGACAGCGGGGCGACGGTTGCGAATGCCGCCGCAAAAGCTATTCCGACTGCTGTTTTCATATTCATCAATACGTTTAAAACACAAATATATAAGTTATCCCGATATGTTGCGCGATTTTCCGGTAAAAGAGGCCAATTTTAGGCCCTTATGGACATAAATTGCGCCGGTTTCAGCGCTTCAGGTGGGCGTTGGCTTCCCACACTCCCCCGGCCAGTCCGGGATAGACCCGTACGTCGACGCCCGCTTCGCGCAGGGTGAGCGCACCGCGGCAGCAGACGAAGCAGCCGGGTTCGTAGAGCGCGAAGACGGCGTGGGCGAATCCGTATTTCAGCAGGAGCTGCGTGCAGCTCTCCGGTTCGCTGGCCCGCTGCGAGCAGGGTTCCATCGAGGAGTACATGGCGGCTCCGCGGAGCGCCGCTCCGGCCGCCAGCGCCTTGGCGATGGCTTCCTGCTCGGCGTGGTGCGTCGGCGAGGTTTCGTGCGTGTGCCCTGCAAAGATCCGGCCGTCGGCCGTGACCACGACCGCGCCGACGCAGTAGGACGTGGCGCTGGGAGTGCATTTGCGGCCTTCGTCCACGGCCTGCTTCAGGAAACGCAGGTCTGCGGCGGAGGTGTCGGGATGCAGCGTGTAGGTCGTGACCTCCATGCCGCCCAAGTTTTCGCGGGTCTGCGGAGTGCCCTGCGGCGGTGTGAAGCGGAATTCCGCGCCGCCCGCCGAGCCGAGCCGCAGTTGCGGGTTGACGGCCAGCCGCAGGGTGTCGGCCATGCCTTCGCCGAGGAACATGCGGAGGACCGCCGCCCCGCCCTCGACCATCAGCCGTTCGACGCCCCGCTTCTCCAGCTGGGTGACGATCAGCTTCGCCGTAATTGGTTCTCCGGTTGATATAACCGTTTCAATGTTCTGTAAACTATCTATTTCGTGCGGAGAAAACACATAGCGTTCGGCTTCGCCTTCGGTGAAGAAACGCAGTCCGGGCGAAAGTTCGCCCGTGCCGGTTAGCGTCACTTTGGCGATGTCAGGCGGCAATCCCCGCTCCCTGCGGCGGGCGCGAACCTCTTCGTCGCGCACGAGTAGCGACGGGTCGTCGCGCCGCAGTGTTTCGGCGCCGACCAGAATGGCGTCGTGCGCGGCGCGCAGACGGTAGACCTCCGCCCAGTCTTCGGGCGTCGAGATAATCAGCCTCCGGGGGCTGTTGTCGTCCAGAAAGCCGTCGGCCGTAACCGCGGCGGAAAGTGTTACCCGCATCTTTTCAGCGTTATGAGTGTGATTTCGGGCCATGCGCCCAGACGCATCGGGAATGCGACGTACCCCGTGCCGTCGTTGATATAGAGTGTGCGGCCTTTTTCGTCGTAGCGACCGCTCCACCGCGTGTAGATCAGCTGCGCCGGTGAGAAGGCGTGTCCGAAAAGGCGTATTTTCAGCTGCATGCTGTGTACGTGGCCCGAAAGGGTCAGGTCTCCGTATCCCTCTCCGGCGATTTGGTCCCAGAGCTGGGGAATGTGCACGGCGGTGATGTTGTAGAGCGAGTCGGGGACGCCGCGGTAGGCGGCGTTCAGGTTCGCGGGCGGCAGGTCGGGAGCGTGGCGCAGGTGCCGCAGTGCGGGGTCGAACGAAAGGCCCGTCAGCGAGATGCTGTCGCCGCCGCGCCGCAGGTAGACGGTCGTGTCCTCCAGCACGCGCCACCCCATTTCCCGCTGGCGTGCGACGACCTCGGCCAGACTCGCTTGGGCGGGATGCGCGATGCTGTCCTTGATGTACACTCCGGCGTCGTGGTTGCCCGTGACCGACACGACTCCGTACGGTGCGCGCAGGCCGCCCAGCAGGCGCATGGCGCGGGCGTCCAGCTCCGAACCGCGGATATTGACCAGATCGCCGCAGAAGACGACGAGGTCGGGATGCAGGCTGTTGATGCTGTCCGCGATGCGGCTCAGCTCCGCTTCGGGGCAGACGAGCGTGCCGAGGTGGACGTCCGAGAACTGGACGATGCGGAAACCGTCGAATCCCGCGGGAATCCGTTCGGAGCAGACTTCGGTGCGGCTGACGCGGATTTGCGTCCTGCCCCGCGTGGTGCCCCAGATCAGGAGTGCGGCCACGCAGATGCCGGCGGCGATGCCGGCGCGCGGCAGGCCGACGAGCCGGAAGAAATAGCAGGCGATGCGCGGCAGGACGGTGATCATACATACCCAGAACGCCCACATGGCGAAGAGCATGAATCCCGTGGTGTTGTCGCGGCTCAGGGCGTCGGTCAGGGCGATGACCGGCGGCAGGGCGTCGGTGGCGGCGGCCAGCGCGACGAACAGGCGCAGGTTGCGTGAGGAGGTTCCGCGCCGCCGCAGCCGGCGGTAGTGTATGATGTCTGCGGCTGCGGCCGCGAGCGTCAGAATCGAAATAAACCAGAGAAACATACCTTATTTTAATTAACGCACGAAGACGATGCGGGCCGGGTGCGGAACCGGTTTCCGGGCGTCTGTCCGTGCGGCGGTTTATCCACGGCAAAGATAGTGCAAGTCGGGGGCTGGGGCAAATCGTTTTGCCGCTGCCGGGGACGCTGCCTGTCCGTGCGGGAGTTTATCTTCGGCAAAGATAATGAAAACCGCGTGCAAATCAAGCCCGTCCGGAGCCGGCGGAGCGCCTTTTGCCGCGGGAGGGAAGCGCCGCGCGTTCCGGCAGATCGAATGACGTGCGGGATCCTTTGGCATATAACTTGCTGATCGGGGGTTTGAACATCAACTGCTTGTGCTCCAAAAACAAAACATATCGGACAAATTTAAAACCAAATCAATTCAGCTTATGAAAACATTTCGACTTTTGATTGTGGCTCTGCTGCTTGCGTCTTCCGCTTCGGCCCAGCGACACATGCGCGACGGCCGCAACGGAGAGTATTCGCCCACGGTCTATCTCATCTCCGTGCACGAAGTGGACACGGTTTACAACTGCGGCGGCTGCGGCAGCCGTCAGGCCGCGGCGCTCAACCGGCTGGCGATGGACAACGCCACGCAGGACTATATCGAGACGCACCGCCCCGGTTTCCAGCAGTCCGAGAAGCCCCAGTTCGTATTCGCGTCGAAGAACAACCGGTTTTCGTTTTCGCTGGGCGGCTTCGTGAGCCTGCGCGCCGGATACGACTTCGACGGCATCGTGGACAACATCGACTTCGTGCCTTACGACATTCCCGTTCCGGGCAATTACAATTCGAAACAGAAGCTGATGATGGACGCCTCGACTTCGCGTCTCTTCATGAAGGCGATCACCAACACGCGGGCGCTGGGCCGCGTGGTGATTTACATGGACGCCGACTTCCGCGGCGGCGCGGAGGGCAGCTATACGCCCCGCCTGCGCTCGGCTTACGTGTCGTTCAAGGGGCTGACCCTCGGACGCGACGTGACGACGTTCTGCGACCTGCAGGCCGCGCCCACGACCATCGACTTTCAGGGACCGAACGCCTACAACTTCAATTTCGCCACGATGATCCGCTATGAGGTTTCGTTCGCCCGCCGGCACATGACCTTCGGCGTCGCGGCCGAAATGCCCAATGTGAGCGCGACCTACGGCGAAAACTTCAAGCCGATGCACCAGCGCGTGCCCGACTTCCCGATGTATCTGCAGTATGCGTGGGGCGACGACCGCAGCAGCCATATCCGCGCGTCGGGCGTCATCCGCAACCCCTACATGCACAAGGTCTCGAAAAATTCGACCACCTCGCTGCTCGGCTGGGGCGTGCAGTTCAGCGGTACGATCAAGTGCTGCGACTGGTTCCGGCTCTTCATGAACGGCGTTTACGGCGAGGGCATCACCCCCTATATTCAGGACCTGACGGGTTCGGGACTCGACTTCACGCCCAATCCCGAAGATCCGTCGCTCGTGCGCATGATGCCGATGTGGGGCTGGCAGGCCGCCGGGCAGATCAACATCACGCCGCGCCTGTTCGTTTCGGGCGGCTATTCGACCGTCCGCGTGCAGCGCAGCCACGGCTATTACACCGACGACCAGTACAAGCAGGGGCAGTATATCTTCGGCAACATCTTCTATTCGCTCACGCCGCGCTGCAAGGTGGCCGGCGAGTACCTCTACGGTTCGCGCAAGGACATGAACAGCATGAAGAACCACGCCAACCGCGTGAACGTGATGGTGCAGTACAGCTTCTGACGGCCTTGTCGGCGTCATTTATTCGGGCGGTCCGGTGCGGGCCGCTCTTTTTTTTCGTATATTTGCTTTCAAACTGTTGCTGAATCATGATGGAATTTCTGACGGAATACAACCTTACGGGGCTGGTGATCGGCGTCGCTACGTTTCTGATCATCGGTCTGTTCCACCCCTTCGTAATCAAGGGCGAATATTACTTCGGCGTACGCTGCTGGTGGTTTTTCCTGCTGATGGGCGTCGCGGCGATCGCGGCGTCGGTCGCCGTGCGGCATATCCTCTGGTCCACCCTGCTGGCCGTCTGGGGCGCGTCGTCGCTCTGGTCGATCGGCGAGCTGTTCGAGCAGCGCGGACGTGTGGCGAAGGGATGGTTCCCGGCCAATCCGAACCGGAAGAAGAAATAATCCGGCCGTTGCGCCTGCCTGCCGCCGGGCCGGTCCTGAACGGCAGTCGGCGCGACGCGGCGGATCGCCTGCGGGCAGTGAGTCGCCGTCCGGCGCGGAATGGCGCGGGCTGCGGCCGCGATTTTCGGCTGTGTAAGGCGGACAGCGTCTTACTCCTGCGGCTGCGTGGGCGGAATGTTTGCCGGCGGCGTCTGGGGCGTGTGATTGGTCTGGAGAATGACGATGATGACCGCCGTGACGACCAGAATCAGTCCGGCCGCGGAGTCGAGGTCGAAGCCTTCGCCGAAGTGGACGACGCCGACCAGTACGGCCGTCAGGGGTTCCATCGAGCCGAGGATCGAAGTCATCGTCGAGCCGATATGCTTGATCGCCAGCACCAGCGTCAGGTTGGAGAGCACCGTCGGGAGCAGGGCCAGCAACAACAGGTTGCGCCAGATGTGCCATGTGTGGACTACCGCGATGCCGGACGTCGAGAGGGCGTAGACCAGAAACACCGCGGCGGAGAAGGTCAGCACGTAGAACGCCACGATCAGCGGGTCGAGCCGTCCGGCGCGGCTCTTCATCACCCCGATGATATACACCGCATAGGTGAATACGGTCGTCCCGGCATAGATCAGGCCGCGTCCCGGATCGTTGTTTCCCGCGTCGCCCCACGCCAGCAGCGCCACGCCGACGAGCGAAATGAAGACTGCGATGACGATCCACACCGAACTGCGTTCGCGGAAAAAGAGCGTCATGACGATGGTCACCACCAGCGGATAGAGAAAATTGACGGTGGTGGCCACGCCGCTCGGTATGTAATCGTACGAGCGCAGCAGTCCCAGCGACGTGGCGGCGTACATCAGGCTCAGGCCGGCCAGTACGCCGAAGTCGCGCCGCGAGATGCGGAAGTTGCGTTTCAGCAGCAACGCCACCGCCGCCATGATGGCCGCCGAGAGCAGCATGCGGTAGAAGAGAATCGTCGGCGAGGCCATGCCCGCATGAAGCAGCGGGATCGAGAAGAGCGGGATCAGCCCGAACGTGGCCGAAGAGACAACGGCGTAGAGCACTCCCTTTATATTACTTATGTTACGCATATGTTCGACGTTTTTTCGCGTTGGCGTCTGTCATGGCTGCACCGTGTCTGCACGCGGTGCGCTCCCTTCCGCCGCCGGCAGATGCGGAACGGCGGGTGCGGGCCGGAGCCTGCGGTGCACGGCGGCGTTGCGAAGCGGCCCGCCGCACCGCTGCGCGTTTTTGCCGCGGCCTGCGCCGCGCGGCATCCCGAACGACGGCAAAAACCGTGCTCGGCGGTTCGGGACGGCAAATATAGTGCGGTTTTTGGATTTTATCGTACGGAAAGCTAACTTTGGGGCGCATACCATGAAAATATCCGCTCGACATATTCTTCCGTGGCTGCTGCTGGCGGCGGCGTGCTGCGTTCCGGCGAAGCAGTCGGAGCGGAAGCCTGCCCTTCCGCCGCCCAAGCCGGTGCGCGTGCGGCTGCTGTTCGGGGGCGACGTGATGCAGCATCTGCCGCAGGTCACGGCGGCCCGCCGCGAAACGGGGTTCGACTACCGGGAGGTGTTCGCTCACCTGCACCGCCGCTTCCGTGCGGCCGATCTGGTGATCGTGAACCTCGAAACGACGCTCACCCGCACCGACCGCTATACGGGCTATCCCTGTTTCCGCTCTCCGGCGGCGCTGGCCGACGCACTGCGCGACGCCGGGGTCGATGTGGCCGTGCTGGCCAACAACCACTGCTGCGACGGCGGCGGCGCCGGGGTGCATACGACCGTCGCGGAACTTCGGCGGTGCGGCATCCGGCATACGGGCGTATTTACGGACAGTCTCGACCGTGCGGCCAACAATCCGCTTTGGCTCGAACACTGCGGCGTGCGCTTCGCACTGCTCAACTACACCTACGGCACCAACGGAATCCCCGTGCCGGAGGGCGTGCGGGTAAACCTGATCGACACGGTGCGCATGGCGGCCGATCTGGCCGCGGCGCGCGAGGGATCGCCGGACTGCATCGCGGTCTGCATCCACTGGGGGAACGAATACGAACGGCAGGCGAATGCCGAACAGCGGCGGCTGGCGCGCTTTCTGCGCCGCAACGGCGCGGACCTGATCGTCGGAAGCCATCCGCACGTGGTGCAGCCCTTCGAGACCGATTCATCGCACGTGGTGCTCTATTCGCTGGGCAACTTCGTCTCCAATCAGCGCCGCCGCTACTGCGACGGAGGGCTGATGGCCGAAATCGAAGCCGTGCGGCATCCCGACGGCCGTATGACCTATACGCTCGACCCGGTGCCGGTGTGGGTGGCGATGCCCGGCTACCGGATCGTTCCGCCTGAGGTCGGCGACACGATGGCTCTGCCGGCGGCCTATTCCCTGTTCCGGAAGGACGTGGCGGAGATGCTCGATCGGGTCTATAAGTAATCCGAATAGCCGTATAAAAACAAACGATGAAGATAATTTGGCGAATTGTCGGGGATTTTCCTATCTTTGCTGTACGGAAATAAACGACACACACTAAACAATATAAGATTATGGAAAAGAGCATTAAAGGTACAAGGACCGAGCAGAATCTGCTGAAGGCGTTTGCCGGCGAAAGTCAGGCGCGCAGCCGTTACGTATTCTTCGCCAGCAAGGCGAAAAAGGAGGGTTACGAGCAGATCGCAGGCGTGTTCGCCGAGACGGCCGAACAGGAGAAGGAGCACGCCGAGCGTTTCTTCAAGTTCCTTGAGGGCGGCGACGTGGAGATCACGGCCAGCTACCCCACCGGTCCGATCGGAACCACTGCCGAGAACCTGCTGGCTGCCGCTCACGGCGAAAAGGAGGAGTGGGATGTTCTCTACCGTGAGTTCGCCAAGGTGGCCGAGGAAGAGGGCTTCATCGAAATCGCCACGGCCTTCAAGATGATCTCGACCGTCGAGGCCGAGCACGAGCGCCGCTACCTCAAGCTGCTGAGCCGCCTGACGGACGGCAACTTCTTCAAGCGCGACGGCAAGATCTGGTGGCAGTGCCGCAACTGCGGTTTCGTCATCGAAGCCGAAGAGGCTCCCAAGCTCTGCCCCGCCTGCAAGCATCCGCAGGCCTACTTCGAGCCGAAGAAAGAGAACTATTGACGGAGTTCGCAAGCTGGCGGCCCTGTATCGGAACGGTGCAGGGCCGCCTTTTTTTGCGGCGCAGGGAGTCCCTGCCGGGAAGCCGGCTCTCTCTCGGTCGGGAAGGTGCGCGGTTCCCGGCCCTAATTTGTCGTTTCGTGTCGGAAGATTGCGGAATCTTTATTATCTTTGCCGGATAGGAAAATCGGAACAACGAACAATAACGCATATAATATGGCAGACGAAAAAATCATCTTTTCGATGGTAGGCGTTTCGAAGACGTTCACCAATCAGAAAAAGGTCCTTAACAACATCTACCTCTCATTCTTTTACGGAGCCAAGATCGGCATCATCGGTCTGAACGGTTCGGGTAAATCGACGCTGATGAAGATCATCGCGGGCATCGACAAGAACTTTCAGGGCGAAGTGGTCTTTTCGCCGGGTTACACGGTGGGCTATCTGGAACAGGAGCCTAAGCTCGACGACTCGAAGACCGTCAGGGAGGTGGTCGAAGAGGGCTGCGCCGCGACGGTGGCCCTGCTCAAGGAGTACGAGGAGATAAACATGAAGCTCTGCGAGCCGATGGACGACGACACGATGGCCAAGCTCATCGAGCGTCAGGGCGAGCTGTACGAGCAGATCGATCAGGTGAACGGCTGGGAGCTGGACAGCGTGCTGGAGCGCGCGATGGACGCCCTGCGGTGTCCCGATCCCGACCAGTCGGTGAAGGTGCTGTCGGGCGGCGAACGCCGCCGCGTGGCTTTGTGCCGCCTGCTGTTGCAGCAGCCCGACGTGCTGCTGCTGGACGAGCCGACCAACCACCTCGACGCCGAGTCGATCGACTGGCTGGAACAGCACCTGCAGCAGTACAAGGGTACGGTCATCGCCGTGACCCACGACCGTTACTTCCTCGACAACGTGGCGGGCTGGATTCTCGAACTGGACCGCGGCGAGGGGATTCCGTGGAAGGGCAACTACTCAGGCTGGCTCGACCAGAAGACCACGCGCATGGCCATGGAGGAGAAGCAGGAGTCGAAGCGCCGCAAGACCCTCGAACGCGAGCTGGAGTGGGTGCGCATGTCGCCGTCGGGGCGTCACGCCAAGTCGAAAGCCCGTCTGTCGGCCTACGACAAGATGATGAACGAGGACGCCAAGCAGAAAGAGGAGAAACTCGAAATATTCATTCCCAACGGTCCGCGTCTGGGCGACGTGGTGATCGAGGCGCACGACGTGTCGAAGGCGTTCGGCGACCGGGTGCTGTACGAGCATCTGGAGTTCTCGCTGCCGCCCGCCGGCATCGTGGGCGTGATCGGACCCAACGGTACGGGCAAGACCACCCTCTTCCGGATGATCATGGGGCTGGAGACGCCGACGGGCGGATCGTTCCGCGTGGGGCCGACCGTGAAGCTGGCCTATGTGGACCAGCAGCATAAGTCGATCGACCCTGAGAAAACCGTTTACGAAGTGATTTCGGGCGGCACGGACCTGATTATGCTGGGCAATCGGCAGGTGAACGCCCGCGCGTACGTGGCGCGGTTCAATTTCTCCGGCGCCGATCAGGAGAAGAAGTGCGGCATGCTGTCGGGCGGCGAGCGCAACCGTCTCCATCTGGCGCTGGCGCTCAAGGAGGAGGGCAACGTGCTGCTGCTGGACGAGCCGACCAACGACATCGACGTCAATACGCTCCGTGCGCTGGAGGAGGGTCTCGAAAACTTCGCGGGCTGCGCCGTGGTGATCTCCCACGACCGCTGGTTCCTCGACCGTATCGCCACGCACATCCTCTCGTTCGAGGGCGACTCGAAGGTGGTCTTCTACGAGGGATCGTACAGCGAGTACGAGGAGTGGAAGAAGGCGCAGGGAGGCGATACGACGCCCCACCGCGTGAAATACCGCAAACTGATCGAAGAGTAGTCCGCACAAAGATTGATAAACACGAAATAAAATGGGAATACAAAAACCGTCCATACCCAAGGGCACGCGCGACTTCTCCCCCGCGGAGATGATGCGCCGCCAGTATATTTTCGACACCGTCAAGGGGGTGTTCCGCACCTACGGCTTCGCGCCGCTCGAAACGCCCTCGATGGAGAACCTTTCGACGCTGCTGGGCAAATACGGCGAGGAGGGCGACAAACTGCTGTTCAAGATCCTCAATTCGGGCGATTACGCCGCGGGGCTGTCGGACGACGAGGTGCGTCAGGCGTCCAGAATCTGCGAAAAGGGCCTGCGCTACGACCTTACGGTGCCTTTCGCGCGTTACGTCGTGCAGCATCAGGGCGAGCTGACGTTCCCGTTCAAGCGTTATCAGGTGCAGCCCGTATGGCGCGCCGACCGGCCGCAGAAGGGCCGTTACCGCGAATTCTACCAGTGCGACGTGGACGTTATCGGCACCCGGTCCCTGCTGTGCGAGGTCGAGCTGATCGAAATCGTCGAGCGGGTGTTCCGTGCGCTGGGCATCCGCGTGGCGCTCAAGATGAACAACCGCAAGATTCTTTTCGGCATCGCCGAGGCGATCGGCCACGCCGACAAGATGATGGACATTACCGTCGCCATCGACAAGCTGGAGAAGATCGGGCTGGACAACGTGAAGGCCGAACTGCTGGAGCGCGGACTTGGGCAGGAGGCGGTCGACAAACTGCAACCGATACTTGAGCTGAGCGGCGACAATTCGCAGAAGCTCACGAAACTGCGCGAGGTGCTGGCGGTCTCGGAGACGGGCCTGAAAGGCATCGAGGAGATGGAGACCGTGTTCGGCTACGTGCAGCGGTCGGGCATCGGCCTGACGGTGGAGCTGGATCTTTCGCTGGCGCGCGGACTGAATTACTACACCGGGGCGATCTTCGAAGTCAAGGCGCTCGATTTCGCCATCGGTTCGATCTGCGGCGGCGGCCGTTACGACGACCTGACCGGCATTTTCGGCATGCCCAACATGTCGGGCGTGGGCATTTCGTTCGGCGCGGACCGCATATACGACGTGATGACGGGGCTGAACCTTTTCCCCGAAGAGGTCAGCTTCACGACGCGGGTGTTCTTCACCAACCTCGGCGCCGAGGAGGAGGCCGCGTCGCTGGAGCTGCTCCGCTCGCTGCGCGATGCGGGCGTCGCCGCCGAAATCTACCCTGAGTGCGGCAAGATGAAGAAACAGATGGAGTACGCCAACCGCCGGAGCATCCCCTACGTGGTCATCATCGGCTCGCAGGAGCTGGAGACGCAGGCCGCGACGGTCAAGGACATGCGTTCGGGCGAGCAGCGTCAGGTACCTTTCGCCGCTCTGGCAGCGGATTTGGAGTCCCGGCGTTAGGCGCACCCCGAAAACCGATATCCCGGTCGTGCTGCGGCACCGGCTTGTCCGGAGCAGTACGGCCGGTTTTTTAAATTGTCGAATCTTAAAATTCTATCGCTATGCGTATCGTCTTACTTTTCTTCACCGCCCTTTTCGCCCTGCCTCTCGCGGCGCAGGAGACCGGGGCCGCACAGCAGTTGCGGAAACTGATGCAGGTTTACCGCTACCTCGACGGGCTGTATGTCGACGAGGTGGAGATGGGGCCGCTGGTCGAAAGCGCCATTGAGGGGATGCTCGAAGAGCTGGACCCCCACTCGGCCTATATCGGCGCGGAGGATATGAAGGGCGTGCAGGAGAGTTTCGACGGTGAGTTCAGCGGCATCGGCATCGAGTTCAATGTGCTGCGGGATACGGTGATCGTGGTCAATACGATCGTCGGCGGGCCTGCCGAGCGCGTGGGCGTCATGCCCAACGACCGCATCGTGCGCATTGACACGCTCGACGCCGTGGGCTTCAAGCAGACCGACGTGCCGAAGCACCTGCGCGGCAAGACCGGCACGCGGGTCGAAATCGACGTCGTGCGCCACGGGGAGCCGGCGCCGCTGCATTTCGTGATCGTCCGCGACAAGATTCCGCTCAACACGGTCGATGCGGCCTATATGGCCGCCGACGGCGTGGGCTATATCAAGGTCAATCGTTTCGGACGTACGACGATGTCGGAGTTCCGCGAGGCGTTCGACAAACTGGGCAAACCCGGCAGCCTGATCCTCGACCTGCGGGGCAACGGCGGCGGATTGCTGGAGCAGGCGGTCGAAATGGCCGGGTTCTTCCTGCCGCGGGGCGCGCTGGTTGTCTCGACCGAAGGACGCGCCGTGCCGCCGATGTCGCTGCGCAATCCGCACGACGGCGAGGCGCCCGACGGACCTCTGGCGGTGCTGATCGACGAGAGCTCGGCCTCGGCCAGCGAGATCGTCGCGGGGGCCGTGCAGGATTGGGACCGCGGCGTGGTCGTGGGCCGTCCGAGCTTCGGCAAGGGGCTGGTGCAGCGTCAGATCGGACTCGGCGACGGCTCGGCCGTGCGTATCACCGTGGCCCGCTACCACACCCCTTCGGGCCGTGTGATCCAGCGTCCCTACGAGAAGGGCAAACGTCGCGAATACTACCTCGACCACCTGCGCCGCTACGACGATGCGGTGTGCGATTCGCTCGACGCCGGGGCGCCGGAGTACCGGACCCTGCGCACGGGCCGTACGGTCTACGGGGGCGGCGGCATCCGTCCCGACGTCATGGTCGAAGCCGATACTGCGGGATTCTCGGTCTACTACGCCAATCTGATCCGCCGCGGCGTGGTCAATGAATACGTCATCTCGTACATGGACCGCGAGCGCGGCAGGCTGGAGCGCACCTACCCCGATTTCGCCGCTTTCGACGCCGGATTCGGCGTCGGGGAGGAGATGCTCACGGGCCTGACGGCGCTGGGGGCGGAGCGCGGCGTGGAGTTCGACGAGGCGGGTTTTGCGGCATCGGAGCCGCTGATGCGCGTCCAGCTGAAGGCGCTCGTGGCGCAGCGGCTGTTCGATACGGGGGCTTTCTACCGGGTGATGAACCCGGCGCAGAACGGCGCCTATCGGCGTGCGGTGGAGATTCTGGGCGGCTGGGAACATGAGGGCGCCCCGCTGCTGATGCCTGAAAATTAAGGCGGAAAGTTTTGGATTTTAGGATTAAATTGCTTATATTCGTTATATGAATTAATCTTAGTGCAATCCCAAAACTACCACGCCATGACACCCCAGACAACGCCTCGCCGCGACGCGGAGGAATATGGAGACCAGATTCTGACCAAGGCCGTGAAAGCCGGCCGGCGCACCTACTTTTTCGATGTGCGGGGCACGCGCGGCGGCGACTATTTCCTGACGATAACCGAGAGCCGCAAGGTGACCAACCCCGACGGCGGTTTTTCGTATGACCGGCACAAGATTTTCCTGTATAAGGAGGATTTCGAGAAATTTTCGGACGGACTGAGCGAGGTCGTCGCTTTTATCCGGCGCAGCAAACCCGAATTCTTCGAGTGCCGGGAGCGCGAGAAGGTCGGCGTATAGCCTTCCCGGCCGGAATAAGGCTGTCGGGCATGTCCGGTTTCAACGATTCCACCCCTGTCGGAGTTTGGCTCTGGCGGGGGTGTTTTCGATGCCGGAAACCTGTCGCACGCTCTCTTCGTGCGGAGCGTCTGTTGGCGGAGTGTGTGCGATTCCCGCAATTTTATTATATTTGTGGCTAAAATCAGGATTATGAAGTTTTCCCAATATCTGTTACTTACGCTCAAGGGCTGCGCCATGGGCATGGCCGACGTCGTTCCCGGAGTTTCGGGCGGCACGATCGCCTTCATTTCGGGCATCTACGAAGAACTGATCGAGTCGATCAAAAGCGTTGACGCCACCGCCCTGCGGCTGCTCGGCACGCTGCGGCTGAAAGAATTCTGGCGGCATATCAACGGCCGATTCCTGCTGCCCGTGCTGCTGGGCATCGCCATTGCGATTTTCTCGCTGGCCCGGCTGATGACCTACCTGCTCACGAACCATCCGATCGCCATCTGGTCGTTTTTCTTCGGTCTGATCGTCGCTTCGGCGTTGCTGGTGGCCAAGCAGATCGGACGCTGGCGGGTGCAGACCGTCGCGGCATGTCTGATCGGCGCCGCCGCGGCGTGGTGGATCACCGTCGCCACGCCCGCCGAGACGCCCGATACGTGGTGGTTTATCCTGCTTTCGGGCGCGATCGCCATCTGTGCGATGATTCTGCCCGGTATTTCGGGCGCCTTCATCCTGCTGCTGTTGGGCAAGTACCAGTTCATCATGCAGGCCGTGGGCGATCTGAACGTTCCCGTCATCGTGATTTTCGTCGTGGGCGCCGCGGCGGGCATCATCAGCTTTTCGCACCTGCTCTCATGGCTGCTGAAGCACTGGCACGACGTGACGGTCGCGGTGCTCATGGGGTTCATGGTCGGTTCGCTCAACAAGGTGTGGCCGTGGAAGGAGGTCGTCGAGACCTATACTGACAGCCACGGCAAGATCATGCCGCTCGTCGAGCGCAACGTCGCGCCGGGGTGTTTCGAAGCCCTTGCGCAGCAGGACGCCCTGCTGGGCGAGGCCGTCGTGCTCTGCGTCGTGGGGTTTCTCACGATCTACTGCATCGAGCTGGCGGCGCGTATCGTCGTGAAAAAACGGGAGGAGTAGGCCATGCGTCGTTACGGACTGATCGGACGCCCGCTGGGGCACTCGGCTTCGGCTGCCTATTTCGCCGCCAAATTCGAACGGGAAGGGATTGCGGACTGCGCCTATGCGCTGTATGAACTGCCGGACATCGGCGCGCTGGAGGGGTTGCTGGCCCGTACGCCCGACCTGTGCGGATTCAACGTCACGATACCTTACAAACGCGAGGTGATGCCGCTGCTCGACGCCCTTTCCCACGACGCCCGGATGATCGGGGCCGTGAACTGTGTGCGCCGTGCGGCCGACGGCTCGCTGACGGGCCATAATACGGATGTGGTCGGACTGCGCGCCTCGCTCGACGAACTGCTGGGCGGGGAACAGCCCGAACATGCGCTGGTGCTGGGGACGGGCGGCGCTTCGCAGGCCGTGCAGTATGTGTTGGCCGAGCGCGGAATCCCGTTCGATCTGGTGTCGCGCGACACGGCGAAGGGCAACTATACCTACGACGATCTGCCGTGCGAAGTCGTGGAGCGGAGCCGTCTGATCGTCAACGCTTCGCCCGTGGGGACCTACCCCGCCGTCGATGCCGCGCCGCGGATTCCCTACGGTTTCGTGACGCCCGGACACTATCTGTTGGATCTGGTGTACAACCCGCCCCTGACGCAGTTCCTCGACTACGGACGTCAGCGGGGGGCGCATATTCTCAACGGCGAAACGATGCTGCGCGAACAGGCCGAGGCCTCGTGGCGGATTTGGAACGAATGACCTTGAAAAACAACAGCAGTATGAAGCGAATGGCTATCTGTTTGTCGGCGCTGGCCGTGTGGTGCGGCGCCGCGGCTAAGGAGACCGTGCCGCCCCGCTTTCAGGGGTCGGATGCGAAGCGTTTTTATGGCGCGTCTTATCGGCGAGACCGAGAAGATCGGCGATGCGGCGCAGATTCCCGCCGCCGAGTTTCCGTCGCAGGTCGTCGTTGGCTTTACGGTCGATGAGACGGGAAATGTGACGCAGTGGCGGTTTCTGGACAACACGTGCGAAGGAAAGGATTCGGTCGGCGTGGAGCCGGCGACGCCCCGCACGCGCGAGGCGATGACCGAGGCGCTGGGGCGGCTCGAAAAATGGACTCCGGCGATGAAGGACGGGAAGCCGACGACCTACAGCTGGCGGCTGACGATGCGCCTGCGTTATGACGGAAGGTTCACCGGCCGCGGCGCGAAGGGCGAAGGCGTCGTGCGCGTGCGCTTCTACATCGAACCCGACGGGAAAATCACCATCGGCGAGGTAATCAAGTCGCCCGACGAGAAGCTGTCGCGCGAGATGATCCGCGTCATCAGGAGCAGTAAGGGCAAATGGACGCCCCGCAAGGTGCGCGGAGTGCCCCAGCGGACCGCCTATGAATACGGGGTCAATTTTCTGGGGATGGCCGAATGACGCTCCCGAAACGCCGGGCGGAGACGAATCCGGCCGGCGGAAGCGTGAGGCCGTCCCGTTGGCGGGCCGACCGTCCCGACGATAAAACAAGAGCTTCCGGAACCTCCGGAAGCTCTTGCCGTTCTATCTGTGCCGCAGCATCGCTTTGGCTTTCTCGGCGTCCTCCTCGCGGACGACGACCTGTGCGGGCATGGTGCCTATGGGGTATATGGCCGACATATATTCGTTGCGGATCATCGACCAGATACCTGCGCTGTCGAGCATCGATTTGGCGATCTCGGCTTCGGTGATGGTGTTGTATTCCGCTAATACAACCATGGTTTCGTCTTGCATAATTTCTCGGTATTGGTTGGATATTTAAAGTTAAGCATTTTGTTGATAAAATGCAATAGCCCTGCCACGAAATCTGCGGAAATATCGCTATCTTTGTTCAGCCATAAAAACAGGAGTTAGAACCATGCCCGATTTCGTCCATCTGCACGTACATACCCAGTATTCGATCCTCGACGGCGCCGCCGCCATCAAGCCGCTCATCAAGCGGGCCAAGGCCCTCGGCATGAACGCCATCGCCATTACCGACCACGGCAACATGTACGGCGTCAAGAACTTCCACGATACCGCCACGGACGCCGGGGTCAAGCCGATTCTGGGCTGCGAGGTCTACGTGGTGAAAAACCGTTTCGAGAAGGACAAGGACGAGAAGGCCGGCGACCACCTGATCCTGCTGGCCAAGAACCTCGAAGGCTATCACAACCTCTGCAAGATGGTCTCCTACTCGTTTACCGAGGGATTCTATTACAAGCCGCGTATCGACAAGCAGCTGATCGAACAGTACCACGAGGGGCTGATCTGCTGCTCGGCGTGCTTGGGCGGCGAAGTGCCGCAGGCCATCATGCACAACGACATCGAGGAGGCCGAGCGCGTGGTCCAGTGGTTCAAGAACATCTTCGGCGAAGACTATTACCTCGAACTGCAGCTGCACCCTTCGGGCGATCCGCAGAAGGACGCGGACGTCTACGAAAACCAGCTGCGCGTCAATAAGGTGATTCTGGAGCTGGCGGCCAAATACGGCGTCAAGTATATCTGTTCGAACGACGTGCACTTCATCCTCGCCGAGGATGCCGTGGCGCACGACCATCTGATCTGTCTCAATACGGGCCGCGATCTGGACGATCCGAACCGTATGCGCTATACGTTTCAGGAGTATCTCAAGTCGCCCGAAGAGATGGCGGCGCTCTTCCCGGACCATCCCGAAGCGCTGGCCACGACGCTCGAAATCGCCGACAAGTGCGAGGATTACAAGCTGACGCACGCCCCGCTGATGCCCAACTTCCCGCCGCCGGAGGATTTCCCGATCGCCCTCGGCGAACTGCGCGAGTCGTTCGTCAAGAAGATCGAGGACGAGGAGATGCTGGCGAAGATCGGCGCCTGCGCCACCGTTCCGGAGCTGGAGGAGCTGGTTGCCGGCGACAAGGAGCTTTCGGACCGGCTGATGGTCGCCAAACAGTACTGCTACCTCAAGGACCTGACCTACAAGGGCGCGCACATGCGTTACGGCGACGTGCTGGACGAAAAGACCGAGGAGCGCATCAAATACGAGCTGAGCACGATCGAGTGGATGGGATTTCCGGGCTACTTCCTGATCGTGTGGGACTATATCCGCGCCGCACGCGAAATGGGCGTGTCGGTGGGACCCGGCCGTGGCTCGGCCGCCGGTTCGGTGGTCGCCTACTGTCTGAAGATCACCAATATCGACCCGCTGAAATACGACCTGCTGTTCGAGCGTTTCCTCAATCCCGAACGCATCTCCCTCCCCGATGTCGATGTGGATTTCGACGAGGACGGCCGCGCCGACGTGCTGCGCTACTGCGTGCAGAAGTACGGCCAGAAGCGCGTGGCCCAGATCGTGACGTTCGGCACGATGGCCCCCAAGATGGCCATCAAGGACGTCGCCCGCGTGCAGAAACTGGCCCTCTCGGAGAGCGACCGCCTTTCGAAGCTGGTGCCCGACAAGGTCACGCCCGACAAGAAACACGGCGAGACGCCGTTCGATTTCGTCTACAAGGAGTCTCCGGAGCTGGCCGCCGAGCGCGAGTCGCCCAACCAGCTGATCCGCAATACGCTCAAATACGCCGAGAAGCTGGAAGGCTCGATCCGCCAGACGGGCGTGCATGCCTGCGGCGTGATCATCGGTCAGGACGACCTCGAAAAGTTCGCGCCGATGGCCATTGCCAAGGATGCCGAGCTGAACGTGGTGGAGTTCGAGGGCAAGGAGGTCGAAAGCGTCGGCCTGATCAAGATGGACTTTCTGGGACTGCGCACGCTGTCGATCATCAAGGACGCCGTGGAGAACGTCAAGGCGGTGCACGGCGTCGATGTGGACATAGACGGCATTTCGCTCGACGACGCGCCGACCTACGAGGTTTTCGCCCGCGGCGACACGACCGGCCTGTTCCAGTTCGAGTCCCCCGGCATGAAAAAGCACCTGCGCAACCTGAAGCCCAACCGCTTCGAGGACCTGATCGCCATGAACGCCCTCTACCGGCCCGGCCCGATGGAGTACATTCCCAACTTCATCGCCCGCAAGCACGGGCAGGAGCCGGTGACCTACGAGATCGCCGACATGGAGGAGTACCTGAGCGACACCTACGGCATCACGGTCTACCAGGAGCAGGTCATGTTGCTGTCGCAGAAGCTCGCCGGGTTCACGGGCGGCGAGGCCGACACGCTGCGTAAGGCCATGGGTAAGAAGAAGCGCGACGTGCTGGACAAGATGAAGCCCAAGTTCATCAACGGCTGTAAGGAGCGCGGGCACGACGAGAAGATCTGCGACAAGATCTGGGGCGACTGGGAGGCGTTCGCCTCCTATGCCTTCAACAAGTCGCACTCGACCTGCTATGCCTATGTCGCTTACCAGACCGGCTACCTGAAGGCCCACTACCCTTCGGAGTTCATGGCGGCCCTGCTGAGCCGAAACCTCGCGGACATCAAGCAGCTCACGCTCTACATGAACGAGTGCAAGCGCATGGGAATCCGTGTGCTCGGTCCGGACATCAACGAATCGATGCGCACCTTCTCGTCCAACAAGGCGGGCGACGTGCGCTTCGGTCTGGGGGCCGTGAAGGGCGTCGGCGAAGCCGCCGTGGAGAGCATCATCGCGGAGCGCAACGCCAACGGCCGTTTCAAGGACATATACGACCTGATGGAGCGCGTGAACTTCTCGGCCGTAAACCGCAAGTGTTTCGAGAATCTGGCCTATGCCGGAGGTTTCGACTCGATATCGGGCTTCCACCGCGGCAAGTTCTTCGGTGCGGACGCGCGCGACAATACGGGCGTGACCTTCATCGAGCAGCTGATGCGTTACGGCCAGCGTTTTCAGGCCGAGAAGAACAACGCCCAGCAGAGTCTCTTCGGCGGTGGCGGACACGTGGATATCCAGCGCCCCGTGCTGCCCGCATGCGCCGACTGGAGCCAGCTCGAAACGCTGGCCAAGGAGCGCGAGATGATCGGTCTTTACCTCTCGGCGCACCCGCTCGACGACTACAAGATCATCATCAACCACATGTGCAAGACCCAGCTCACGGAGCTGGAAAACCTCGAAGCGCTCAAGGGGCAGGAGATCGCCGTCGCGGGTATGGTCGTCAGCGTGCAGAACCTCATCACCAAGACCGGCAAGCCGTGGGGCAAATTCGTGCTGGAGGATTACAACGGCACGCATGAATTCGCGCTGTTCAGCAAGGATTACGAGAATTTCCGCAAGTACCTCTTCTCGGATTATTTCCTCTTCGTCCGGGGACGGGTCCAGCCCAAGCCCTATAACGACAAGGAGCTGGAGTTCAAGATCATCTCGATGGTGCAGCTCTCGGAGATGCGCGACACGATGATCAAGGAGATGAACGTGCTGCTGCCCGTCGAGGACGTAACCCCGACGCTGGTACGCGAATTGACGGAGAAGGTGAAGGAGGCAAAGGGCGAGACCCTTTTCCGCATCAGCGTGATCGACCGCGAAGCGCATGTTTCGCTCAGTCTCTTCTCGAAGAGCCACAAGGTGAGCCTGACGCAGTCGCTGGTTTCGTATCTGGACGATAACGAGATAAAGTATTCCATCGCATAATAACATTTTAAAACTTAATAATTATGGCTTTAGCAATCACGAAAGAGAATTTTCAGGAAGTAATTTCATCGGAGCTCCCCGTCGTCATCGACTTCTGGGCCGAGTGGTGCGGTCCGTGCCGCACGATCGCTCCCATCGTGGACGAACTCGCCGCCGAATACGAGGGCCGCGTGCTGATCGGCAAATGCGACGTGGAGGAGAATGACGAAATCACGATGAAATACGGCGTGCGCAACATCCCGACCATCGTCTTCCTCAAGGGCGGCGAACTGGTCGACAAGCAGGTAGGCGCCGCGTCGAAGGCCGCACTCGCGGAGAAGATCGAAAAACTGCTCTAAAATGCTCCGCAGTACCGACTGGCATGGGATGCAGGCCGTCGAGTTCTCGAAAGGCGACTATACGGCCCTGCTGATTCCGGGCATGGGCGCTAACCTCATCCGGCTGACCAATACGCGGCTGGGCGCCGAGATTCTGCGGGCGCCGGCCGACGACGAGGTCGAAACGTTCAAGGGACGGCCGCATGTCTTCGGACTGCCGATCCTGTTTCCGCCCAACCGGATCGAGGACGGGCGCTATACGTTCGGCGGCCGGACTTACCGCTTTCCCATCACGAACGCCAAAGAGCACCATTACCACCACGGCATCCTCAAGAGCCAGCCTTTCGCCGTGTCGAAGGCTTGGGAGACCGGGGAGGAGGTGCTGGTGGAGTGCCGCTACTATTCGAACGCCGGAAACGACGCGATTTTCCGCGACTTTCCGCACGAGTTCAAATGCAAGATCACTTTCCGCCTTACGGCCCAAGGGCTGGAGCAGGAGGTGATGTTCGCCAACCGCAGTGCGGAGCCGATGCCCGTGGGCGTCGGGTTTCATACGCCGATGCAGATTCCCTTTGCGGGCGATGAGGCGGCGGATTATGTGATGCGCGTCGCAGTTGGAGAACAAGTTGAGCTGAGCGGGCGTAATATCCCGACAGGGCGTAAGTTGCCGTTGTCGGAACAGTTCGCCAGACTGCGCGAAGGCGGATTGCGGGTAACGGACTGCGAGCCGATCGAAGCGGGCTTCACGCTGCGCGAAATCGAGGTGGACGGCAAGCCTTTCCGGGGTGCGCTGGTCGAGAATCTCCGTACGGGCGTCCGCACCTTCTACGAGGTCGATCGGCAGACGACCTATTGGACGATCTGGAACAACGGCGGCCGGGTGCCCTACTGCTGTCCCGAACCGCAGTCGTGGACGACGAACGCCCCGAACGCCGCGGACCCTGCGGCCGAAGGTTTTCAGGCGATCGCTCCGGGCGAAAGCTGGCGCATGAAGTTCCGGCTGTATGCCAAGTGACCTGCCTTTACGAAACGGGGAATCCGTACGGATTCTTCAACGCAGACAGCGGGCCGAATTTCGGCCCGCTGTCTTTTTGCGCTATAGGTGATTTTGAGGGATGTCCGTGCCGCGTGCCGGTTTCGGTTCCAGAGTTTCAGCGGATTGACATGTTTTAGGGCGTTGCCTTTATTTTGTTATATGTCTATTGTGAAAGAAACGACAACCGTTTTTACTCCGGCATCGGGGTACTGGTTTTTGTAATGTTCTGTAAAGTTTTTCTTCAAAGTCAAATCCTTCGATATTGCCGAAGGGAATCCATTCATCGGACAGCTCTTTTTTTACGGCATATACGTCTGTCAGATAATTGTGTCCGTCGGAAGTCAATACTCCCGGAACTTTTCTGGATGCAACGGTAAGAATATATTCTTTGTAATCGGTTACTTCTCGTCCTTTTTTATCGTCATTGTCGCAGCCGACGACGCAGAATATGCAAAGGAATAAAATTAGTATTCCTGATTTTTTAGTCTTCATATTGCTTTGATTTGTAGTTCCGTATTTGCTTTTTCCGTTGTCTTTCGCTCGTCGCGCATCCGGCGCAGTTTCCGGTGGACCTTCCTGCCTTGTAAAGTTACAAAAAAGTGTCATGGACGTTCAAGATGAGCGGTATTTTTTGTATTATGGTTTTCGGCTTGCAACGGGGCGTGTTTTGCTGCGGATTTGTATTATTTTGATCTGATGTGCGGAAAACATGTAAGCATGATTCGGCTTGGCAGCGATAAATCGTAATAAATATCAATATTTACAAGGATTTAGCCGATCTCTCATTTTGTGCGTATTATACTTTTTTGTTCGTCCGGGTTTGTTTGCGAGGAATAAAATCACTACTTTAGCCGTCCACTCATTTTTTAATTTGTACTATGAAGAAAAATTTACTCAAATGCTTGTGCCTTCCGTTAGGCATGTTGTGTGTCGTATTGTCGGCCTGTTCGGACGACAATACGGAACCGACGAAAAAAACGGAGTATACGGTGACCGAATTCGCATCGACGACCATTCCTGAGACGATACCTGCCGAAGGCGGTGCCTACACGATGACTTTTACGACCCGCACCGAAACTCGCTCCCAGCCGGTCGTTCCCGTATTCGAACCGTGGCAGTACCGTGTGACGCTCGGTGAGGCTGTCGGCGATGCGATAGCCGTGACCGAACCCAAAACGGAAGTATCGGTCGTCATCGGTTCCAACTACAGCAAGGAACCGCGGGCGGTCGTCGTGGAAATGGCTGTAACAGAGGATGCCGCTACCCCCCCCCGGTGGATTCGGATCGTCGAGGCTGAACAGGAGCCTGCCTTAAAAGACTATTGTGTAACCGAATACGACTCCACGACCATTCCGGAAACGGTTCCTTACAACGGCGGCGGTTACAAACTCGGTTTCACCACGAGCATCGAGACCCGTGCGGCCGATCCGATTTTCGTCGAATGGCAGTACCGCGTGACGCTCGGCGACAAGGTCGGCGATCCGGTGGCGGTGACGGAGCGGACCGAGAGCATCGACGTCGAAATCGCGGGCAACTATACCGAGAACGAACGCAATATCGTTGTGGAGATGGCCGATGCGGGTGCGGAACCCCAATGGACGAAGATCGTCGAAGCCCGGCAGGAGGCCGCGCTCGTACTGACGGCCGGTTTCTATTGGGCGAAGGGCAACGTTACGCTTATGGACGGTAAATTCGCCGTTGCCGACAAGATGTCCGACCTCGGACTCTATTTCCGTCAGGGCAGCAAATACGGCGTGCCGTCGGACGGCGGTTCGTACGCCGGAACGGCCTATACGCCCGAAGCCGTGCAGGTGGCGCTGGCCGACATCCCCTACCGCCAGCCGAATACCGATCCGTGCACGATGATCGATGCCGGGCTGCGTACGCCGACTTATATGGAGCTTTTCTGTCTTTACGACCGGGAAGACTACATGAACCAGCATGTATTGGACGGCATTACCGGCATGGGGTATCTCAGCTCGGACTATTTCATGCCTTTCTGCGGCGCGCTGGAACTTGCTTCGGGGCAGATCAGCGGAAAGTCTCAGTTCGGCGGATATTGGGGACTGGGCGCCAATTATGCGGGTGAAGGTGTGATTTATGTACTCAACGCCGACTATTCGATGGTGGATTACGATCTTGCGGGCACGAACATGGCTTCGCTCCGCTGCGTGAAGAATATCCGCCAGCCTTCTTATGTGTCGCATACGCCGGCTTCGGTGACGGACAATGCTTCGTTCAAGCTTACCGTCAAGACCGATCCGGGTGAATTCCCGGCTTACGAGGTCGATATCGAAGCCGAGGACGGGGAGATTCGGTCCATCGACGCATCGTCGTCCGAGACGGAGGTTACGCTGACCGTGCCCAAGAACGACGAAGTCGGAAACCGCGAATGGCGGCTGTTCATCAACCGGGTTTATTCGGGCGTCTCGTTCGTGCAGCCGGGAAAGAAAAACTATGTGGATTACATATCCCACTCTCCGTCGAAAGCCACCTACGAAGCGTTTACGCTGAGCGTAAAGTGCGAGAGCGACCTTGCGTCGTTCCCCGTGGTCATCAAAGGCAGCGACGGGCTGGAGCTGACGCAGAACGGATCGAAGGAGAATCCGACCGTTTCGTTCTCGGTTCCCGAAAATTCGGGCGAGGAGCGCACGCTCGCCATCTGGGTCAACGGCTCCGATACCGGAAAGAGCGTCCGGCAGGAGGCCAACCCCGCGACGAACGCCTTCTCGGTGACTTGGAGCGAAGGCTACCTGACTGTCGTTGACGGAGCCTATACCTTTGCGGAACCCAAGGAGCGCGGTATGTACTTCAAGTGGAAGAGCAAGTACGGCATCAAGTTCGAAGGCACGGTTTCGAGTTCGACGAAATATCAGGGTGTGGTTTACGGACCCGGTGAACAGTCGATTCCGAACTATGCGGACGTCCCCTACGGCGATGTAGACCCGTGTTCGCTCGTGGCGCCTGCCGGAACGTGGCGTATGCCCACTTCGGAGCAGCTTCTGGAACTTGTCGCCGACGGGGCGAAAGAATTCGAGCCTTATGCGTTCAGAATGTGCAGCGACGGCATGCAGAATATCTACATGGTGCCTTCCGGACAGTTGTACAAGGACGGTACGAAGACCATGCTGCCGAATATCATCTCAGTATGGACGGCCGATGAGAGCGCGACCAAGCCGGGACAGTATTGCTATCTGGCATGGTCTACGGCCAGCACAACGAACAATCCGTCGGTTTCCGCAGGCGGGGTCGTACCTGCTACGGCGATGATGGTGCGCTGTGTGCGCAGCAAATAACGCGCTTGACCGGCGCAGATACGAAATAAGCGAAGGCCCGTGAGGCCTTCGCTTATTTTTTGCTGTCGGTTGTAGCCGGAATCTTCCGGTGTGCGCGGATGCGGAGGTTCGCAAAAACCGCCGCCTTTGCCGTCGGGGAATTTTGGGCTTCCGTTCCGGTCAGAAGGTTTCGTATACGACTGTTTCCGCGAGCGGTTTGCGCAGCAGGTCGTGACGGTCGGGATCGGCGGGAGTGCCGATGCCGTAGCCGATGAGCAGGATATTGACGGGTTCCACATGTTCCGGGAGCCGGAACTCTTCGCGGACGGCTTCGGGTTTGAACATGCAGATCCAGAGCGTGTCGAGCCCCAGCGACGCTGCGGCCAGCATCATGTGGTCGGTGACGATCGAAGCGTCGATGTCGCTGATCGTTTTACCGTCGTATTTGCGGGTCCATGCTTCGCCGGTGTCGGCGCAGACGATGACGGCGCAGGGAGCGCCGAAGTCGCGGGTGCAGCGTGCCAGACGCTCCATCCCCTCCTGCGAGCGTACGACGATGAGCCGCTGGGGCTGGCGGTTGGCGCCCGTAGGAGCCACGCGGCCCGCCTCCAGAATGATGTCGAGCTTTTCCTGCTCGACTTTTGCCGGGGCATATTTGCGGCATGCGTACCGCTTTTTTGCCAGAGAGAGAAAATCCATAGTGGTAACTGTTTGAAGTCGGACAAATATACGGCAAAAATCCCGCCGCGGCAACTTTTTACGGCGGCCTTTGTCATGCCCGACTGACAGTTTGGCAGAAAACGGGCGGTGGCACACGGTTTGTTGATGGATGGTCGGATGAAATGAATCAAAATACAGCTAAATATAAAACTATGAAAAACGGCAAAATCGGGGTTACGACGGAGAATATCTTCCCCGTGATTAAAAAGTTCCTCTATTCGGACCATGAAATTTTCCTGCGCGAGCTGATTTCCAATGCGGTCGATGCTACCCAGAAACTGAAGACGCTTTCGTCGATCGGCGAAATGAAGGGCGAGCTGGGCGACCTGACGATTCACGTCGCCGTGGACAAGGAGGCCAAAACGCTGACCGTGACCGACCGCGGTGTGGGCATGACCGCCGAAGAGGTGGACAAGTATATCAACCAGATCGCCTTCTCAGGCGCCGAGGAGTTTATGGAGAAGTACAAGAACCAGTCGATCATCGGTCATTTCGGACTGGGCTTCTACTCGTCGTTCATGGTGGCCGACAAGGTCGAGATCTTCACCAAATCCTATAAGAAAGAGGCCAAGACCGTGCATTGGAGCTGCACCGGCACGCCCGAATTCGAAATGGAGGAGACCGATGCGGAGCATGACCGCGGCACGACGATCGTCCTGCATCTTTCGGAGGATTCGCTGGAGTACGCCGAAAGTTCGAAGGTCGAGGAGCTGCTGCGCAAATACTGCCGGTTCCTGCCCGTGCCCATCGCTTTCGGCAAGGTCAAGGAGTGGAAGGACGGCAAGTACGTCGATACCGACAAGGACAACATCATCAACAACATCGATCCGCTCTGGACGCGCAAACCCGCCGACATCACCGAGGAGCAGTACAAGGAGTTCTATCATGAGCTATACCCGCTGAGCGACGAGCCGCTGTTCTCGATCCACCTGAATATCGACTATCCGTTCCACCTGACGGGCATCCTCTATTTCCCGAAGATCCACAACAACTTCGAGATACAAAAGAACAAGATTCAGCTCTATTCGAATCAGGTGTACGTGACGGATCAGGTCGAGGGCATCGTGCCGGAATACCTGACGCTGCTGCACGGCGTGATCGACTCGCCCGACATTCCGCTCAACGTGTCGCGGAGCTACCTGCAGAGCGACTCCAACGTGAAGAAGATTTCGAGCTACATCACCCGCAAGGTCGCCGACCGTCTGCAGGAGCTGTTCAACACCATGCGCGCGGACTACGAGGCGAAGTGGGACGATCTGAAAATATTCATCGAATACGGCATCCTCACCGACGAGAAGTTCTCCGAGAAGGCGCAGGAGTTCATGCTCTGGAAGAACATCGAGGGCAAGTATTTCACGCCTGCGGAGTATCTGGAGAAGGTGAAGGAGAACCAGACCGACAAGAACAAGACGGTCGTCTTCCTCTATGTGGACGATCCCGTGGAGAAGCACACGTTCCTCGAAGCGGCCAAGGCCAAGGGGTACGACGTGCTGCTGATGGACGGTCAGCTGGACAACCACTATATCAACTGGTACGAGTCGAAGAACAAGGAGACCCGTTTCGTGCGTGTGGACAGCGACGTGATCGACAAGCTGATCCAGAAGGAGGAGAATATCAAGATGTCGCTCACCGAAGCCCAGCAGGAGCTGCTGCGCCCGGTATTCGAGAGCCAGATGCCCAAGGACGACAAGATCCATTACAACATTTCGTTCGAGGCCATGTCGCCCGATGAAGCGCCCGTGGTCATCACGCAGAACGAATTCATGCGCCGTATGAAAGAGATGGCCGCGATGGGCGGCGGAGGCGGCATGAGCCAGTTCTACGGACAGATGCCCGACAACTTCACCATTGCGGTAAACGGCAACCACCCCATCGTCGCCGACATTCTCTCCGACGCGGAGAAGGCCTATGGCGACAAGCTGAAGTCGATCACCAAGAAGATCGACGCTGCGGTCGCCGAGGAGAACCGCTTCGACGAGGTGGTGAAGGGCAAGAAGGAAGATGAGCTGACTCCCGAAGAGAAATCGACGCGCGAGGAGCTGTCGAAGAAGATCGTCACGCTGCGCGACGAACGCGACCAGCGGCTGCGCGAGATCGGCGGCGAAAACCGGCTCGTCAAGCAGATCATCGACCTTGCGCTGCTGACCAACGGCATGCTCAAGGGCAAGAACCTGACCGACTTTATCCAGCGTTCGATTTCGCTGATCGAAAAATAGCCGAAGTCGCGTTCCGGAAAAAAGAACCGCATCCCGATGGGTGCGGTTCTTTCGTATGCGGTGTTTTTCAGTATCGTTCCGTTGGAGTCTCCGCCATTGCGTCGCTCCGGAGCCTTGCCGTAGCGGGAATCATCGGAGGTGTCGCTGCCGCTTCTACTCCTCCGTCCACTTGTTGGTGACCAGCTGCAGGAACCAGTCGGGAACGCGGCACGGGCGGCGCGTGTCGCTGTGGATGAAGCCCAGCTGCGTCATGCCCGTATTGAGCAGGTCGCCCTTTTCGTTGTAGATTTCGTAGAAGAAGTTGATGCGGGCCGTGGGAAGCTCTTTCAGCATGATGCGTACGGTGAGCAGTTCGTCGTAATAGGCCGGACGGTGGTATTTGGACTGCACCTCCAGAATCGGCATCATGATGCCCCGCTTCTCGACCTCGGCGAAAGACATGCCCAGCCAGCGGAGCAATTCGCTGCGCGCGGCTTCGTAATAGCAGATATAGTTCGAGTGGTGGCAGATCGCCATCTGGTCGGTATGCTTGTACCAAACCCTTATTTGACAGTCGTAACTCAGCATGGTTTAAAATGTTATGACGACACGCCCTTCGGGCAGTATGTCGCGGGTTATCAGTTCCTGAGCGGCATCGACCGTGAGCCGGGCCGGCTTGCCGTTGATGTGTGCGTCGTATTCGCCCGGAGGGGGCAGGAGTTTCAGCGGATCGTCCACCCGGATGCGGTTCCGCTGCGCCCGGCCGATTACCAGATAGGGGTGCGACAGCAGATGCGCGGCGCGCGCCATTTCGCCCTTTTCGACCAACCGCCGGATCACCGTCGAACTTACTTTTTCGGCGTCCACGTCGCATTCGGAAACCTCTATTACGCGCAGGCCGAATCCGTGGCTGTCCAGATAATCGTAACTGCCCTGCTTGTTGTGTCCGAAGCGGTGGTTGAAGCCTACGACGAGCGTTTCGGCTCCCGTATGGCCTACGAGACAGTCGCGGACGAATTCGTCCGGAGCCAGCCGGCTGAAGGCTCTGTCGAAGGGGATGATGACCAGATTGTCGATCCCCAGCCGTTCGAGGAGGCAGATTTTCTCGTCGAGCGTCGTCAGCAGGCGCAGGCCGTCGGCCTTGCCGAGCGTGATGCGGGGATGCGGCTCGAAAGTGAAGACGATGCTTTCGCCGCCCTGCCCGCGGGCCGCGGCGGTCACGGTGCGCAGCAGTTTCAGATGGCCGCTGTGCACGCCGTCGTACGATCCGACGGTCACCGCCGGATGCGTGAAATGCGGAAGCGCTTCGAAACCGTGAAAAACCCTCATTGCTCTCTCTCCTGCCGCTCTTTGTTTAGGTGTTGCTGCTGTTTTTCTCTTCGTTCTCCTTGACGAAGTAGGCTACTTTTTCGAGCAGCGTGGTGATGTCGTAATTCTCGACCACGATCCCCTGCGGGAAGTTCAGCGGCGTGGAGGTGAAGTTCAGCACGCCACGGATTCCGGCGTTGATGATCGGAACGACCAGACTCGGCGCCACCTGCGTCGGCGAGGAGACGATCACGATGCTGATGTCCTTGTCCTCGACGACCTCTTCGAACGTATCCATGTGATAGCACGGAATGCCGTCGATGGTCTTGCCGACCTTGCCGGGATCGACGTCGAACGCGGCGGTGATTTTCAGCTTGAGTCCCTTGCCGTTGAAATATTTGGTGATGGCCTGTCCGAGGTGTCCCATGCCCAGCACGGCGATATTCATCTGCGAGGGGCTGTCGAGGATTCGGCTGATGTATTCGATGAGCACCTGCACGTCGTACCCTTTCTTCGTGTCGCTCGAAAAGCCGATCAGCATCAGGTCGCGCCGGACCTGCACGGCCGTGATGCCGTGGATGCCCGCCAGCACGTGCGAGAAGATATGCGTGATCCCCTGCTTGTGGCTGGCCAGCAGCGTGCGGCGGTATTCGCTCAGGCGCTCGATGGTTTTTTCGGGTATTGCGTTTGTCAAAGATGCCATGGTCTTACTATTCGACGGTTATCGTGAAATCGCTGTTGTAGTTGACTCTCATCCAGCTGCGGTTGACGTGGTTGTGGCGCTCCTCGCCCTGCCCGAATAGGTAGGAGGTCTGAAGGGGCGTGTAGCTCCGGCCTTCCATGTCGTATTCGATGTCGTTGTACATCGCGGGGCAGAAGACCGCCGCCGCATCGTAGCCGCGGTACGAGAAGAGCGTGGGCAGCGACCCGAAGGAGCGGATATAGGCGCTGTCGAAGTCGAGAATCGTCTGCGAGTCGCGCTTGGCGTGGTAGGTCGAGATGAAGATCACGCGGTCCTTGAAGAACATCGTGCGGTCGATGTTGTTCATGCGGTTCCAGCGCGTATTGCCCAGCACGACGAACCGGGGGGCCGTGCGGCCGCGGCTCGATATGTTGGTGTCGGCCGAAGCGATGGCCGCCAGAATGCGGTCCACGTCCACCTCGTTGTCGGACATGACGATGAATACGTTGTCGGCGCCGTTGTCCAGCAGCGGCGTCAGATCGCCCGAATTGCTGTTCGTGCGGGCCGACGGATGGACATATTTATAGGTGTGCTTCTTATAGTCCGAATCGCCGAGCAGCGTCAGTATCTCCTTCTCGAACTCCTTGTCCGTACTTTCGGTGTAGATCAGCGTTACCTGCCGGTCCCCGTTCACCAGTTCGGCGGCCTTTTCCCATTTGTGCGCCGGGTCGGGCGCCATCTGGAACAGCACGTCGCTGTTCATGCCCGTAATGTTGGCCAGCGGCGAAACGACGGGCACGTTGTGCTCCTCGGCAAACCGGATGACCGGATACAGCCCCTCCTCGTAGACCGGACCGATAATCAGGTCGGTATTGCGGAAGGCGCCGCTCTCGGTGATTTCGCGGATTTTCTCCGCATCGCGGGCCGTGTTGTACAGGCAGACGTTCATCGAATAGCCGGATTTGGTCTTCACGCTGTCCAGTCCGAGCAGAAATCCCTGATAGAACTCCAGATAGTTGGAATTGGCGTCGCCGTCGACGGCGATCGGCAGCATCAGGGCGACGTCGAGCGTCGCACTGCGCCGCAGTGCGCGGAATTCGATCTCCTTCACCCTGTTGTCGGCGGAGAGGTCGGGGACGGAGTCCGCGCGCACGGTGTCGGCAGGCTGCCGCTCCCCGGCGGCCAGCTCTTCGGGAGAACCCGGAACCTTGATGATCGCTCCGGCTTTCAGGTCGGCGGGTTTCAGCCCTCCGTTGAGCGAGCCGAGCTGCTCTTCGGTGATGCCGAAGCGGCGTGACAGCGAATAGAAGGTTTCGCCCGGCTTGACCATATGATAGGCATAACCCTCCTCGGCGACGCTGTTGAGCGTATTGCGGTAGGCTTCCCACTGCTCCTTGGCGCCGGCCTCGTCTTCGGAGCCGATCTCCTTCTTGCGGATCAGGATGCGCTCTCCGAGCCGCAGGTTGGTCGGATCGAGACTCGGATTGTCCTCGATGACGGTCTGGATCGGGATTTCGTACTTGCGCGAAATGGCGTACAGGGTTTCGCCCTGCGCGACGGTGTGGGAGTCGAAGGTCCTGCGCAGCTTCCGCTCCGACTTGGGTTCGGGCACGGCCGTCACGAAAGGTATCTTGACGTTCTCCCCCGCTTTCAGCCCGCCGCCTGCCGACGGATTGTACTGAAGAATCACCTTCTCGCCCACCTCGTACGCCTTAGACAGTCCGTAAAGCGTTTCGCCGGGCTGCACCGTATGGATGTAGAATTTCGAGCCGTTGATGTAAACGATCGTTCCCGACTTCTGCACCGCGAAGGCGCACACGCTCAACAGGAGCAGCAAGACTGTCGCACAAAGTCGCTTCATCGTCATTTCAGTTTTTCGCGCATGCGGATTTCGGTGATGACCTTCTTGGTGTAGAGCGGGAAATCGCCGTTCATCATCCATGCGTAATAACTCGGTTCCATGCGGAAGACCTCCTCCACGCTGCGGCCCTTGTATTTGCCGAATCCGAAGACCTCCTCGCCTTTTTCGTTGAAGAGGATGCGTCCGGCGTAGTCGGCCGTTTCGGCGCGGGTCGAGAATTCGGCCAGCTTGTCGATGTCGTTCTCCAGATCGGGATAACGCTCCAGCTGGGCCTTGAGCACCTCGTAGGTCGCCAGCGTGTCGGCCTCGGCCGAGTGTGCGTCGTCCAGATCCTTGTCGCAGTAGAACTTGTAGGCCGCCACCAGCGTGCGCTGCTCCTTCTTGTGGAAGATGTTCTGCACGTCGATGAATTTGCGGCGCTTGAAGTCCACGTCCACTCCCGCGCGCAGGAACTCCTCGACCAGCACCGGCAGGTCGAAGCGGTTCGAATTGAACCCTCCGAAGTCGCAGCCGCGGATAAACTGTTCGAGCGATTTGGCGACCTGCGCGAAGGTCGGGCAATCCTTGACGTCCTCGTCCGTAATGCCGTGGATGGCGGTAGCCTCCTCCGGAATGTGCATTTCCGGATTGAGCTTGCGGGTTTTGACGATCTCTTCGCCGTCGGGCATGATCTTGGCCATCGAAATCTCGACGATGCGGTCCTTGGCGGTGTCCACGCCGGTCGTTTCGAGGTCGAAGAAGATGATCGGGCGCTTGAGGTTTAACTTCATCTGAGGGGCCGTTATGCGTTGATCATCATCGGCATGAGCAGCATGAGCGTCGAGCTTGTCTGCTTGTCGTCATATACGGGTTTGAAGACGCCGGCACGGGTCGAGTCGGCCAGTTCGATGACCACGGTCGGCGTGTCCATGTTCGAGAGTATCTCGACGAGGAACGTCGATTTGAAGCCGATCGTGATCTCCTCGCCGTCGTAGCTGCACGAAATGGTCTCGTTGGCCGACACCGAGAAGTCGATGTCCTGCGCCGTGAGGTTGATCCGGTTGTCGCCGATGTCCATGCGGATCAGGTTGGTGGTCGGATTCGAGCAGACCGCCACGCGCTTGATGCCGTTCACCAGCTCGACGCGGTCCACCAGCACCTTGTTGGGGTTGTTGGCCGGAATCACGGCGTTGTAGTTCGGGTAGTTGCCCTCGATCAGACGGCAGACGAGCGTGTGGCTCTTGAGCTTGAAGAGCGCGTTTTTCGAGTCGAAGCTCATCTCGATGGCGTCGTCCTCCTTCAGCAGCACCGATTTGAGCAGGTTGGCCGGTTTCTTGGGCAGGATGAACGAAGCCGTGACCTCGTTCGCGGTCTCGGACTCGTACTTCACGAGCTTGTGCGCGTCGGTGCCCACGAACGTCAGCGCGCCGGGCGCCAGATTGATGTAGATGCCGTTCATCACGGGACGCAGTTCGTCGTCGGCCGTGGCGAAGATCGTCTTGTTGATGCCGTTGACCAGCGTATCCACGTCCATGCTCAGCTCCTTCTTCTCGGCGCTCAGCTGCGGTACGGCGGGATAGCTCACGGCGCTCGCACCGGGAATCGATAGCGAACCGCTCTTCCAGTTGATCGTGATTTCCCAGTTCTTATCGTTTACGTCGATGGTCAGCGGCAGTTCGGAGAACTCCTTCAGGGAGTCGAGCATCAGTTTGGCGGGTGCGGCGATGGTTCCCTCGCTCTCCACGCTGTCTACCGTAATGGAGCCGATGAGCGTCGTTTCGAGGTCCGAAGTCGTGACCTTCAGTTCGTTGCCGCTCAGCTCCATCAGGAAGTAATCCAAAATGGGAAGCGTGTTCTTATTGCTGATAACCTTGCCGGTGGTAGCCAGAAGCGAGAGCAGGGCCGAGCTTGATACTGAAAATTTCATACGTTTGTTTCCTTTCTTTATTTTCTGTTATGGTTTCTGTTATTCTAAAACTGCGAGTTTGTCGAGCGCCGTGGAGATCATCTTGCGCACGAAGGGTTTGTAGTCCGTATCGACGTTCTGGGCGATGCGCTGGGCGATGATCGTGCAGATCGTGGCGGCGCGGTGGCCCATCAGGGCCGCCAGACCGGCCAGCGCCGAACCCTCCATTTCGAAGTTGGTGATGCGGCGTCCGTGGTAGTCGAACGATTCGATCTTCTCGTTGAGCCGCGCGTCCTGCGGTTCGAGGCGCACCCAGCGGCCCTGCGGCGCATAGAAGCCCGGAGCGGCGATGGTGATGCCCTCGCGCGTCACGTCGCGGAAATGCTCGAACAGCGTCTTGTCGGCGTCGATGAAGTAGGGCTTGGGAAGCAGTTCGTTCCAGCCGACGTGCTCCATGAAAGCCTTTTCGATGGCGAGGTCGCAGACGTCGTTGCGGCCCTTGTAGTAGTTCAGCAGGCCGTCGAAGCCCACCGACGTGCGCGAGAAGACGAACTCCCCTACCTTGATGTCGGGCTGGATGGCGCCCGAAGTGCCCAGACGCACCAGCGTCAGCTGCCGTTTCTGCGCCTTCTCCTGCCGGGTGGCGAAATCGACGTTGGCCAGCGCGTCCAACTCCGTGACCGAGATGTCGATGTTGCCGATGCCGATGCCCGTCGAAAGGACCGTCATGCGTTTTCCCTTGTAGGTGCCCGTCACGGTCTTGAATTCGCGGTTGGCGACTTCGCATTCTCTGGTGTCGAAAAATTCCGCAACCAAGGCCACGCGGCCGGGGTCTCCGACGAGGATCACCGTGTCGGCGAGCTGCTCCGGCAGCAGGTGCAGGTGGAAAATCGAACCGTCGTCGTTGATAATCAATTCGGAAGCAGGAATCGTTCTCATGATAGTCGTTTTTTAATTTTCATAATTGGCATAAAAGTAATATATTTACCTCGAATATCAAAACTTCGAAGACAATTTTTCATAAATATATGTATAGATAAACCTCTTTAAAATATGACACTCATCAAATCCATTTCCGGTATCCGCGGCACGGTGGGCGGGGCGCAGGCCGAGAACCTGACGCCCCCCGACGTCGTGAAATTCACCACCGCATACGCACGTCTGATCGCCGAGCGGAATCCCGGCAAAAAACTTACCATAGTCGTAGGCCGCGACGCCCGTATTTCGGGCGAAATGGTCTCCGATCTGGTCGAGGGCACCCTGCTGGCCTGTGGCGCCGACGTGATCAACGTCGGGCTTTGCACCACGCCGGGCACCGAGATGGCCGTCATCACCAAGCGGGCCGACGGCGGCATCATCATCACCGCGTCGCACAACCCGCGTCAGTGGAACGCCCTGAAGCTGCTCAATTCCGACGGCGAATTCCTCACCGACGCCGAGGGCAAGCGCGTGCTGGCGATGGCCGAGGAGGAGGGCTTCGAGTACCCCGGCGTGGACGGCATCGGGCATGTGCTTTCGCGCGAACCGTTCAACCGGACGCATATCGAGCAGGTGCTGGCGCTTCCGCTCGTGGACGCCGAGGCGGTCCGCAAACGCCGCTTCAAGGTGGTCGTGGACGCCGTGAATTCCGTGGGCGGCATCGTGATGCCGGAGCTTCTGCGGCGGCTGGGGTGCGAAGTCGTGGAGCTGAACTGCGACCCGACGGGCGAATTCGCCCACAACCCCGAACCGCTGCCCGAAAACCTGACCGGAATCGCGGAGACGATCCGCCGCGAGAAAGCCGATCTGGGCATCGTCGTCGATCCCGACGTGGACCGGCTGGCGCTGGTCAGCGAGGACGGCTCGATGTTCGTCGAGGAGTACACGCTGGTTGCCGTGGCCGACTATATTCTGTCGAAGAATCCGGGCGGCGACACCGTTTCGAACCTCTCCTCGTCGCGGGCGCTGCGCGACGTTACCGAACGGCACGGCGGCAAATACTCCGCATCGGCCGTCGGCGAGGTGAACGTGGTGGCCAAGATGAAGGAGACGGGCGCCGTGATCGGCGGCGAAGGCAACGGCGGCGTGATCTATCCGGAGTTACACTACGGCCGCGACGCGCTGGTCGGGACGGCACTCTTTTTGACGTGGCTCGCCCACAAGGGGATGACCATGACGCAGCTGCGCGCCACCTACCCCTCGTACTTTGCCTCGAAGAACAAGATCGAGCTGACGCCGGCGATCGATGTGGATAAAGTACTGCGTGAGATAAAGGAGCGTTATGCCGGTGAAAACATGAACGATATAGACGGCGTGAAAATCGACTTCGCGGAGAACTGGGTTCATCTGCGCAAATCGAACACCGAGCCGATCATCCGCGTCTACACCGAGGCGAAATCCATGGCCGAGGCCGACGCGCTGGCGCAGCGTTTCATCGGCGAGATAAAAGAGATATGCAACATTTAATTTATAGATTATGAAAAGTGGAATTTTGATCCTCGCGGCGGCCGCCCTGCTTGCGGCCTGCGGCGGAAATACACAGAAAAAAGCTGCTTCCGGCGGTGCCGAAACCGTCGCCGAAGCGCCCGACATGCATACGGCCGAGACCTCGCTCGACTATCAGGGCACCTATGCCGGAACGCTTCCGGCGGCCGATTGTCCGGGCATCGAGACCCGTCTGACGCTGAAAAAGGACGGCACTTTCGACCTGCACATGAAATACATCGACCGTGATGCGGAATTCGATACGAAGGGCGGCTACTCCGTGAGGGGCAACCTGCTGACCCTGACTCCCGAAAACGGCGAGGGCGTCGAGTACTACAAGGTCGAGGAGAACCGCCTGCGCCGGCTCGACGCCGACAAGCAGCCCGTGACGGGTCCGTTGGCCGAAAACTACGTATTGAAGAAGACCGAATAACACCCCGGAAAAATGGATAAAGTAAAGAAATATATAGACGCAAATAAAGATCGCTTTATCAGCGAGTTGTTCGACCTCCTGCGCATCCCTTCGATCAGCGCGCAGAGCGAGCACCGGCCCGACATGACGCGGTGCGCCGAATGGCTGGCCGCGGCGCTCGTGAAGGCGGGCGCCGACCGTGCCGAGGTGTTTCCCACCGAGGGCAATCCGGTGGTTTACGCCGAGAAGACGGTCGATCCCAAGGCCAAGACCGTATTGGTCTACGGCCACTACGACGTGATGCCCGTCGATCCGCGCAGCGAGTGGCGGACCGAGCCGTTCGAGCCGGTCATCCGCGACGGCCGTATCTGGGGCCGCGGCGCCGACGACGACAAGGGCCAGTTGTGGATGCACGCCAAGGCGTTCGAGGCGATGTGCGCCGAGGAGTGCCTGCCCTGCAACGTGAAATTCATGCTGGAGGGCGAGGAGGAGATCGGCTCGCCGAGTCTCTACAAATTCTGCGAGCAGAACAAGAAGATGCTCAAGGCCGATATTATATTGGTATCGGACACTTTGATGATCTCGATGCAGACCCCCTCCATCACCTGCGGCTTGCGGGGCTTGGCTTACATGGAGGTCGAGGTGACGGGACCCGACAAGGACCTGCATTCGGGGCTGTTCGGCGGTGCGGTCGCCAACCCTGCCAACGTGCTGACGCGCCTTGTGGCGCAGTTGGTCGATGCTGAGGGGCGCGTGACGATTCCCGGCTTCTACGACGACGTGCGCGAACTCACTCCGGCCGAGCGCAAGGCCTTCAACAAAGCGCCGTTCAGCCTCGCGGCCTACAAGAAGTCGCTCTCGATCGGCGACGTGGAGGGCGAAGCGGGCTACACGACGCTCGAACGTACGGGCGTGCGTCCGTCGCTCGACGTGAACGGCATCTGGGGCGGTTATATCGAGGAGGGCACCAAGACGGTGATTCCGTCGAAGGCGTCGGCCAAGATTTCGATGCGGCTGGTGCCGAATCAGGATTACCGCAAGATCAGCAAGCTGTTCGAAAAATATTTCAAATCGATCGCTCCCAAGAGCGTGAAGGTCACGGTCAAGTCGCTGCACGGCGGCATGCCCTACGTCGCGCCGACCGACATGCCGGCCTACAAGGCGGCGGAGAAGGCCGTGGCGGAGACTTTCGGCAAGAAACCCCTGCCCTTCTATTCGGGCGGCTCGATTCCGATCATCAGCGGTTTCGAGTCGATTCTGGGCATCAAGTCGCTGCTCATCGGCTTCGGACTGGCCGAAGACGCGATCCATTCGCCCAACGAGAGCTACGGACTCGAACAGTTCTACAAGGGCGTCGAGACCATTCCGCTGTTCTACAAGTATTTCGCGGAGCAGAAGTAGCGCGCGGCCATGTATCAGGAATTTCTCGATTTCATCTTTCCGCTCGCCGAAGGCGCCGGAAAGATCCAGCTCGCCTACTTCCGGGGCGACGATCTGGCGATCCGCACGAAATCCAATGTCTACGACGTCGTTACGCGCGCCGACAAGGAGAGCGAAGCCTACATCGCCGCGGCGATTTTGGAACGCTGGCCCGACCATGAGATACTGGGCGAGGAGGGCGGTTCGATGGGGCGTGCCGGGAGCGATTACCGCTGGGTGGTCGATCCGCTCGACGGCACGACGAACTACAGTCAGGGGCTTCCTGTTTTCTCGGTTTCGATCGCCCTGCAATACCGGGGCGAGACGATCGTCGGAGTTGTCTACGCACCCTACCTGAACGAGCTGTTCTGGGCGTCGAAAGGCGGCGGGGCTTATATGAAGAGCCGCTCAGGCGAGGTGAAGCGGCTGCACGTCTCCGACAAGCAGACCCTCGCCACGTCGGTCATCGCCACCGGATTCCCGTACGACAAGGACGTCAATCCGGACAACAACAGCGACAACGTCGCGCGCATCATCCCCTACGTGCGGGACGTGCGGCGGCTGGGGTCGGCGGCCTACGACCTGAGCTGTGTCGCGGCGGGACTTCTGGACGGTTATTGGGAGCTGGATCTGCACGAGTGGGACGTGTGCGCCGCGAATCTGATCGTCCGGGAGGCCGGGGGCGTCGTTGCGGACTTCAGGCCCGACCGCGGAGTGTCGCAGGCCGCGGGCAATGAAACGCTCGTGCGGGAGATTCTGAAATATGTCATTTAAGCACCGAAATCGGTGCTTTTTTTCTTATTTCGGGGTGTTCGAATATCGTTTTTAAAATATTTTCTTATTTTTGACGGGATAAAAATGCTGAAAGAATTATGTGTGGGATTGTAGGATATGTCGGCGGGCGCGAAGCCTGTCCGATCCTGTTGAAAGGTTTGCACCGGTTGGAATACCGCGGTTACGACAGCGCGGGTGTGGCGATGGTCGATGAGGACGGTGCGCTCAACGTTTACAAATGCAAGGGCAAGGTCTCGGACCTCGAACATTTCCTCGCGGGGAAGGAGCTGGGCGGAAATATCGGCATCGCGCACACGCGCTGGGCGACGCATGGTGTCCCGAACGACGTCAATGCCCATCCGCACTGCTCCGAGTCGGAGAATATCGCCCTGATACACAACGGAATCATCGAAAATTACCGGGTGCTGAAAGATGCGCTCGAAGAGAACGGCTACACGTTCCGCAGCAGCACCGATTCGGAGGTGCTGGTGAACCTGATCGAATATATCCGCTCGACCAACGCCTGTTCGCTGCTCGAAGCCGTGCAGCAGGCGCTCCGTCAGGTGGTCGGCGCCTATGCTATCGCCGTGGTCGAGAAGAACAACCGCGACGAGATCATCGCGGCGCGCCAGAGCAGCCCCATGGCCATCGGCATCGGTCGGGGCGAGTACTTTCTCAGTTCCGACGCCGCGTCGATCATCGAGTATACGCAGGATTTCGTCTACGTGAACGACGGGGAGATCGCCGTTATCAACCGCAACAAGCCGCTGAAAATCGTCACGCTGGACAACCACGAAGGCAAAATAGACATCAAGAAGCTGCAGATGAGCATTTCGCAGCTCGAAAAGGGCGGCTATCCGCATTTCATGCTCAAGGAGATTTACGAGCAGCCCAAGACCATCGTGGACTGCATCCGCGGCCGCATCAACCCCGAAACGGGCGAGGTGAAGTTGTCTGGCGTGATCGACAACCGCAGGAAATTCCTCCAAGCCCGCCGCATCATCTTCGTGGCGTGCGGTACGTCGTGGCACGCGGCGCTGATCGGCGAACACCTGATCGAGAATATCTGCCGGATTCCGGTCGAAGTGGAGTACGCTTCGGAGTTCCGCTACCGCAATCCGGTCATCTACGAGGACGACATCGTGATCGCCGTGTCTCAGTCGGGCGAGACGGCCGACACGCTGGCCGCCGTCGAACTGGCCCGCAAGGCCGGGGCTTTCGTCTTCGGCATCTGCAACGTCGTAGGCTCCTCGATCGCCCGCGCCACCCATTCGGGCGCCTATATCCATGTGGGACCGGAGATCGGCGTGGCTTCGACCAAGGCATTTACGGGGCAGGTGACCGTGATGGCGATGCTGGCGCTGGCCGTGGGCCGCGAGAAGGGCGCCGTGACGGAGGAGTACTACCGTGAGGTGGCGAAGGGCCTGCTGGAACTTCCGGCCGTACTGGAAGAGGTGCTGAAGCTCGGCCCGCGGATCGAAGACCTCTCCAAGATCTTCACCTATGCCCACAATTTCATCTATCTGGGCCGCGGCTACAACTACCCCACGGCGATGGAAGGCGCGCTCAAACTGAAGGAAATCTCCTATATCCATGCCGAGGGCTACCCCGCCGCCGAGATGAAACACGGCGCGATCGCGCTCATCGACAACGAAATGCCGACGGTCGCCATCGCCACGCCGGACAATACCTACGAAAAAACGGCCAGCAACATCGAGGAGATCCGCGCCCGTGGCGGCAAGATCATCGCCGTGATCGCCCACGACGATACGCACGTGCGCCGCAGCGCCGATTACACGATCGAAGTTCCGGTGATAACCGACTGCCTGATGCCGGTCGTCGTCTCGGTGCCGCTGCAGCTGCTGGCGTACTATATCGCCGTAAACAAGGGCCGCAACGTGGACCAGCCGCGCAATCTGGCCAAGTCCGTGACGGTGGAATAGCCCCGGCACCGGAAAATAGCTGAACATGGAAATCCCCGCAGCCGTACGCGGCTGCGGGGATTTCGCTCACACATTATCATTAACCTAAAACCTCGTGTCAGTCGTCGTAGCCGTTGGGTTTGGCTTTCCATGCGGCGGCGAAGATCGCCGTGCCGACGAGCGCCATGCCCACCAGCGTATAGAGCGCGATGCTCCAGTCGGTGTACTGCACCAGCATGCCGAGTCCCCAGCCCGAAACGATCGTGCTGCCGTAGCCGAACAGCCCGCAGAAACCGCCTGCCGTAGCGGCGGCGCGCTTGGTGGCGATATTGGCCGCGGCGATGCCGACCAGCGCCTGCGGGCCGTAGATGAAGAATCCGGCGGCCATCAGAATCGCAACGGCCACGATCAGCGGCGTATGCTCGTTGAGCGAATAGAGTCCCACCAGACACACGGCGGCCATCAGCATGCAGATGACGCACGTGCGGGGCGCACGGCCGCCGAAGAAACGGTCGGTGGCCCAGCCTGCGGCCAGCATGCCCGCGATACCGGCAATTTCGAACGCCGCGACGGTCCAGCCCGCATGGCTGATGTCCATGTGCAGGTGCTCCTTGAGCATCGTCGGTCCCCAGTCCAGCACGGCGAAGCGCACGATGTAGACGAAGAAGTTGCCCACGGCGATGATCCAGATCGTCGGATTCAGGAAGACCTTGCGGCGCAGGAAGGCCTTGTATTCGGCCTTCTCCTCCGCTTTGGACTGCGGTTTTTCGGCCGTTTTGCCGGTCTTGAGTTCGGGAAGGCCCACCGACGAGGGCGTGTCGCGGACGAAGGCCCAGACGACGGCCGCACCCAGCAGGGCGATCGTCGCCGGGAGCAGGAAGCACCAGCGCCAGTGCTGCGAGAGCATCGACGAAGCGTCGAACCATGCGCCCCAGTTCAGGCTGACGACATAGCCGCAGAAGATGATGGCCAGTCCGGCGCCGATCGAGTGCGAGGTGTTCCAGACCGACATCTTGGTCGCCAGCCGTTCGGGGACGATCCAGTGGGTCATCAGCCGCGTGCAGGGCGGGACGCCCATGCCTTGGAACCAGCCGTTGAGAATCCAGAAGATGCCCAGCGCCAGCACCGAGGAGCTGAATCCGAAGAGCAGGTTGCAGATGCCGCAGAAAACGAGTCCCGTGACCAGAAAGTAGCGTGCGTTGCTGCGGTCGCCCCAGATGCCGTTGACGAACTTCGAGAGTCCGTAGATCAGTCCGTGGAGCGTGAGGAAGAGGCCGAGGTCGGATTTCGAAATGCCCATCTCCTCGTTGAGATACGGCATGGCGATACTCAGGTTCTTGCGCACGAAATAGAAGAGCGCGTAACCGAAGATGCACATCGCCATGGTGCGGAATTCCCAGTATTTGAAACGTTTGACCTGTTGGTCGGTCATGCCGGCATATGCCGGATTGAGTTGTTTTGCAGACATTTATTCAGGTTGGTTCGGGTTTTACTTCAGGTCGGTGGAGCTTCTGTTGCCGCGGATGGCGGCGTCCTGCAGGGCGTGGATCGCGTCGCGCGACCACGGCAGGCCGATGAATTCGGAGGGATAGTCGGTCTCGATGATGTCGGGTTCGGCCAGCAGTTCGCGCATGTAGGCCACGCGGCGGTCGTGGGGATTCTTCACCTTGTCGGACGATCCGGTGATCGAGGTCATCGTCATCACGCCCTCGGCGTGCAGCAGGTCGTAGACCTGTTGGAGTTCGGGATTGACCGCCAGACGGATATAGGCCATGATGTATTTCCACGGAATGGGCGAAGCGTCGTACGCCCGGAAGTGCTCCATCGAACTGATTTCGACGCAGAACATGACGTTGCGGATACCGTGGTTCCAGTAGTAGAGCGCCTCCTCGATCGAGCGGACGCTCAGCATGATGTTGTGGTACATGGACCATTCGCCGCCGGGCCGGAGCTGCCTGATATAGTAGTCGAGACTCGCGCGGCGCGCCTCGTCGCTCACGCCTTTGGTGTTGATGTACTTGTTGTCGAAGTTGAAGACCACCTTGTCCTTGCCCCACTCCAGCACATCCTTCAGGCGCGGAATCCTGTAGGGCGTGACTTTGCCGTCGCGGTCCACGAGGTTCAGGCGGCGCAGTTCGTCGTAGGTGTAGTCGGCGACGAGGCCCTTGCCCGTGGTCGTGCGGTCGATCGTCAGGTCGTGCATGAGCACCATGACGCTGTCCTTGGTGAAGCTGAAGTCGATTTCGAAGAAGGTAGGCATCAGCGACAGCGTCTTTTCGCACGACTCGATGCAGTTTTCGGGATAGCCGGGCATCATGCCGCCGCGGTGGCCGCTGACGATCACGTCGCGCGCGGGATCGTAGGTGAAATAGGCCTGCAGCTCCTCGATCGAATTGATCTTCACGGTGTGCAGCCGGGGGGCTTGGGCGCAGGCGGGCATGATTGCGGCGCAGCATGCGGCCAGCAGTAGCAGTTTCGTGTTTTTCATGTCGCAGGCGGGGATTAGCGGATGATTCGTTCTACTTCGGCGTACGCCTGCGCGGCGAGCGCGGGCAGCGGATCGCCGGCGGGCAGTTCCGCGATTTCGGCTACGGCCGCCGCAGCGCCGAGCCGTGCGGTCATGGCGATCATCTCCACGCTCTGCGGGTCCTCCGGATTGTCGTAGTGCAGGGCCGCGCCGATGCCCAGCAGCAGGTTGGGCGTGCCGATGCCGTACTGACGGGCCGTGAGGACCGGTTTTACGAGCCGGTCGCCCGCCGAAAGCTTGCGGAGCGGTTCGCGGCCCACGCGGGTCACGTCGTCGCAGAGGTAGGGGTTCGTAAAGCGGCCGATGATCTTGTCGATATAGGCGAAGTGGGCGTCGCGGTCGAAGCCGTAACGCGCCACCAGTCCCCGCCCGCTCTCGCGCATGGCGGCTTTGACGACGGCGTGGATCTGCTCGTCGGAAATGCTCTGGCAGATGGTCATGTAGCCCTTCATGCGGCCCAGATAGGCCGTAATGGCGTGGCCCGTGTTGAGCGTGAAGAGCTTGCGCTCGATGTAGGCGATCAGGTTGTCGGCCGGATTCATGCCGGGGATTTCGGGTACGGCGCCCTTGAATGCGGCGCGCTCGACGTTCCATTCGAAGAAGCGTTCGACGACCACGTCGATCGGGTTTTCGCTCTTGACGGGCGGCACGATGCGGTCCACCGAACAGTCGGGGAAGCCGACGTACTGCTCGCAGTAGGCCTGTCCGGCGGCGTCGAGGTGCGTCAGCACCGCGGCTTTGAGCTGCGAAGTGGCGCGGACGCCGTTTTCGCAGGCGATGACGTTGAGCGGCTGCTCGACGCCCTGCTCCCTGCGGGCCTCGATGCCCGCGGCGATGGCTCCTGCGATGCGGGGCAGGATCGTAAGGCCGACGGCCGTGGTGACGATCTCCGCTTCGGCGATTTGCTGCGCGAGTTCGGGACTCCGCGAATCCACGGCCGAAATGTCGGTGATGCGCACCTCCTCGCATACGGTGTCCATGATCTGCACCGTGTAGCCCTTGTCCCGGTTGATCCGGTCCACGATCTGTTCGTTCACATCGGCGAACACCACATGGTAGCCCGCCTTTTCCAGCACGGCGCCGATGAATCCGCGTCCGATGTTGCCCGCTCCGAATTGAATAGCTTTTTTCATTCTATCTATGATTGATGATTACCAGAATCGCATGATGTGTCTGCGCCGGGGATGGGAAGACGCGGCGGCAGGTGCCGCCGTACTGCCGGAGCATGGCTGCCGGGGACTGCGCTGCGGCGTCCGGCGCCGGAAAGAGGTTTTTTCCCATCGGTCGTGTAGTTCGGTTGTGACATATTAAATACAACCGATCGGGCGAAACCACCTAACGGAATTACAAAAAAATTAAAAATAACACGGGGGATTGTTTCATAAATTCAGAATGTTTACTTTTGTGGCGAATCAGATTGTCCGATGGAGAAAATTCTGCTTACGACACGGATCCGCAACGGCGACCGCAAGGCTTTCGACGAACTTTGCGGGCGGTACTATGCCATGCTGGTCTCCTACGCCCGCCTTTTCATGAAGGACGACTGGGCCGAGGACGTGGTGCAGGACGTCTTTTACAACGTGTGGCAGAACCGCGCGGCGCTGGACGATTCGAACTCCCTGTATAAATATCTGCTGCGTTCGGTCTACAACCGCGCGCTCAACTATCTGGACAAGAACAGGCGCGCCGGCGATTACCGCGCCTACTATCAGGAGCGGATCGCCTCGATGGGCAGCGCCTACTATGCGCCCGACAACAGTCCGATCATCCGTAAGCTCTATTCCGACGACCTGCGCGCGAGTCTCGACGCGGCGATCGAGTCGCTGCCGCCCAAATGCCGCGAGGTATTCAGACTGAGCTACCTCGAAGACCTTTCGAACCGCGAGATCAGCGAACGGCTCGGCATCTCGCAAAGTACGGTCGAGAATCATATGTATGCGGCGCTCAAACAACTGCGCCGGAAGCTCTCCAAGGAGCAGCTGCTGTTGCTGCTCGCCCTGCTGTTCATGCGATAGGAAAAAATTTGCCGTACCGAGTAGGTATTTTCTCCGGGGTGCCTGTATGTTATTATGCAAGCACCTAAAAAAGATACGCATTGGCACACACCGACGACACCGTATTGTACAGCATCGATTCTGTATTATACAAGCACCTGAATCACGAAACGACCGAGGCCGAAGAGCGGCGGCTTTACGCATGGCTCGAAGAACGGGAGGAGCACCGCACCTTCTATTTCGAGATCGCCGCGATCTGGAGCGCCCACAAAACCCTTTCGTCCAAACAGCTCGGCGAGCGCTGCGACGCCATGATGCGCCGGCTCAACGCGCGGATCGACGCCGACGAAGCGATGCGCCGCGAGGTGAAGCGGCGGCGTCCCGCATGGCGCCGCTGGGCGTTGGCTGCGGCCGCAGTGGCGGTGGTCGCCGTCGCCGTAACCGCGGCGTGGTTCGCCAGCATCGGTACGCCGGGGGACGAGCTGTTCCGTACTTATCTGAATGAAAGCGGCGAAATTGCGGCCCTGCGTCTCGAAGACGGCACGCAGGTGTGGATGCAGGACGGGACCGAACTGCAATATGCGGTCGGCGCGGGGTCGGAGGAGCGTATCGTGCGCATCGACGGCGAAGCCTACTTCGACGTGGCGCACGACGAAGCGCATCCCTTCGTGGTGAAGACCGAAAACCTGTCGGTGCGGGTGCTGGGCACGGCGTTCAACGTCAGGGCGCATGCCGCCGATCCGCTGACCGAAGTGGTGCTCGAACGCGGTTCGGTGCGCCTGCAGACCCCCGAAGGCTATAATCTCGTGCGGCTCCATCCCAACCAGCGGGCCGTGTTCGACGCCGCGAAGGACGACATCGAGGTGGAAGAGATCTACGCCGAGCATTTCGTGACGGAGCGTTACAACCTCGTGGCGATGAAGAACGCCACGATCGGCGAAATCATCGCCCGCATCGAATCGAATTACGGCGTGCGGATACGCATAGCCGATCCCGACAACCGGAAACGATACGACATCAACTACCTGCGCACCAACTCGCTCGAAGAGGTCATCGACATCGTCGAATTCATGACCGGACAGCGCTGCGAGGTCGTGCGCGGTAACTAGCTATCCTCTGTCCCGTCCGCGGACGGCCGCCGCGGACGGGGCTTTTCACCCAAATTAACCTTTTTCGCAAACCTTAAAATCATGAAGAAAAATTCCATCTTCCGTTGGGGAGTGGCGATGCTTCTTTTGTTTACCGGCTTGAGCCTGAGGGCCTATGCCGAAGACGACGGAGGCTCCCCTTTCCGGAAAAACCACGATGTGGACCTAACGGTCAAGTCCGCTACCCTACAGACTTTTACGGACGCTTTCACCAAGCAGACGGGCGTGCTTTTCTCCTACGAATCGGCGCTGGCGTCCATGCCGATGGGCGACGTGTCGGTACGCGAGAGCAACGCCCCGCTGGAGCGGATTCTGAATAACGTATTCACCAAACGGGGATTCCGCTACAAAATCGTGGACCGCACGGTCGTGCTGACATACGACCGCACTGCGGAGCCGCAGCGGAAGAACAGCGTGACGGGCCGTGTCTGCGACGCGGCGGGAAGCCCGCTGGTCGGCGCCACGGTGCTGGTGAAGGATTCCACGCGCGGCACGACGACTGGGGCCGACGGCACCTATTCGGTCGAGGCGGAGCCCGGCGCGGTCCTGCTCTTCTCGTACATCGGTTACACGGAACGCGAAGAGCCGGTCGGAAGCCGTTCGATGATCGACGTCACGATGCAGGAGGACCAGTCGGTGCTGGAGGAGGTCGTGGTCGTGGGATACGGCACGCAGACGCGCAAGACCGTGACTTCGGCGATCTCGAAAATGGACGGCAAAACCCTCGAAAGCATGCCCGTGAACCTCGTCGGGGACGGTATGAAAGGCCGTATCGCCGGCTTGCAGGTCGCCACGACCGACGCAACGCCGGGTTCGGCGCCGAAATTCCTGATCCGCGGCGGTTCGTCGATCAACAACTCCAACGATCCGATCGTGCTGGTGGACGGCGCCGTACGCGAAATGGCGGGCCTGAACCCGAACGACATCGAGTCGATCGAGGTGCTCAAGGACGCCGCGTCGGCCGGTATCTACGGTTCGCGCGCATCGAACGGCGTGATTCTCATCACCACCAAGAAGGGCGCGCCCCACAAGGGACCGCAGATCGTTTTCGAGGGGCAGTGGGCCTATGAGAGTCCGGCCACGAAGTTCGACCTGATGAACGGCCGGGATTACCTGCTCACGCTGCGCCCGGCGATCGCCGAAGGCTACTGCGGCGGCGCGGACCCGCTCAGCATTCTCGACGGCGCCGAATCGGCGGGAGCCGGCAACAGCGCCGCTTCGCGCTGGACGACGCGCTACCTCAATCCGGGCGAATCGCTGCCGAAAGGCTACAAATGGATCGAAGACCCGGTGAACCCCGGCAAGATCATCGTTTTCCAAGACAACGACCAGCAGAGCCAGTGGTTCGACGACGCCTTCTGGCAGAACTACTACATCGGCGTGAACGGCGGCGGCGAGAACATCCGGTATGCCGCGTCGGCGGGTTATACGGACGACGGCGGCATCGGCATGGCTACGGGATTCTCCCGCTTCACCTTCCACGGCAACACCTCGTTCAAGGTGACCAGACGCCTGACGGCGACCACGACCTTCGACTATTCGCAGATCGAGCGGCAGATGCTCGACGGAGGCGCGCTCAACAAGCGCAATTCGGTGATCCGCGGCCTTTCGGTGCCCGCCACCCACCGCGACTGGTACGACGCCGAAGCCGGGGAGGATTTGGCCGGAACGCCCGCCATGGGTCCGAACAACACCACGCTGCCCGCCGCCTACTACAACTATTATTACAGCGATACGGGCGAGACGACCAAGCGGTCGAGCGTGAACATCAACCTCGAATGGGCGATCGTGGACGGCCTGCGCGCCGTGGCCCAGTTCTCGAACCACAACCGCCATTCGCGCAGCCACTTCTTCGTGAAGAACAACCCCACGACGGGCACCAACATCCGGCCCACGAAAGAGGCCTTCACGGAGACCAACCGCATGGACTTCCAGACCTACCTGAACTGGAAGAAAACCTTCGCCGAAGACCACAACATCGACGTGGTGGCCGGTTACGACTACATGAAGGACAAGAACAACAGCATCGACGCGCGCGTGCAGGGGGCGGCATCGGACAAGATTCCGACGCTGAACGTCGGGACCTCCAACATCACCAACTACCCGACCAGCACGCGGACCGACGAGGTGCTGATCTCCTACTTCGGACGTGTCAACTACAATTTCCGCGAGAAATACCTGCTGTCGTTCACCATGCGCGCCGACGGCTCGTCGAAATTCGCCGCGGGCAACCGCTGGGGTTACTTCCCGGCGGCTTCGGCCGGCTGGATCGTGGACGAGGAGGCGTTCTGGCCGCGGAACAAGGTGGTCAGCTCGCTCAAACTGAGGGCCAGCTACGGTCTGACGGGCAACAACGGCATCGGGCTTTACGACACCTACGGCAGTTACAACTCGGCGTACCAGTACAACGGCATGTCCACCACCACGACCGGCGAAATGCCGAACAGCAACCTGACATGGGAATCCACGACGCAGGTCAATGCCGGTCTGGACATGGGGCTGGCCGACGACCGGGTGCGCGTGAGTTTCGACTATTACGACAAAGTGACGCGCAACCTGCTGTTCGACGTGACGCTGCCCAACACCACCGGTTACGGCTCGGTGGTCTCCAACGTGGGCAAGGTCCGCTTCTACGGCGTCGATCTGGCGATTTCGTCGGTCAACATCAGCCGCGGCGACTTCACGTGGACCACCGACTTCACCTATAACTTCAACATGAACAAGGTGCTGAAGCTGCCCGACAACGGCAACGTGCGCAACCGCATGGACGGCATCACCATCGGCGACGGGAGCCAGTTCGGGGGCATCGCCGAGGGCGAGCGCATGGGCCGCATCTACGGTTACAAGGTCGATCACATCATCGAGACGCAGGCCGACGCCGACGCGGCGATGTACGACGCTTCCTCGCGCGGATACCGCCGCTCGGACCGCAGGCAGATCGCCGGACGCAAGGATATCGGCGACTACGAATGGGTCAACCGCGCGGGTTCGACGCAGCGCGACGGCCGGGACATCATCAACGAGGAGGACCAGTTCCTGCTCGGCTACGCCACGCCCCACTCGACCGGCGGCATCGGCAATACTTTCCGGTACCGGAACTGGTCGCTGAATATCTACATGGACTATGCGCTGGGCCACTCGATCCAGAACGAGATGCAGATGCGCTACTTCATGGCGACGATGGGCAACTGCAACTGGAACTTGGTGAACGACGTGAAGCAGTGCTGGTCGCAGCCGGGCGACAAGACCAAGTACGCCCGTTTCACGGCCAACGACCCCGACTGGGGCAACCGCAACTTCTCGCGCATGTCGGACGTCTTCGTCGAGAAGGGCGACTACCTCTGCATCCGCGACATCTCGCTTTCGTACAAGCTTCCCGTGCGCTGGACGAGCCGGCTGGGCATGAAAGACGTGACCCTGACCGTTTCGGGCAACACGCTCTACTACTGGACGGCCGTGCACGGCGTATCGCCCGAAGCGGCGACCACCGGGGGACTCTACAATTCGGCTTCGACCTATGCCACGGGTTTCAGCCCCTATCCGCCCGCGCGCAAGATCCTGTTCAGCGCCAAATTCACGTTCTAACCCCTTAAAACTACCAAACCATGAAATGCAAAAAGATACTGACTGCCCTGCTGGCTGCGGCGTGCACGATGAGCGGCTGCCACGGCGACCTCGATATCATGCAGGACAACAAGCTCTCGGCCAGCAACATGTGGATAGACGAAAGCGACGCCGAGACGGCGACCTACGGCATCTACCTCTACATGCGCGACGCGCTCAAGAGCGTACACGACATCTACCTCTGCTGGGGTGAATTTCGCAACGGTCTCTGGGGCGCGGGCACGAACAAAACGCTGTCGGGCGTGGACCAGACGCAGGTGCGCACCAGCACCATGTCTTCGAGCAACGCCTATGCCGACTGGAGCGTCATGTATAAGACCGTCAATCAGGCCAACCTGATTCTCAAGCACGTGCCGGAGATGGGAATTTCGGAATCGGTCCGCAATTTCAGTCTGGGCAACGCCTATTTCTCCCGCGCATGGTGCTATTTCTGGATCGCACGCATCTGGGGCGACGCTCCGCTGGCCCTTACGGGGTACGAATCCACGGGCGGCGACCTCTACCTGCCCCGCGCGCCGAAAGCAGAGATTTTCGCCCGGATCGAAAGCGACCTGACCGAAGCCGAGCGGTACGTGACCGACAATTCGGACAAGGCCGTAGCCACGCCCGCCGCGGTGCAGATGCTCAAGGCTGACTACGCGCTGTGGATGTACCGCGTCGCCGGAGGCGGTTCGTCGTACCTCACCATGGCCGAGAAGGCCATCGAGGCGCTGAACCTCTCGGCGTCGCGTCTGGAAAGCGACTACGCTCAGGTCTTCTCCTCGGCCAACAAGCTCAACAAGGAGGTGATCTTCGCCGTCCATCAGGCCAACGGCGAAGCCGTCAACGGACCGGGGTATTACCTCGGCTGGAACAGCAACTACGTTGAAGCGGCCTACCAGAACAACCCGGTGCCCATCACCGGCGGCAACCAGTGGTGGTGGTACACCGACCGCTACAAGGCGCTGCTGACCTCGGTCGAGGGCGACACGCGCACGAAGCTGACCTACAACAGGGCCGATTACGGCACGACGATCAAGTCGATCGAGTGGACCGAAAAGGGCGTCGGGCAGATGATAAGCGGCGCGCGCATTTTCGACTCCGACTTCATCCTCTACCGCTATGCCGAGGCCTTCCTGATGGATGCCGAAATCAAATACTACCGGAAGGACTACGGCGGGGCGCTGACGGCGCTGGGCGAAATCACCAAGCGCGCCTACGGCAACGCCGCCCACTACACCGATCAGAGCGAGGCGGCCGTAAAACGGGCCATCGTCGAGGAGAGTCTCAAAGAGCTGGTCGGCGAAGGGCGCACGTGGTGGACGCTGATCCGTCTGGACGCGGTCTGGGAGTACAACAAGGATGTCGCCGACAAGCGCGAAAGCAACGCCAACATTCTCCTGTGGCCCATCACGCAGGAGTCCATCATCAAGAATTCCAAGCTCAAACAGACGGAGGGCTGGTATTGATACATAACCCGAAAAACGAACGACAATGAAAATCAACTGTTATATTGCGCTCGTCGCCGCGGCCCTCGCATGCGCCTGCAATCCGCTGGCGGACACCGACGACATGGACAACAACGTGCAGGCCACACGCATCGCCTTCTCGCCCGAAGTCGTGACCCTCGACAACGCCGGGCGGAACGCCGAGGAGGATCAGGGACAGAACGTCATCGTCACGCTCAACCCCAAGGCACGCAGGTCGATGGCATGGAGCGCCGAGACGGACAAAACCGAAACGTGGTGCACGCTGACGGAGTGCAGCGTCACCGACGCCGACGGCGTCACGCACCGCGGATTCCGGATCACCGCGACCGAAAATACGGCCTACAAACGCACGGCGACCGTTACCCTGACGGCGGCCGACGGTACGCAGGAGACGCTCCGGGTCGTGCAGACGGGCGTCTACCCCGACGCCGAAGTCACGGTGGACCCGAAGCAGATCGAGTTCAACGCCGACGAGATCGTCCCGGTTGATGTCAGCTTCACGACCAACATGGGCGACGTCTATGCGGTCTCCAGAGACGAGGACGCCGACTGGATTTCGTGGGAGGATTTGGGCGGCAACGTGATCCGCTTCACGGCCGCGCCGTGGGACGACGAGGAGCAGCCGCGCACGGCCAACGTCTATATCACGGTCGGCAGCGGGGAGACGAGCGCCGCCACGGCGAAGATTCCTGTCACGCAGCTGGCCAAAGACCTCTACTGCTATGTCTGGGGTGCGTCGCTGTTCGATTACGACCGGTTCGAACTCGCCCGGCGCATGACCAAGTCCGAGACGGGCGTCTACCGTTTCGACGCCTATTTCACTGCCGGAAATGCACCCGAAATCCGCGTCAACACCGTGCTGCGCGCCGATTACTACCCCGCTTACGCGCTTGCGGCCGACGGGCGGATCGTCACGCTCAATTCGGCGGCGGATGCGGTTCCCGCGGGGCCTGCGATCGACATCGACGGCATGCGTACGCTGACCATCGACCTCAATGCGATGACCTACACCCTGTCGCGCATAGCGATCGCCAACTGCATGCCCGACGACGCGGCGGCCGCCTGCCCGTCGAAGGCGTTCCGGACCAAGGACGGCGGCGTGAAGATATGGATGACCCGCAACCTGAACTGGAACGGCGGTCCGGAGATCGGCGCGATGAAACTGGGGTCGCGTCTGGTGCCGGCCTATTCCGGCTCGGCGACGTCGGGCGGCTACGATCCCCAAGACCCCTACATCGAGCGCAATCCCGCCTACGACGAAGAGGAGAGCGGCGGATCGGTCAAGGGCGATCAGGCCGTCACGGACCGTCACGGACGTCTCTATACGCTCGATGAAATCCTGCTGGGCACGCCCGCCGGCGGATTGGGCCGCGGCATCACCTCGATCGAATGGCCTTCGGCCTACAATGTCGGTTCGACATTCGTCGATGCCGTCGGCACGCAGATCACGGCGCGCGTCTTCAAGTCCGCGGAGATGAAAGCCGTGACCGACGACGAGCGGTTCTTCGCCGAAAATCCGGCGCTCTCGGCCCAGATTCAGGGCATCTGCCCCTACGGCTGGCATATCGCCAACTTCCGCGACTGGTACGACCTGGCCTATGCTGCGCTCGAAGCTTCGCGCGGCGATGGGACCTATCCCGTCCGGGAGGAGATGCTGACCATCGCCAAACTCGTCGCCACCAACGCCAACAACGTGGCTCCGTGGCTCCGCACGCAGGAGGGCTGGACGAGCACTCCCGCCCGTGCCGCGGGCGCCGACGCCTTCGACTTCAACCTCTATCCGACCGGATGGCGGCTCAACAAGAACGGCTACGGGCAGTACGGCGACACGGCCCATTCGTGGGTGCCGCTGATTGGCTCCTCGGCCAAGAAGACGTGGCGTCTGAACAACGTCAAGGCGACGAGCAACTACTGGTTCAACGACAACCTCGACGCCGGCAACCCGGCTGTGGGCATCCGCTGCGTGAAAAACTACAAAGTCAAGAAGTAATCAACCGACCGGGGTGCGGCCCGCCGAAGGGCGCTCCCCGGTCCAAAAACGACAAGAACGATGAAAAAGCTGAAATATCTGCTGATGGCGTGCTGTGCGGCCTGCGTATGGCTGGCGGCATGCTCCGACGACGATTACGAACCGCTGCCCGACTGGTGGTGGGAGCAGACGGGCGAACCGGCGGTCTATCCCGAACCCGAACCCGTCGATAACAAGGTCGTGGCGCACCGCGGCTGTTATGCCGAGACCGGATTTCCGCAGAACTCCGTCGCCGGGCTGAAAAAGGCCGTCGAGATGAAGCTCTTCGCCTCGGAGTGCGACATCCACCTGACCAAAGACGGCAAAGTGGTCGTCTACCACGACGATTATTACCTCGGCAACACCTGCTTCAAGGACGCCACCTATGCCGAGCTGTGCGCCAAGGGCACGCTGGCCAACGGCGAGAAACTGCCGCTGCTGGAGGAGTTCATCGACGTGGTGCTCGAAGGCGGCTGCACGCAGTTGTGGATCGACGTCAAGACGCTCGGCGACGAGGCGGGCGGCAATGCGGAAGCGAGCCGGACCGGCATCGCCGCCGCGCAAATCGTCCACGAGAAGAGAGCCAAGAATTTCGTGGGATTCATCGTCGGCCGTCTTGCCATACGCGACAAGGTGATTCCCGCGGTCCGCTCGGCGTGGCCCGTGTCGTACGGAGCGGCGGCCTACGAACCGGGCGACTTCATCGCCAGAGACATTCCGTGGGCCAACATGAAGCTCGCCGATTTCGGGCTGGACACCAAGCGGGCCAAGAGCTTTCCCGAAAACAAGGTGCGGCTGAGCCTGTGGCAGATCGACACCGACGAGCAGATGCAGTGGTATCAGGGCATCCGCAGCGATGTCTACGGCATCACGAACTATCCCCTCAGGATGATGGACAAGCTGGGACTCCGCTGACGGATTTCCGCATGAAAGAAATGCCGCGCCCCGAAAGGAGCGCGGCATCGCTTTTTGCAGGCCGGAATCAGAATCCGATGAAGTCGGTCTGAAGTTTCGACGTGCGGTAGGTGTTGCCCATGCCGTCCTCGACGACGATCTCGAAATCGGCCGTTTCGGGCGTCCCGGAGGTCAGCCTGCCGTAATAGAAGTGGTCGAGCTTCTTGCCCCACGTGCTGCCCACGCTCTTGCTGAAGTAGAGCACGTGGTAGGCGTAGGCCCAGTAGTCGCAGGTCGAAATGCGGGTCATATCCCCCACCTTCGCGCCGTTCTGCCAGAGCGACACTTTCCAGTCGCCGCCCGTGTCCGAATTCCAGACGTTGGCCACGATGCACTTCGCGTCGTTCATGGCCGAGGCGTTGGCGGCGAAGCCGAACGTCGTGCTGCCGGAGGTGCCGAACACCTGCTTGGCCGAGTAGGCGCGGATCTGGTGGTCGGCGGCCTTGTTGGTCGCTTTGTAATACTGGTTGGGAACGGTGCTGCCCGAAATCTCGTACACGCCGTATCCGTTCGGCGTGCCGTCGGCGCAGAGGGTCGAGGTCCACCAGGCGCCGCAGGCCGCTCCGTGGATGTGTTCGAAGATCTTCTTGCCGTTGCGGGTGTGGATGTACTTCTGCTGGTAGTGCGTGTGCCCGATCATGATGTGCGCTTCGGCGAACTCCGAGAGCAGGTCGAGCACCCCGGCGTGATTCATGTGGCTTTCGTCCGTTTCGCTCGTGCCGCCGCGGAAGGGCATGTGGGCGCAGAAGATCACCAGCTTGTCCTTCGCCACGTGCGACAGGTCCTGACGGAGCCATTCGAGCTGCTGGTCGGTGATGCCGCCCTTGTAGTTGCTCGACGGGGTGCTGCCGCCGACGTAGAAGACGTTGTCCATCGAGACGATGTGGGCGTTGCCGCGGTTGAACGAGTAGTTGCGCGGTCCGAACTGCGATTCGAAGTTGGCGGCGGCCTTGTCGTCCGAAGTCTCGGTCTTCAGGTGGTCGTGGTTGCCGATGGTCTGGAAGATCGTCAGGTTGCGGTTGGCCATCGCCTCCTTCATGTTGCTCCACAAGTCGGGTGTGTCGAAGACGATGTCGCCGAGCGTGATGCCGTACACGGCGCGCCCTTTGGCCTTGAACGTTTCGACCGTCGCCTCGATGTCGGGAATGGTCTCGTTGACGTAACGGCTGATGTCGGCCGTGCTGGCGCACTGCGGGTCGGCGATGCAGAGCAGCGTGAAGTCGGTTTCGGGAGCGGCCAGCGGCTTGAGCACGAAGTCGTGGCGGTCGGCGATGTTCTTGTGGACGATTTCGGCATAGTACAGCGGATAGTTGTCCGCCGAGGTGTTGATTTCGTACCCTGCCGGCGTGCTGTACCAGACGAAGCGCGCCTTCTTGTAGCGGATCATCTGATAGACGCCGTTGGCGTCGGTCTCCACGCAGTTGTAGCCGTCCGACACCACCACGCCCTGCACGGGGTTGCCCGACGTGTCGGTCACCAGTCCGTAGAGGGTCGTGCCCTCGCCGAGCTGCGTGCCGTTAAGCTCGGTCTCGACGCCGGGTTCGCGGCCCTCGCCGTCCGATTTGTCGTTGCTGCACGCCAGCAGAAGCGCGGCCGCCATGCAGCAGAATAACATGATTCTTGTCTTCATATCTTGTCGTTTTTATTGTCCTCTTACTTCCAGAGCGCATTCTGTTCGAGATTGGGGTTGCGCGTGATCGCCGTCAGCGGAATCGGACGCAGGTACTTCTTCTCGCTCCACACGCGCCGGTATTCCCAGACGATGTTGCCCTCGCCGTTGAGCGAGAAGGTCTGGTTGGCGCCCGTATTCGAAATGGCGATCGAATGTTCGGTGTCCTCGCCCGGACGGATGTAGAAGTCGAGCACGGGATCGCCGTTGTCGTCGGTGCTGAGACCCGTGTAGTCGTAGGTATAGCTCGTGCTGCCGATGTAGATGCCCGTCCACGGGTTGTTGTCGCTCGTCAGCAGGTCGCCCATGTGCCAGCGCATGTCGTCGTCCCAGCGGAGACCCATTTCGAGACAAAGCTCGATGCCCCGTTCGCGGCGCACTTCGAGAATCCATTTGTCGGTCACCGTATTGAGGAAATAAGCCTCCATGTAGGGATCGGCCTTGGCGGGGATGACCGACGTCACGCCGGCGCGGCTGCGCAGCGGCGCGATGGTCTGATCCCAGACGGCGGCGTCCATTTCGCCCAGCTCGGCCTTGGCTTCGGCATAGTTGAGTAGCACCTCGGCGTAACGGATGATCGGCAGCGAGTTCCAGCTGGCCGCTTTCGAAAGCACGTTGTCGGCATCGTCGTCGATCGACCACTTGATCGGATGGTAGCCCGTGCGGGTCACCTTCCAGTTGGGCGAATAGGGCACCGTGCGGCCGCTGATCTTCATCTGGTACGAGGGGCTGATGACCGTCTGCGCCATGCGGGCGTCGCGGCCGTCGAATTCGTGGATGAAGTCGATGGTCTTATAGCCGTCGATGTCGGTGAAGGGCGTGCCCTTGGTCGTGAGGTAGGTGTTCATGAACTTCTTGGTCATGGCGATCTTGGTACCGTAGGTCGGCGAATAGTAATACCAGCTGGTTTCGTGGAAGGCCGAAAGTTCCTTGCTGTATTCGCGGCCGAAGATCACCTCCTGCGTCAGCAGCCCGGCGCTGGTGAACAGCGAGCGGTAGGCGGTCTTCACGTCGCCCGTCACGAGCGAGAAGGGCCCTTTGTCCATGATCTCCTTGGCTGCCGCGGCGGCTTCGCGCAGGAACTTGTTGTCGGCGTTGTTGACGTCGTTCTGCCACGGCTTGTCGGACGACGGCTCGCGCGAATGGTACTTGCGGAAGGTGCCTTCGTAGAGACATACGCGCGACTTGAAGGCCAGCGCCACCCACTTGTTGATCAGGGCCGAGCCTTTCGTGTATTTGGCGTCGGCAAGGCAGTAGGTGCTGGCGAAGGTGAGGTCTTCGAGCACTTTGTCCATGACGTATTCGCGGCTGTCGCGGGGTTTGGTCAGAGCCTCCTTGTCGCTGGCCGAGATCGTGAAGTCGTACCAAGGCACGGCGCCGAAGGTCCGCACCTTGTCGTAGTAGAACCATGCGCGCCAGAAGCGGGCCACGCCTTCGTAATGGTTGTAGACCTCGTCGCTTACGCGGCCCCGGCAGCGGTGCATGTTGTCGAGCATGTAGTTTACGCGGCGCAGGTTGGTCCAGCTGCTTTCGGTCCAGCCGCCCTGATTGTCGGGCGAGACGTTGCCGTCGGGACGCAGCAGGTCGGTGGCGATGTCCACGGCGCAGTAGTCGGCGTCGATGTCACCGCGCGTGATGGTTCCGTCGCCGGGGATCATCTTCTGGATGAATCCGTTGGCATATAGCTCCAGATCGGTCTCCGATTTCCAGAATTCGTCGCTGCCGATCTGGTCGTAGGTGTCGCGCGTCAGGAAGTCCTCGCAGGCGGTCATTCCTGCGGCCGCCACGGTCATCAGCGTGTATAATAGGATTTTTTTCATGGTTGCAGTCGGTTAAAATGTTACGTTTACGCCCAGCGTCACGGTCTTGAGCATCGGATAGGAGTAGCCGTTACCCGTGCCGCCGAGTCCCGATTTCTGGGTGCTTGCGAAGTCGGAGTCGCCGCTGGTGATTACTTCGGGGTCGAACATGTCCGTATACTTGAACATCGGCGAGTGCGTGAAGAGGTTTTCGCCCGACACGTAGATCTTCAGCCCCTCGATGCGCAGTTTCTTGCAGATGTGCTTGGGGAAGGTGTAATCGACCGTGATGTTTTTCAGACGGATGTACGAGGCGTCCTGCAGGTAGTGGTCGTTCTCCCACGTCAGCGGACCGTCGTTGCGGTTGGCGGCGAGCGACACCATGCGCGTCCAGTAGGGATTCTTGTCCATGTTCGTCACGCGCCAGTTGTCGGTGCTCTTGTCGATCTTCACTACCCTGTCGCCCGTCTGCGTCTTCATCAGCGAGTTGTAGGCGCGGTTCCACTTGCCCCAGAAGAAGCCCGATTCGGTCCACGGATACCAGTCGCGCTTGCCCACGCCCTGCCAGAGCATCGAAAGGCCGATGCCGTTCCAGTTCAGCGACATGTTGATGCTGTACTGGTAGCGGGGCGACTGGTTGCCGATGATCTCCATGTCGCCGTGGTTCGACAGCGTGCGGTTGCCTTTGGTCATGATGCCGTCGCCGTCCACGTCGACGAACCGCAGGTCGCCGGCGTAGGCGCGGAACATCTCGCCGTTCTTGAAGAAGTTATAGGCCGGGCCGTTGAGCGCCTCGGCGTTGCTGGCGTAGATGCCCGCGGTGCGGAAGCCCCAGATCTCGCCGATCTCCATGCCCTTGTAGTAGGTGGTCAGGTCGCCGGTCTCGTTGTAGTAGTCCGTAATCCAGCTGCGGCTGTCCCAGAGCATGGCCCGGAGGCTGTAGTTGAAGGGCTTGCCGCCCAGCTTGAACGAATCGCGCCAGCCGAGGCTGACCTCCCAGCCCTTGGTCTTCAGGCTGGCGTAGTTGCCGTAGGGCGCCGCGCTGCCCAGCACCTGCGGGAGGTTGGGACCGACGGTGTAGAGGTCGGTGGTGTTGCGGCGGTAGTAGTCGCCCGTGAACGAGAGCCGGTTGTTGAACAGGTCGAGGTCCAGACCGATGTTGTAGGTGGTCACCTTCTCCCACGTGATGTCGTCGGGAATCAGGTCGGGAACCGACGTGTAAGGCACGTTCTGACCGTTGATGATGACCGACGACTTGGCGATCGAGGCGCTGTTGGTGGCCGTCATCGTTTCGAGGTACTGATAGGGGTCGATGTTGGCGTTGCCGAGCGAACCGATGCTCGCGCGGATCTTGAAGTTGTCGAGCCATCCCTCCACGTGCGGTTTGAGCCACGGCTCCTCCGAGAGGCGCCAGCCCACCGATGCCGAGGGGAAGAATCCCCACTGCGAGTTGGCCGGGAATTTCGACGAACCGTCGTAGCGTGCGCTCAGCTCGACCAGATAGCGGCCCGCGTAGGCGTAGCTGATACGTCCGAAGAAGCCGACCAGCCCCCACGTGTAACCGCCCGACGTGGTCGAGTAATACTCGCCGTCCATCAGCGTGAAGCTGGGCTTCGAGGGATAGAGGTTGCCCTGCCGGTAGGTCTTCTGCGCGCGGTAGTCGTAATCTTCGAGGTTCCATCCGGCCACGACGTTCAGGTCGTGGTCCCGTCCCAGTTTGGGGGTGAGGGTGCCGACGATGTTGGTCGAGATGTAGTTCGAAATGTAGTTCCAGTTTTCGAGCGACGAGTAGCTGTTGTCCTGTCCCGAAACGTTCACGCCCGTATAGTAGGTGTAGAGGTTCTCCATGCGGTCGCGCGTCCAGCGTGCGCCCTTGTAGGTCACGTCGGCCGAGACTTTGAACACCTCAGGGACGAATTCGAAGTTGAACGTCGTGGTGTTGGCCACCTCAAGCCGGTTGTCCTCCTGCCACGAAGTGCCCTCGGCGAAGGCCGCGTATCCGCTCTTGGCGGCGGTCTGCGTCCATGTGCCGTCGGGGTTCTTCAGCAGCGCGAACGGAAAGGCGAACATGTCGATCTGACGCGAGATCATCTGCTGGCCGTAGTGCATCATCGGCTGATGGTACTTGCTGCTCATCAGACTGGTGTTGTTGTCGAGCGTCAGCCACGGGCGGATGCGGATCGAGCCTTTGGCGCGCAGGTTGTACTTCTTGTAGGTCTCCTCGCCCACCTTGTAGATGCCGTCCTGATTGTAATAGCGTCCCGAAACGTAGTAGCTCACGCCCTCGCGGCCGCCCTGAATGCTGACGGCGTGCGTGGTCGAGTAGTTCACCGACTTGTAAATCTCCTTGAGCCAGTTCGTTTCGCCGTAATAGCTGTAGTTGCCGTTGGCGTCGATGCTGTAGTTGTCCATCGTCGGATCGGCACGGCGTCGTTTCAGCTCTTCGAACCATGCGTTCGAATAAGGCATGTAGTTGTTGAACAGCGACGGGACGGTGGCCGTCGGCGACGAGTTGAGATACGATTCGCGGAACGCCTCGACCCACTGCACGGGGTCGGTCACCACGTTGTCCTCCCAGATCACCGTGCGGCGGTGCAGCGACACCGAACCGTTGTAATTCACGCGCACCTTGCCTTTTTCGGGATTCTTGGTCGTGATAAGGATCACGCCGAATGCGCCGCGGGCGCCGTAAACGGCTGCCGACGAAGCGTCCTTGAGCACCGAGATCGAGGCGATGTCGTCGGGGTTCACCGAACCCATGTCGCCTTCGGCACCGTCGATGAGCACCAGCGCGCCGCCGCCCTGTCCGAGTTTGTTGGTCTTTTCACCGCCGCTCACACGGGCCTTGAACGTGTTGTTCACGCCGCGGATGGTGACTTCGCCGGCATGGTCGGCCTTACCGTCGACCTGCACGATGTTCAGGCCGGGGATCTGGCCCTGCAACGAACGGGTGATGTTGGCATTGGGCCGGTTTTCGACCGCGTCGCCCGAAAGGTTCTCGACCGCGCCCACGATATTGCGTTTCTTGAGCGTGCCGTAGCCTACGACGACTACTTCGTCCATCACCAGCTCGTCCTCCTGCATCGTGACGTCGATCTGCGTGCGGCGCCCTACCACCTCCTCATGGGGGCGGTAGCCGATATACGAGAAGAGCAGCGTGGCGTTCCCGTCGGCCGGGATCGCATAGCCGCCGTCGACACCCGTCGAGACGCCGACCAGCGTCCCCTTGATAGTGACCGTCACGCCGATCATCGGGTTGCCCGCAGCGTCGCGGACGACCCCTTTCACCTCCGATTTGGCGGCGGCACTGGCTGCCGGAACGGGGCGCGTGCTGCGCGTCAGCACGACCACTTTGTCAACCACCCGGTAGTCGATGCCGCGAGGCGTGAATACGGCGGCAAGGATGGCCTCGATGGTGGCACCCTTCTCCGAGACCTCCAGGTTCTCCATCGGATAGCCGGCCAGTGCCGTTTCGTAGGAGAAGGCGATGCCCACTTGTTGCGTAATAGCATCGGCAACGGCCTTGAGCGTCGTCCGCGAGTAGGATAAATTCAGGTCATACCCCTGCCCTTGCGCACCGGGGAGCGATCCTTGGGCGGCATAGCAGCCGAAAGCCCCCGCGCAGAGCACCATGACCAGACATAGTCCTTTATGGAATAATTTCTTCATAGTTTCAATTCGGTTAATTGGTTATTTCCCGCTGCCGCGTGCAAAGCACGTCCGCAGCCGCGCCGTGCAGGCGGGCTCCGGGGAAATTCGTTCCGATACGGCAGACAGAACCTTGCAAGTCATCCGTCGTCCGATAAAAAACCGTGTAGTGCTGGTGTAGGGGGAGGGATTAGTCAGACATCGTCGAAGTTGTTTTAAAGTTTCCGGTTAATAATCGTTTTTTTAGTTTGCATTGGGTCGGTTGCGGCCGGCGTTTTCCGTCCGGTCTGCATTAGATACAAGCGACCGGGGCAAACTACCCAATGCCGGAAGCTTTTTTCACAAAATTGCAATGCAAATTTTTATACCTATATATTACAGATATTTTATTTTTCGGTTTTTCGCCGCAAGGTTCGTAAAATTTTAAACATTTTTCTTGCGAATCCCGGAAAATTGCTATATTTGCAATGCAAGTCATTCGATATCGTTAGAAACCGTGTAGGAAATTGACATCCGGCAGTGTATCCGGAGTCGGTTTCTGATTTTTTTTATCGGTTTTACAAACAAACTAACGATCCAATCATGATGAAATTTATTCATAAACTGACGATAGTTCTCGCGTTGGGCGGGATCTGCGGTCTTGCCGCGTGCAGCGACGACGACCAGGGGTTCCTCAAACGCAACCTGCGCGAGATGAGTTTCCCGTACGTCGAATCGAGCGATACGTTCACGATCCGCGCCACGGGGGACTGGCAAATCAGCGACACCCCCGACAGCCGCGAGTGGACGAACGCCTACGGCTGGGTGCATGTCGACCAGCTCTCGGGCAAGGGAGACCCCGGCACCTACCAGAAGGTGACGGTCACCTGCGACCAGAACACCTCCGAGGAGCGTAACGCCACCATCTACCTGCACGGCTGCGGCGAAGAGAACGTCGCCATCGCCATCAGGCAGGACAACGGTATCTTCGAGTGGAAACCCTTCGACAACGGACAGCAGTTCGACGTCTCGGGTATGCTCAAACTCAACGCGGAAGCCGGGGCCAAGCTCCGCATCCCCTACATCAAGGCGCTCGGCACGGAAAAATACACCGTCACGGTGACGCAGACCGGCGGCGAGGGGATCACGGCCGCCAGCGGCAGCTATTCGATCTCGGCGGCCGGCAACGGTTACATCGAAGTACCCCTGACGGGCACCGCCACCCGCCAGGGCATCGTGACCTTCGCCGTGAAGGCTATGGACGAGGCCGGCGCGGAAAAGGACTTCGGCTCCGTTTCGACCATCGTCCGCGCCGGGTTCGACGCCCAGGGCGAGGAGCTTCCCCTGCTGACGCAGAACTTCGGCAAATTCCCCTGGGGCGGCGACTGCATCGGCCAGAAGGCGGGTGTCACGACGGCCGACAAGACCGTGGCCAACCTGAGCCTCGACAACGAGACGGTGAGCGTTACGGCGGGCACCAACGCCAGCATCGGCGGCATCACCTCGACCGTACGCAACGGCAATCCCTCGTTCTACCGCGCCATCGGCATGGAGGGCTGGACGGGTTACCTCAACTACATGTGCCCCGGCTACATGCAGTTCGGAGCGGCAGGCGACAATGCCGACGGACAGCCCGGCAACATCATCTCCCCGGTGCTGAACATTCCCGCGGGCTACGACATGCTGCTGACCTTCAAGGTCGGCATCTGGGCCGCCGCGCCCGATCAGGGCATGGTCGGCATCTGCGAGAAGAACGACGGCTTCTGGATTTCGAAAGGCACGCTCAGCAAGATCGTCGCTTCGACCAAGAGCTACGTTTCGCTCGACATCCCGGCCTACACGTGGGTCGAAGTGTCGGCCGTCATCCCCAACCCCGGATCGCTGGCCAATCCGTCGCTCTTCATCTCCACGGCCGACAGCTGGTTCTCCGGATCGACGGTGAAGGCGGGCCGCTGGTATGTGGACGACATCAAGCTCGTATATTAAAACCGGACAACAACTGTACTGCACCCCAAAAGTTGGACACTTTTGGGGTGTTTTTTATGAAATAT